>Ga0310827_101154_pt1 | contig 14808 bp, 12 predicted proteins | sample WT_ome_2_FD_201309 | JGI IMG/M metagenome (GOLD analysis project Ga0310827, IMG submission 201309) | Sorghum-adapted microbial communities enriched on wild type (WT) sorghum from Joint BioEnergy Institute, Emeryville, California, United... ... | reverse complement strand
ACAATCGTTGTTGCTATTTTTGCACCAATAATAGCCCCTTATGATCCGATCGATCAAAATCGTGATGCTTTTTTGGACGGACCAAGTTTACAGCATTTAATGGGAACGGATGATTTAGGACGTGATGTATTTAGTCGAATCGTTTACGGTGCAAGGATTTCAATGGTTGTTGGTTTTGGGTCCATCTTTTTGTCGCTGATTATCGGCACTATATTGGGTATGGTTTCCGGGTATTTTGGCGGAATAACGGATATGATCATTCAACGGCTCATGGATGCCATTTTAGCAGTTCCCGCATTAATTTTGGCATTATTTATTGCAGCGCTTCTAGGTCCTTCCGTCGTAAATGTGATTATTGCAATAGTAATCGTCTCAACACCGCAATTTGCGCGAATCGTTCGTGGTGAAATGCTGCGAATAAGAGAGATGAATTACGTGGAAGCATCCCGGTCTATTGGCGCAAATGCTTTTCGAATTATTTTTAAGCATGGACTGCCAAATATGCTCGCACCGATTATTGTTGTAGCGAGTTTAGGATTTGGATCTGCAATTATCGCTGAAGCGTCACTAAGTTTTCTAGGCATTGGTACTCCACCACCAAACCCCTCTTGGGGATTAATGCTAAGTGATGCAAGTCGCTATATGGAAAGCGGACCATGGCTCGTTATATTTCCGGGCTTGGCTCTTGCGGTACTTGTACTTGCGTTTAATTTATTAGGGGATGCATTAAGGGATTTCTTAGATCCGAAGTTATCTTCATAGAATGCCCTGTTTTCAGTTTTATAGATAAAGATTTGTATCATATACATCATAATAATTTGGGTATATAGATAAGAAAGAACACATTCAGGTAATATTTGCGAATATTGTTCCAAAATCAATATATAAAACTACGAATTTAGCTAAATATTAATTCCATTACAAAGGAAATGAATAATGTGCAAAGAATAGAGAAACTGGAATTAACGACAAATTTTCAAATTGGACCGGTTAATTCGTACCTTGTGTTTGGTGACAAGTTAACACTTATTGACGTCGGTTTGAAATATGAAAAAGCTTGGCAGGAATTGAATGAAGGATTGAAGGCATTCAATTTGAAACTCACTGATATCCAGCAAATTGTCTTGACACATCATCATCATGATCATGTCGGCTTGCTGGAATGGATATTAGAGAAGCATCCTTCCGTATCTGTTTTTGCTCACAAAAATACGGAGATGTTGCTTCAAGATACAAATTATTTAGCATGGAGTTATGAATTTTTTGAAAAAATATATTTTGACTTTGGATTGCCAACAGAGATGGTACGAAAATTTACTTATCGGAAACAGATCCGCCCGCGGATTAAAGGATTAAAAATAGATTTGGTTTTACAGGAGGGAGATACGGTTCCGGGGTTACCCGGTTGGAAGGTGATCGAAACAGCGGGTCATTCTCAAGATCATATTTCACTTTATTGTCCGAAAGAAGAACAATTGATTTGCGGCGATTTCCTAATTAAAGGAATGCACGTCGGAATTTTTTTAGACGCACCGATGCCCGGCAAAGACCGTGCAAAGCCGCTTCTCCAATACTTAAACAACTTAGAAAAGTGTAGAAAGTTGTTTGTTAAAAAAGCATATTCCGGTCATGGACCTGATATCGATCAATTTATTGAAGCGATTGATGCCCAAAAAAAGAATATTGAAAATCGCTTGCAGCGGACGATTGTGGCTATGAAGAAAATTAACCGCCCGTGCACAGGCTTTGAAATCATTCAAGAAATGTATCCAAGTCGTTATAAAAAGCAAGTCATTACTTTTTTACTTGAAATTATCAGTGTCCTGGACCTGTTACAAGTGCGGAATCAAGTAGTGGTTGAGAAAAGAAATGGAGTCGATTTGTATCGTCTTGTTGATAAATAAAGATTGAAGGTATGAAAATAAATTTATTTGGTTAATTCAGAGTGAAAAGTAAGGTGGTTCCAATCATGGATAAAGATCGTTTAGACAGGACCAATGGAATTTCTATTCGATAAAAGATGAAAAACCAATTTTTCAGTACTCGATTAATCGAAAAACTCCTTTAAAAGAGGCGGATACCTACATGTTATCGGCCTTTTTCTTTTTAATTTTTACAGATTTTATAGGGGAGATTGTTTGATCTAGTTATATTGTCTAGCTTAAGAAGCTCTGCTATTTTCTTACAATCTTTCTCTCAGACGCATGGACCAATTATTTGTCACTGATAGCCGTAATTACGGCGGAAAGTGCCGATTTTTCGGCTTGAGATATAGCAATTCTTGATGGTTCGTCACAAGTACAGTATCGGCTTGAATACAGAAATCCGGCTACTAACCCAAACAAAAAATAATCGGACGAAAGCGCTTCTATAGGTTGGCATGTTTTTTGCAAAGTAAATAGCGAATGTTAAATTCTGAGGGGAGAGGTTGAAATGGCTTCAAAAAATTTGATGAAAGCAGCAGTTGTCAATGAGTTCAAACAAGAGTTGGAAATCAAGGAGGTACCGGTGCCGGAACTGGAATATGGGGAAATTCTGGTAAAAATTAAAGCATGCGGCGTTTGTCACACCGATTTGCATGCTGCACACGGTGATTGGCCGGTCAAACCAAAGTTACCGTTAATTCCAGGTCATGAAGGTGTTGGAATTGTAGAAAAAGTTGGTGAAGGGGTAACTTCTATTAAAGTAGGGGACCGAGTTGGAATTCCTTGGCTGTATTCAGCTTGCGGTGAATGTGAATATTGTTTAACAGGCAGAGAAACTTTATGTCCCAATCAATTAAATGCAGGTTATTCCGTTGATGGGGGCTATGCAGAATATTGTAAAGCACCGGCTAATTATGTCGTTAAAGTTCCGGAAAATTTAAGTTTTGAAGAAGTTGCGCCAATCTTTTGTGCAGGGGTAACCACTTATAAGGCATTAAAAGTATCTGAAGCAAAGCCAGGGGACTGGGTAGCGATTTATGGAATTGGCGGTCTTGGTCATGTTGCCCTGCAATATGCGAAAGCAATGGGGTTCAATGTCATTGCCGTTGATATTCAAGATGATAAATTAGAGTTGGCAAAAGAATTGGGTGCGGATTTAACCATCAATGGTATGAAGACAGATCCGGTTCAGGCAATCAAAGATCAAGTTGGCGGAGTACAAGCAGCTGTTAGTGTTGCGGTTACGAAAAAAGCATTTGAACAAGCTTATCATTCGGTAAAAAGAGGTGGAACACTTGTTGTTGTAGGTCTTCCTAATGATGAACTGCCAATTCCGATTTTTGACACTGTATTAAACGGGGTAACGGTAAAAGGTTCCATTGTGGGAACGAGAAAAGATTTACAAGAATCTCTTGAATTTGCTGCACAAGGGAAAGTACGGACAAATATTGAAGTGCAGCCACTTGATAATATAAATGAAGTATTTAAACGGATGGAAGATGGAAAGATTAATGGACGTGTTGTATTAAGTATTTCTTAATATTTTGAAAGCGTTAACACCGGGGGTTATTCCCCCGGCAATAAGGGGAGGGAATAGAATGCAAAATGTAAATACAAAAGGAGTAAAACTATCTCCAAGATTAGAACAATTTTTGAATTCAGAAAAAAAGCTTTATATAAATGGAGAATGGGTGAATAGTCAATCCGGAAAAACTTTTGAAACTGTAAATCCGGCGACAGGAGAAAGGTTGGCAAATGTTGCCGAGGCCGGTCCGGAAGATATCGATTTAGCGGTTAGAGCTGCAAGGGAGGCATTCGATCGCGGTCCTTGGTCAAGAATGGGAACTGCTGAAAGAAGTCGCTTAATTTATAAACTGGCTGATTTAATGGAAGACCATAAACAAGAATTGGCACAGTTGGAAACTTTGGATAACGGAAAACCTATTCGTGAAACGTTGAACGCCGATGTTCCATTAGCAATTGAACATTTTCGCTATTATGCCGGCTGGGCAACGAAAATTGTCGGACAAACGATTCCGGTACAGGGAAATTATTTTAACTATACCCGACATGAAGCTGTAGGCGTGGTCGGTCAAATTATTCCATGGAACTTCCCGTTACTTATGGCTGCATGGAAGCTTGGTGCGGCTTTAGCAACCGGTTGTACTGTTGTCTTGAAACCCGCTGAGCAAACACCATTATCGGCTATTTATTTAGCCAAACTAATCGATGAAGCCGGATTTCCTAAAGGCGTCGTTAATGTAGTACCGGGCTTCGGGGAAACAGCAGGTGCACCACTTGTCGAACATCCGTTAGTTGACAAAATTGCCTTTACCGGATCAACGGCTGTCGGAAAAATGATCATGCGAAAAGCCAGTGAAACATTAAAACGCGTCACGTTGGAACTTGGCGGGAAATCACCGAACATTGTCTTGCCTGATGCTGACTTATCAAAGGCAGTTCCGGGTGCATTAATGGGCATTATGTTTAATCAAGGGCAAGTATGTTGTGCCGGTAGTCGTTTATATGTTCAAAAAAGTTTATACGATAATGTGGTAAGTGATTTAGTAAGTTTGACAAAAGACATTCAACAAGGAAACGGCTTGCTGGAGGATACAACGATGGGACCGCTTGTATCCAGTGAGCAACAAAAACGGGTGAAAGGCTATATTGATAAAGGAATTGAAGAAGGGGCAGAACTATTAACCGGCGGGAATTTTCCTTATAGTCAAGGTTATTTCGTTGCACCGACAATTTTTGCCGACGTAGACCATTCTATGACCATTGCGAAAGAAGAAATTTTTGGTCCTGTTGTCGCAGCCATGCCATTCTCCGATATAGATGATCTGATTGAAAAAGCGAATGACTCTCACTACGGGCTTGCTGCTGGGGTTTGGACACAAGACATTAAAAAAGCTCATTATATTGCACATCGCTTAGATGCAGGTACGGTTTGGGTCAACTGTTATAATGCCTTTGATGCGGCAAGTCCTTTTGGCGGCTATAAACAATCCGGAATCGGCCGGGAAATGGGAAGCTATGCGTTAAACAATTATACAGAAGTGAAGAGTGTTTGGATTAATATGGAATAAAGTGAATTATTATCAGGGGATCTTCAACCTAGGTGAGTTGCACCAATCGGACGCATGCAGGTAGCCGGCCCCCTATTTTTCTTCTTTGTAAACTTGTTACTACTCGTTAAGGTGGAATAAATCAGATCGTTCTCAGAAACTGATTGTATACTTTGTCAGAACAGGTTTCAAGATTTGGATGTCTTGAAACCTGTTCGTGTTTTTAGTGCTATCATTTTTCATTAAGTAAATAGCGTAATTTTCTCATTGTAATTTGCAGTCTTTTTGCCGCTTCTTTTCGATTTCCTTCAACATCTTTAAGCGTTTTCATGATAAAGGCTTTCCCCACATATGCTTCTAGTTCCTTTACTTGGTCGAGAACCTCTTCTAAGCTTATTTCTTCTTTTTGATTAAACACAGACAGAACTTGATTTGTCCAACTATGAAGATAACTTTCAAGTTCGCTTTCTTCACTTTTTTTACTAATTGTTCTTCCTATATTCGGGTGTGAAGAGATAGTAAAATAAGATATCGGCAAGTCACTAGGTGTAATAACGGCTTGATTTGAATCCGTTAAAGCTACAACCCTTGTAACAAAATTGGCTAACTCGCGTATATTTCCGGGCCAATCATACCTTTGCAAATAGGTCAGAGCGTCATCTGAAAAAGTAATATTTGAATTAGGAAAACGTTGTAATAGGTGTTCGATTAGGTACGGGATATCCTCTTTTCGCTCACGAAGCGGAGGGATTGTTAAATGAACGACATTTAACCGATAATACAAATCTTCTCTAAATTTTTTGTTTTTCACGGCTTCTTGGAGATCTTCATTCGTTGCTGCAATGAGTCTCGTATTTGTCCGGAAAATTTTATCGCTTCCAACAGGCATAAATTCCCGCGTTTCCAATACCCGTAACAATTTTACCTGAATTGAACGAGACGCTTCTGCAATTTCATCAAGAAACAATGTACCTTGACTGGCGATGGAAAATAATCCTTTCCGTTGTTGAGTCGCTCCGGTAAAAGCTCCCTTTTCATGACCGAACAATTCACTTTCTAATAGTGATTCGGGAATGGCACCGCAATTGACCCCGATAAAAGACTCTTGGCTTCTTGGACTTGCATGATGAATAAATCTGGATAAAACTTCCTTGCCTGTGCCGGTTTCCCCTTCAATTAGCACGTTCACATTTTTTTGAGCCACCTTGTAAGCTGTTTTCAGTAGTTGCTCCATTTTTTCACTTTTGCCGGTAATAAAGCCAATTTCATGGGCAATGCTTTTTATAGTTTCGTTTGCAGTTCTATCATTATCATCAAGTAAGCTATCTATTTGTTTTTCCAATAAATCAATATCATCAAATGGTTTTTCAATATAATCAGAAGCGCCGAATTTTATTGCTTCCACAGCTGTTTTTATCGTGCTGTATCCGGTCATAATAATGGCTTTACAACGCGGTTGGAACTTTTTTAGTTGTTGTAAAAGGGTTAGACCATCCGCATCGGGTAATTTTAAATCAATCATTGCGGCATGAAATTTTTGTAAGGAAAAATTAATTGAAAAAAACTCTTTTCCGCTGTTTACTACTTGTACCCGATATCCTTTTGCGGTAAAAAGTCGGGACAAAAAATTACCAATCTCAATTTCATCATCGATTATTAATAAATTAATCATCGTTTCACCTCAATTTCATGGGAAGATGGGACAGGTATTTTTAGTGTGAAAGTACTTCCTTTATTGGGTTGACTAATCACATCTATTGAGCCACCGTGTTTTTTGGCAATTCCTAAACTAACCGATAATCCTAACCCGGTTCCACTTTTTTTCGTTGTATGAAAGGGGTGGAAAATGTTTGATATCCGTTTTTCTTCAATTCCGATTCCATTATCGGTAACAGTTAAATGAAGCTTGTTCTGTTCATAAGAGGTTTTAATTGTTATTGTCTTTTCTTGGTGTGATGCTTGTTCCAAGGCATCTTTCGCATTTAATAGTAAATTGATGATGATTTGTTCAATCTGAGTCCGGCTGCCCTCGAATAAAGGTAAATCCCTTTGTAAATGAATATGAAATTGAATTTGATTTTTTTCAAATTGATATTTTATTAGATTTAGTACTTGACTGACTGCTTCATTTAATGAAACAGGTTCAAAAATATACTCGTCTTGTCTTGAAAAAGTTAGAAGACTTTTAATGATTTGTCTGCAGCGGTCACCGCATTTTTTTATATCGTAAAGGAGAGAAAAGACCGGATCTTCTTTTGAAAAATCTCTCAATAATAACTGGGAATTTCCTAAAATGGCTGTTAACGGGCTGTTCAGTTCATGGGCAATCCCTGCAGCCATTTCACCAATCGCAGCCAGTTTTCCGGAATGAATCAACTGTGCTTCCATTTTTCTTTTTTCTGTTACATCTTTGATATAAGCAATAACACCGTATAGATTATTTTCTTTATTATGGATCGGATAGCTATATACTTCACAGATTGTTTGATCCGGGTAATTTAATTCCAAATAACCGGCTTTTTGAGAGTTAAATGTCTCGATAATTAATTGTTTCAATGATGGTTCACTTGTTAAAAGGTTTCTTTTTTTCCGAATTTGATAAAAATCATTTGCTGCGTCATTATATTGTAAAATATGTAAATCTTTATCAAACACAATGATCATATCATCAACTGCTTTAAATGTGTCTTCCCATTGTTGTTTTGCATGTAAAACTACACCGTATAATTGAACGTTTTCAATGGTTATCGCCAAATGATCGGTCAGTTGTTCAAGAAAGGACAGTTCATCTTCGTTCCAAATGGTTTGATCTGTCCGCCCCATACACAAGACGCCGATTTTTTTATTTTTACTGTAGATTGGAAGTACTAAAATCGTTTGTAAATGAAGGGCGGCTAAATGTTTTTTTTCATAGAAATGAATGGGTGAGCCGACTAATTCCTGTAAAATTATTTTTCTTTCATTTAATGCAGTCCAATAAAGAGAATTATTTTCAAAAATGGTCGAACCGATTTTTACACAGCGGGTGTCTTTAGGGTATACATTGACGAGAACAAGTTTGTTGTTTTGTAGTAAAGATATGTTGATATGGTCAAAATCAATGAGCATCTGCAATTTATCAATCATATTTGATAAGATATTGTCTAACGGCATATCAACTTTTATACTTTTCATTATTTCGTTCATGATTTCTAATTGTAAATTTTTCTTTTGCAATTGTTCGACCGTTTTCTTTAACTCCGTGTAATAATTTTTTTTGGAAGATTTTATTCCTGTTAACTGGGCAATCATTTCTTGTTTTTCTTCAAGCATAATCGTTCACCGCCTTAAAGGATGTTTTTCAACATTGTTTTTACTTGAATAAAATCCATATCGCGCGGATTTGTAATCATACAAGCATCTTCTAGTGCGGTTTGACTAATCAGGTTAATCTCATCTTCCGTTATGCCAATATTCCTTAACCTTTTCGGAATTCCAATATCCTCTGATAATTGATTGACAAATGCAACGGCTTGGTTTCCTGCCTCACGCTGTGTTAATCCCCTTGTGTCAATACCCATGATTTCAGCGATCTCTGTAAAACGTTTCGGTACGGCAATGAAGTTAAAATCCATAATATGCGGCAAAAGGATGGCATTGATTTCCCCATGCGGAAGTGGAAATCGGCCACCAATCGCGTGTGATATAGCATGAGCAGCACCTAAAATCGCATTGGAAAAAGCAAGTCCTGCCTGTAAACTAGCCATGGCCATCGCTTCTTTCGCTTCCATATTCGTTTTTGAGGCGACGGATGGACGTAAATAATTTGCGACAAGATAAAGTGCATTTTTTGCTTGTACATCGGTTAATGGTGTCGCGGCAATACTGACATAGGCTTCAATCGCATGTGTTAACACATCCATTCCCGTTGAGGCGGTTAATTCACTATCCTTTGTCATTAAAGTAAAAGGGTCAATGATGGCAATATCAGGAACTAACGTTTTTGATACAATGGTCATTTTTCTTTTTCGCTCGGAATCAACGATAATGGAAAACTGTGAAACTTCTGAACCAGAACCTGCCGTCGTCATAACCATGACCATGGGAGGGAGCGGTTTTTCAATTTTATCAATTCCTTCATAATCACTAATTTTTCCGCTGTTTGTAGCCAGTATTGCGATTGCTTTCGCTACATCTAAGACACTGCCGCCACCGATTCCGATAATGGCGTCACACTCATTTTCCCGAAAGACAGACACCCCTTTCACAACTTCAGTATCTTTTGGATTCGTTGTTATGTCTGTAAAAGTGGCAAAAGATAAATGACTGTCTGTACATATTTGAGTTATTTTTTCCAGCCAACCGGCGTTCGCTACCCCTAAATCACTGACAATAAGTACTTTTTTGGCTCCTAATCGCAGGCATGCTTCACCGGTTTGGCTTATTGCATTGGAACCGAATATGATTTCAGGCGTTACAAATTTTTTAATATGCATAGATACCACCCTATCAGAATTTTTATTTTATAAATTTTTTTAAATGAGTTTCGTTTTGTGGTAAGGAGTTTGTATAATCCAATTTTTGAGAGGGTTTTCATTTTGCTTAGTAGATTATTAGGATCTTATAGAAAGTATATCTTCTGACTTGTTTTAATGTCAACAATATTGGAAATTCTAAATTTTGCAGGTTTTCCAAATGAAGAGGTCTACTTCTAAAGGGGGCTAGCATAAGAAACAGATAAAGATAGCGGACAACAAGTGTATCGTCCGCCATTTTCCGGGTTAACTAAAAAGATCTTCTAAATATTTTCTTGCTGAAGCTTCATCTTGCAATGCCGCGGCTTCTCGTTGTTCATCCTTTTTTAACTTGGCTAGAGCTTTTTCTAAAACTTTCTCAGCATCTGCTTGAGGGATTACCACGACACCATCTGCATCACCGACAATAATGTCACCGGGTGCAATGGGTACACCACCACAGGAAATCGGAACATTTATTTCTCCGGCTCCATTCTTAAAACTTGCCGCTACAGTTGTCCCTCTAGAAAACACAGGAAAGTTAAGGGAACGGACGCCGATTAAATCCCGAATAACACCGTCAACGATCATACCGGCAATGCCAAGTTTTTTCGCCAAACTCACAACAAAATCTCCGGCAACTGCCCGATAAGATTCCCCTTTTGCATCTATAACGAGGACATCTCCGGGTGAAGCTTCCTTGATTGCTTTCAAAACCATTGTGTTGTCCCCGGACGGAATCTTTACAGTAAATGCCCGACCGGCAACTTTATATGAATCTTGCAATGGTTTGATGGAAGGATCCAAATTATTCATGCCATTTAATGCATCAGAAATACAGGTGGTCGGTAGATCAAAAAATTGTTTTATCCATTTTTCCAATTTTGGTAACCTCCTAATGATATAAGCTTATATTACTATTATAAATTTACATGAAAAATAATGAAAATTAAAATAGAAAAAAATTATAAAGGAAGATAAGCAAATGAAATGGGTTTGAATATGATGTATTTAAAAATTTTTGTCTTTTAGGTACATACCTAGCCATAATTAAAACCTTTGCATACCTTGTAATTGAATAGCTTAGGTTGATTCATTATTTTTAAGATGAATGGCCTATGAAAAAAGAGGAGGATGCGTATATGCATAATGAAATAAGTTCCCCTTATATAAATGGGGGAGAAGAAAGAATTTTCGGCAGACCGTTTGGTTTTGGCAGACCATTTTGGCCGGGTAGGCCGTTTTGGTATGGCAGACCTTTCGGATATGGCTTTGGCGGTCCGTTTCTTGGCGGTGTTTTAGGCGGTCTTCTGGGTAGTACGCTGGTAGCTCCATTTGCTTTTGGTTCCCCTTATCCCTATGGATTTGGCTATCCATTTTATCCGTATTGGTAATTTCAAAACTCGGATATATTTAAAGAACGACAGAAATGGTAATAAGGGCTTGTCCAAAAAGGCTAATATATGCCTATTGGCAGCCCTTGTTGTTGAAGGATAAGTATCTTCAGGAGAAAGTGAATTGTTTGGGCTATCGTTGTCCCTGATTTTTTTGCTTCTTTTGATAGGTTAACCAAGCGGTTTTTAATGAAGCATATAAACCAATTGCTGCAGAACCATAAAAGCCACCCATAAAAATTCCTGCCCACAAATCTTTCCGATGACTAATAAAAATTGAAATCAAATAACCCAAAGCGGTAGCAATAGTAGGAAAATATTTTCTCGGGATGGGAAAAACTTTAAATAGTTGCGTCAGTAGGACAATTGATGGAACTGCAATCACACCATCCCAAAAATTTGTATGGATCTCAGGAAAGTTCATAAAACCGTTCCTTTCATATATGCCTAAAAATAGTATTGGAAAAAGTTGATTAACTATACTTGAAAAAAATATTTATGGAAGAAATTTTGGAGAAATTATGAGAAATACGTTACATACATAAATACATATTTTTGCATCATAGAAGTATTAAGTTTTCTAAAAAATATTTAAAAATATTGAATATCTGAAGTTTAAAATTGTCAATACAGGTTTTTAATAAATTTGGTATCCTACAGGTTTTGTAAAAAAATTCTCATTAAATATAGGATATTAGGGCATTAGTTTTATAGAAAATTGAATGAATAGACAATTAATTTTAAATTTTAAAACCCTCCCGACATGAAATATAGTACTTACTCCTCATTTATATTACAAAACATTAACAAAGTCCTACGAATCTACCAAATTTCTACAATAATAGGTATAATGACAAGTAGGATATAAAGACTAATGTGAAATGGCCGATATAAAGAAAAAGGGGGGATATCCATTGAGTAATAAAAAAGTAATCATGTCAGTAACAGCAAGTGCAGCAATTGCCTCTGCTTTATTTAGTGCTAATGAAACAGAAGCAGCAACTTATAAAGTACAACCCGGAGATTCTTTATGGGCAATTGCACAAAAGTATAATGTTAGTTTGGCACAGTTGAAAAGTTTGAATCAATTATCATCTGATGTCATCTATCCAAACCAAGTGTTGGAAACAGGAAGTGGCGAAACGAGTCAAACAACTCCATCAAGTACTACGAATCAATCGGTTTCAACTGCAACAAGTACATACACAGTCAAGAGTGGCGACACCTTGAGTAAAATTGCAATACAACATAACATTTCTTTAAATGACTTAATGGCATGGAACAATTTAACTTCATCATTAATTTATCCTGGGGATGTTCTTGTCGTCAGCGGTCAAGGACAATCTGCAAGTGCCGGTAATCAAAATCAGAATTCCGCACCACCATCCAATCAAAATTCAAGTACAGAAGGTGGCTCCACAATCACTTATACTATTAAAAGTGGCGATACCTTAAGTGCTATTGCGTTTAAATATAAAGTTTCCATTCAAGATTTAATGGCATGGAACAATTTAGCGACCACCTTAATTTTCCCGGGTAATACTTTAACAGTCAAAAATGCTCAAACATCAACGGATACAAATTCAAATTCAACTCCTAATTCGAATCAAAAGGGCTCGGCTTCTTCGGTTTATACCGTGCAAGCAGGGGACTCTTTTTGGAAAATTGGAAGTAAATTTGGCGTCAGTGTTGCTAATTTAAAGAGCTGGAATAATTTGAGCTCTGATGTGATTTATGTAGGTCAAAAATTAACCATTCAAGGTTCAACGGGATCTGACGTTTCCAATAACTCCGGAAGTGACACATCTACTAATGCCAATGGTGAATATAATGTTAATACGCTGATCAGCATAGCAAAAAGTTTACTCGGTATCCCTTACGTATGGGGTGGGACCAATCCAAGCGGTTTTGATTGCAGCGGCTTTATTTATTATGTTTATAAACAAGCCGGTAAAGATATTCAGCGTTATTCGAGTGAAGGATATTTTGATCGTTCATATTATGTAAACAATCCGGAAGTTGGCGATCTTGTATTCTTTAAAAATACATATAAAGCGGGCATCTCGCACTTGGGTATATATTTGGGGAATAATCAATTTATTAATGCAAGTTCCAATGGGGTAGAAATTGCTAGTCTAGACAATTCTTATTGGAAAAGCCACTTTGACAGTTTTAAAAGATTTTATTGATGTCTTCTTTTCAAAATAGTAAAATCAATAAAAAGACCTCATTTCTTTTTATAATGAGGTCTTTCGCATCACTTGGCAGGAATTTAATTGAGGATAGTTAGTCGCATCCGCGATTGAAGGAAAACGAGGTGAAGGCTAAACGTAACTGGAGTTTGTTATGATGTTATCCCCACATTTTCATTAAGTCATTCGTTACTAAAATTTCAATTTCACCACTACTTGAATAAATTGCTTTCACTTTAGCTAAAATCCGTTTACTCATAACAATTTTTGTCCTTAATTCATCAACAATTTGTTCCGGTAACCAGCCAACGATATTTCCGTTACGATTATAGACAGCAATGCCATAAAGACTTTTTTCGCTATCTTCTATTATTTCATCCATAATATAGACCTGCTCATTTATTTTTAAATTAGAGATTGGATCATCAACATTGTTCGAGGGCTTTAATAACTTGAAGGTCGTATTTATATATGGTTCGGTAAGGTTCCAACCGCAATGATTGCAAATCTTAATTAAGTTTTTTCTATTAACGTAACTGTATTTCTTACAACGAGGGCAAGTCATAAACGTGAAATTGTCTTTATCAATTGTTCTTTGATTTTTACGTGGAGTGGCAGTGATTTGGCTGGTTGGCGGACCGTGACGCCGCTTCTTTTGATAGTACAATAGAAAGCTAACAAAAATGACTAACCCAGTTATAATCGTAATAGTCCATATCATGGTTCTCACCTACTTTTATATAATTTTCTAAACTAATATTTTTTCCTAAAATTATAAAATCGATATGGAAAACGCTTTCCCTTCTACGATTATTATATCATATATTAACGTAAATTTGTATTGGTTAACCCTAATATAAAGCGGATTACCAAAGTGAATAACCACGTAAAAATTACATAATATCCATTAATTAAATTCACAAATTATCCAAAAATCAAGATTGCCGCGAAATACTTTTATTGATATACTAAGAGCAAGAAATATTTGTGAAATATTTCACAAATAGGGTTTTCTAAACTTAAAGCCCAATTTTATGATGAGGTGATGATCATGCAAATTACAATGTCTGAAAAAGTTTTCAATTGGTACAAAAAAGAGTTATCCTTAAATCAGGGAGATTTTGTACGTTTTTATATTCGTTACGGCGGTTTTAATTCTTTTATTAGCGGCTTTTCACTGGGTATGGATAAAGATATACCTGAACGTTCCAATATTCAACTGGAAAAGGACGGTGTTATTTTCTTTATTGAGGATGAGGATGTTTGGTATTTTGATGATAAAGATTTAGTTATTGAATTTAACGAAAAATTAGGTGAGCCGGAATTTCGACAAGCAGTGTAAAACAACATGGACTAGATAAAACCCGCGCGACATAAGAAAATCTATAAATCCAATCGTATCTCTCTGGACTTTCGTCTCTCCAGTTAACTTTTCCTAATGCAAACATTCCTCACAAGGTTAATTGATCTGACCAAACCACCTTTCGGACAGGTGGTTTTTTTATAGAATAAGAAAGTATAAAAATAAAAGTAAATAACTTGGGATTAGTTTTATTGTCTAGCTCCGAGCGCCAGCGACTAGCAAACTTCGCTCCCCTCCACTACGATAAGTCAACATCGGCTCGTCCCTCACCGTGTTTCCTTTTCCTTAGAAAAAGCTAATCGCTTTTTCTTCGTGCGATGCCTATTCAAGGAAGCAAATCTGTTCTCATTGCGGGGCGCTCCAGTTTGTA
>Ga0310827_101151_pt1 | contig 14826 bp, 11 predicted proteins | sample WT_ome_2_FD_201309 | JGI IMG/M metagenome (GOLD analysis project Ga0310827, IMG submission 201309) | Sorghum-adapted microbial communities enriched on wild type (WT) sorghum from Joint BioEnergy Institute, Emeryville, California, United... ... | reverse complement strand
CACCTGGGCCACGCACCTCGAGCACCTCGCCGTCACGTGTCGGCTGCCCGACGCGCTGACCCGGCACCACGATGCGGTCTCCGACGGTGGCGTGCATGGCTGCCTCCTTTCGGCGTTCCGTTGTTGGAGTCAGTCTGGCGGGCCGGCACGGATGGCTGGCACGGCCCCTTCGGAGGGCCGATCGTGCACGGCGCCGGACAAATGTCACGTCCCGAGTCGGATCGATGCCTACGCTCGACCATCGCGGCGACGGAGTGCCGCCGCAGTGCTGATGGGTGCGGCGCGCCGAGGGAGTACAGAGGGAGGTTCGAGTGATCGGCTACGAGGAACTGCGCGCGGCAGTGCACGGGGAGGGAGTCGGCCTCCGGGCTCGGATCGAGCTGGAGCCGTTGGGTGGCCCCGGCGACAAGGTCTTCCCGCCCACCTATGCGGTGGCCGACAATGCCGCGACCCGCTACGCGACGGAGCGCCGTGTACCCGCCGGCGGTGGCGAACCGCTGGATGCGGTGGTGCTCGACTCGGTCGCGTCGCAGGCCAACCGCTTCGAGCTCGCGATGTTGGAGGCGGCCCGCGCCGGTGCAACGTTGCCGGTGACTTCGGTGGACTTTCGGCCCATCGACGATCTGGCCTTCCTCGATCGCATCAGCGACTACGAGGCCCCGCACCGGATCTTCGACGCCCTGCTGCGGGACAGCTGGCTCGACGGCGAATGGTTCCGCGCCAGCGTCGTCGGGAGGGCGATCACGGATGCGTCACCACGCAACGCTGCGGCCATCTTCCACCACAGCCCCCACACGCTCGTGTTCGGAGGCTGGGATTCCACCGGCCCCCGTGGTGGCCTCGGTGCCAAGTACGAGCGCGCCATCACCAGCGAGATCGTTGCACTCGGGATCGCACCTGGTGTGAAGACAGCGTCGCGGATCGATCCTGCCGGCATCGAGCGGGAGGCCGCCACGGTCTACCAGGCGGCCGACGGCGGCTGGACCCTCGACGCATCCGGGGCCGTCAAGGAGAAGGGCAAGCCGGTCGTGCTACGGCCTTCCGAGGTGAATCACGGCAACGTCGCGCCGACGATCGATCGCGCGGCTGGCGGGGTCACCGCGCAGTCGATTGTCGCTACGACGGTGCTCTCGTTCATCCAGCTGCGGCGGCTGCAGTTCCCTGTCGGGCTCGACGGTGCCGCGCTTGACAACCGAACCGACGCCGAGGTCGCCGCACGGACCGCGCTGGCGGCTCTTGGGCTGGCTGCCGCGACGCTGGCCTTCGAGACCGGCTTCGACCTGCGGTCGCGCTGCGTGTTGGTCAGCACGTCACCGTTGACGTTTGAGCTCGTGCACCGCAACGGCGAGCGCGAGCCGTTCGACGCGACCGGTCCGGCGGCGCTCGAGCTCCTCGGCGAAGCTGCGGAGCGCGCCGCCGCAGCTGGCTTGCAATGGCGTGAGGGCGAGCTGCTGTTGCAGCCGAGCGAGCGGCTTGTCGAGCTGATCCGGAGGAGCCACGATCGTGCGCTCCGCAGCGACCCCTCGGCGGCCGACTGAGGCACGGCGGTGCTCGCTGTCGAGATCACACTGCTGGCGGAGCGGTACACCGCCACGTCGTTCAACGACCGCGACCACCACGAGTGGCCGCCGCATCCTGGCCGGCTGTTCTCTGCGCTCGTTGCCGCATGGGCGCAGGAGGAGCAGCCGTCGGATGATGAGCGTGCGGTGCTCGAATGGCTGGAGGGCCAGGCCCCGCCCGCGATCGCTGTGGCCTCAGGCCGTGCCCGCAGCGTTGTCACCCATTTCGTACCTGTGAACGACGCCACGTCTCTCGCGAAGGACCTGAGCGGAGCGTGGCAGCAGGTTCGATTCGCCGAGCAGGAGCTGACTCGTGCGCGAGAAGGCGCTGACGCCGGTGCGATCGGCAAGGCGGAGCGGGCCCTGGCGAGGGCCCGGGACCGGGCTGCGACTGACCTCGCGCGTGCCGTGCAGCTGGCTGACAACCCATCGGCACGTGTCCGTGACAGTGCGCTGGAGGTGCTGCCCGAGCGTCGTGGCCGTCAGCCTCGGACCTACCCCACCGTCATCCCGGACGAACCGGTGCTGTGGTTCGTCTGGCCGACCGCCGAGCCCACGGAGGCGCAGCGGTCTTGTCTGGACGGTCTGCTGCAACGGGTCGGACGCCTGGGGCACTCCTCTTCGTTCGTCTCCTGCCGCCTGGTCGACGATCCGCCCGCACCGTCGCTCGCGCCGCGTGGAGACGGCCCGGACCGGTTGCGCGTCCCTCGACCGGGGCTGCTGCGTGCGCTCGAAGCATCGTTCCTACGCCATGGCGGTACCGAGCCGCGCCAGCTCCCGGCACCGATTGCGCGGTACGGACCGGTGTCCGAGCGGCCGCAGCCGCCCGCACCGCTGCTCGGCGGGGACTGGATCGTCCTGCCCATCGAGGACCGGTACGCGCGCCCTGCGATCACGCGAACGGTCGATGTCGCGCGGGCGGTTCGTGCTGCGCTGATGCGCCACGGTCCGCAGCCGGCTCCCGAGATCATCAGCGGTCACGTCGCTCGTGCGAACGTGGACGGCCCGACCGAGCCACTCAGTCGGCCGCACCTCGCGGTCGTGCCACTTCCGGCGGTCATCGGCCCCCATCCCACCGGGGTGGTGTTCGGGGTCGCCGTCGTGCTCCCGTCGGACGTAGCGGACGAAGAGCGTCGCGTCGTCGAGGCGGCGGTGGTTGCGTGGGGGGACGCCAACGGACGCCAGCTCGTGCTGCCCGGGCAAGGCGGGCGATCGCTCGTGATCCGGCTGGGCGAGCCGGTCGTCGTCCCCGCCGCCGGGATGCTGGAGCTCGCTCCGTCGCTCCCGGCCACGCTCGATCGTCGGAGGTGGTGCCGCACCAGTGCCACGTGGGTGAGCGTCACACCGGTGGCCCTCGACCGCTATCCCCGTGATCTCCGCAGTACCGATCCCGCTCGTCGTGAGGAGGCGGAGCGAGACGCCGAGGTGACGCTCGCCCGCGCGTGTGTCCACGCCGGGCTACCCGAACCCGTGGTCACGACGGTGCGATTCGACCCACCGTTGCCGGGTTCGGCGCCGGTCGGTGGGTGGGCGAAGCAGCCGGGGCGCCGCTTCCCGCCGTATCGGGCCGGCAGCAGCGGCACCGTCCGCCCCTGTGTGCACGCCCATCTCACCTTCCCGGAGCCGGTCGCTGGGCCCGTGCTGATCGGCGCGGGCCGCTACCACGGCTATGGCCTGTTCCTTCCTCGGTGAGCTGCGATGAGCACGACGCTTGCGTCGAGTGACTTCGGCGCGTTCATGCGCGCCGTCCACGGCGTGGATCCCTTCCCCTGGCAGCAGCGCCTCGTTGACGAGATCGCCGCGACCGGGTGGTGGCCTGAGGTCTGCGATCTGCCGACGGGCGCCGGCAAGACGGCAACCGTCGACGCGGCCGTCTTCCTCCAGGCTGTCCGCCACGATGCCCCGCGACGGATCGTCTTCGTGGTCGATCGCCGCGTTGTGGTGAGCCAAGCCGCCGTGCGTGCTCGTCGCCTCGCCGCTGCGCTGCGTGCAGCAAGGGATCCCGTCGTCGCCGCAGTCGCGGAGTCGCTGCGAGCACGGACGCGTACTCCGGCGGGTCGAGCGCCCGATCCGCTCACTGTCGCCGAGCTGCGCGGTGGCATCGTGCGCGACGAGACCTGGGCGATGCGCCCAGACGCTCCTGCGGTCCTGCTGTCGACGGTCGACCAGGTCGGCTCCCGACTTCTGTTCCGTGGGTACGGCATCAGCCGGGGTATGCGTCCGGTTCACGCCGGGCTGCTGGCCCGTGACTGCCTCGTCCTGCTCGACGAGGTCCATCTCGCGCGGCCCTTTGCCGACACGGTCGCTGCACTCCGCCGTCGGTACCTCGGCATCGACCCGGACGACCCGCGTTGGCAGATGGTCGAGCTGTCCGCGACGCCTGGTGCCACCGGCACGCGGAGGGTCTTCCGGCTCGGCGACGACGACCTCGATCCCACCACGGGCGGTGTGCTCGCCCGCCGCCTGTCGGCGTCGAAGCCGGTCGTGCTCGAGGAGGTCGTGTCCAGGAAGGATCCCGCGGACCGCCGTGAGCGGGTCGCTCGAACGGCGGCCGACCGCGCCCGCAGGCTCCTTCGGGACGGCGCCCGCACGGTGGGCGTCATCGTCAATCGCGTCGACACGGCGCGCCAGGTCCACGCCCTCCTGGACGACGTCCCGAGCGTGCTGGTGACGGGCCGGATGCGACCGCTGGAGCGTGATCAGCTCCTCGGCGGGCTAGGGGAGCGACTGCGCACTGGCCGGGAGCGTCGGGACGACGAGGCACTCGTGGTGGTCTCGACCCAGGCGCTCGAAGCGGGCGCCGACATCGATCTCGATGCCCTCGTCACGGAGTGCGCAAGCCTCGATTCACTGCGGCAGCGCTTCGGCCGGGTCGACCGTGACGGTTGGCTGAGTGCTGCAGGGAGCCCACCGACGTCTGTCGTGCTCATCGCGAAGCCCGACCTCGACGGCGGCGACCCGGTGTACGGGGACGCGATGGCCGAGACGTGGCGGTGGCTGGGCCGGGAGGAGCGAGACTTCGGGCCGTTGCGGCTGCAACTCCCCACCGGAGGCGACCTGGATGTGCTGGTCGCGCCGCACCCGATTGCGCCGCTGCTGTTGCCGTCGCATCTCGATCGGTGGTGCCAGACCAGCACGACGCCTGACGCCGACCCGGATGTCGCCCCGTGGCTGCACGGTCTCGGTCGCGAAGCGCCGGCGGATGTCAACGTGGTGTGGCGCGCTGACGTCACCGCAGACCTGCTCTCCGCTGGCGACGCAGTGGCGGCGGCGTTGCTGACGGCCTGCCCACCGACGAACAGCGAGGCGATGCCGATCCCCCTTGCCGCCGTCCGGCGCTGGCTCCTCGAACCTGCCGAGGGGACGAGGAGTGAGCCCGTGCCCGTCGCTGACGTCGAGGCCGGCGTCGAGGTTGACGGCGTCGGTGGGAAGCGGACTCGGCCTGTGCTGCGTTGGGCCGGTGACGCCAGCACGGTGATCACCGATGCCGGTCAGCTCCGACCGGGCGACACCATCGTGGTCCCGGTCACCTACGGAGGGGTCTCGGCTGGATCGTGGGATCCGACGTCGACGAATCCGGTCGTCGATCTTGGTCACGAGGCACAGGTGGTGTCGCGCCGTCGCCCTGTCCTGCGGCTGCTTCCAGCGCTTCTCCCGGGGTTGCCGGATCCGCCGCGGCCCGCCGACGTCGAGGCGGCGGGCGAGAGTCACCGGGACGCGGTCGCGGCATGGCTCGACGAGGCCGATGCGATCGGCGTCGACGGCGTGCTCGGCGAGCTCGTCCGGCGGCTTGCAGCCGACACTCGCCGGCGCGTGACCCGGGTGGCGACCGGACCCGGTGAGGAGGACGCGATGTACGTGGTGACGTCGCGCCAGCCGATCACCGAGGATGTCGACAGTGAGCCCGAGACCAGCTCTTTCACCGGGACCGCCGTGGGGCTCCTGCAGCACCTCGGCGACGTGGAGACCTGGGCTGCCAACCTCGCCGGTGCGTGCGGGCTCCCCGACACCGTCGTCGCCGACGTGGCGCTTGCCGGGCGGCTCCACGATCTCGGCAAGGCCGACCCGCGGTTCCAACGGATGCTCAACGAGGGCCTGTCACCGTCCGATGGGAGATTGCTCGCCAAGTCGGCGGTACCGGCAGCTGATCGTGTCGCGCGGGAGCTTGCTCGCCGAGCCTCGGGCTATCCGCGTGGTGAGCGCCACGAACTGCTGAGCGTCGCCCTCGTCCGCAACGCGACGGCGTTGCGCGACCAGGCAACGGACTGGGACCTCGTGCTCCACCTCGTCGCCAGCCATCACGGGTGGGCGCGTCCGTTCGTCCCGGCGGCGAGTGACGATCAGCCGGTCGACGTAGTGGTGGAGATGGGCGACCTGACGTTGCGGTCGTCGAGCGACCACGGCCTCGCTCGCGTCGATGCGGGCATCGCATCCCGCTTCTGGCGCTTGGTCCGACGCTACGGCTGGTATGAGCTCGCGTGGTTGGAGGCCATCCTCCGCCTGGCTGACCACCGGGCGAGCGCGGCCGAACAGGAGGTGACCGATGCATGAGATCGATCTCGTCCCGTTCGACGGAACCAACCCGATCTGCTTCCTTGCAGCGCTCGGTGTGCTCGGCGTGCTCACGCGTGATGGGCGCGACGCGACGCTGCGCTGGACCGACGAGCTCGTTCCTCATGCGGTCGTCACGGGCGCGGCATCCATCGACGAGCTGGTCATGGTGGTCGACGCTGACCGCGGTCGGTGGCAGCGGAGCGCCGTGCTCGACTGGCCACCGGGGACTCCACTCGAGCACGCTCGTCCGGGACCCGACGAGCTGCGCGCGTGGACGGCGGCCGTCCTCGAGGTGGCGACGCAGCGGCCCTGGGATGCGGAGCTGTTCTCCGCGCTGGTCGCTGAAGGGGGCCTCGACCGCAGCGGCAAGGCCAAACCGACTCACTTCGACTTCACGGCCGGCCAGCAGCGCTTTCTCCGAGATGCGCGCACCTTGCGCGACGGGTTGACGCCGGAGCTGATCCGGAACGCGCTCTTCGGCCCATGGGAGCCGATCGACCGCCTGCCGCTGCTGCGATGGGACCTCGCCGGTGATCGTCCGTATGCCGTGGCGGCAACGGACCCCTCCAAGCGATCGCCTGCCGGTGTCCCTGCGATGATCTGGCTCGCCTTCCTCGGGCTTGCCTGCTATCCGGTCGTCGGGATCGACGGCGGTGTGCACACGACCGCATGCGACCGGGAGTGGAAGCGGTCAGCGTTCCGTTGGCCGCTGTGGTCGGGGCCCCTCGATTGGGACACGGCCGGCGCGCTGGTGGCCGACCGATCGGTCGTCGGGCCTCGCGCAGATCTGAACACCGCGCGACTCGCTCGCCGTGGGGTACATCGCGTGCTGGAGGCGCCGATCCGGCGAACCGATCAGGGGGGCTACGGCAGCTTCGGCACGGCATTGACGCTGGCTGAGGCGGCGCGGTGAGCGCGACGAGCGTGCCGGACCTCGTCCCGGCTCGCATGGTCAACGAGTACTGCTACTGCCCACGCCTGTTCCACCTCGAGTGGGTCGGCGCTCAGTTCGCCGACAATCTCGACACCGTCGAGGGGCGGTGGCATCACCGTAAGGTCGACGCCGCCAGCGGTGCGGCCCCGCTCCCTGACGAGGGCGAGGTGCGCGTCGCACGATCGGTGATGCTGTCGTCGTCGCGCCTCGGCCTGGTTGCCAAGATCGACCTGCTCGAGGGTACCGGGGACGCTGTCGTGCCGGTTGACACGAAGCGGGGCAGCCCTCCTGACATCCCGGAGCGAGCGTGGGAGCCCGAGCGGGTGCAGCTGTGCGTTCAGGGCCTGCTGCTCCGTGAGCACGGCTACCGCTGTGACGCCGGCGTCCTCTACTTTGCCGGGTCCCGGGAGCGGGTCACGGTGCCCTTCGATGACCACCTGCTCGAGCGGACGCTTGCTGTCGTCGACGAGCTGCGGTCGGTGGCCGAGTCGGGCGTGCCACCACCGCCGCTCGTCGACAGTCCGAAGTGCCCCCGCTGCTCGCTCGTCGGCATCTGCTTGCCCGATGAGGTGAACGCGCTCACGGAGCGCAGCGGCCGACCGCCGCGACGGCTGATGCCACGAGACCACAACGGGCGCCCGCTCTACGTGACGGAGCAGGGCGCATTTGTCACGAAGGACAAGGGGCGCATCGACGTGCGCAAGGAGGGCGAACGGGTTGCGTCCGTGCGTCTTCTGGACGTCTCGCAACTCTGCCTGTACGGGAACGTGCAGGTGAGCACGCAACTGCTGCGTCAGCTCTTCGCCGAAGAGGTGCCCGTCTGCTGGTTCACGTACGGCGGTTGGTTCAGCGGCATCGGGACCGGCCTCCCGGGCCGCAATGTCGAGCTGCGGCGACGGCAGTTCCACGAGGCGAGCCGAGGCGACCCCGACCTGGCGAGGCGCTTCGTCGTCGGGAAGGTCCGCAACTGCAGGACGCTCTTGCGACGCAACACGCGGGCACGCTCCGATCGGGTGCTCGACCAGTTGCGCTCGCTCGGCGAACAAGCGAGCGCCGCCACGTCGCTCGCCAGCCTGCTCGGTATCGAGGGGACGGCTGCACGACTGTACTTCGGAGCGTTCCCGACGATGATCCGCGGCGACAAGCGCCTCCCTGGCTCCCCGTTCACGTTCGAGGGTCGCAACCGCCGGCCTCCGACCGACGCAGTGAACTGCCTGCTTTCGTTCGTGTACGGCCTGCTCGTGAAGGACCTGACGGTCGTTCTGCATGCCGTCGGGTTCGACCCCTACTTAGGCTTCTACCATCGTCCTCGCTTTGGCAGGCCGGCGCTCGCGCTCGACCTTGCCGAGGAGTTCCGCCCGTTGATCGCTGAGTCGGTCGTCATCAACCTCATCAACAACGGGGAGGTCGCAGCGCACGACTTCATCGTGCGTGCCGGCGGTGTGAGTCTCACCGCGAGCGGGCGGAAAGCCGTCCTGGCCGCGTATGAACGCCGGCTGGCAACAGAGATCCGGCATCCCCTGTTTGGGTACAAGGTCACGTACCGGCGGGTGCTCGAGGTACAAGCGCGTCTGCTTGGAGCATTCCTCATCGGGGAGACGCCCGAGTACATCGCGTTCACGACGCGATGACCCGACGGCGTTGGCTGGTCGCCTACGACATCCGTGATCCCGTTCGACTTCGCCGCGTGTACGACATCGTCCGCAGCCACGGCGACCGTTTGCAGTACTCGGTGTTCCTCTGCGACCTCGACGCCATCGAACTGCTCCGGCTGAAGACAGAGTTGCGCGATGTGATCGACTTCGGGCAGGACAGCGTGATGCTCGTCGACCTCGGTGAGCCTGGCCGTGCGCGTTCGGCAACGATGGAGTTCATGGGAACATCACTCTCACTGCCCGAGCAGGGCCCGACGATCATCTGACGGCTCCGAGGTGCGAGCGCTCCGGTGCGACCGTCCACCCGGTGACCGCTCGCCCGCAGGTCAGAGCCGCTTTCGGACCTTGACAAGCGAGTTGCGTGCCCCATCGCCAAGACCGTCCTGCGACACCGCTCGCAGAGGCTCACATCTGCCCAGCTCAGCCGGCTCGAATCCGGAGAGCCCTCCGGTCTCCTTCACGAGACCGGCTCCATTGCGGCAACACCTGCCTCGACCAGAACCCCAGCAGCCCGGTACCTCCGGTCTCCTTCACGAGACCGGCTCCATTGCGGCGGGGACCGACGCGAGCCCTACCCCGTAGGTGTTGGTCGCTCCGGTCTCCTTCACGAGACCGGCTCCATTGCGGCCTGGGCACGCAGCGGGACAACATGCGGGACGCCGTGGCCTCCGGTCTCCTTCACGAGACCGGCTCCATTGCGGCAGGATCGGGGCGTTCGAGCCGTAGGCCGAGGCGTCGAGGCTCCGGTCTCCTTCACGAGACCGGCTCCATTGCGGCGGGCGCGGCTTGACCATGACTCACCTCCTTCCGGACTCCGGTCTCCTTCACGAGACCGGCTCCATTGCGGCTGCGGCGCGTTCGACGCTGGTGTCGGTGCCGCCGAGGTCTCCGGTCTCCTTCACGAGACCGGCTCCATTGCGGCACGGCAACGGTGGCCGGATCAAGGGCATCACCCAGTTCCTCCGGTCTCCTTCACGAGACCGGCTCCATTGCGGCCTGCCGAGGAAGCCGGCGGCGGTTTCATCGAGATCGACTCCGGTCTCCTTCACGAGACCGGCTCCATTGCGGCGGATGACACCGGGGTCAGGGGTGGGGTGACACCGGGGCTCCGGTCTCCTTCACGAGACCGGCTCCATTGCGGCTTGAACTGCTCGAGTTCCTTGGCCGCTGCCGCGTTGGCTTCTCCGGTCTCCTTCACGAGACCGGCTCCATTGCGGCGGATGACACCGGGGTCAGGGGTGGGGTGACACCGGGGCTCCGGTCTCCTTCACGAGACCGGCTCCATTGCGGCTCGGTAGGTGTTGGCGAACCATCGGTCGAGGGCGATGTTCTCCGGTCTCCTTCACGAGACCGGCTCCATTGCGGCGTGTGGACGAGCTGCAACCGTGGCGGCGCGGCCATCCGGCTCCGGTCTCCTTCACGAGACCGGCTCCATTGCGGCACCGACTTCACCTCACCGGAGTACCACACCGGGTCCTCCGGTCTCCTTCACGAGACCGGCTCCATTGCGGCCCGGATGTTGAGGGCGGTGTCCGCGACTATCTGCGTGGCGTCTCCGGTCTCCTTCACGAGACCGGCTCCATTGCGGCCGCCACCACTCGGCGTCCTCCATGTTCGCGATCTCCTCCGGTCTCCTTCACGAGACCGGCTCCATTGCGGCGCCGCGGTGGTCACGGTCGTGGCGCAGGAGGTACCGGCCTCCGGTCTCCTTCACGAGACCGGCTCCATTGCGGCCATCAGGCGTCCCGCACTGGCGGCGGGAAGGGCCAGCCTCCGGTCTCCTTCACGAGACCGGCTCCATTGCGGCCCGATCTTGAACTCGGCAACGTCCGGGTGCCGGATGCCTCCGGTCTCCTTCACGAGACCGGCTCCATTGCGGCACCCTCGACATGATGGGGAAGGGGTCGCTGGGTGCGGCGCCTCCGGTCTCCTTCACGAGACCGGCTCCATTGCGGCGCGATCGTGACGTTCCCGGAGTTGGCAGGGACGGACACTCCGGTCTCCTTCACGAGACCGGCTCCATTGCGGCCGGCCGTACGTTGAGCGGTTGCAGGCGTCCGCCGTCGGCTCCGGTCTCCTTCACGAGACCGGCTCCATTGCGGCACCGTTCCACACGGCGGCGGCGGCGCCGGTGGGCGGCCCTCCGGTCTCCTTCACGAGACCGGCTCCATTGCGGCTTGTTGACGAGCTAGGTGGCAAGGCCGCGGGTTGCGATCTCCGGTCTCCTTCACGAGACCGGCTCCATTGCGGCCTCGGTGAGGTGGTGAACATCTTCGGCAAGCTGCCGGGCTCCGGTCTCCTTCACGAGACCGGCTCCATTGCGGCACGCGGCCCGTGTGCCGCTAACGGTCGGTGACCATCCACTCCGGTCTCCTTCACGAGACCGGCTCCATTGCGGCGGCAGCCAGAGGCAGATCGCGGCCGTTGCAAACCCGCTGATCTCCGGTCTCCTTCACGAGACCGGCTCCATTGCGGCTGGCAGGCGATCCGTGAGGGTAAGGCCCGTGACGATGGCTCCGGTCTCCTTCACGAGACCGGCTCCATTGCGGCGCGCTCTAGATCGACACCCGGTAGAAGTAGATGATCGCCTCCGGTCTCCTTCACGAGACCGGCTCCATTGCGGCTCGACGGCCATCACCGCCTCACCGCCGCCGCCGCTGAGCTCCGGTCTCCTTCACGAGACCGGCTCCATTGCGGCGGCACGGCCCGGCGCACGATCGAATCGGGGATCAAGGCTCCGGTCTCCTTCACGAGACCGGCTCCATTGCGGCCACATCACCTGCCCGCTGTGCGGCGGAGCGGTCAAGCCCTCCGGTCTCCTTCACGAGACCGGCTCCATTGCGGCGCCTGCCACATCGCCCACGCTTCTGCGTCACCCTCGATACTCCGGTCTCCTTCACGAGACCGGCTCCATTGCGGCTTCGTGTCCAAGACGACCGGCGCCGATAGCGATGAGCCTCCGGTCTCCTTCACGAGACCGGCTCCATTGCGGCCGGGTTGCAGTCCGGGCACGGTGCGACCTCCCGACTCTCCGGTCTCCTTCACGAGACCGGCTCCATTGCGGCCAGTGCTGCCACCCCGCTGTAGTCGAACCAGAACACGTCCTCCGGTCTCCTTCACGAGACCGGCTCCATTGCGGCACAGGATCGACCCGGTTCGCTTAGGGTCGCTCTCAGTCCTCCGGTCTCCTTCACGAGACCGGCTCCATTGCGGCTGCCACTGCGACGTGTCGTGGGACGACGACGGCAACCCCTCCGGTCTCCTTCACGAGACCGGCTCCATTGCGGCTACATCATTGACAACGACCAGTTGCAGTCCGACTGGGAGCTCCGGTCTCCTTCACGAGACCGGCTCCATTGCGGCCACACCGCCTACCGCGAGGCGAAACGCCGCGCCAACGCCTCCGGTCTCCTTCACGAGACCGGCTCCATTGCGGCCCGAACGCGTCCGCGGCGTGCGCCAGCGACCGGATCGACTCCGGTCTCCTTCACGAGACCGGCTCCATTGCGGCGGGGGTGGTGTGGGTTCGGGGCCGCAGATGTCGACCGCTCCGGTCTCCTTCACGAGACCGGCTCCATTGCGGCCGGCCCCACTTCGCCCACACGTGCGCCGGGAACGCCCACCTCCGGTCTCCTTCACGAGACCGGCTCCATTGCGGCTCCCGGCCCCGCCCCGGCAACACATGCGCATACACCCGCCTCCGGTCTCCTTCACGAGACCGGCTCCATTGCGGCGATGTCGATGTGCAGCTCGTCGTGCGGCGGATCATCGAGGCTCCGGTCTCCTTCACGAGACCGGCTCCATTGCGGCCGGTACGAGCCGCACCCGGCGCGGGCTGTTCGAGTCCAGCCTCCGGTCTCCTTCACGAGACCGGCTCCATTGCGGCGGCTACACCGCCGCCGGACACCGACGAGCCATCTGCACTCCGGTCTCCTTCACGAGACCGGCTCCATTGCGGCTCGGGCCTGGCGGATCGTGGGCATCGCCTTGCGGCACGCCTCCGGTCTCCTTCACGAGACCGGCTCCATTGCGGCGGGATCCCCGGCCAGCAGCTCTCACGGCCCTACACCGCCTCCGGTCTCCTTCACGAGACCGGCTCCATTGCGGCCTGAACTCCGGGACGACGGTGAACCTCACTTCGGCGGTCCTCCGGTCTCCTTCACGAGACCGGCTCCATTGCGGCACGATCACATCAGCCCCGTACCGGCGCCACGCGTCGACTCCGGTCTCCTTCACGAGACCGGCTCCATTGCGGCACGGTGCGGCGCCGGTGGGCGTATGCGGTGCGGCAGTACTCCGGTCTCCTTCACGAGACCGGCTCCATTGCGGCTAGAACTGCAACTTGCCGACGTCGATCCCGTACCGCCTCCGGTCTCCTTCACGAGACCGGCTCCATTGCGGCGAGACGACGTTCGACGACATCGTGCACCGGGTGATCTCCGGTCTCCTTCACGAGACCGGCTCCATTGCGGCGTCGACCGTCTCGGCTGCCGGTGGGACCGACCCGGCCCACTCCGGTCTCCTTCACGAGACCGGCTCCATTGCGGCGACATCTCGAGGTACACCGAGGGCCTGATGCTGGCCCACTCCGGTCTCCTTCACGAGACCGGCTCCATTGCGGCACGCCTGATGGGGCGAATCGTCGGCGGGTGATCGATCTCCGGTCTCCTTCACGAGACCGGCTCCATTGCGGCATCTGCACCGTACGGCGATCCCCGCGGCCGAGGCGAAGGTCTCCGGTCTCCTTCACGAGACCGGCTCCATTGCGGCCCAGTTCGGCGAGTCGCACGAACTGCTGCTGCGTCTCGCCGCGCCTCCTCCGGTCTCCTTCACGAGACCGGCTCCATTGCGGCAGAGACCCTGTGACAGGCGTCGAACGGTTCGCCAAGGGCTCCGGTCTCCTTCACGAGACCGGCTCCATTGCGGCCGCGATCTCTGGCAGCAGGCGAAGCAGCACGAGGGCGACACCTCCGGTCTCCTTCACGAGACCGGCTCCATTGCGGCTTGGACACGCTGTACGGGCTCACCGCCGCCTGGGCGCAGCTCCGGTCTCCTTCACGAGACCGGCTCCATTGCGGCATCTCGTCGTAGTGGTGGATCCGCCACCCGTCCGCATCCTCTCCGGTCTCCTTCACGAGACCGGCTCCATTGCGGCGGTGTGCTCGGCGAGTGGTGGCGGCACATCGGCACCCCTCCGGTCTCCTTCACGAGACCGGCTCCATTGCGGCCTTCTCGGCCGGGATCTTGTGCAGGTCGATCAGATACTCGTAGCTCCGGTCTCCTTCACGAGACCGGCTCCATTGCGGCGGTGTGCTCGGCGAGTGGTGGCGGCACATCGGCACCCCTCCGGTCTCCTTCACGAGACCGGCTCCATTGCGGCTACGCCCAGGAGCCGAGTGGGGTGGGTTGCCCGTTGATGCTCCGGTCTCCTTCACGAGACCGGCTCCATTGCGGCGACCTGGAGTTGGTGTGATGGTGGCCGTCGCGGTGCTCGTCTCCGGTCTCCTTCACGAGACCGGCTCCATTGCGGCCTGGAGCATGTGCCGCACGGTGCGCCGCTCATCCGGGTCCTCCGGTCTCCTTCACGAGACCGGCTCCATTGCGGCTCCGTCGTCGCCCACCCGGTCGCACCGGCGGACATGCCCTCCGGTCTCCTTCACGAGACCGGCTCCATTGCGGCAATAGGGCCAACGTCAGGTAGACGGCCACACCGACAACTCCGGTCTCCTTCACGAGACCGGCTCCATTGCGGCCTCAATCAGCGCTATTACGAGCATGCGCCGGACCTGTCCTCCGGTCTCCTTCACGAGACCGGCTCCATTGCGGCAGCTGGCGCTCCGCCCGATGCACCACCCCAGGCAGATACTCCGGTCTCCTTCACGAGACCGGCTCCATTGCGGCAACGCCGGGCCGTTGTTCGACGGCAGCCAATGCTCAGGCCTCCGGTCTCCTTCACGAGACCGGCTCCATTGCGGCAACGTCGGGATCGTCGGCGGGCACGACGATCGCGTCGATGAAGATCACCGGATACACACGATCCAACGGCCGGTTCTGCCACTCGGCGAGCTCGCCGAGCACCCGGTCGGTGATCTTCGAGATCGTCTCCCGCGAGATCGACGTGCCA
>Ga0310827_101146_pt1 | contig 14876 bp, 13 predicted proteins | sample WT_ome_2_FD_201309 | JGI IMG/M metagenome (GOLD analysis project Ga0310827, IMG submission 201309) | Sorghum-adapted microbial communities enriched on wild type (WT) sorghum from Joint BioEnergy Institute, Emeryville, California, United... ... | reverse complement strand
TATTCCAGAACAGCCGGGCTTGCGGTATGATCCGGATCCGCATTCTTTATGCGGATGGCCAAATGACGGGCCGCCCGTTCAATCATCGATTCGATCCCTCCTGTACGACCAGAATACCATGGCCGCCAGCACCAGGCCGAGAACGGCCGGAATCAGGAAAAACAGGGAGTACCTTGACGTCGAAATCAAATAGTAGAGCAACCCGGCGCACAGCAGCGCAGGTACATATAGATACAGGAGAATCATGCTTCTCCGGTCCAGAACGACCTTCTCGTTCGGATTATGGGGAACAAAGGAAAACCCCTTCCCCCGCCGATGCACAATCCATCCGATCCACCAGGCGGTAAGAAGGGACAGCGACTGCATAAGATACGTTCCCGCGGCGTCCAGTTGCGGCACGGTGGCGATAAGGCCCGAGGTGTTCAGAGCCAGGTAGTAAGCCAGCTGAATCAGGATATAGAAAATATAGGCGGTTCCCGTCATCAGCGCGGCATAAAACAACGGCACGCGAAACAGCAGCCAGACGAATGCGGTCATCAACAAAATCTGAACCAGCATGTCCACGCCCGGAAGCTGATAATGAACCCGCAAAGTATAAGAGATATACGAGGCGATCAGGCTGGTAAAAAAAATCGATAAGGCGTAGATGTCGAATTTGTAGATCCGAAACATCAAATAATACATGGCTGCTGTTTCCAGGGTGGAAAACAGCATGAACAAAATGAATTCCATCCGAATTAGCTCCCCGGTTTCCGGTTTCCCGCCCCGAATCTCTGATTTTCGTTCTCATTTAATAATATACTGAATGTCCTTTCATTCGACAAGCCTCGTTCAAACGAAAGTCCTTTTTTACTTATCCCGGCTGTGAATGGCAGGTTTTATGCCATCAGACCGGCAAGTTTTTGCAGGGACAGACAATTTTTCCGGCATCCGCGCATATCTATTAATGTCATCTGCAACATCCTGAAAGAATTTACGCGGATAAGGGGATGAAATGACAATGTGTGGAATCACCGGATGGGTTGATTGGCAGGATGATCTTACCCGGAAGCTCCCCATTCTCGAAAAGATGACGGAAACTCTCGCTCCGCGCGGACCGGATGCAACCGGCACCTGGCTCAGCCCCAGCTGTGCATTCGGACATCGCCGGCTTAGCGTAATCGATCCGGAGAACGGCGCCCAGCCGATGTATCGTACGAACGGGGACCATGTAGTCTGTCTCGTATATAACGGAGAACTGTACAATGCATTCGAGCTTCGCAGGGAACTTGAGCAGCGGGGGCATCTGTTCCGTACCCGCTGCGATACGGAAGTGCTGCTCGAGGCGTTTATCGAATGGGGGCCGTCGTGCGTGGACCGGCTGAACGGAATCTTCGCCTTCGCCGTCTGGAGTGAACGCGATCGGACTTTGTTTATGGCGCGCGACCGGCTTGGCGTCAAACCGCTCTTTTATGCGGAGCGGGAGGGAAAGCTGGTGTTCGGCTCGGAACCGAAAGCCATACTGGCGCATCCCGAATTTCCCGCCGAGATCGATGCCGAGGGGCTGGCGGAGGTATTTGCCGTGGGACCGGCCCGGACGCCCGGACATGGGGTATACCGCCGCGTGAAGGAGCTGAGGCCGGGCTGCTGCGCAACTTACAGCCCAAGCGGCTTGAGCATACGGGCGTACTGGAGGCTGGAAAGCCGCCCGCATACCGACGATGTGGAAACAACGGCGCAGATCCTGAACGGCCTGCTGAAGGATACCGTCGAGCGGCAGCTTGTTTCCGATGTGCCGGTATGCACACTGCTGTCCGGCGGCCTCGACTCCAGCGCGCTCACCGCCCTGGCCGTGCGGTATTACCGGGAGAACGGGCAGGGCGATGTGCATACGTATTCCGTCGATTACGTCGACAACGACAAACATTTCAAGGCCAGTTCTTTCCAGCCGAACGCCGACGCCCCCTGGATCCGGAGAATGAGCGAATACCTTGGCACGATTCACCACCCGGTGGAGTTCGATACCCCCGAGCTGGTTGAAGCGCTGTATTCCGCCGTCTACGCCCGGGATCTTCCGGGGATGGCGGATGTGGACGGCTCGTTGTACCTGTTCTGCCGCGAGATCAAGAAGAATGCCACCGTAGCCATTTCCGGTGAAGCGGCGGACGAAATTTTCGGAGGTTACCCCTGGTTTCACCGGGAAGAAGCGCTGAACGCCGCTACATTCCCGTGGGCGCTGGCCACCCCGGAGCGAGCGAAGCTTCTGTCTCCCGAGCTGGCGGAGGCCATCCGGCCCGAAGCATACGTGGCCGAACGGTATGCCGAAGCGCTCGCCGAAGTCCCCCATCTCGCGGGGGAGGATGCCGGGCAGCGGCGCATGCGGGAGATGTCCTATCTCAATATTACCCGGTTCATGCCCACTTTGCTGGACCGCAAAGACCGGATGAGCATGGCGGTGGGACTGGAAGTCCGCGTACCCTTCTGCGATCACCGGCTGGTCGAATACGTATGGAATATCCCGTGGGAAATCAAAACCGCGGGTGAACGGGAGAAGGGCATATTGCGAAAAGCTTTGCACGGCGTACTGCCCGACGACGTGCTCTACCGCAAAAAAAGCCCCTATCCGAAAACGCACAATCCCAACTATTTGGCGGCCGTCCGTTCGCGGGTGCTGAGCATTCTCGACGACCCGTCCTCGCCGGTCCTGCCGTTTCTGAACGTTGAACGGATCCGGCAGCTGGCCCATTCGGACGCTAGCGAATTTCAGCTTCCCTGGTTCGGGCAGCTGATGACCGGCCCCCAGCTGTTTGCTTATCTGATTCAGGTAAACACCTGGCTGCAAACCTATCATGTCTCGATCAAGTAACAAGCGAAGTACAGAAAACCCCCTGGTTTCATCCAGCGATGAAAACAAGGGGGTTCTCCGCCAGCATCCGTTCACCGGCGCGCTTCGAGCTTGGCCCGCAGTTCCCGGATGGCCCGGCCGCGATGGCTGATCCGATTCTTTTGCTCCATGGGGAGCTCGGCCAGGGTGCAGCCGTATTCCGGCAGGTAAAACAGCGGATCATACCCGAAGCCGTGTTCGCCGCGGGGGGACGAAGCGATCCATCCGTGGAGAAAGCCTTCGGCCGTTACTACATCCCCGGAAGCCGGATCGTACAGCGCCAACGCGCAGACAAACCGCCCGCGTCCGATCAGCCCGGGACCCGGGCCTTCCGCCGGCCTTCCGCCGGCCGTTTCCTTCAATGCCGCCAGCAGCCTGGCGTTGTTCGCTTCGTCCGTCGCCCCGCTTCCCGCATAACGGGCGGAGTATACGCCGGGAGCGCCGCCGAGCTCATCCACGCAAAGCCCGGAATCGTCGGCCAGCGCCGGGATCCCGAACGCCTCGGCGACAGTGCGCGCTTTCTTGCAGGCATTTTCCAGGAAGGTCGATCCATCCTCCACGATTTCCGGCGCCTGCCCAAAGTCCGGAAGGCTTTTGACCCGGATGCCGTACGGTTTGAACAATTCCGCGAATTCACGGGCCTTGCCGCGGTTTTTGGTGGCGATGACCAGTTCGTTGACCCCTTTCAGCATCTCAGCTCCCCCTTCCGATCCGTTCCGCGACCGGGCCGAGGACATCCTTCTGGACGCGAATCTGCGCTTCAATTCCCGACTCGGCCAAAACAAGGAGCTCGTCCAGCTCGCTACGGGCGAACGGCGCCTCTTCCCCGGTCCCCTGAATTTCAACAAATTGGCCGCTGCCGGTCATCACGACGTTCATGTCCACCCTGGCCTGGGAATCTTCCTCGTAGCAAAGATCCAGGCGCGCTTCCTCCCCGACGATGCCCACGCTGACAGAAGCAAGGAAATCGGTGAGCGGCATGCGGGACAGTTTCTTCTCCCCAATCAGCTTGTTCATGGCGAAGGCCAGGGCCACAAACGCTCCCGTGATGGAGGTCGTCCGCGTGCCTCCGTCGGCCTGGATCACATCGCAGTCCAGCGTAATGGACCGTTCGCCAAGCGCGCCCAGATCGACGACCGAGCGCAAGGCCCGGCCAATCAGGCGCTGGATCTCCATGGTCCGGCCGCCGAGTTTCCCCTTGGCCGCTTCCCGCTGGTTGCGCGATTGAGTGGCCCGCGGCAGCATGGAATATTCCGCCGTCACCCAGCCTTTGCCCTGCCCTTTGAGAAAAGGCGGCACCCGTTCCTCCACGGTCGCCGTACAGATCACCTTCGTCTCTCCGGCCTCGATCAGCACCGAACCCTCGGCGTGCTTGATATAATGCGGAGTGATCCGGATCGGGCGAAGCTCTCCGTTCTGTCTTCCATCAACTCTCATCGTCAGTCCTCCTATTCAACGGTTTCCGGGGAACAGTATGGCAGCGGAAGTCCCGGCTTTCCGTCGTTGAAGCGGCTGTCGGCCTTCTCTCCCATCGAAAAAAGCGCAGCTACGCAAGGTCGGCTTCCCGCGGGGGAATCGGGCCGCTCAACAAAAAGCCCGGGCGAAACATCGTCCGGGGACTGGCCGCGCCGCTTCAACCGTTCGCATGAAGTCATATCCTTCCCATTGTATCAAAGTGGCAGGCAAAAAGCATCTGCCGCGGCGCGAATCGCTCTTCCGGCGGCCGCCGGCAAGAAAGCCCGGAATCCGGGGTACGCGAATTCCGGGCAGGCATGGTTACATTTTAACCTCGTTGACATGGACCGGGCGGTCCACCGGTTTGCTGAAGCTCGACTTGTCGTTCGCCACCACCGTCGTCTCACCGTTCACCATGATTTGAACCTTGTCGGCCCCCGTGTTCTCGGTCAGGGACAGGACGACGGCCTGCAGCGATTCAGCCGGAGCGGTGTGATCGGCGCCAAGCAGCGTATCGGTAAAGTTGACGGTAACCAGATCGTTCTGCTGGGTCACTCCCAGCATTTTCGTCTCCGGATTGATCACGGAAGCCAGGCCCTTGACACCCTGCGGGCCTTTGATCAGCTCCTGCACGACCGCCTTTTCGATGTCACCGGTTCTGCCGATCAGCCGGGTAACCGGGATGTAATACTTGAAGTTGTCTCCCGTCTGGTTCTGGAAGTACAGCGTTACCGGAGTGGATCTTCCGTAGTCGACCCCGTCTGCGCGCTCCAGGTTGATCCCCATCGCCCGGCTGAGCGGTTCATCCATCGGCGTGCCGTCGACCGGCATTTCCTTCAGCGCGCTTCCTTCCAGCCAAAGCTGGACTTTCTCAACGTTGGGGAAGCCCGTCAGCGCCCAGGTGACGGCCTCCATGATTTTTCTTTCGTCCTGCACGTTGTAATCGGCGAATTCCTTGGAAAAATCGACAACTGCAAGCTTCTGGTCGGGCTGAAGACGGATACCCTTGACGATCGTCCCTTTGGGCAGCAGATTGCTGAAGCCCTTCGGCAGGAACGCCTGTCCGGGTCCCCCGTCCACCATATATTCCAGCGTTTTTTTCGCTACATCCGGCGAGTACGGCAGACGGACGCTCAAGGGGGCGACGAAGCCGTTCGGATCCCTGACGTACAGGGTTACCTCCATTAGCTTGGCGGCATCCTGGGCGCCGGACGTCGCGTCTTTCGGGTTTATCGCGCCGAGGTCGGCATCCGAGTATGTTCCGGCAGGCGGAGCATCGATTCCGGAGTTGTCCTCCGCCGTTTTTCCGATCGAGCAGCCGCCCGAGACCAGCATCAAAGCGGCAAGTACGGCCCCCCACCCTATCCATTTCCGTTGCGGCATTTGATTTTCCTCCTCCAGGTCAGTTTGTACTACATGTATACGACCCGTCCACCGATTTCATGATAGGGAATTTGCAAGCCTCGGGTAAAGCCCGCGCAGGGGGCGGAACCGTCTTTTTGCACTTTGGCCGGATTGGACTATAATGGTAGGAAAACAATAAACATCCCGCCATGCAAGGTACTTTTTTCCGTTCGCCGGCATAAACTAGCAAGACAGTGCTTCTCGCCTGAACACTACTTTCGCTTCAGCCGCAGGCGCCAGCTCGCGCGCCGCTGAAGCCAGGGAGGATGAAATCGCCATGGAATACAGTCTGGACAGCAAAAAAATCGCCAAAGCCACCCGGGAATGGCTGGAGAAGCGCGGAGTGGGCATACGCGAAATTGCGGAGCTGACCTTTTTTTTGCAAAAGGATTATGTAAAAGACCTGTCCATTGAGGAATGCATGGACAGCGTGGAACGCGTTCTGTCCAAAAGGGAAGTGCAAAATGCCGTCCTGACCGGCATCCAGCTGGATATATTGGCCGAGCAGGGGAAGCTGATGCAGCCCCTGCAGGATATGATATATAACGATGAAGGCCTGTACGGATGCGACGAGGTGCTGGCTCTTTCCATCGTCAACGTCTACGGCAGCATCGGCTTTACCAACTTCGGGTATGTGGACAAAGTGAAGCCCGGCTGCCTGAAACGCCTGAACGACAAGCACGGGGCGATGAAGCACACGTTCCTGGACGATATCGTCGGGGCGATCTCGGCGGCGGCTTCCAGCCGGATCGCGCACCGCAAGCAAGCGGAGAAGGAAGCGGATTCCGCGATGCCGGAAGATGATCCCGAAGCCTGATGGCGCCGTATCCCCCGCTTATTGCAGCAAAGCCCGCATTCCCGTCTTTCCGGGAAATGCGGGCTTTGCTTCGTCTTGCGCGAACGGGTCATCCCCGAACGGCGCGGTAGTAGACGGCACTCCCGCCGTCTTCCTCTACGGCCCGGCCCTGGTTCCGCAGGTGCGCCAGATGCGCCAGCGTCTCCGCCAGCGCGAACCGGAGCTGATGCACCGACAGCCGGTCCCCGAAGACGATGCGGCACAGCGTGTACGCCGTCAGCGGCCGCTCCAGGCGGGCGAGCATCGCCCCGAGCCGCTCGTCATGGTGGCGCAGCAGCTCCTCCGCCCGCCCGGCGAAGCCGGCGAACGGTTCGCGGTGGCCGGGGTACGCGCGGACAATGTCCAGCCGGCGGAGCTCGCCGAGACTGGCCAGGAAGCTGCCCAGAGGATCCGCCTCGGAACCGGGCACAAGGCTTACGTTCGGCGAGATCCTGGGCAGCACCTGATCGCCGCAGAAGATGACCTTCCGACCGACGTCGTGAAACAGAATCTGGCCGGCGGCATGCCCCGGGGCTTCGATCAGCCGATACTCGCGATCCCCCAGCCGGAATGTTCCGCCCGGCGGAAGAAAACGAACCTCCGGCTCCGGGGTGACCAGCGGGACGAAGCTGTCCAGGTGCGCCTTCATCGCGGCCAGCGCCGGCTCATCCATGCCGTGCCGCCGGAACAGCGCGAGAATCTCTCCGGTCAGCGGCTGCCTCTCCCCCCACAGGCGCCGGGCGTGCTCCCATCCGGTCCGGCTGAGAAAGACCGGGGCTTTCGTCTGCTCCTGCATCCAGCCGGCCAGACCGTAATGGTCGGGGTGATGATGCGTCAGCACGATCTGCCGGATGTCCGGGAAGCCGGCGCCCGCCGTGCGCAGAGCCTGTCGCCATACCTCCTCGGCATCCCTCGTGTGCAGGCCGGGATCCATCAGCGTGTAGCCGTCCTCGCCGCGGAGCAGATATCCGTTCACCCAGCGCAGGGGGAACGGCAGCGGTACCTTGACCTGAATGACGCCGTCTTCGTGCATGATCATGGATTCCATAACAACGGTTCCTTTCTATATCGGAAATATGAACTTGTTCTTGTCAGGCGGTTGAACCCGCTTCGCACCTTATCTTATCACAATCCCGCGCCGCTTTCCGCTCCGCCCGGGCAAACGGACTTTCCGCCGGCCAGGTCTTCCTCCCCCCGGCGGCCGGCCGGGAGATTGCGCAGCCGGCAATTGAGAATTGGCCTCCCCGATGTTATGCTAAGGAAGCGGAAAGGAACGATGTTATGGTAACCATTCACGATGTGGCCAAGAGGGCCAATGTATCGCCGATGACCGTCTCGCGGGCTATCAATCACCCCCATCTGATCCGCGATACGACCCTGAAGCGCGTGCAGGAGGCCATCCGGGAACTGGGCTATATGCCCAACACGACCGCGCGCAGCCTCGTTTCCAAAAAATCCAGGCTGCTGTCCATCATGATCACCAATGTATCCAACCCCTTCTACGCGAACATCGTGAAGGGAGCGGAAGCGAAGGCTTCCCAGACAGGGTACCAGCTGATCCTGAACAACAGCGATGAAAATATCGAGAAAGAGTCCCGCGATATTGATTCTCTCATCGCGAGGGGAATCGACGGTGTGCTGATCACCCCGTCCGGGGACGGTTCCCTGAAAAATTTGCGGAAGCTTCAGAAATACGGCATTCCCTTCGTGCTCATCGATCGCTCCGTGGAGGGGATCCGCAGCGACCTCATTATGGGGGACAATCACCAGGCGACCCGCGAGCTGCTGTACCACCTGATCCAACAAGGGCACCGGCGCATTGCCCTGATTAACGGGCCCGCGGGAATTTCCAATTTCAGGGAACGGCAGGAAGGATACGCGGAAGCTCTGAAGCTGGCGGGGCTGGCTGTCGACGAAGAACTCATCTTCGAAACCCCCCTTCTGGATATCCGTACGGATTCCATCGTCCGGCGGATGGTCTCCATGCCGGAAAACCGCAAGCCGACCGCGATCCTCGCGGCCAACAACTTCATCGGGGTCAAGGCGATCCAGTCCCTGCGCAAGCTGGGAATCGGGGTGCCGGACGGGATGGCCGTCGTCTGCTTCGACGACCCGGAGCCGATTCCCGACTTCAATCCGTTTCTGACCGTAGCCGCCCAGCCCGCCTACAGCTTCGGCTTCACCGGCATGCAGTTTCTGATTGAACGGGTGGAAGGAACCGCCCCCGCCGAATGCCGCAAGGTGGTCATGCCTTCCGAAATCCTGATCCGCAAGTCCTCCCTGAAAACGGTCGTTGCGGCCGAAAACCGCTCCTCCTGACTGTCCTGCGGTCTCCGGGTTCCGCGTGCGGCTTGGGCCCGGCCGCAAAAAAGCCCCCATCCCGCCGGATCGGGTGGAGGCTGGCATGCAAACGCCATGGCGTCTACTGAAGCAAATATTTTCTCACCTTGTCCGACCATTCCTGCACATAGTGGTCCGTAGCCCATTGGGCCATCACCAGCGATTCGTGCGGACGAAGATCGATCGTCAGGGCCGGCTGCTCCCGGATATGGTTGTTCTGGCTGGGATAGACCAGAATCTGCCGGTCGGTCAGAACGACGACGAGGTCGCTTTCCGGGGAGGTCAGCGCATCGACGGCCCGGGGCTGGACGCTGCGGATTTCGTTCCAGGAAAAGTTCAGCCCGTCATGATTCACCAGCCATTCCGGAGGATGAACCTCCAGATCGCGCAGCGAATATCCGCCGCCGGTTCCCCCGTCCGCCCGCTCGGCCGTCTGCAGAATCCAGTTGCCTTGCCGCCGCTTCAGGGTCCACTCGACCGTGGAGGGATCGAATTTCCGCCCGGTAAACTCCGCTTTCGGTGCGGATTGCTGTACCGTGCTGCCGAGCACCTCTCCCAGGGAAAAATGCTTGCGGAAGGAAACCGCGGCGGAGAACCCGGCTTTCCCCGCGCCGGAAAGCAGCGGGATCTGGGTCACCCATACGGCATCCTTGCGTACCGCCGTCCGCACCGGTGACGAAATTTTTTCAGACTCCTCCACCGACAGGAACTGGTTGGAGGCGAACCGCAGCTTCTCGGAATGCTCAATCTTCTCGTTCGGCAGCAAGGATCCGTCCGGCGGGCTTTTCGCAACGCCTGCGGCGGGAAGCGCCGCTTTCTGTTCCGCCGGGTATGAGGTCAAATACAGATAGCGGTCGTCATTTTCCTGATATACCAGAGGTTCTACCTTCCAGAATTCCTGCTTGTAAGGCACAAGGATTCCGCGGCCTTCGGCAATTTCCCGCAGTTTCTCCTGTTCGGGAGCGATATACAGCGTCCGGTAGGCGGTATCCGGATCGTCGCTGCGAAGTCCGATCAGGATTCCCGAGCGGATCGGCACCTGCACGGCGGCAGCCGCCATGTCTGAATTGTCCAGCATCCCGGCCTCCGAAACCTGCTCCTCCTGATTGCCCCATGGGTTGAATCCCAGCGACAAACCGGTTACGGCCGCAACCGCCAGGAGACTCACCGCTCCGGTCCATTGAAGCCAGGGTCTGAACGGTTTCGGCTTTTGTTCTTCAATGCGGGCTTCAATCTTCCTGCGCAGTTCGTCCGAAAACCCTTTCTGCGGCAACGGGCCTTCCGCCAGCTCTTTTTCAAAATCGATGTCACCCTGTTTCATTGGCCTCTCGCTCCTTCATCTTCAAAACTTTGCAACGGGCGTGATGCAGCCGGGATTTGACCGTCCCTTCCGTTACGTTCAAGATGCTTGCGATTTCTTTCATGGACAATTGGTGATGCGCGGACAGAATGAGCACTTCCCGGTATTTGGCGGGAAGCTTCATGACAAGCCTCCAGATTTCGCTGAGCGCAAGCTGCTCCAGAACTTCAGTTTCCGCCGATCTGGACGAGCCGGGCACGCGGACGAAATCGACCGGGATCACTTTCCGCAGAAAGGCGGAGCGCTTGTAGTCGAACACCGTATTGCGCGTGATGGCAAGAAGCCAGGTTTTGACAGAGGATTCTCCGCGAAACGAACCCAAATTGCGGTAAACCTTCAAAAATACATCCTGGGTAATATCATGGGCCAGATCCACCTTCCGGCAAAGGCTGAAGGCAAAATTCCAGACGTCGTCCCCATACGCCGTCATCAGATCGTGGAGAATCGCCTTCTGGTCGGTCGTGTCCTTGATGTACTGCAGATACTCAAAATTTTCCCTCGTTCCGCTCTCCACCTGCTTCACCTCTATCGAATTAGACGAACACCGCGTCCGTAAAGTTCAACCTCTATCCTTCCATTGTATGGAACTTTCCGGGCAAAGTCCATGACTTTCCCGGCGTTTTCCGGTCTCTCCTTCCACTGCCCGGAAGCGGCGGCCGAAAACGGCATGAAAAAAGGTCTCCCGCGGGAGACCCGGATGATCAGGTGGCCGGCGGCCGGTTGAGCAGCGATTGGACGGCCCTTCCATATTCCGCCTGGCCCAGACAGCGGCACAGGTTGGACTGCAGCCACTGCTCGATCGTCTTTTCGTCCGCATCGGGACGAAGACGCGTCAGGGCATCGCAGTTCATGATCCAGCCCGAAGTGCAGTAACCGCATTGGAATGCCCAATGCTTGACGAACGATTCCTGAATCGGGGCGCCCCGCAGTCCTTCGACGGTCGTCACCCGCTTTCCCTCGGCTTCCACGGCGAGCATCAGGCAGGACTTGATCGGTATGCCGTCCACCTGCACCGTGCAGGCGCCGCAATCGCCGTTCTCGCAGCCGGGCTTGGCTCCGGTCAGGCCCAGCTTCTCCCTCAGCACATGCAGCAGCGTATCCGCCGGGCGAAAGACGGCCGGCCGGTCCTCCCCGTTGACGTGCAGAACAGCCGTGTACGGTTCTTTTCCATCACGCATCATCTCGTCCCCTCCAATGCTTCCAGCGCATCCAGCATGGTCGTGCGCAGCACATGGCGGCGGTAATCCGCCGAGGCCCGGATATCGTGAAGGACGGGGGCCGGCAGCCGCGACAGTGCGCGGTCCACCCGCTCCTCCGCGGTAAGGGCGGGGCGGTTCAGTTCCGCCTCCATCTCCGCCGATCGGAACGGAAAACCGCAAACCCCGCTGAAGGCCATTCGGACCTTGCCGTCCCTTTGCAGGGCCGCCAGCGTCACAATCGGATAATCGATCACGTCAAGCTGCCGTTTCTTCGCGTGGAAGTACGGAAGCGCGGCGTATTCCGCATCCGTCTCGATCCGGACCAGCAGCTCCCCCGGCTGCAGCCGCAGCACTTCCCGAAACCCTTCGGCGATGGGGATTTCGCGCATCCCGGAAGGGCCCGCGGCAACCAGCCGGCTGTCGGCGACGAGGAAGGCCAGCACAGCCTCGCGGTAGATGATGCGGCCGGCCAGATTGCCGCCTACCGTAATCTGGTTGCGGGACGTCCGGTCCGCGGTTGCGTCGCAGAGGCTGCCGAGAAGTGGAAAGATTCCCGAGTCGGCAGCCCGGTTGAGCGTGACGGCCGACCCGATCCGGATCAAGCTTCCGGTCTCTTCCAGCTGAACGCATTCCGGGATCGCCTTGATGTCGATCACCGCTTCGGTATACAGCTGCGAGATTCGGGCCAGCGTGACGATCTCGGTCCCCCCGGCCATATACAAGGGGGAGTGCCCGCGCCGCTTCAGTTCGCCGAACAGCCGCACCGCTTCCTCAAGCTGCGTCGGCCGGTAATAGGCAAAATCGAAGGAAATCATCGGCCCGCCTCCTTTGCCGCCCGCCAGATCCGCTCGGGAAGAAGCGGCAGCCGGTTCAGCTCGACCCCCGCGGCTGCCGACAGGCTGTTTGCCAGCGCGGCCGGCATCCCGATCACCCCGTACTCCCCGATCCCCCGGGCTCCGTAAGGCCCTTCGCCATACGGCGTCTGCAGAAATTCGACGATATACTCCGGCTGCTCTCCGTACCGGATCGTCTTGTAAGAGCGGAACTGCCGGTTCAGAACGATACCGGTGTCCGAATAGACGAAATGCTCGCGGCTGCCGAAGCTGAGCCCCATGCACATTCCTCCGACGATCTGGCCGACGGCTGTACCGGGGTTGATCACCCTTCCCGCATCAATGACGGTCGCCGCCCGCAGCAGCCTGTAAGTATAGTCCCTTGTATCGAGCTCCACCTCGACCGCCTGGGCGGCGACGGTCCATTGCGGGCCGGGCTTGCCGGCGCCGGTCTCGGGGTCCATTTCGGTAAGATCCTTGAAAATAAAGTTCCCCCGCCCGATAACCTGGCCGCCGAACGCCTCCCCGCCCTCGGGCTTGTATCCGAAAGCGATGTCCCTGATTTCCATGCCGGTCCCCGGGTCCGTCTTCAGGAAAGCGCGCTCCCCGGCAATCTCCACCTCTACGGGCGCGACCTTGAGCGCCCGGGAAGCCGTCTCCTTCAGCTGGGCGATCGCATCGTCGGCGGCTGCAAGCACCGCCCGCCCCGCCATGATGGTGGACAGGCTGGCCACGGTCTTCCAATGGTAAGGGCTGAACTCCGTATTGACCCCGAGCTTGATATGGATGCGCCGCGGATCCATTTTCATCCTTTCCGCCAATATCTGCTTCATCGCCGTTTTGTTCCCCTGGCCCATCTCTACGGAACCGACATGCAAATTGACGGTGCCGTCCTCGTTAAATGTTACGGCCGCGGCGGAGCTGGCGGTGACCGGGGAGCTGGACGTTTTCCACAGGCAGGCGACTCCTTTGGCCCGGATCTTGTGCGGGCCGGCTTCTATCCGCCGCCCCTCTTCCCAGCGGATGATCTCCTTCACGCGGCGGATGCATTCCGGCAAATTGCCGATCGTGCTCTCGTCTAAAGGCACCTGTGTCGGCGTCGTATCCCCGGGAACGATAGCGTTGCGGGCGCGCAGCTCCAGCGGGTCCATTCCGAGCCGCTTCGCCAGCAGATCCATGCCCCGTTCGACGGGAAACGTCATTTCCGGATGGCCGAACCCGCGGAAGGACGTAGAGAAGGGATGATTCGTATAGAGACTCAGGGAGTCGCAGTGGACATTGTCCACCCGGTAGGGCCCCGTGCAATCCTCAGCCGCCGCCCTGGCCATAATGACCGACTGGTCGCTGTAAGCGCCGCTGTCAAACAAAAAAGTCATCTGCATGGCGGTCAGCTTGCCTTCCCGCGTGCAGCCGAACCGGATGCGGGCCTCGAGCCCGATATGTACGGGGGAGGCGACAAAATCCTGCTCGCGGGTATTGATCACCTTCACGCGGCGGCCGCCGGTCGCGCGGGATGCGAGGTAAGCGATCAGTTCGAGCTGCACCGCGCTTTTGCCGCCGTATCCTCCGCCGACAAGCGGAACCTCGACAATCACCTGGTCCCGCGAAAGCCGGAAAGCTTCGTGAAGGATTTCGCGCACGGCAAACGGGGACTGGGACGTGGTATAGATGCAGACCCGGCCGTCGGGTTTAATCTCCGCCTGCGCCGTGCGCGTCTCCATGGCGGCGTGGTCCGACTGCGGCATGGCAAAATCCGCCTCGATGATGACATCGCTGGCCGCCCAGCCCCGCTCCATATTGCCTTTGCGGATTTTGACATGGTTGTTGATATTGGTTCCCGGGACGGGGAAAACCTGGGCGTAGCGGCGGATTTTCTCCAAATGCTCGTGAAGAACCGGCGCATCCCTGGAGAGTGCCTGTGACGGGGAATTGACGACCGGAAGCGGTTCATACTCGATGCGAATCCGCTCGGCCGCCCGTTTCGCTTCCTGTTCACTGTCGGCTACGACAACCGCGACCGGCTCTCCGCTGTACCGGACCCGCTCCCTGGCGAGGATCGGCCGGTCGGCCAGGCTTGGTCCCGTCAATATCGGATAGGGCTCTCCCGTCAGGATGGCGCGCACTCCGGGAGATCTCCATGCGGCCGATGTATCGATCCGCCTGATTTTCGCGTGGGCGTACGTGCTGTTTACGATCCAGGCATGCAGCATTCCAGCGGCGGATTCATCCCCGGCGTACTTGGCCGCCCCGGTCACTTTGTCCAGGGATTCGGTCCGCGGCAGGCTTTTCCCCACTGTTCTCAAACATGATCTCCCCTTCGCCCCCGAATTCTTCCATATTATATGTTTGTGGAAAATTGTCCCATACCGCTGAAAGTCCCCCCCCCCCCGGGAAAATCCGAAAGAGACTCCCCTTCCGACTTCGGCGTTACTTGCCTGCCGCCGCCAATTTCTCCTGAATCTTCTGGTTTGCGCTTTCGTTCGCCGCTCTCAAAGCCGTATTGATGTCTTTATTGCCCGCTTCCACATCGTTGAACGCTTTGTTGAATTCGTCCATCGCGATTGAATCGTACTTGGTCATCGGGTAT
>Ga0310827_101144_pt1 | contig 14887 bp, 11 predicted proteins | sample WT_ome_2_FD_201309 | JGI IMG/M metagenome (GOLD analysis project Ga0310827, IMG submission 201309) | Sorghum-adapted microbial communities enriched on wild type (WT) sorghum from Joint BioEnergy Institute, Emeryville, California, United... ... | reverse complement strand
CCGTCACAATCAGCATGACACTGATCAGGAGCAGTGCCGCAAGCCGCACAGATTTCCGCATTCGCGTCATGACGAGGATCCACTCCTTTGCATCGTTTTTCGAGACCTTGTGTCTCTCGCACAAAAGCCAGCCTGCGCCCGGTTATCGTCCACGGCGGAAGATGGACCGCCGCGGCAGAAGCGCCGCGGCATTTCCGCCTGTCCATGACCGGACCGAATCCGTCACAACGACTGCCACCGCATTGTCACCGCTGAGCCGCTTCCGACATGACCGTCTGCCGCGGCCCGCATGTCACGAATCCGCCGATGCCCTTATTCCGCCTTCGTCCTGCGGGTGAGTCGGAGGAGCAGTACGGCCGCGCCGGCCAGTACAGCCATGACGACATAGATGGCGATGCCGGCGTCACCCGTGCTCGGGTTGCTCACGGCTCCGCCGTCGCCGGCGCTTGCGCCGCCGCCTGCAGCCGCGCCGGTACCGCCGCTCGCCGCTTCTCCCTTCACCACGAAATTGTCGAACGAGACGCGGGCAAAGTGAGAACGAATGCCGACCGTCCCTTCGGTGAACGTCGAATCATGGACATCGATCAGCGGCGTGTTCATATCGTTCACGTACACTTTGATATGGTCGCCTTTGGCTTCCACACGAAGTTTGAACGTTTTCGATTCATCGTAATCCGGCACCATCACGGCTTCGCCGACAAGGCCGTCCCATTTCTGGCTCATCTTGCCGAGGATGACCGTTCCCGCGGCGCCGTCCAGTCCGGCGAAATACCCGTTCATGGCGTCCGGACCCGTGCCGGGATCTTGGACGCGGAACACGATGCCGGAATTCATCCGATTGCCTTTCAGATCCACTTCAATGACGTAATCCGAACCCTCGACCCCTTCCGCCAACGCTTTGACGCTGGCGTCCACCGGGGAAATCAGCGCGCCGCCCTCCGCGACAAAATCCGAGCCTTCCGTAAACGTCTTGAAACCGTTTGCACCCGAAGCAAAATCGCTGCTGAACAGCACCGTTTCCTCGGCCGCCGCCGCCTGTGCGCCGAAAAGCAGCAGCATCAACGACAACAAAACGATCGTCCCCTTCTTCATCTGCATCACCTCTTCATAAAATTCGTAAGCGCTTCACAGGGTTATTATAATTTAATTTAGTATAAAATTATATACTAAATTTATATTATAATTGGCTGTACGGGGAGGAAAGAGGACAGAACGGGTGCGGTTGGGCTGCGGCAGCGCGATGCCGCGTATGACGCTTCATCCGAACAGAGAGCATCCGCCATCATGACGAGATCGGCCATCGCGACGAGCATCTATCACGGCGAGCATCCGCTATCACGGGCGAGCATCCGCTTCAGAGGCGAGCATCCGCTTCACGGGCGAGCATCGGCCATCACGATGCGACGATTTCGTCCTTTCACATTGCGCCGGCGGCACAGTGGCGGTACGATTATCCTTGGTTGCTGGGGAGGTACAGTGGATCAGCGGCAAGCACATTGGCGGAGCGGCCATGGTCAGCACATGGGGGAAGCAGATATATGCCGACTCAATCGACAGTGCCGTTCGCTTGCCGCCAAACCGGCGGTACAGACATTTGTTGGACATATTAGGAATGCGGCTCATCAGCGTGGCAGAACGGACCCTTTGATGGCGCATGGACGAGGCACATGGGACGCCATTCATGGTTGGTGCAGCGGAATTGAGGTTCATTTGCCGACGAAGCCGTGATACGGACATTTGTTGACACAACGGTAGTGCGGTTCATCGTAGACACAGCGGTAGTGCGTTCGGCGACGCCTCGGCCTTGCGAGTTCGTTTACCGACAAAGCGGCGGTGCCGCTCATTAGTAGACGCAACGACACAATCATCTGCCGACAGCGAGGCTGTGCGATCATTTGGCGGCTGCCGAGGCCGTTTCCGGAACAACCACCCGAACGGGAACGACAATCCTGCGCGGCTCGTACTTCCCTTCCATCTGTTCGAGCAGCAGGCTGACCGTCGTTTTGCACATTTCTTCCTCATGCTGCTGCACGTAGGGCACATCAAACATGCCGGGTGGATCGAACGTCACCAATTCCAGATCCTGCGGTACCCGCTTTCCGAGCGCGGCGGCAGCCGTGTACGTGTAACGGCACAATTCCGTATTGACAGTAAACACGGCGGTCATCTCCGGATGCTGCTTCAGGAATTCGTGAATCCGTGCGCCGGCCTGGCCGGAAGCGATGGTTTCCAGCGGAATGAGACACCACAAACTTTTGTCGATCGCGTATTTGCGGTTCAAAAACGCCGTCTCGAACCCGCGCGCGCGCTCGTCGGTCACGGTGTTGGTAATTTCGGGAGAGATGAACCCGATGGACGAATGCCCCTTGTCGAGCAGCATGCCCACCGCCTCGCAGGTGCCGCTCACATTGTCGGAACTGACGCTGTACGTCTTGATTTCCTTCAAAAAGCGGTCGATCAAAACGAGCGGAAAACGTTCCAAGGACAACCTCAGGATCGAATCGTTGTAGTTTTCGTTTTCGACCGGAAAAATGATCATGCCGCGCACCCCGAGCTGCAAAAAGTTTTCGATCGCGCGGCTCTCTTCTTCCTGCGACTCGCGGGTGATGCGCAGCATCAAGTCATAACCGGCGGCGGCGACGCATTTTTCAATGCCGTCCAAAAAACGCTGATCAACAATCGTCTTCATCGTCGGAATGATCAGGCCGATCGTCCGGGATTGCACGGTTTCGCTCAGCGGCGCGCCCATGGATCCGCCGGGCGATCCTCCGCCGGCAATTCCGCCGTTCGCACCGGAAAATCCCCCAGTCCATCCCCTGGACGGCCCGCCGGCAGTCCTCGCCGGATCTCCGGTTTGCCCGCGCTGCAGTTCATCCGGCGTTGCCTGCACAAACGTTCCCTTGCCTTTGATGCGGACGAGCAACCCTTCTTCCGCCAGCCCGATCAGCGCGTTTTTGCTCGTAATTTGGCTCACCCGGTATTTTTGCGCCAGTTCTTTTTCCGACATCACCAGATCGCCTTTGCGCAGCACACCGGATTTGATCATGTCCCGAATATCGTTCTGGATTTGTTTGTATAAAGGCTCGGATTTCATATCAAAAACCCACCACCTGACCAATTTTCACGTGATGCGGGAAAAGTGCGGAAAGGCACATTTCGGTTCGCCGCCCCCCGACGTTTGGTACGACGACTGTCCAGACGACTGCAGTTTGGTTCCTGATTTTTTCGCACTCATATATTTAATTTAATATAAATCATATACTTTTTGCGCGGAATTGTCTATTTTTGTAGAATGGACCGTTCGCTTGTCTCAAGAAATTCGCTTTTTCAATATAGTCCTCTTTTCTCACCGGCCCATTTCATTCTAATGGTCATCCATGTCCATTAGCGCCGTTTTTTCGATATTTTGCCATTGTAGTGGTCATCGGTGTCCGTTAACGCCCTTTCGGAGGCAGGATTCCGGGTTTTCGAATCTTTAATGGACATGGATGCGCCTAGAATAAAAAGTGGACACTCTCCTAAGTAATAACAGATAATGAACATATCCGAGATGGGGGTGTTCACAATGGGTGAACCACGTCAACACTACAACGAGGAATTTAAGAAGCAAGCCGTCAAGTATGTTCAAGATCAGACCAAATCTCTATCTGAGATTGCGGAGGAACTCAATATTCCTGCCAAGACGCTGCGGCAGTGGATGGCGAAGTATCGTGAGTTCCATAATGAGCCAAGCGCCCAACGGGTGCGTCAATTGGAGTTAGAACTCAAAGAAAAAGAACGTTTGCTTGCCGCCAAAGAACGAGAACTGGAAGACGTCAAAGAGGAACTGGCCATTGTAAAAAAGGCGGTGCACATCTTCAGCAGACCAAGGAACTAAGGTTCCGATTCATCGAGCAGCATAGCTCCGAGCACTCGGTGGAGAAGATGTGCAAAGTGCTTCAAGTATCACGGAGTGGTTATTACAAATGGTTGGCGTCTGAACCAAGCAAGACCGAATTACGGCGCAAGGAAATCAAACAACGGATCCTTTTCCACTTTTATGACCATGAGCAACGATACGGAAGTCCGAAAATTACCCGGAAACTGCAAGCAGAAGGATACCGCATTACCGAGCGTACCGTCACCAAATATATGCAAGAGCTCCAGATTCGATCTTGCGTGTCACGGAAATACCGGGTCCAGACCACCGACTCGAAGCACCATCAACCCGTGGCCCCCAACCTCGTCAACCAAAACTTTTCCGTCAGCAGGCCCAATCAACTGTGGGCAGCGGATATTACCTATATCCCTTGCCGCGAAGGTCGATTGTACCTGGCCAGTATCCTCGACCTGTGCACCAAAGAAGTGGTGGGATGGCAGCTAGGGGAGCGCTTGACCGTCGAATTGGTTTTAGGTGCATTAGACGACGCCTATGCGTCCAAGAAGCCGAGGGAAGGGTTGATCCATCACTCGGATCGTGGTTCCCAGTACGCTTCACACGAGTACCAAGAAAAACTGAGCAGCTACAAGATGCAGCCGAGTATGAGTCGCAAAGGCAACTGTTACGACAATGCCTGTATGGAGTCGTTCCACAGCATCATCAAGAAAGAACTGGTTTACTGCAAGAAGTTCAAGACGAAGCAACAAGCATACAATGAGATTTACCGATACATTGAGTTTTTCTACAACCGTAAACGAATCCACGGAGCCATTGGGTATCTGACACCGGTTTGCTTTGCTATGCAATTTGGCACTTAATGCTTTTATGCGAGTGTCCACTTTCTTGACAGAGGTCCAGGATGTCCGTTACACGAGCCGGACGGCGAAAAATCGCTTCTAATGGACACCAGTGTCCGTTAGCCTAGTTTAACCCCCCTTACTCAATACGGAACTGACTCGTATCGAACGACAACAACTCCAAATCATAAAAAAAGGCCGCAATCTATGCAGCCCTTTGTGTATCCGAAAATATGGGTCCAAATGGATCGGGAGATTACGGATTTGTTATGCCGACGGGACTCAGAGTCGCCATTCGACTGAAAAGCCCATTTGGTTCAGGTTTACGCGCCTACATTTGCTTTGCCGCATTGAGCGCCTTCATGGCGATGTCGGTGCGGTAGTGCCGGCCGTCAAACCGGATGCGTTCGGCGTTGTCGTAAGCCGCGCGGCGTGCTTCCTCAAGATCTTTGCCCAGTCCGGTTACGCCGAGCACCCGTCCGCCGTTGGTCACGACGCGTCCGTCCGCCAGCGACGTTCCCGCGTGGAACACGAGCGCGCCGTCGACACGGTCGAGCCCTTCGATCGGTACGCCCTTTTCATACGGACCGGGATAACCGCCGGAGGCGAGCACAACGCATACGGCCGCCTCGTCCTTCCAGTTGATCTCCAGTTCGCCGAGCCGGCCGTTCACCGTCGCCAAAAAAATGTCGGCGAGATCGGTGTCCAGCCGCGGCAGCACCACCTGCGTTTCCGGATCGCCGAAGCGGCAGTTGAACTCGATCGTTTTCGGCCCGTCTTCCGTGATCATCAGCCCGGCGAACAGCACGCCGCGAAACGGACGGCCCTCTTCCACCATCGCATCGGCCGTCGGCTGAATGATCGTACGGACCGCTTCGTCCACGACGCTTTGCGGGATGTGCGGCACCGGAGAATACGTGCCCATGCCGCCCGTATTGGGCCCTTGATCCCCGTCATACACCGGCTTGTGATCCTGCGCGGGCACCATCGGACGCACCGTGCGGCCGTCCACGAACGACAAAATCGACATTTCCTGACCTTGCAAATATTCCTCGATGACGACTTGCGCCCCGGCCTCGCCGAACACTTTGTCCAGCATGATTTCCTTCAGCGCCTGCTCCGCTTGCTCCATCGTGTGGGCCACCGTCACGCCCTTGCCGGCGGCAAGCCCGTCCGCCTTGATGACAATCGGCACCCGTTGGCGGCGCAAATATCGGAGCGCCTCGTCATAATCGTCAAACGTTTCGTAGGCCGCGGTCGGAATGCCGTATTTTTTCAATAAATGTTTGGTGAACACCTTGCTGCCCTCGATAATCGCCGCATCGCGCCGCGGTCCGAACACCGGGATGCCCAGCGATTCGAAATGATCGGCAATGCCGTTGAACAGCGGATCCTCGGGGCCGATGACGACGAGGTCGACGTTTCGGTCCAAGGCGAATTGGCCGAGGGCGGCAAAATCATTTTCGCCGATCGGTACGCATTCGGCCAATTCGGCGATGCCGGCGTTCCCGGGAGCGCAGTAGATTTCCTTCACTTTCGGACTGCGCTTCAACGCCCACACTATCGCGTGTTCCCGGCCGCCGCGGCCGACCACCAGTATCCGCATGACAACATCCTCCCCTTAATGTTTGAAATGGCGCATGCCGGTGAACACCATGGCGATGCCCGCCGCATTCGCCGCGCGGATCGATTCCTCGTCCCTGATCGACCCGCCGGGCTGGATGATCGCGGTAACGCCCGCCTGCGCCGCCAATTCCACCGTATCGCCCATCGGGAAAAACGCGTCCGACGCCATCACGCTGCCGCGCGCCTTTTCGCCGGCCTGCTCCACGGCGATTTTCGCCGCCCCGACGCGGTTCATTTGCCCGGCGCCCACGCCGATCGTCATATTGTCGCGCGCCAGCACGATCGCGTTCGACTTCACATGTTTGACGACTTTCCAAGCGAACCGCAGCTGTTTCCATTCTTCCTCGGTCGGCGCCCGATCGGTGACGACTTTCAGCGCCGCTTCATCCAGCTCGCCGGTGTCGCTGTCCTGCATGAGCATGCCGCCTTCCACGGTGGTGATCATCCGCTCCGGCGTCCGGGCGGCGCCGCCTGCCGAACTGTCCGCGGAATCGTTGTGGCCGAACGCCGTACCGAGTTTCAGCAGACGAAGATTTTTCTTTTTCTTCAAAATGTCCAGCGCTTCCGGAGTAAAATCCGGCGCCAGCACGATTTCCAGGAAAATGTCGTGCAACATGGCGGCCGTCTCCGCATCGACGGTCCGGTTGGCGGCGACGATGCCGCCGAAAATCGAAACCGGGTCCGCTTCATACGCTTTGTAGTACGCTTCCGCGATCGTGGCGCCGATGCCGACACCGCACGGGTTCATGTGCTTGACCGCCACGACCGCCGGCTCCCGGAACTCTTTGACGATTTGCAGCGCGGCGTTGGCGTCGTTGATATTGTTGTAGGACAGCTCTTTGCCGTGCAGCTGCTCGGCGGTGGTGATCAGGCCCGCTCCGGCGAGCGGCTTGCGGTAAAAAGCGGCGCGCTGGTGCGGGTTTTCCCCGTAACGCAGCTCCTGAATTTTCTCGTAGGTGACCGTGTACCTCTCCGGCGCCCACTCGCCGGTCTGCTCGGTCAAGTATTGGGAAATCAGCGCGTCGTAAGCGGCCGTATGGCGAAACACCTTGGCGGCAAGACGCTTACGGGTTGCCAAATCCGTGTCGCCGTTGGCGCGAATTTGTTCGATCACGTCGTGGTAATCCGCCGCGTCGACGACGACCGTCACAAACGCGTGGTTTTTCGCCGCCGATCTCAGCATCGTCGGTCCGCCGATGTCGATGTTTTCGATCGCCTCTTCATAGGATACGCCCGGCTTGGCGATCGTCTGCTGGAACGGATACAGATTGACCACCACGAGGTCGATATAACCGAGTCCCAACTCCTCCATCTGCCGACGGTGCGCTTCGCTGTCCCGCACGGCCAACAGTCCGCTGTGCACGGCGGGGTGAAGCGTTTTGACGCGCCCGTCCAAAATTTCCGGAAAACCGGTGACGTCGGAAATGCCGGTGACGGGAATGCCGTTTTGCTCCAGCAGCGTTTTGGTGCCGCCGGTGGAAATGATCTGCACGTCCAGTTCCGCCAGCTGCGACGCGAACTCGACAATGCCCTGTTTGTCCGACACACTGATCAGCGCTCTTTTGATCGCCACAATAATCCTCCTTTATTTCGAGGGAACGAGTTTCCTTGCGAACATGCGATACGGTGCTTACGGCACGATGCTTTACGACGATATTTCGCGGTTCAACGGCACTGTGCGGCGGCCCATGGCGCTCACACTTCCGCTCCCTTGGCAGTGGGCGCTTCCATCACCGCCGGAACCGCGTCAACCTTACCGCCGCGCTGCCTTGGAAGTGGACGCTGCCGTTGCCGCCTAACTGGTCACCGCGTCCCCACCGCATCGGTAGCGGACGCTTCAGCCGCCATCCCGCAATACCGTTACCTTGCGGCCGTCCAACCGAATTCGGCCGGCGCACAGCCATGCGATCGCCTGCGGAAGCAGTTCCCGCTCCGCCGCGTGGATGCGTTCCATCAGCGACGATTCCGTATCGTCGTCGCGCACTTCCACCGCTTTCTGGGCGATAATCGGCCCCGAGTCCAGCCCCTCGTCGACAAAGTGCACGGTGACGCCGGTCACCTTGACGCCGTATTCCAGCGCCTGGCCGCCCGCGTTTACGCCGGGAAAAGCGGGCAAAAGCGACGGATGAATGTTGATCATGCGCCCGTAGTACGCATCGACCAGCACCTTCGTCAAGAGCCGCATGTACCCGGCCAGCACCACCAAATCGATGTCGCGGGCGCGCAGCAACTCCAAAATTTCCGTTTCGTACGCTTCGCGCGACGCGTAATCCTTCGGACGGAACGTGAACGTCTCCACTCCCGCCCGTCTCGCCCTCTCCACCACAGGGGCGGCGGGTTTGTCGCAGACAAGCAGCGCGATGTCCGCACCGAGCCGTCCTTGAGCCGCCAAATCCGCAAGATGTTGAAAGTTGGAACCTTGTCCCGAAGCGAACACGGCGATGCGAAAAGGCCTGTCCGCACGGCGCGGCGGCACGTCAGCGTCCGGTCGGGCGGCAGCCCCTTCCGCCGGCCTGTCATCCCGCAGTTCCGTCATCGTCCAACCCTCCGATCGGCGCCGGTGCCGCCTCCGTCAAAGGTGACGACGCCCGTCCCCTCCGTCACCTGCCCGATGATCCAGGCCTGCTCGCCCTGTTCGCGGAGGCAGGAAACGGCCGCCTCCGCTTCTTCCGCGGCGACTACCGCGACCATGCCGATGCCGTTGTTGAACGTGCGGTACATGTCGTCATGCGTCAGCTCGCCTTCCTTCTCCAGCAGCCGGAAAATTGGCGGCACTTCCCAAGAGCCGGTGCGAATGTCGACGTTGACGGCGTTCGGCAAGATGCGCGGCACGTTTTCAATCAGCCCGCCGCCGGTAATGTGCGCCAGCCCTTTGACCCGAACGCGGCGCAGCAAGTTCAACACCGGACGGACGTAGATTTTGGTCGGGGTGAGCAGCGTTTCGCCAAGCGTGGCGCCGAGCTCATCGATGTGCGCGTCCAGGCGGTAGCCTTTTTGTTCGAGCAGCACGCGGCGCACGAGCGAAAACCCGTTGCTGTGCACGCCGCTGGAGGCGATGCCGATCACCGCGTCACCCGGCGCGATCGTTGACCCGTCCACGATGGCCGACCGTTCGACGATGCCGACCGCGAAGCCGGCGATATCGTATTCGCCCGGTGTGTACATGCCCGGCATTTCCGCCGTTTCCCCGCCGATCAGGGCGCATCCCGCCTGGACGCAGCCGTCCGCCACTCCCTTGACGATCGCCTCGATTTGTTCCGGCACGAGCACGCCGCACGCGATATAATCGAGAAAAAACAGCGGCTCCGCGCCGGTGACGACGATGTCGTTGACGCACATCGCCACCGCGTCGATGCCGATCGTATCGTGCTTATCCATCGCGAACGCCAGCTTCAGCTTCGTGCCGACGCCGTCGGTGCCTGACACGAGCACCGGGTCATGATAAGAACTTTTGCCGAGGGAAAACAAACCGCCGAAACCGCCGAGGCCCGTCAGCACTTCCGGGCGGAACGTTTTTTGCACGTGTTGTTTCATGCGTTCGACCGCTTCGTTGCCCGCGGCGATGTTGACGCCGGCCTTCTTGTACGCTTCGGACACCCCGTCCACTCCTTTGTCCAAAAATATGCAGGTTCAACGGTGCCGCCAAGGCGCAGCCTCACTGAACCGTCAAACTGTTGAATCCTTCCATCCGAATCGGCAACCATTCTAACGGTCATGCATGTCCGTTAGAGGCTGTTTTCCGCGTTTTTGCCATTTTAACGGTCACCGGTGTCCGTTAGCTGATGGCGCTGTACGTATGCGAAGCCCGTGCCCGTGTTGTGAGACCTGTTCCCGTTAACTCGCGTGGCGGAAAGCCGCAACCGTACTCGGGTTCGGACCGCCTACCCGCCCCACAACTTGGCACGCAACTGAACGACGGAACGGCCACGCACCAAACGGCTGGGCATGCAACCAAACACGATACCGTCACGCATGCGGGCCGACCGGACACACGACCGAACACGGTGCTTTCACGCCCGGCACATTGTCGTGTGGATTCGGTTTCGTCGCCGCTAACGGCCGAACACGGTGCTTTCACGCACCCGTGGGCCGGACGACTCATCGTCCCCCGAACCTGGCACGCAATCGAACACGGAACTGCCACGCTCCTGAACGGATCGGGCATGCAATCGAATCGGACCCTGAACCCGGCACACAACGGCCCCTCACATGTTACGGAACCCGCACGGTGCCGGGGGCCGCGCGATTTTCCTCCGCTTCCAAGTCGCTGAGCCGGGTCGGATACGAATTGTCGAAGCAAGCCGTGCACGTTCCGTAATTGGCGAGTTTCGGATCGCGGCCGAACGCTTCCAGCATGCCTTCTTTGGACAGAAAATACAGGCTGTCGGCGTTGATCGCGCGGCGGATTTCCTCCACCGATTTCGACGCGGCGATCAGCTGTTTGCGGTCCGGCGTGTCGATGCCGTAAAAGCACGGGTTCATAAACGGCGGCGAACTGATGCGCACGTGCACTTCCGTCGCCCCGGCGTCGCGCAGCAAGTTGACGATGCGCAAACTTGTCGTGCCGCGCACGATGGAATCGTCGATCATGACGACCCGCTTGCCCTCCACCACCTTGCGCACGGCGCTCAGCTTCATTTTCACGCCCTGCTCGCGCAGTTCCTGGCTCGGCTGAATGAACGTGCGGCCGGTGTACCGGTTTTTGATGAGGCCGAGCTCGTACGGGATGCCGGTCTGCTCCGCAAAGCCGATCGCCGCCGAAATGCTCGAATCCGGCACGCCGGTGACGACGTCCGCGTCGACAAACGCTTCAATGGCGAGACGGCGGCCGAGATTTTTGCGCGCCGTATGAATGTTGATGCCGTCGATGTCGCTGTCCGGCCGCGCGAAATAGATGTACTCCATCGCGCATACCGCATTGCGGCCGGGCTGGATAAAGCGGTCCTCGCGCAAACCGCGGCGGTCGACGATGATCATTTCGCCCGGACGCACATCGCGCACGAGTTCCGCGCCGATAGCGTCAAACGCGCAAGATTCCGAGGCGAACACATACGCGCCGCCCAGCTTGCCCATGACAAACGGCCGCAAACCGTTCGGATCCAGCGCGGCGATCAGCGTGTCGTTCGTCATGAACAAAAACGCGTACGCTCCCTCAATCCGTTTCAGCGCGGTCCGCACCGCCTCGACGATATCGTCGTGCCCGGAGCGGGCGATCAGATGCGCGACCACTTCCGTATCGCTCGTCGTCTGGAAAATCGACCCCTGCCGCTCCAATTCTTCCCGCAGCACCCGCGCATTGGTGAGATTTCCGTTGGTGGCGATGGCCAGGTCGCCGCCGCGGTACTTGAACACGAGCGGCTGCGCGTTGGCGAGCTTGCTTTCGCCCGCGGTCGAATAGCGCACATGGCCGATCGCCATTTCCCCGCGGAGCGACAGCAGCCGCTCGTTGTCGAACACTTCCTTCACGAGGCCCATGCCGCGGTAATAGCGGAACTCCCCGTTGTCGGACACGCAGATGCCCGCGCTTTCCTGACCGCGGTGCTGCAGCGCGTGCAGCCCGTAATAACTCAAAAAGGACGACTCGGAATGGCCGTAGACGCCGAACACGCCGCACTCTTCCTTCAGTTTGTCCCAAACGCCGAGCAGTTCCGAATCGTTGCCTTCGTTATAAAATCGCCCTGTCCACAGTCTTTGTTCCATCCCGCGATCTTTTCCCTTCCAGATATCCGTACCGGCGGCACCTAGATCATAGGAGGTACCACAGACACCGCCGGAGACACTAGAGACACCGGATGCATCGGTAACACCGGAGGCGCCTGGGGCACCGGAAGTCCTGAGAACACCGGAAGCATTCGAGCCGCCGGAGATACTGGGTGCGCCGGTAACGCCGGGGGCGCCCAAGGCTGCGGAAGCACTAGAGCCGCTAAAGATTCCGGTGGCACCGGAGGCATCAACGGCGTCAAAGGCGCCAGAGCTGCCAAAGCCACGGGAGATACCGGACGCACCGGAAACGTCGGTGACATCGGAGGCGCCGGATGCGTCCCGCCCCATCAACCCGTCACGCGCGGCGCCGCCTCCGCCGGCCTGCGTTCCGGCACAGCCGCCTGCATGGCGGGCGTTTTGCATTATTTGCCCATGAGGCATGGTATCGCATCCTTCCAAATCTGCTCGAGTTCCCGCACGGACGCTTGCACCGCCGGTGTTCCGTTAACCCGGATCGTAATCCCGGAGCCTTTCACCTCACCCAGCACCGCGTGAGGAACGCCGAATTCTCCGGCCAAAGCGAGGAGATGCTCCACCCACTCCGGCGCGGCCGAAAGCAGGATGCGCGACTGGCTCTCACTGAACAGCGCGAAATCCGGGCGCAAATTCGTCCGCACATCCACGTCCGCGCCAAGCCCGCCGCTGATGCACGATTCCGCCAGCGCGACGGCGAGCCCGCCTTCCGAGAGGTCGTGCGCGGATCGCAAGAGCCCGCGCCGGATCGCCTCGAGCACGAACCGCTGCAGCCGCTGTTCCGCCGCAAGATCGATGGCCGGCGGACGTCCCTCCGTCACGCCGTGGATCACGTACTGGAACTCGCTGCCGCCGAGTTCCGCCTTCGTCTCGCCCAAGAGCACGATGACGTCGCTTTCGCGCTTGAATCCCTGCGTCGTGATGTGATCAATATCGTGCACGAGGCCGACCATGCCGATGACCGGCGTCGGGTAAATCGCGCCTTTGGCATTCTCGTTGTACAGACTGACGTTGCCGCCGATGACCGGCGTCTCCAGCGCCCGGCACGCCGCCGAAATGCCGTCGACGGCTTGTTCCAGCTGCCAGAAAATGTCCGGTTTTTCCGGGCTGCCGAAATTCAGATTGTCCGTGATCGCCAGCGGCTCTCCCCCGGAGCAGACGATGTTGCGCGCCGCCTCGCATACGGCGATTTGGCCGCCGACATACGGGTCGAGGTACACAAACCGGCCGTTTCCGTCCGTCGTCATCGCCAGCGCCTTGCGCGTGCCGCGAATCGTCACGACCGCCGCGTCCGACCCGGGACCGACCGCCGTGCTCGTGCGCACCATGTAGTCGTATTGGCTGTACACCCATTCTTTGCTGGCGATATTGGGCGACGCGAGCAGCCGCTTCAGCGCGTCGGTCAGATCGGTCACTTCCGCGTACCGCGTCGTGTCGACCGCAGCCATCCGCTCATAATAGTCCGGCACCCGCGAAGGTTTATGATACACCGGGCAGTCGTCGACGAGCGCCCGCACCGGCATGTCCGCGACCAGCTCGCCGTGGTGGAACAGCTTCAGCCGGCCGTCGTCGGTCACGCGGCCCACTTCGACGCACAGCAATCCCCAACGGTCGAAAATCGCCTTCGCCTGGTCCGCCTTGTCGGGCTCGACGACGAACAGCATGCGCTCCTGCGACTCCGACAGCATCATTTCGTAGGCGGTCATGCCCTCCTCCCGCTGCGGAACGCGGTCGAGATACAGTTCCATGCCGTTGCCCGCCTTGCTCGCCATTTCCGAACTGGAACACGTGAGGCCGGCCGCGCCCATGTCCTGAATGCCGATGACGATGCCGGAGCGGATCAGTTCCAGACACGCCTCCATGACGAGTTTTTCCATGAACGGATCGCCGACCTGCACCGCCGGGCGCTTCGCCTCCGACTCCTCGGTCAGCTCTTCCGAAGCGAACGTCGCGCCGTGAATGCCGTCGCGGCCCGTTGCCGGGCCGACATAGAACACCGGATTGCCGACGCCGGAAGCGACGCCGCGCATGATATGTTCGTGTTCGATAATGCCGACGCACATCGCGTTGACGAGCGGGTTGCCCTCGTAGCTTTCGTCGAACTTCACTTCCCCGCCGACCGTCGGGATGCCGACGCAGTTGCCGTACCCGGCGATGCCTGCGACGACGTTTTCAAACAAATATTTCACCCGCTCGTTGTCCGGACGCCCGAAGCGCAGGCTGTTGAGCAGCGCCACCGGCCGCGCGCCCATCGAGAAAATGTCGCGGATGATGCCGCCCACTCCGGTCGCCGCGCCCTGGTACGGTTCAATCGCCGACGGATGGTTGTGGCTTTCGATTTTGAACGCGACCGCCAAGTTGTCGCCGATGTCGACGATGCCCGCCCCTTCGCCGGGGCCCATGAGCACTCTCGGGCCCTTGGTCGGAAAACGGCGCAGCACCGGCTTGGAATTTTTGTAGGAGCAATGTTCCGACCACATGACGCTGAATACGCCGATTTCCGTGTAATTCGGTTTCCGCCCCAAAAATCCGCAAATTTTTTCGTATTCTTCATCGGACACGCCCATTTGACGGTACAGTTGCTGCTCCGCGATCTGTTCCGCCGTCGGTTCCTTAGCGGACAACTGCTGCGCCATCCGTTTTTCCCTCCCAGAAATGCAAAATCGACGTGAACATGCGGCGTCCGTCTTCCGAACCGAGCAAAACGTCGACCGCACGCTCCGGATGGGGCATCATGCCGAGCACGTTGCCGCGCTTGTTGCAAATGCCGGCGATGTCCGCCACCGAACCGTTCGGATTTTCCCCTTCG
>Ga0310827_101142_pt1 | contig 14903 bp, 17 predicted proteins | sample WT_ome_2_FD_201309 | JGI IMG/M metagenome (GOLD analysis project Ga0310827, IMG submission 201309) | Sorghum-adapted microbial communities enriched on wild type (WT) sorghum from Joint BioEnergy Institute, Emeryville, California, United... ... | reverse complement strand
CTAAAAATTTCCGGTGATTTCCATGAAGCGGCCCGATCAGGAATCGAACTGGTTGAGGGCGGACGAGATGCTTCTGGAAGTGTACAAACAAATGCTCGTTGTCGCCTACGCCAAAATGAGGAACAGGGCGGATGCCCTCGATGTGGTGCAGGAATCCTGGATCAAGATTCTCACGAACCACCATCATTTGAAGGACCCGGACAAAGTGATCCAGTGGGCGAAAACGATCGTCGCCAACACCGCGAACAACGTCATCCGCCGCAGGATGAATTATGCCCGAAAACTGCGGACGCTGGCCGGGCAAATGGGCAGCATGACGGAACGCGCGCATGCTGTCGATTACGAGTTGGAATGGAACGAGCTGCGGGAACGGGTCAACGCCTTGGATGAACAGACGCAGCGAATCCTGATGTACAAGTTTTATTACGGCTGGAAGGACCGGGAAATCGCTGCCGCGCTGGAATGTCCCGTCGGTACCGTCAAGGCCAAAATTCATCGCGGAAAAAAGCTGCTGAAATCCCGCTATGATGCCCGCATCCCGTAAAACCGCATAGGACGTACACCGGAAAGCAAATACTACGGTCATCACGGTGTGGAGGTGATGACTGTGGCCAAGAACAAGCGGGAGGCCAAACAATCGGCCGCCGCAGCCAACCGGAATCTGAATGCGGAATTTGCGGAGGAGACGGCCGCCAACGCCGCGGCGAACAACGCCCGCAAAGCCGCGAAAAAAGCGGAAAAGTAAACGAATCATATACCGCCGGATGGTCGCCATGTGCGGCTGTCCGGCATTTTTGCGTTTATAAAGTTCCCCGTTCCCCGCCCCAAGTCCGGGAGAAAACCGAACCGCGGTCCGACTATACATCCCACCGAATTGTAAGGTACAATCATGGCAGACAAACACGCATGTATCGGGGGAGACCAGACATGAGCCGGGAATATTTCGGCCGTATGATGACAGGGCTGTTCATCATCGCCATCGGCGTTGTTTTTTTGCTGCATCAAACCGGTATGATCCACGTGGACATCGGCAGATTGTTCAGCGATTGGTGGCCGTTGATTCTGATGTTTTTTGCGCTGAAGGGCCTCTTGTTCTCACGCAGAACGAATTCGATGGTGTGGAACTTGATCTTGTTGGCCGTCAGCCTCTATTTTTTGGGTTGGAATTTGAATGTGTGGCGTTTTGCCTTCACCGATCTGCTGCCGTACATCGTTCCGCTGTCGCTGATTATTGCGGGCATCGTCATCGTTTTGAAACCGAGCCGGTCCCAAAACGGCGCTTCGGGCACCAAGGGTTCGCACCGCGGCGATTACGGGCCTGTTTTTGACGAACCGCCGGTACACGAGAGCGGTGCGGATTACGGCGCCGGGACGGCCGGGGCGGATGGGTTCGGCGGCGAACGCGGCGCCGGCGCGTTCGGTCCGCAGCCCGGTCCGCAGTTCGGTCCGAAAACCCACGGTTCGGAAAAAAGCGCGCACGACGACCGGCATCGGTGGAGCGGATGCGGTGCGGATACGCGGTCGGAGAACGCGATGTTCGGCGATTTGCGCCTCGGCGGTGAAAATTGGACGGTAAAACCGCTGAACACGAGCCGCTTGATCGGCGACACGTTTATCGATTTGACGAAAGCGGACATCCCCGCGGGCGAAACCCGGTTCAACCTGTCGACGCTGATTGGCAACATTCACATTCAAATACCGGACGATCCGGATTTGGAAATCCTGGTGGATTCGTCCACTCTGCTCGGCGCCATGTCCCTTTTCGATCGCAAGGAAAGCGGATTTTTCAAGCACATTCACATTCAGACGCCGCAATACGATTTTGCCTTGAAGCGGCTGCGCATCCACGCGAACACGATGATCGGCGATTTTCATCTGCACCGGGTGCCGTCCGGAGAGGGGGGGGCGACGACTTGGTAGTGTCGCTTCCGGAAGCGCCGTTGATACCGCCGACGTTCGTCCGGGTTTCGCCTCGAAAGTTCGGGACATACCGTCATGTATAACGGACACCGCCGCTGCCAATGCTAAACAAAAAAGGGGTGTCCGGCGTGATTGCGCTGCAGTCTTCATTGGAACATCAGGAAATGTCCTATCCGGATGCGGATAACGCCCTCCGCGGCCTCGGATTTACTCTCGGGGGCAATTGGGACTATACGAGCGGTTGTTTCGACTGCGCGCTGAACGAGGAACAAACGTCGTGGCTCCGGCTGCCCTTTCGCGTCGTGTCGGGAACGCTCGACGCGGAGCAGAAGGCGCGGGACACGTTCATCCGGTTCGGCACGCCGTACGTGCTTCGCCATCTGCCGACCAAAGAAAACGATCCGGAGGCGCGGCTGCGCATTACCGGCGCCTTGGTCGACCAGTTTCAGGATCCGGCGGACCCCGACGCCCCGGTCGATCCCCTTACCGAACATCTGGCAAGGGAGCGGCTTCGGGCGGCGGAGGAAGCGCTTCTGCAGTGAAGAATGAACGGAACGCGATAATTTACCTGCACTTCAGGTCAAATTAATATCATTTTAAGGTTGACGCGGCATCATAGAGACAGGACAAAACTATGATCAACGCGTCAATTTTTTTGCGACGGACAGGATAGCCACAATCAGTTCGGGAGGGACCATGCATGAACGAAAGAGATGGGCGATTCGACGACGTACGCCGGGAGAACGGCGAACCGGAACGGACGACAGCGGAACGGACGGAGACAAGCGATGGAGGGACACGGGAGGAAACGCGGCATTATTATGCCTACGGTCCGTACCGGTCCGTGGACGCCGCCCAGGACGCGACGGATTCCGGAAGGCTGTCGCACCGCGAATCTTCCGACGAAGTTCCGGCGGACATGGTGCGGCCGGCTCCGCTTCCCGACCCGTATGCGGTCCAGCCTGCCGCGCAGCGCCATGAATGGCATTACCCCGGCAGGAAACGTTCCCGTTTCCGCAGCATGTTCGCGTCTTTTCTGGCGGGAGCGATCGTGGTTACGGGATTGATGTTCGCGGCGGACACCGCCAACTTGTTTACCGGGGACAACGCCGCCGCCGTAGGCGCGGACGATGCGGGCGGTTCGAACACGGCGGGCGGCGCCGGGAACGATTCCAAATCCGGTTCGGCGCAAAACGCTGCGCTGCAGGACATCGTGCGTCCGAACAACATTGCGGAAATCGTCAAGAAAGCCAGCCCGGCGGTCGTCATGATCGAGACGTACGTGAATTCGAACCGCCGCAATTCCAGCTTGTTTGACGATCCGTTTTTCCGGTTCTTTTTCGGGGACGATTATTTGCCGAACTACAGGCAAAACGACGGACAAAAAGTGCAGTCCGGCATGGGATCCGGGTTCATTTTCGACAAGGACGGCTACATTTTGACCAACCAGCACGTGATTGCCAATGCCGACGAAATTCTCGTTCGCGTCGAAGGCTACACCGAGCCGTTCAAGGCGACGCTGCTCGGCGCCAACTACGATCTGGATCTCGCCGCCCTGAAAATCGAGGGCGAAGAAGATTTCCCGACGCTGGCGATCGGCGAATCCGACGAATTGGAAGTCGGCGACTGGGTCGTGGCGATCGGAAATCCGTACGGTTTTGAGCATACCGTCACCGTCGGCGTGCTGAGCGCCAAGGAACGCCCGATCACCATCCCGGACACGCAGGGACCGCGGCAATACAAACATTTGCTGCAAACCGACGCTTCGATCAACCCGGGCAATTCGGGCGGGCCGCTGCTCAATCTGAAAGGCGAAGTGATCGGCATCAACACGGCGGTCAGCTCGCAGGCGCAGGGCATCGGGTTCGCGATTCCGACCAGCACCGTCGTCAGCGTGCTCGACAACCTGAAAAACGATTTGCCGATTCCGAAACCGTACCTGGGCATTTACATGCAGGATCTCACAAGGGAGCAGCTGAAGCGTCTGAAATTGGACAGCGGCGTCGTCATTACCGCCATCGAAGAAGGCAGCGCGGCGGACAAGGCCGGACTGCAGGTGTTTGACGTCATCGTCGAGTTTGACGGCAAGAAAGTGGAGAGCTCGCAGCATTTGCAATCTCTCGTTTCGGACAAAAAAGTCGGCGACAAAGTGGAGTTGAACATTCAGCGAGCCGGCGAGATGCAAACGATCACCGTGACGCTCGGCGACCGGAGCCAGCAAAACCAACAATAATTCGCCCGGCGTTCGCCCCAGGGGAATGGAGGCTGGCGCCGGCCAAGCGGCCAAACGGCCGGATGGGGTACGGCCCAAATACGACCAACCGGCCGAGCGGCAAACCGGCCGCCGACCAGCCGAGCGGCCGTCGGCCAAGCATTCCGCGGCGGCGGGACATGCAGCGTACGCAGGCGGGGCGAGGCCGCGTTAACCGCAGATGTCCGAGTGTGGGCCGACGTTTGCGCGGCGCGACCACTTTCGGAGCAGAGAGCGATCTCTGCTCTTTTTTGTGATACAATGAGAAAAAGGGGGCGGCTCGATGGTGCGTGAGCGCTTGCTTGTGATCGATGACGATGAAAAAATCATCTCCATGCTCCGGCGCGCGCTGGCCTTCGAGGGATATGAAGTCAGCACGGCCGTCAACGGGGAAGAGGGGCTGCGGCGCATGATGCAGGCGGATCCCGATTGCGTCATCCTCGATGTGATGATGCCGGGCATCGACGGTTGGGAAGTATGCCGGCGCATCCGCGAAGGCGGCAGCCGTGTGCCGATCCTGATGCTGACGGCCAAGGACGATGTTTCTTCCCGGGTCAAGGGGCTCGATCTCGGCGCCGACGACTACCTCGTCAAACCGTTTGCCCTGGAAGAGCTGCTCGCCCGCATCCGAGCGCTTCTGCGCCGGCATAGCGGGGAGAAGTCGGGCGAAACGCGCCGGCTGAAATACGGCGATCTTGTGATGGATCTCGATACCCGTGAAGTATTCCGGGGGAGCCGTTCCATCGAATTGACGGCCAAAGAGTTCGAACTGCTGCGGCTGTTCATGGACAATCCGCGGCGGGTGCTGTCGCGCGATGTGATCATGGAGAAAATTTGGGGATACGATTACAGCGGCGAATCCAATGTGCTGGAAGTATACATCAATATGCTGCGCCAGAAGCTGGAAGAAGCGGGGGAGAAACGCTTGATCCAGACGGTGCGCGGAGCCGGCTATGTGCTGCGGGGGGATGAATGAATGACCGTTCGCCTCCGGCTGACGTTGTGGTACACTACGCTGCTCGCCGTGGTGCTGCTCGTGCTGGGAACGACCCTTTACGTTTCCTTGTCCGCGAAACTGACCAATGACGTCAAACGGCTGCTCATCAACCAGGCGGAAGACGTCAAATCGGAAATTCGTTACATTGAAATTTGGCGCATTTTGACGCTGCCGTCTCTGGAAGGATTTCAATCGGCCAGCATGTTCATACAGGCGATGACGTTCAGCAACGGCCGGCTGAGCAGCAACTTGTCCAACGTGACGCTGAAAATCAGCGACAGCGCGTTGGATCACGCCCAAAGCGGCCAGGATTTGTTTGAAACCGGATATCTTCGAAACAGTCAGGGCCGCATGAGTCCGATCATGATATACAGCACCCCGATCTTCGTGAGAAGCGAACCGGTCGGCATTTTGCAGGTCGCCACCCCGATCGATAATGTTTACAGCACGCTGCGCAGCTTGCGATTTACGCTGTTTTTGCTCGGCGGTCTCGGGCTCGTGCTCGCGGCCACGCTCGGCTGGTGGATGGCGAGAAACGCGCTGAAGCCCGTGGACGATATCATTGAGGCGGCGCAGCAAATCGAGAGCGGCGCCGACCTGAGCCGACGGATCGAGTATCGAGGACCGGACGACGAACTCGGACGCTTGGTCCGCACGATCAACGGCATGCTGGCGCGGCTCCATCAAGCGTATACCGAGCTGGAAGAAGCGTATCGCAACCAGCGCCGCTTCGTTTCCGACGCTTCGCACGAACTGCGCACGCCGCTGACGACGATCCGCGGCAATATCGATCTTTTGGGCAAAGTATGGAGCGGAATCCTCGAGAGGGAGCAGTCGCCGGACAAAAGCGATCTGAAGCTGACCGCGGAAGCGCTGAGCGATATTGCGGGCGAGGCGGAGCGCATGTCGCGGCTCGTCAACGACATGCTGGCGCTGGCGCGCGCGGACGCCGGCTATCAAATGGAAATGAAGCCGGTGGAGCTGGCGCCGCTTTTGGAAGAAGTGTCCCGCCGCGCGAATTTTTTGCCGCGCACCGCCGAATGGCTGCCCGAGCGGTTTGATCTGCTCAGCGGCGTCTACGTCAGGGGAAATCGCGATTATTTGCAGCAAATGCTGTTTATTTTCATCGAAAATGCGTTCAAATATACGCCGGAAGGCCATGTGCGGATGGAAGCCATCGTGCACGACCAACAGGCGGGCATCAAAATTTCCGACACCGGCATGGGCATGGACAAAGAGGAAGTGCCGCACATCTTCGAACGGTTTTACCGGGCGGACGTATCCCGCGGCCGGACGCAGGGCACCGGTCTCGGCCTTTCGATCGCCAAGTGGATCATCGACCAGCATCACGGATCGGTGGAAGTGTTTACCGCGCTCGGCAAAGGCACAACTTTTATCGTATGGCTGCCGATCGAACGCCGCGAAGTTTTGGAGGAGGCGGGCGATTGACCGTTTGCGGTCGCGGATACCGGGCGGTTTTGCCGCGGCGCCTTTACGGGACGCAAGACGAGGAAAGAGGAGATGGCAGAGATGGACGTAGTCAAAGTATCGCCGCGTGGTTATTGTTACGGTGTCGTGGACGCGATGGTGCTGGCGATGAAAACGGCGCAAAACCTCAACCTGCCGAGGCCGATCCATATCCTGGGCATGATCGTGCACAACCGGCACGTGACCGAAGCGTTCGAACGGCAGGGCATCATCACGCTGGACGGGGACAACCGGCTGGAAATTCTCGAAAAAATCGACCGCGGCACCGTCATCTTCACCGCCCACGGAGTTTCGCCGGAGGTGCGCAAGCGCGCGCGGGAAAAAGGGTTGACGGTCGTCGACGCCACCTGTCCGGATGTGACGCGCACCCATGATCTTATCCGCGAGAAGGTGGCGGCCGGTTACGAAATCATTTATATCGGCAAAAGGCATCATCCCGAACCGGAAGGCGCCGTCGGCATTGCGCCGCAACATGTGCATTTGATCGAAAACGAATCGGAAATCGCGCAGCTGAATCTCCAAACGGACCGGATTGTCATCACCAATCAGACGACGATGAGCCAGTGGGATATCCGCCACATCATGAACAAGCTGATCGAGAAGTATCCGACCGCGGAAATTCACAATGAAATTTGCCTCGCGACGCAGGTACGGCAGGAAGCGGTCGCCGAGCAGGCGAAAGAGGCCGATTTGTGCATCGTCGTCGGCGATCCGCGCAGCAACAACTCCAACCGTCTCGCGCAGGTGGCCGAGGAAATTGCCGGCGTCAAGGCGTACCGGGTGGCGGACGTCTCGGAGATCAATCCCGAATGGCTGAAACCGGTGCGCAAAGTGGCCGTCACTTCCGGGGCATCCACGCCGACGCCGATTACCAAGGAAGTGATTGATTATTTGGAGCAGTTCGATGCCGCCAAACCGGCGACTTGGACGATTCGCCGCACGGTGGACAAGGATCGGCTGCTGCCGCGCTGGAAGGAAAAAACGGAATGAGGCGTCCCGGCATCCGCCTTCGCCGACTCCACCGGTGTCCGAGCATGTCGGATCCGAACGGCCTGTGCAAGACAATGCACGGCACAACGGAGCATGACGGGTCTGAGTTCCGCAAGCCTAGCTTACTGAATAGGTTTGTGATCGGTCAGAACATGGCGGGGATGAACATGACAGATCTGAACAGGATGGGTTGACGCCGGCGGAGGAATGTTGTATAGTTGCTTTAACACTTAAAAGCGTATACGCGTTGAAGCGAACACGCGTCTAAGCGTTAAAACATTCAGTCTGGGGGGACGCTCATTGATCGCCATCACATCCAACAGCATTTCGGAAGAGCGCATATCGGAAATTGTCGCGGTCATTGAATCGTACGGGGTGAAAGCCCATATTTCGAAAGGAACGGATCGCACGGTCATCGGCATTATCGGCAAGGCGGATCCGCAGCTGGCGGACCGGCTCCGCCAAATGAAAGGCGTAGAAAATGTCATCAAAATTTCCAAATCGTACAAACTGGCCAGCCGCGATTTTCATCCGGACGATACGGTCATTGAAATCAAGGGCGTCCGCATCGGCGGCGACGAACTCGTTGTCATGGGCGGCCCTTGCGCGGTGGAGAACGAACGGCAGATCGACGAGATCGCGCGTTTGGTAAAGGCGGCCGGCGGCCAGGTGCTGCGCGGCGGCGCGTTCAAGCCGAGAACGGGGCCGTACAGTTTCCAGGGCATCGGCGTGGAAGGTTTGGAAATGATGGCGGAGGCGGGCAAAAAGCACGGCCTGCTGACCATCACCGAAGTGATGACGCCGGAATATGTTGAAATTTGCGCGCGCTACGCGGATATTTTGCAGGTGGGCACCCGCAACATGCAAAATTTCGACCTGCTGCGCAAGCTGGGCGAAATCGACAAACCCGTGCTGCTCAAGCGCGGCTTCAGCGCCACCTACGAAGAGTGGCTGAATGCGGCGGAATACATTTTGGCCGGCGGCAATCCGAACGTCATGCTGTGCGAGCGGGGCATTCGCACATTTGAAACGTATACGCGCAATACGCTGGATTTGACCGCGATTCCGGTCATCCACCAGCTGAGCCATCTTCCGGTCATCGCCGACCCGAGTCACGGCACCGGCCGGAGGGAACTGGTGGAAACGATGAGCAAGGCGTCTGTCGCGGCGGGCGCGGACGGGCTGATCATCGAAATGCATACCGATCCGGACAACTCCATGACCGGTGACGGGGTGCAGTCGCTGTTCCCCGACCAGTTTGCGCGCCTCCTGAAAGATCTGGAACAGCTGGCGCCGCTCGTCGGACGCCGCTTTGACACGCCGAAACAGCCGATCCCGGCCTGATGGCCGATCATCTTGGGACCGGCGGTTCCACAATAGGAGTTCCACAATATGATAAATCGGATGCGAGATGAAGAGGGCCTTGAGGGCCCTCTTTTTCATGGTATGACAGGTTGCGATAGTTAAAGTGGTGCCATCCAAAAAACGGTTAACACAATTGAAGATTTATAGTAAAATTTGTTTTGGGAGGGATGGGAGTGAAAGTGAACTCGTTTCTTATTTCAATCGCCATCATAACAACCGTCATTTTTGGCGGAGTTTTTACGATCCGCTATTTCAGAACGGGTGAACTTTTATTGGATCAGTTCATCGGAGCTATTGTCGGTGTGATTCTGCTGGGTGCAACATTAATCTGGAGGAAAGCAAAAAAATCATGCTGACAAGTCAACTGGATATGCTGGATTGATTAGAGCAGGAAACCCATGAAAAATGGGTTTCTTTTATTTATGCTCACTCATCAAGTTTCACAGAGCCATAAAAAACAGGCGGCAAGCTAGAAGAAAAGATAGTCGATGACATGCGGAAGCGGCCCGATGACAGACGAAAAACGGCGCCCGCTAAACATTCCTGTATACGTGAAGAAATAACGTTGGACAAAAACAAGGAGCGCCTCGTATGATGGGGATGCCACGGGTCAAGAGCCCTAAAAACCCATCAAGGAGGCGCTTAATTATGAATCGTACACGAAATGCACTCATTAATCAACGGATTGAAAAAATTTCTTGTCAACATGCGGTGGTCGGCATCGACATCGCCAAGGACAAGCACGTGGCGCAGGTGACGGATTTTCGCAATCGCGTCCTTACTCCTCGTGCCTTCACCTTCTCGAATTCCGGTGAAGGTTTCCTCAGGTTCCAGCGCTGGCTTGAGGATGTACAAGCCAAGCATCACCTTCCTGCCGTGCTCATTGGGATGGAGCCCACCGGCCACTACTGGTTTAACTTGGCCAACTGGCTGCTGGAGCAAAGCATGGAGGTCGTGCTGGTCAATCCGGTGCTGACCCATCGCAACAAGGAAAACCGAGACAACAGCCCATCCAAGAACGATTCCAAAGACGCGCTCACCATTGCCGATCTGGTCAACCGGGGCCTGTACACGGAATACGTCCCGCAGCCTGAGGCCTTTGAGCAACTGAAGACGGTCATGAGCAACCGGGAGTTTTGGTCAGAAGAGCTTACCCGCTACAGCAATCGTATCGTCCGCTGGATCGACCAGTACTTTCCGGAGTTTCGGAAGGTGTTTCCGGATTGGACCGTACCGCGCGCGCTGGCATCGCTGCGTGCGTTTCCTTTGCCAGTTGACCTGAAAGACCTGACGGCTGACGAGGTGATCGAGCAGTGGCGCAAGCAAGGCATGAAGCGCTGCGGGGGCCCGACCGGGAAAGCAAAAGCGGTGGAACTGCTTCGGGCAGCTGCTCAGAGCATTGGCCATCGTCGCGCATGGGACGAGGCACGTCGGGACTTGCAGTGGCTTTTGGGGATGTATGAGCAAACGTTGGCCAGAATGGAGGAAAGCGGGCACGCGATCGAGGCATTGCTGAGAGAGCTTCCGCAGGCCAAGCCATTGCAAAGCATGGGACTGGGCATGATCGCCCAGGCGGCCCTGTTGGGGTTCGGCGGTGATTTGAGCCGTTACCAGCATGGCCGGCAATTGCTGCGCCGCGCGGGGCTGAACCTGGCGGAGTGTACGTCCGGCACGTTCAAGGGGAAGATCAAGATTTCCAAACGCGGAGACCGAGCCTTGCGTAAGCATCTGTACCTTGCCATGCTGCAATTGGTTCGCCATCATGCGGACTTCGCGTCAGGGGCGCCGGCGGGGGCTCTCTATTGCGGGGGAGCGAGCTGAGTCCGGTGGACCGTCAGGTGGGAGGTGGCGTAAGGAAGCCGGTCGGGTACGTTGCTGGGTGTCGGAAAGAACCGACTGGAGGAAAGATGGGAATTCGATCGAAAGGGTTGGAATCGGATGGGTGTCGGATGGGTGTCGGATGAGTGTCCGATGGGTGTCGGATGAGGGTCCAACGGACATTCGGCAAGCTGTCGGAAGACGACGTGTCGAGAAGGAATGGACCGGTATTTGGAAGGACGCCGAGCGGGCATGTCGTTTATTGTCGGATGCGGCTGCCCGCGGTCATCGCATACCGCTTTGCGTGTGCGGTCAAACAAGTTTCATTCGCAGTAATTTTCTTGTTTTTCCAAATATTAGAGTATTCATGTTAGATAACATTACATACGAATCAAAAAAACCTTACATGGATATTGACGATTTCCTCCGGTCGCTTTATAATAGCGTCAAAGACGCAGTAAAAAATGAACATTGTATATGGATTACCGTATGAATGTTCGGAAATTGGGGGAGGTAGGTTATCATGCCGGGAAAAAAAGTGCTGGAACTGATCAAGGAAAAAAATGTGGAGTTTGTCGATTTCCGCTTCGTCGACATCGCCGGAAAAGCGCATCATGTCACTCTTCCTGCCAGTGAAATCAACGAAGATACGTTCGTCAACGGCGTTGCGTTCGACGGTTCGTCCATCCCGGGGTTCCGCGGCATCGAGGAATCCGACATGGTCATGATGCCGGACGGAGATTCCGTATATTTGGATCCGTTCACCGCTCATGTCACATTGAACGTCATGTGCAACATTTACACGCCGGAAGGGGAACGGTACGACCGGGATCCGCGCAGCATCGCCCAAAAAGCCGAGGAATACCTGCTGCAGACGGGCATCGGTACCGCCGCCTACTTTGCGCCGGAATCGGAATTTTTCATCTTTGATGATGTCCGCTATAAAAGCGGCATGAACACGTCGTTTTACGAAGTCGATTCCGACGAAGGGGTGTGGAACACCGATCGCAGGGAAGAAGGCGGCAATCTCGGGTTCAAGGTGCGCACCAAAGGCGGGTACGTGCCGGTGGCGCCGACCGACCAGCAACAAGACATCCGCAGCGAGATCGTGCGCCTCTTGATCGAATCCGGCCTGCGCGTCGAACGCCATCACCACGAGGTGGCGTCCGCGGGTCAAGGGGAAATCAACTTCCGTTTCGACACGCTGACGAAAACGGCGGACAATTTGCTGAAGTACAAATATATTGTCCAGAACACGGCGCGGAAGTACGGCAAGGTGGCGACGTTCATGCCGAAGCCGCTCTACGGCGACAACGGCAGCGGCATGCATACGCATCAAAGCATCTTCAAAGGCGACACCCCGCTGTTCTATGAAAAAGGCGCCTATGCGAATTTGAGCGACATCGCGATGTACTACATCGGCGGCATTCTGTACCATGCGCCGGCATTGATCGCCATCACGAACCCGAGCACCAACTCGTACAAGCGGCTTGTACCCGGATACGAAGCGCCGGTCAACCTGGTGTTTTCGAAGGGGAACCGTTCGGCGGCCATCCGCATACCGATTGCGGCGGTGACGCCGAAAGGGAGCCGGATCGAGTTCCGTACGCCGGATTCGACCTCGAATCCGTACCTCGCCTTCGCAGCGATGCTGCTCGCCGGACTTGACGGCATCAAGAAGCAGCTCGATGCCCGCAAGCTCGGTTTCGGACCGCTCGACAAGAACATTTATGAACTGTCCGAGGCGGAGAAACGGGAAATCCGCAGCGTGCCGGCAAGCCTGGACGAGGCGCTGGACGCCCTGGAAGCGGATCATGATTTTCTGCTCGAAGGCGGCGTGTTCAGCAAGGATTTCATCAACAACTTCATTTCCATCAAGCGTGCGGAAGCGAAAGATGTGGCGATTCGCGTCCACCCGCATGAGTTTTCCTTATATTTCGATTGCTGAATATCCCGATTTGCTTACGTACAGCTCTTCCTCCTCTTGCGCCGGATTATGTCCGGCGTATTTTTTTTCATTTTCATGACTCTTTCGGACATTTCTTGAACAATACCGACAAACTTGCTATCATTAACCTTATTATTATGTACGAAATCATCGTGTGAAAAAGGTGTGGGGTCATGGCCAAGCGAGCATACAATTTCAATGCGGGACCGGCGGCGCTGCCGCTTGAGGTGCTCGAGCAGGCGCGGGACGAACTGGTCGATTATCGCGGCATCGGCATGTCGATCATGGAAATTTCCCACCGCAGCAAGGAGTACGAACAAGTCAACGAGGAAACGCAGTCGCTCGTGCGCGAACTCTTGCAGGTGCCCGATTCGTATCATGTTTTGTTTTTGCAGGGAGGCGCCAGCACGCAGTTTGCGATGGTGCCGATGAACCTGCTTCGCGAAGGAAAGACGGCGGCGTATGTGCATACGGGAAGCTGGGCCGATAAGGCGATCAAAGAAGCGCGGCTGATCGGGGAAGTCGAAATTGCCGCCAGCGCGCAGGACAGCGCCTTTACGAAAATTCCGGATTTTTCGGAAATCCGCGTTTCGCCGCGCGCGGCCTATCTGCATGTCACGTCGAACGAAACGATCGGCGGCATTCAATATCAGGATTTCCCTGCCGTTGACGGGCTGCCGCTGGTGGCGGACATGTCCAGCGACATTCTCAGCCGGCCGTTCGATATCAACCGTTTCGGGCTCGTCTACGCCGGCGCGCAAAAAAATCTCGGTCCTTCCGGCGTCACGCTCGTCATCATTCGCGAAGATCTGATTCACGACGCGGCCGACTTGCCGACGATGCTGCGGTACAAAACGCACGCGCAAAATCAGTCGCTGTACAATACGCCTCCGGTTTATTCGGTCTACATGATGAATCTGGTGCTGAAATGGATCAAGAACAACGGCGGGCTGGCGGAAATGGAGAAGAAAAACCGCGAGAAGACCGCGCTCATCTACTCCGCCATCGACGAAAGCGGCGGATTTTACCGCGGCGTAGCCGACCCGGCCAGCCGCTCGCTGATGAACATCACGTTCCGGCTCGCATCCGAAGAACTGGAGAAGCAGTTCGTCAAGGAGGCGGAGGCGAACGGATTCGTCGGCCTGAAAGGACACCGCAGCGTCGGCGGCCTGCGCGCCTCGACGTACAACGCCGTGCCCTACGAAAGCTGCAAGGCGCTGGCGGATTTCATGCGCGAGTTCCGGAAACGTCACGGATAATCCGGCAGGGGATGCGGCATGCCGTTTCACATTGTGCTCGTCGAGCCGGAAATTCCCGCCAACACCGGAAACATCGCCAGAACGTGCGCCGCCACCGGCACACATCTGCATTTGGTGCGGCCGCTCGGCTTTTCCACGGATGACCGCTATTTGAAACGCGCGGGGCTGGATTACTGGCACGCCGTCAAAATTCACTATCATGATTCGTTCGGCGAGCTGAAAGCCCAATACCCGCAGGCGCGCTATTTTTGCGCCACCACCAAAGCGTCCCGCGTTTATACGGAATTCCGCTACCGGGAGGGCGATTTTCTCGTATTCGGAAAAGAGACCGCCGGGCTGCCCGCGGCCATTCTCGATGCGCACGCGGATACGTGCGTGCGCATTCCGATCTCCACCGAGGTCCGGTCGCTCAATTTGTCGAATTCGGCGGCGATCATCCTGTATGAGGCGCTGCGGCAAAACGGTTTTCTCGGCATGACATGATCGCTTGCGCACGCGCGAAAAAGTTTCGCGCGTGTCAATGCTTGCAGGAAAAACGTGGTTTATGGTGAAAAATGATAGAGAGACAAAGTGAGGTGAAACCGTTGAAACCCGTCGGCGTAGTGCGAAAAGTCGATCAGCTCGGCAGGATAGTGCTGCCGAAATCGCTTCGGCGCAGATATCAAATGAATGAAGGGGACCCGGTGGAAATTCTCGTTCAGGGGGACAGCATCATTCTGGAGAAATATAGGCCGAAGTGCGTCTTCTGCTTGTCGCGTGAACAAGTGATCGCATACCGGGAAAAATACATATGCAAATCCTGCATGGAAGAAATGCATTCCATGGTATAACGTACGGCTAGTCCCGGTACCATCAGGGGCCGTTCGT
>Ga0310827_101139_pt1 | contig 14934 bp, 9 predicted proteins | sample WT_ome_2_FD_201309 | JGI IMG/M metagenome (GOLD analysis project Ga0310827, IMG submission 201309) | Sorghum-adapted microbial communities enriched on wild type (WT) sorghum from Joint BioEnergy Institute, Emeryville, California, United... ... | reverse complement strand
GCCGCCCTGGATTGCTACGGGCTCGTCGGCATGAGCTCCCGCAAACAGTTGAAAGACGGCATCGCCGAACTGCTCGGCCGCGACAACTTCACCCGCGGCGTGGAAGTGAAGCAGGAAGAAGGCAAGACCATCATCGATCTGTACATCATCGTCATGTACGGAACGAAAATTTCCGAAGTGGCTCACAATATCCAGAACAAAGTCCGTTATGTGCTGAACGACGTGCTCGGATTGCAGGTAGATCGCATCAACATCATTGTGCAAGGGGTACGCGTAAGCCGCTAGGAGGAAAACTTCATTGAGCAGCCAGAAAGTGAACGGTTCCGATTTCGTCCGCATGATGCTGTTTGCCGCCGAACGGTTGCAAAGCCATGTGGAGCAAGTCAATGCGTTGAATGTGTTTCCGGTGCCGGACGGGGATACGGGCACCAACATGAATTTGACCCTGTCCCTGGGCGTCCGGGAGATGCAGAAGAAGGCGGACGGCCATCTCGGCCGGACCGCGGAGGCGCTGGCCAAGGGCCTTTTGATGGGGGCGCGGGGCAACTCCGGCGTCATTCTGTCCCAGTTGTTCCGCGGGTTTGCCAAAACGCTCGCTCCCCATGCGGAAGCGGACGCCAAGCTGTTGGCGCAAGCCTTCGCGGGGGGAGTGGAAACCGCTTACAAAGCCGTCGTGAAGCCGGTGGAGGGGACGATCTTGACCGTAGCCCGCGAATCGGCGGAAACGGCGGTAAAAACGGCGGACCGCGAGGAGGATCTTGCCCGGCTGATGGATGCCGTCATCCGGACGGCAAGGGAATCGCTGGCCCGTACGCCGGAACAGCTGCCGATCCTGAAACAGGTCGGCGTCGTGGATGCGGGCGGCCAGGGGCTGATCTTCATCTACGAAGGGTTCCATCAGGCGCTGAAAGATCCGAACGCCGCGTTGTCGGGCGCAGCAGCCGCCGCGCCTGCCGCCAAGACGGCACCGGCCGCGCCGGCCGGACATGCTTCCGAACGGCGGCGCATCGCCCAGGCCCACATCGCCACCGAGGAAATCGAATTCGGCTACTGCACGGAATTCATCGTGCAATTGCACGACGAGGGGCGGGCCAAGTTTGACGAACACGCCTTCCGCAACGACTTGTCCGAGCACGGCGACTCGATGGTGGTTGTCGCCGATGACGATTTGGTCAAGGTGCACATTCACGCCGAGTATCCGGGCAACGTGCTCAATCTGGCCATGCAATACGGCTCCCTGACCCGCATCAAGATCGACAACATGCGGGAACAGCATACGGAAATTTTGTCCCATGAAGGCGGACACGCCCATGCGGACGTTCACGGGGAACCGGACGGGCCTCCGCAGGCGGAACCGAAACCCGAAACAGCCGGCGCCGCGAAACCGGCGGCGGACGCCCCCCGCAAACCGATGGGCATGGTCGCCGTCGCCGTCGGGGACGGGCTGTCGGAAGTGTTTCACAGCGTCGGCGTCGACGTCATGCTGTCCGGCGGACAAACGATGAACCCGTCCACGGAGGAAATCGTCACCGCGATCCAAAACGTTCCCGCGGACACGGTGTTCGTGCTGCCGAACAACTCCAACATCATCATGGCCGCCCGACAGGCGGCGGAACTGGCGGACCGCAACGTCGTCGTCATCCCGACGAAAACGATTCCGCAGGGACTCTCCGCCGCGCTGGCGTTCAACGAATTCGCCGATGCGGAGACGAATGCGAAGGCGATGGAGGAAGCGGCCGGCCGTGTCCGTTCCGGATCGGTCACCTACGCGGTGCGGGATTCGGCGATCGACGGGCTGGAAATTCGCGAAGGGGATTACCTGGGCATGCTGGACAGCCAGATTGCCGCCAGCGGCCCGAACCTCGACGAAGTGGTGCGCGGCCTGCTGGAGCGGATGATTGAGTCGGGCGACGAAATCGTCACCGTCTTCGCCGGACAGGATGCTGACGAAGCGCATACCGGCAAACTGGCGGCCTGGCTGGAAGAGCGCTACCCGGATGCGGAACTGGAGCTGCATCGGGGCGGACAGCCCCTTTACTACTACCTGATTTCGGTGGAAGGCTGAGGGGTTTTGACGGGAGAAAGGCCCGGAACGCCCGTTTCGCATCCGTTGCGGCCGGACGGGATGGCCGGGTGTACATAGATGACCGAATTCGGAAACCGGAGAAGTCGACGCTGCAGCGTTGACGGGGAGAGGGAACCGCACAAAGGAGAGGTGTCAACGTGGCAAACATCAAAATCGTGACGGACAGCAGTGCCGACATTCCGAAAACGTTGCTGGAAGAACTGGGGATCACCGTGGTTCCGCTCAAGGTGCATTTTGGGGATGAAACGTACGTGGAAGGCGTGGACATCAACGCCGAAACCTTTTATCCGAAGCTGGTTTCCTCTGACAGATTGCCGACCACGAGCCAGCCGTCTCCCGCGGACTTCCTCGAAGCGTACAAAAGGATCGCCACCGAACCGGGGGACGAAATCATTTCCCTCCACATTTCTTCCGCGCTGAGCGGCACCTACCAGTCGGCGGTGCTCGCGAAGCAATTGCTGGAGGAGCAAATCCCGGTCCATATCGTGGATACCCGTTACGCCAGTTTCGGGCACGGCGTGATGGTCGTGACGGCGGCCCGGATGGCCCGGGAAGGCAAATCGGTGGAGGAGATTTTGGAAGCCGTCGCCAAAAAACGGGAGGGAAGCCGGATCTACTTCATCGTGGACACCCTCCAGTATTTGTACAAGGGCGGGCGGATCGGCAAAGCTTCGGCGCTGTTCGGTTCGCTGCTGAACATCAAGCCGATTTTGACCGTGGACGAAGCCGGCGAAGTGGCGCCGGTGGACAAGGTGCGCGGACAGAAGAACGCCCTTTCCCGCATGATCGAGCTTCTGGAAAAAGACATGGCGGGCCGCACCATGGAACTGTACGTCGGACACGCCTCAGCGCCCGAAATGGCGCAGCAATTGAAGGAATTGATCGTCTCCAGACTGAACGTGGAGCCGAAAATGTTCATTGACGTCGGTCCGATCATCGGAACGCACGCCGGTCCGGGGACGCTGGCCGTGTTTGCCTTTCCGGAATGATGGAAGGGCTCGGCCAACTTCCCGTGCGGGCGGTATCCGGCGTCGGCCCGCAGAAGGTCCGGGAACTGGAAGCGTTCGGCATCGCGACCGTGCAGGATTTGCTCGAACATTTTCCTTTTCGGTATGAGGACTACCGTCTCCGGCATCTCGCCGATGTCGGAGACGGGGAGAAAGTGACGATACAAGGCGTCATTCACGGTGAACCGGTATTGCGCATGTGGGGGAGGAGCAAATCCAAACTGACCTGCATCGTGCTGGTTGACCGTTTTTTCGTGACGGCGGTCTGGTGGGGACGGCACTTCCTGAAAAACCAGCTGCAGCCCGGACGGGAAATCGTGCTGACCGGCAAATGGGACGCGCGCAAAAGGGAAATCGCCGTCAGCGAGTCGGAATTTCCCGATGCGGGGACCGCCAAAACCGGGACGCTGCAGCCGGTCTACCATGTCGGCGGCGGCATCACCCAGGCTTGGCTGCGCAAGGTGATCCGCCAGGCGTTGGTTCAATACGGCGAGCGCATCGGAGAGTGGCTGCCGGAGGATTTGCTGCGCCGCCATCGGTTCATGTCCCGCAAGCGGGCCATTGCGGCGATCCATCTGCCCGGGGAGACGACGGACGGTGACAAGGCGCGGCGAAGGCTCGTATATGAAGAGCTTTTTTTGTTTCAGTTGAAGCTGCTCGCTTACCGTGCGGCCAACCGCGGACGGGCGGACGGCGTGGCCATGAAGGTGGACCGCGGACAGGTGCGCGGGATGGTGCGGGCGTTGCCTTTTGCCCTGACGGCATCCCAGAAACGTGTCATCGCCGAAATTTTGGACGACATGGAAAGCCCGTACGCCATGAACCGCCTGCTGCAGGGGGACGTCGGGGCGGGCAAGACGGTGGTGGCCGCGGTGGCGTTGTTTGCTGCCTGGACGGCGGGACGCCAGGGCGCGCTGATGGTGCCGACGGAAATATTGGCCGAACAGCACGCCCGTTCGCTGAAAGGGATGCTGGAGCCTTACGGCATTCAGGTCGGCCTGCTCGTCGGCAGCATGACCGAGCGGGAGCGGAGAGGGATGCTCGCTTCCCTGCAATCGGGCATGCTTGACGTGGTGGTCGGCACCCACGCCCTGATCCAGGAGGACGTGTACTTCGCCCGGCTCGGCCTCGTGGTGGTTGACGAACAGCACCGGTTCGGGGTGGAGCAGCGGAGCATGCTGCGGCGCAAGGGCATCAACCCCGACGTGCTGACGATGACGGCGACGCCGATTCCCCGCACGATGGCGATCACCGCTTTCGGCGACATGGACGTGTCCACCTTGAACGAACTGCCGAAGGGACGGCTTCCGGTCAAAACGTATGCCGTCGGCCATGCCATGCTGAATCGGGTGATCGGCTTCATCCGCCGGCAGGTGCAGGAAGGGCGGCAGGCTTACGTCATCTGTCCGCTGATCGAGGAGTCCGAGAAGCTGGACGTGCAGAACGCGCTCGATGTGTACGAACAATTGCGGCAGGCGCTGGGCGGTGACGGGATGGAGATCGGGCTGCTGCACGGCCGGATGGCCGCCGCCGAGAAGGAGGCCGTCATGCAGGCGTTCAAGGACAACCGGGTGCACGTGCTCGTGTCCACCACGGTCATCGAAGTCGGGGTCGACGTGCCGAACGCCACCTTGATGGTCGTCTACGACGCCGACCGGTTCGGCCTGTCCCAACTGCACCAACTGCGCGGGCGGGTCGGCCGCGGCGCCCATCAGTCGTATTGCATCCTCATCGCGGACCCGAAAAACGAAATTGCGGAAGAACGAATGCGCATCATGACCCGGACGAACGACGGGTTCGAAATCGCCCGGCGTGACCTGGAGCTGCGCGGGCCGGGGGACTTCTTCGGCACGAAGCAAAGCGGCATGCCGGATTTCAAGCTGGCCGACCTGCTGACGGATTACGACATCCTGGAGACGGCGCGGGAAGACGCGGCGGAGCTCCTGGCAAAACCGGGCTTCTGGACGGACCCGGAATACGCCGGGCTGCGCGAGTATTTGCAGCGGGAAGGCGTGTTGGAAGGCGGCAGGCTGGATTGACGGGATCGTGCCACCGCTGCGGAGGGGCGTGAAACCGCCTCCCGTCTTCCGTCTTTGGCGGCACCGGGGATATTCCGGGCAAGTTTGTACGATTTTTCATCCAAAAAGTTGCCAAGGACGCGATCAATCGGGACGTTTTGTACGAAAAATCATCCAAAATCGCCCCCGACGGGACGCAAGCATGCCCGTTTTGTATGAAATTTCATACAAAACGGGCATTTTCGGCTTTGGCATCGACGGTTTTGTATGAAAAATCGTTCAAAAACACGCCCGTGCGGCTGCGAATGGCCCGGCGAAGCCCGGGGCGGAGGGAAAGCATGACACCCACCCCGGGGCCGGGCGAAAAAACGCGCGCGCCGGACAGGCGGCCCGATTTTTGCGGCACATTGCGCCCGCCCTGCTCATAGGATGGGTAGCGGAGGTGTGCCGATGAGCTACCACAAGTACGGCATCAGCGACGATCTCGTTTACCGGGTCAAGAAAAAAATGAAAAACCCCGCCACCAAGGAGCGCATGAAGCGTCTGCTCGAGGGGGTCACCAAATACGATTTGCAAAACCGCGCCACGGTGCGGCGGCTGCTCGACCAGGCGAGCGCCATTTTGCACGAACCGTTGACGGGGCAGCAGAAGGAAAACATCGTGTCGTTCGTCATCGCGCAAAAAATCGATCCGCAAAACACGCTCCACCTGCTCAGGTTGTGGAGCATGTTCCGCTGACGGGCGGCCGGGAACCCGGATGCCGGATGACGGTTGTTCGCCGTGCGAACGGTCCGCAAACCGCGGACAAAAATCGGGAAAAACGGACAACAACCCGCCCCGTGTTTGCCGATTCGGCAGGCACAAGGGCGGGTTTTCCGGTTTTGGCGGAGGGATCCCGCTTCGTCCGGCGGTTTGCCCGCCGATTTCGGCGCTGTTGCCGGAACATCACCGGAGAACGCTTTCGACGTCACAGGCGGGATCCCGCGCCATCCGCGTGTCAACGCCCGTTCAGGCCAATTCACCGCCGGAATCGGCTTCGGCTTCCCCGGCGAAATCATGGACCGGATCGGGTTCTGCCCATTCGACGTGCAGCAGTCGGCGAAAGGGGATCCACGCGCTGCCGTCTTCAGCGGCCAGGCGGAAGCGCCCCTGGAAAGGATCCAGCCGGTCGATCCGTCCAAGCCGAACTTCCGGCTCGTATTCGCCGGCGACGGTGACGGCCACCCGCCGTCCGGATGACAGCGCGGCGCCGAGCATTTCGTCCATCAGGCGAATGCGGTCCTCGTCCGGTTCGGGCGGGACGAATTTCCGCAGCTGCCGGCGATGCTCCAGCAGCTGCTCCTTGTGTTCGGGCAAAAACATGCGGCTCGACTCCCAAAGCAAATTGCCGCGTTTCAAGTGGCGCGGGTCGTCCATTTGGCCAAAACCTCCTCCTTGCGTTCCCGCACGCCGGCCTGTTTTCGCACCCGGCGGGACAGGCATCCGATGCCTGTACCCGCGGGGCGGGGTACAATGACGCTGTGCGCGGCCATGGCGGCAAGCGACGGTACCGCGCACCATGCCGTGAAAGAAAGGGATGAGTCACCGTTGGACAAGAATCGCGCCCTGCTGACCGGATTTTTCGTCAGTTTTGCGTTGACGCTCATTCCATTGCCCGTCTTTCCGTCGCTGCCGGGCATGGCGGCTTTGCTGGATGTGGCGGTGCACGATCTGTCCTTCGCGCTGGCGGTCGTGTTCGCCGTTCCGTTGCTCTGGCGGGCCCTCCGCCGGCTGTTCAACGCGTAACGCCGGGCCGTGCTACTTGTAATGCCCGCCGATTTTCACCGCACGTTCCTTCGCCTGGCCGGCTTTCGTGACGGAGACGGCCCGCATGATGGCGGCGGCGCCGTATTTTTCCTTGATGGCGTCCATCGCCTCCGCCAGCCGGCGCTCCTTCTCCCGGTCGCGGAACAGGTCGAGCTGGTAGGGGTCGTCGGGCACGAGGCCGGTCAGCGTGACGCCGACGCTGCGCACCGGCTGGCCGTCCCAGTGCCGCTCGAACAATTCCCGCACGGCCCGGAACAACTCCGGAGCGTGGTGGGTCGGATCGGCGAGCGTCGTCTGCCGGTAAAATCCGGTGGGGCGGTCGAAATCAGCCCCCCGGCAGCCGACGGCGGCCACTTTGCCCACCAGCCCTTTGCTGCGGGCCCGGCGGCACACTTCCTCGGACAGTTCCAGCAGCACGGTTTCGATGTCGGCGCGCAAATGGTAATCCCGCGGCAGCGTCATGTGATGGCCGACCGCCTTCTGCAGGTCGTGGCTCGCGGGGGAGACCGGCGAATCATCGATGCCGTTGGCCGTCATCCACAGCACGTGGCCGGGGATGCCCCACATGTGCTGCAGCTTCTCCAGCGGATATTGCGCCAGGTCACCGATGGTGGCGATGCCGAGCCGGTGCAGGTGGAGCGCCATCCGCGTGCCGACGCCGAACATGGCGGCGACGGGCAACGGCCACATCACGTCCCGCATGTTGCCTTCGTGCAGCGCGAAAATGCCGTCCGGCCGCTTCTTGGCGAAATTGTCGCAGGCGATTTTGGCCAGCACCTTGTTCGGCCCGATGCCGACCCGGGCGTATACGCCCGTTTCCTTGCCGATGTCGTCCTGGATCATGCGGGCGATCGTCTCCGGCTTCCCGAACAGGCCGACGCTGCCGGTCACGTCCACGAACTGTTCGTCGATGGAATACGGTTCCACCAGGTCGCTGTAGCGTTCCAGAATGGCCGTGATCTGCAGCGACACGTTGATGTATTCCTGCATCCGCGGCTGCAGCACGATGACGTCGGGGCATTTGCGCACCGCTTCGCCGACCCATTCCGTCGTCTGGATGCCGCAGGCCTTGGCCAGCGGACAAGCCGCCAGCACGATGCCGGACCGCTTGGCCGGATCCCCGGCGATGATGACCGGTTTGTCCCGGTATTCGGGACGGGCCGCCTTCTCCACGCTGGCATAGAAACTTTGCATGTCCACGAGAAAAATGACGTTGTCCTTCATCGCTGCTTCGCCTCGGTTTTCCCGGCCGGGGAGCGCCGCTCCGCCGGCGTTGCCGGCGCGGAAGCGCCGTACGCCGGTTTGCCCGCCCTTCCCCGGCAACGGAGGAATGGGAGCTCCCTTACTCAGTGTATGCCCATTATAATGCGAATATATGTTTGCATCAATAGGCGATGATCTCCAAAATCCAAACGGCGAATCGGCGGGGGTTGCGTCGGTCGAACGAGGCGGCTCCGGCGCCGGATCGGGTTTTGAACGATCGCCGTTTGCGGGTTGCGCGCGACAGGAACATGTCCGGACGCAATCGCGCGAGGCGGGAGCTTGCTCCCGCCTCGTTTTTGTTATGAGATTGTTAAGCGGGCGTTGAGTACAATGTGAACGAATTTTGTCGAAAGGATACCGAGTCCAATGTCACAAATCGGGAGGGTGTACAAATGACAAGAAGGGAAGAGCCGGCTCGATTTTGGGGTCGCGCATGGATTCTGGCGCTGGTCTTCGCGCTCATCGTCCAACCGTTGCCGGCGGCCGCGGCGGACGGAGGGGGGGTGGCCGGCGATCCGTACATCATCCGGGATCAGGCGGATTTGGAAGCCATTCCGACGCTCGGGATGGACAAGCACTACAAACTGGCCGGGGACATCACGCTGAACGGCAACTGGAAGCCGATCGGCACCGCCGGCAGTCCGTTTACCGGCCATTTTGACGGGGACGGCCACACGATCTCCGGATTGAACATCTCGATCACTACGGATCTCATCTTCGGCAACATGGTCCAGGACAGCGAACATGCCGGACTGTTCGGTTACGCGCAGAACGCCGTCATCGAGAATGTGACCCTGGATGCGCCGACCGTGAACTATGACGGCCTCATCCAAACGAACAAGACGGGCGCGTTGCTGGGAAGCGGCGTGAACACGATCATCCGCAACGTGCACGTGAACGGCGGCAGCGTGTCCGGCGTCCACGTGGTCGGCGGGCTTGCCGGGAAGCTCGCGAGAAATTCCGAAATCCGGGAAAGCAGTTCTTATGCGGATATCGGCATCGTGAACTGGAAACCGGAAGGCGCAGGCGGTCTGGTCGGCGTCCTGAACGGATCCGCGGTGCATGACAGCGCCGCCGGCGGTGACGTCAACATCGGCACGGCCGGCATTGCGGGGGGACTGGCGGGCATGGCGGAAGCGGCCTTCATCTCCGGAAGCACCGCGGCAGGCGAAGTGTCCGGACAGCAAAAAATCGGCGGGCTCATCGGCGAATCGGTATTCAGCACGATCGAAAACAGTTCCGCATCGGGAAAGGTGACGGCAAATGCGCATGCGGCCGGCGGCCTGATCGGCTATTCCGCGGAAGACACGATATCCGGCAGCAGCGCATCCGGCCAGGTTGATGGTTCCGACAAGGTCGGCGGGCTCGTCGGCCATGTCACAGCCGGAACGTTCAGCGACGTGGGCGCCTCCGGCGATGTCAATGGTGCCAACGAGGTCGGCGGATTGATCGGACACTTGGAATCCAGTGTGGTCGAGTCCGGTTCCGCTTCGGGAAACGTCTTTGGCAGCCTTGAATCCGTCGGCGGCCTGATCGGATATTCACTCGGTAACCAGGTGACCGACAGCCAGGCTTCCGGCAATGTGGGCGGCCAAAAATATGTCGGCGGGCTCATCGGCCATGCCGAATTTGACACCATCAAGAACAACCGGGCCACCGGCCAAATCCATGACGCGTACGCATTGCCCAAGGGCACGGCCGTTGGCGGTCTGATCGGCAAATCGGTGATGAACGGGATCGAAGGAAACTCCGCTTCGGGGGGCGTTTACGGAGCCAATACCGTTGGCGGCCTGATCGGCCACTCGTCACAGGACACGATTACGGACAACCATGCATCCGGTGCCGTGGCAGGCGAATCGACGGTCGGCGGCCTGATCGGCCATGCCGAATCCAGTATGATCAGCGACGTTTACGCCACCGGACAAGTCAACACGCTTTTCAGCCTGACTCCCGATGCCGGCGGCCTGATCGGACTGATGGAAGGCGGTTTCCTCTACAGCGCATACGCCACGGGTGCCGTGTACGGCCATACGAATGTCGGCGGCCTGGTCGGCCGTTTGGCCGGAGGGGATATCCATCTCGCCTATGCATCGGGAACCGTTGACGGGGCCTACGAGGTTGGCGGTTTGATCGGGACCATGGACAACGGCAACGTCAGCGTGGCGTATGCCGACGGTTCCATCAACGGCATTCTGACCAACAATATGGGCGGCTTGATCGGATTGATGAACAACGGGACGGTCTTCGAAACGTATGCGGCCAAAATCAGCAAAGGTTATCCGTCCTCTTCCGGCGGATTGATCGCCGCCAAGCAATCCGGTACGGTCGAGTCCAGTTACTATCTCGCAAGCAGCGGCCTGTCCAACAACGGCATTGGCGAGTCCAAGACTGCAGTCGAAATGGTCCTTGAGTCAACCTATGTAGGGTGGGACTTCGAAACGATCTGGCAGTTTGACGAACGCGCGGGATATCCGCAGTTGGTCGGAATCGAACGGATGCCGCCGGCCATCAAGGCAGCGGTCGTCAGGGACGACAGCCCGGACGTGCTGGCCTTTTATGAACCGGTCGTCATCGACCAGGATGCCCTGGATCACCTGCAGGTTACGGTGGAAGACGAGGCGGTTTCCTTCACGGGCACGCCGGGCGAGAAGCAGTGGCTTCTCCTGAAGCTGGAAAGCGCGGTTGCTCCCCTGCAAACGGTTGAATTGAGTTACGATTCCGCCCATCCGATCTTCGACCGGAGCGGGAACAAAATGGAAAGCGCCGTGAAGACGGCGGAAAATCTGGTGACTTCCTCGCTGGCAATCCAATCCGTGTCCCCGGCCAACGGGGCGAAAAACGTCCCGGCCGCAACGAATCTGACGCTGACGTTCAGCAGCGCGGTCACGCCCGTGGCGGGCAAGACGATCACGATCCGCAAGTTGTTCGGCGGCAAGGCGGTGGAGACCATTTCGGTGACCGACGCGGCCAAGGTGACCGTTTCGGGCGCGCAGGTCACCGTCAATCCGGAGACCGGCCTGTCCGACAGCACGGTGTATTACGTGCAAGTGGAAGCCGGCGCCTTCCGGGATGCAGCCAACAACCTGTCCCCGGCCGTCACCGGATCGAACGAATGGCGGTTCGAGACGGGCGTCGATGCCGATAAGCAATGGATCGATGCGGCAAACGGGCTGACGGACGCCAAAGGCGGGCAACCGTCGCTGTTTGCGGACGGCGATGCGGTGTACGTCGCCTACTCGGACAAGGATCATGACGGCAAACTGACGGTGATGAAGCTGGACAACGCCGGCCGCGCGTGGCAACCGGTCGGAACGCCGGGCTTTACCGCCGGCAAGGCGGAACAACCGTCGCTGTACGTGGAAGGCGGCATCCCGTATGCGGTCTTCATGGACGGCAGCCAAAGCAGAAAGGCGACGGTCATGAAATACGATGACGAAACCGGCGAATGGATCGTTGTCGGTTCGGCGGGACTGTCGGAAGGCGTGATCGACGCCCCCTCGCTCGCCGTGCACAACGGCAAGCCGTATGTTGCCTACGAGGATGCGGCCAATGACAATCAGGTCATCGTCAAAACGTACGATGCGATTGCCGGATGGAAGAGCGTCGGCAACCTGCCGGTGTCGGAGGACGTTGGTTACTGGCCGTCCCTGCAAATCCATGAAGGCAAGCTTTACGTTGCCTATCAGGATTACATGTACACCTACGGATTCGGCGCAACCGTCATGCAATACGACAGCGACGCAAATGCCTGGAATCCGGTGGGCGAGCGCGGGTTTACGCCGGGCTTCGCCTTCGAGACCCGCCTGTTTGCCGACGGAGACAGAACCTTGTTCGCGGCTTACAAAAACGATGATTACGAAGCCGAATTGATGATGTTCGACGAGCTTGCGGGCGAATGGGTGCCCGTGGGCACATCCTTCTCCGCGGGTCAAGTGTACGGCATTGATCTGTTCGTGGCGGACGGCGATCCCTATGTGGTCTATGAGGATGCGGAAAACGGAAACCGGGCCGCGGTGATGAAATTCACCGGATCTTCCTGGGTGCAAGTGGGCGAACCCGTTTCTTCGGGCAACTCCGACAATCCTTCGATTGTCGTCGCGGAGGGCGTCCCGTACGTTGCCTTTGCCCTAGACCCGCCACAAAACGGGGGAAACCGCCATGATTCGCGTCATCCTTGTCGACGATGAAGAAAACGCGCTTGATGTCCTGGAGATTCTCCTCGGTGAAATCGGCCAGTTCGCGATCATCGGAAGATTCACCCATCCGCTGGACGCGATTCGCGCGATCAATCCCGGCCAATGCGACGCCGTTTTTCTCGATGTCGACATGCCGGGCATGGACGGTATGGAACTTGCCCGAACGATCCGGGAAATCGATCCGGACATTCAGGTGATTTTCACGACCGCGTATTCGCAGTATGCCCTTGAGGCGTTCGAGATCGATTCACTGGATTACCTGCTCAAGCCGATCCGCAAGGAACGGCTCCGGAAAGCGGTTGACCGGATCGTCAGGACGATGCAGTCCGCTTCGGTCAACGGCACCCGCTTGCCGCGGATTTCCTGCATGGGCGGATTTTCAATCAAGACCGGGGGCGCGGAAGACAAGCCGGTTTCCTGGCGAACGAACAAGGAAAAGGAGCTTTGCGCGCTGTTTGTCCACCACGGCGGCCAGTTCGTGGATCCGTCGGCCATCATCGAAGCGCTTTGGCCGGATTCCGAACCGAACACGGCGCGCATGTACATGTACACCTGCGTCTCCTACATGCGCAAAACGTTTGAAAACCACCAACTACCCTTCTCGTTGCTCAGAAATGACGACGGCTACCGGCTTTCTTTCGGCGACGTCCGGCCGGACGTTGCCGAACTGGAGGAACTGCTTGACCAGACGATGCGCGGAGGGGATTTGAGCCTGCCGCGCCTGGATCGGATCAACGCCCTGTATGCCGGCGAATACATGCAGCACTGCGACTATGCCTGGGCCATGGCGAAGCGGGTCGTGCTGGAGGACAAATACGTGTACGCCTTGCGCGCGTACGCCCGGTATTTCCGCGAGAGGGGCCTGGACGCGGCCGCCGCGGATTGTTTGCACCGCATTTTGCGGCTCGCACCGGATTCGGAAGCCGACGGCCGCGAATTGATGCGGCTGCACATGCGGGCGGGAAATCGCACGGAAGCGATCAAGACCTACCGCCTGCTGAAGCAATCCGTGCGCGAGTTGCTGGATCTGGAGCCGGAGCCGGAAACGACGGCGTTGTACAGAGAAATTACGGACATGCAGAGCGGAACGGAGAATGCGGATTGAAGCGGAGCATGCTGGCTGCCGCCATCACGGCGGCAATCGTGGTCGCCGTCTACGGCATCGTGCTGCCGATCACGCTGGATCGCCTCGAGCAGGATGAAATCCGGGCGATCGGCGGTGCGATGGATTTGTCCGGCTGGTCTTTTGCCGATCAGGGGGTCGTCCGGCTGGACGGCGAATGGGAATTTTATGCCGGTCGCCTGCTTGAAAGCGGGGATTTCGCCGCCTCTCCGCAGCTTGTCAGGGAGGGGGAGACGATCCGCCTTCCCGGTTCATGGGAGTCGCACATGCCGACGTTCGGAGCGGCGACTTACCGGCTTCGCGTTCATGTTCCGAATCCGGACGGCTTCTACGGTCTCAAGACGCTGTCCATCCAGATGGCGTCACGCATTTACGTGAACGGCGAACAGGTCGGCGCAAGCGGCAACCCTTCCGCCGGCGCGGATTACGAAGCGAAGAACAAACCGTTTGCCGTCTATTTTCCGATCCGCGAAGGCTGGAACGAAATCATCATTCACGCCGCCAATTTTGATTTTCCGGGCTCGAGCGGCGTCAACCATCCCGTCTACTTCGGTCCCCAGGATGCCATCAGCAGGCTCCAGTCCAAGGCGCTGGCGCATGACTGGATTTCCGTCGTGTCCTTCGGCATCGTGGGGTTGTTTTATGTCGGCATTTATTCGTTGCGCAGGAAAGATCCGTTTTTGCTCGCCTTCGGCATCCTGTGTCTTTGCATCGCGGCTTACGCGATGACCCGCGGCGAACGGCTTGTGTTTGACCTGTTCGGCGACGTTCCGGCCTGGCTGTTCCTGCGCATCCAGATGGCTTCGACGGTTTGCGCCGGTCTGGCGATGTTTGCCTATTTGCGCCAGGCGTTCCGCGATTACAGTTCCGCTTTCGTGTGCCGCGCCATGATTGCCGTCGGGATCCTCTTTTTGGTCGCGATTCTCGGTTTCTTTGACGTCGTCTACCGTTCGTGGTTTTTGGTGATCCATTCCGTTTACATTTCCGTTCCCTTCCTTTATGTCACTTACGTGTTTCTTTACGCCGCCATGCACCGGGTGAGGGAGAGCCTGCTGTTCACCTTGTCCGCCCTGGCCCTCAATTGGCACATTTACATCCAGAACTTGAACGTGTATTTTGCCGTTCCGATGTTTACGTTTCCGCCGTTCGAAGCGTTTCTCTTCCCGCTGTTTCTTTCGTTGCTCATGTCGCTCAATTTTTCCGACGCGTTCAAACAGATTGAGCGGCTGACCGGGCAGTTGATCATGGCGGACCGGCTGAAGGACGAGTTTTTGACGAAAACGGCCCACGAATTCAAGGCGCCGCTGCACGGCATTTTGCACATGGCGAAATCGATCACGAGCGACGCGAACGGCACATTGAGCCGGGAGCAGAGCGAACGACTCGGTTTGATCCAAAAAACCGCCGGCCGCCTGAACCAGCTCGTCTACGATAT
>Ga0310827_101136_pt1 | contig 14957 bp, 10 predicted proteins | sample WT_ome_2_FD_201309 | JGI IMG/M metagenome (GOLD analysis project Ga0310827, IMG submission 201309) | Sorghum-adapted microbial communities enriched on wild type (WT) sorghum from Joint BioEnergy Institute, Emeryville, California, United... ... | reverse complement strand
TACTCCTGTATTAAAATACTTGGTCTTCTTGTTGTTTTTCTCACTATTTAGAGAAACAATCTTTACATATGCTTTCGCATACCTAACTGCAGTAACATCTTCTTTAAGTTTTGCATGAGAATCGTTGAAATCCTTTAGTTCAATGCGAGTATAGGGTTTAGTGATAATAACATGAACAAATGAATACAAGGCTACCAATAGAAGTATAATTGGTATTACAAAAAAAACAGCAAATATTGTAGCATACAGTATAAATTGATCTTCCCCTATTGATTTAAAAAATGAAGTTTTTAAATTGTTTGATAAAAACGTTAATACAACACCGGTAAATGCAACGAAGATACCTGCTCTTGTTTCTAAGGTTTTCTTCCTGTCTACTTCGTACTCATACTCTTTTTGAGCAATACTTAGCATAAGCTTTGCCGCAGGATATTCTAAATTTTCACCTTCAGATTTTTCAACATCTTCTACAGAAGCTGTCTTTTCATTATTCTTCCCCATCAGAAGCCCCTTTAAATAGACAAAATATGGTTATATTTTACATCGGAAATATGATTCCTACAAGACATAAATTAGTCATGGCATGCTTTCAAAATGTTTAATCATAGTTTTCATTATTTCCAGGGATTTCACATAACGTTTCCGTGTTCACGACGTCCATTCACCCTAAGTTGCACAGCGCACGACTAGTGTGCTTGGCCGGCCGCGATGCGGTTGGGTGAATGGATGTGTCGCCTGATTCCGCTTCCTGACTAATCTCCTGGCGACCGAGGCGGTTTGTCCGCCGATGCGTGAACACATTGTTATAGGATGTCGACCGCTTCCTTGATTACGCTTGAATTAATACTTGTAATGCTTGTTATTCTCATTCATTGTATTTCAACTATTCTGATTTATTTCGAAATTTTCTTATCATAATCCGGATTCCATAATAAATGATGGTTAATGAGATAAATCCACATAGTGCAAGAAAGATATTCTTCCAGATCGAATCCGATTGAACTCCAAAAGATGTAGTAGACTCTAGAAATTGAATTGATTCATAGCTATTCAATATGTCCGGTGTATAGGCTTTAGTTAAAATAAATCCTTGTACAACTTTCCAAGCGATTCCTACTGTAATCAATAAAATTGAAAATAGAACTGATTCAATCAATATTTTCTTATTTATTCTCATATTGATCCCCCAATCAGAACATGCTCGGAGTATTCTGTATTATAGATCTTTTATCTTTTTTAATCTTTCGGTCGATTTCCTATAACGTTCCAGCATTCACGAACCCGAGAACCTTAAGGCTCCGAAGGAGCCGGCCGCGATGCGGTTAGGTTCGCAGGGTTGTCCGCCTGATCCAGCACCTTCGAAAATTCCTCTGGCGGACCAAGGGGCGGCAACGCCGACCCGCAGCGTGAATGCAGTGTTAAGTGAAGTCGCCTCTTCCCCGAATCTACTAATGAAAAATCATGAAATTATCTGCAATGTACTTATCATATCTTTCTTTTGCATACTCTATCTTTTGTCCAGTAATTTTGTCTGTCTTCGTACCATTAAACCAAATAGATCGTTTACCAATATTCTTACCGGATTTATTCAACACTGACTCCTCAATAAATTCTCTTGAGGACATTATCCAAGTTTTTTTCAGACGTTCTGAATAAAAGACGAAATAATAGTTTTCCCTTTCTGTATGGTCTATCGCAGCAAAAAGTGCAGCATCACCAAATTTAACATCTTGTGATCTTGCTTTGATTTGCACTTCAACATAACTACCATTAGCTTTTTTTATTATTGCGTCGATCGCATTATCATCCACAAGGGGTACATAAACATCAATACCCTCTTTAAGCATTAATCCAATCAAATAGTATTCTATTCGTTTCCCAAATCCCGCTGTATGTCTAAAAGGTTTACTCAAACGAATATTTCTCCTTTCAGATATCTTTCAGGCGATTTCACTTAACTCATCCATTCACGCTCCACTTCGTGAAATACACCCCACCACTTGTATCTGCGTATTCGTGAATCCTGCCCATGGGGATGGATTTCTGCCGTTGGTTCGTGAATGTATGATATAGGTGTGAAGGGAGTGGAGATGAACACCACATAACCATCCTTGCTGTTAATTGTACCACATAGTTCCATGTTTTTCATGGTTTGTCGAATCAAACATTACTGTGCGTCTTCCTGGTTCCCTGGCGTCGTCCATCTCTCCCACAGTGATCCTCCCTCAACGCTCCGTCGTCCATCAATCCTCCCTCCACCAACATCCTCCTCAACAATCCTTTCCCCTCAATGATCCTCCCGTTTATTCTTCTCCGCCAACAACCGATCCAGCGGGCTCTGGATATTTTGCAACGCTTTCCGGCTGACATGGGTGTAGATCTCCGTCGTCTTCGGGCTTGCGTGACCGAGCAACTCCTGAATATAGCGCAAATCCGTCCCCTGTTCCAGCAGATGGGTGGCGAAGGAATGTCGCAACGTATGCACCGTTGGCCCTTTCGGAATGCCTGCCTTCACGCGCGCCTGTTCAAAAATTTTCTGCACCGTTCTTTCATGAATGTGCCCATCCCCGCCCGCTCCGGGAAACAGCCAATGCTCCGGCCGGTCTTTTCGCACGTATGCCCGCAGCAACGCCAAAGCCGCGGAAGACAGCATCGTGTAGCGATCTTTCTTTCCCTTCCCCTGCCTGATCCGGATCATCATGCGCTCGCTGTCGATGTCATCAACCCGCAGCCGTACCACTTCACCGACCCGCAAACCCGCCGCATAGATCAAATACAGGATCGCCCGATGTTTCACATTGGCCGGCGCCGTCAAAATTCGCCATACGGAATCCATTCCGAGCACCTGCGGTAATTTCTTCTCCCGTCTCGGCCTCGGCAAGTCAAAACCGAATGCCCGCGGCATTACCGTCTTGTAGAAAAGGGACAACGCACTGATCGCTTGATTGACATAGGAAGAGGAGCGCTCTTGCCCTTCAATCAGATGCAGCAGATAGCGGCGAACTTCGCGCTCTTCCACCTGATCCAGCCCCATGCGCACAAACTTCGCGAACCTTCGCATATGCCCCTCGTAGGCACGCAACGTTTTCCCGGTGTACCCCCTCATTTTCAACTCTTCCGTATAACGGGCCAAAGCTTTGCCATTGCCAGCGGGGTCGCCTTTATCCTCCATTTTTTGCCCGGAAGCACCATAAAACAGCGACTGATGCTTGAGCGACACCGACGACTCAAACCGGACAACGCGGCCGGCCAACGCCTCTCCCAATCGCCGCCAATTCTCCTCCCCGCCCGGGACGGTCCAGTAGGTCCCCTCTTTGTGGTACCGTCTTCCTGGCAAGCCTTTCACCCGTTCAACCAAAACCGGATCATACGGAAAACGGATTTCAATCTCTCCGCCGGTACCCATTTTCAACGAGATCATCTCTTCACGCTCCCATATTCAACATTCATTCAAGAAAGCAAAAAAGGAGACCCTGCCCTTGCCGGGCGGCCTCCGATGCTTTCGGAATGCTCTTCCATGCCTCAATCAATTATTACAATGCCTTCTACAGCAACTTATTTGCGTTTCTCCAGCACCACCGACGTCTCCACCTGGCGTTCCGGAATCGTCCAGTACGTCCGCAGCAAACGATTCTTTTCCTCGGATGATACAAGGCGAAATCCGTTCTTCTCGTAGAAACGGATTGCCCACGTCGCCGCCGCCCACGTTCCGACCAGAATCGGTTTGTCCGAAGCCGACGTCAGGTGAAACAGCAGCTTCGTGCCGATCCCACTCCCCCGCTGCGCGGTCTGCACATAGGCATGCCGGATCAGCGCCACGTCGCACCGGTCCTGGATGCCCATGACCGCCCGCAACTCGCCGTCCTCCTCATACCCCCAAAACGCTACGCCGTCGCCGATTTCGGCCTCCAATTCTTCTCTGGACATGTATGGTTCATGATACCGGTCATCCGGGATAACCCCTTTGTATGCCTGTGCCGCATCGTTGATAATGGCCAGTATCCGGTCCGTGTCTCGATGCGTGCACCTTCGGATGAGCGACATCGCTCCACCCCTTCCCCTTGATAAAAAGTGACCTGTCCAATCTGAAAAATCCAAAAATAGTTCCTGCTGCTTCTATTTTCTTATATTGTAATGAAACCGGAATCACACGCCAACCCTTCCGCTCAAAAAAGTCCGTCTTCCCGCCGCCCGGAAATTGGTCTATAATGGAACTAACGCGCGTTCGCGAATCAAAAAAGGAATGCCGCTATTCCACTCTGCCACGAGGAGGAGACCATGCGCAGCGAAGACATTGCCCGATTGGCCGGGGTCTCCCGCAGCACGGTATCCCGGGTGCTCAACAACTACCCCGACATCCCCCAGAAAACGCGGGAAAAAGTGCTGAAAATCATCGAACAGTACAACTACGTGCCGAACAACTCGGCCCGCACCCTGGCTGGCAAAAGCACGAACACGATCGGTTTTTTTGCCGTCAGCATGGGCGGCCGGGACGGACAAAACCGCATTTACCAAAACCACTACCTCTCCCCCTTCGTTGACGCCGTCATCGACAAGGCCAACGCGGCGGGGTATTACGTGCTGGTCCATACCGTTTACGCATCGGAAGATTTCGACAAGGTGAGGCAGGCGTTCCGGCAGAAACGCATCGACGGCGGCATCGTCGTCGGCATTCGCCGCGGCATCGACACGGTCAAGGAACTGGTCGGACTCGGCAAGCCGCTCGTCATGATCGACTACGACGTCTCGGAGATTTTGGCGCATCATTTGGACGAGAAGCATTTTACCGTCATCAATTCACGGGACTATGAAGGCGCCTCCGAAGCGGTGCAGGCCCTCATCGATCTCGGTCACCGGCGCATCGGTTTCATCGGCGACGGCGGCAACACTTGGAGCGGCCAGCAACGATACGAGGCCTACCGCGACACCCTGCAGAAGAACGGCCTGGAAGTGGAAGAAGCTTATGTGTTGAACGGCCATTTTCAGAAGGACGCAACCCACGCCGAAGTGGCCAACTTGCTCGACCGCTGCGGTGCAGGCAAAGGAAATGCGGACGGAGCCGGCAAACTCGGCGGGACCTCCCCCGAGACCGCACCCCTGCCGCTGCCCACCGCCTTCTTCGCCGCCAACGACGACATGGCCATCGGCGCCCTGGAAGCGTTGCGCGAACGGGGATTATCCGTGCCCGATGACGTTTCCCTGATCGGCTTTGACGACAGCCCGGTGTCCGCCCAACTGCAGCCCGCCTTGAGCACCGTCCGCCTCCCCATTTACGACATGTCCCGGGCGGCGGTGGAACAGCTGGTGGCCATGTGCGAACAAAGCCCTGCGTCGTTCAGCACAGCCAGCTTCCCGACGGGCCTCGTCATGCGGGAATCGTGCCGAAGGCTGACGGAATGACAGGTCATCGGATTACGGCTTGGCGAATGGCGTTTTGACGGATGGACGATCTGACAGATTCACGTATTGAAGATGAAGATTCCGCGGCTGACTCCCGCGGTCTCCCCGTCCTTTTCACTAACGCGCGTTAGCTCGCATCCCTTATTCATACATATCCCAAAACGATCGAAAGGAGCGTCCCCATGAAGTTCGGTTACTTCGATGACCAACGCAAGGAGTACGTCATCACCACCCCGAAAACGCCGTACCCCTGGATCAACTATTTGGGCAGCGAGGCGTTTTTCGGGCTCATTTCCAACACGGGAGGAGGGTACTGTTTTTACCGCGACGCGCGCCTGCGGCGCATCACCCGCTACCGCTACAACAACATTCCCCTCGACAACGGCGGCCGCTATTTCTACGTGCATGACGAAGGCGATTTCTGGACCCCCGGCTGGATGCCGGTCAAGAAGGACCTGTCCTTCTACGAATGCCGCCACGGCCTCGGCTACACGCGGATCACCGGCGAGCGCGGCGGCGTGCGGGTGACGCAGCTCTCCTTCGTTCCCCTCGGCACGAACGCCGAAGTGCACCAGGTGAAGGTGAAAAACAACGCCGACCACATCAAAAACATCAAGCTGTTCTCCTTCATCGAGTTTTGCCTGTGGAACGCCTACGACGACATGACCAACTTCCAGCGCAACCTGTCCACCGGCGAAGTGGAGGTGCAAGGTTCGGTCATCTACCACAAAACGGAATACCGCGAGCGCCGCAACCATTACGCCTTCTACTCGGTCAACGCGGACATCGCCGGCTTCGACACGGACCGCGAATCGTTCCTCGGCATGTACAACGGCCTGGAAAGCCCGCAGGCGGTGGCCGCCGGGCAAGCAACCAATTCCGTGGCCAGCGGCTGGGCGCCCGTCGCTTCCCACCAACTGGACATTTCGCTGGAACCGGGTGAAGAGAAATCCTTCATTTTCGTCCTCGGGTACGTCGAAAATCCGGAAGAGGAGAAATGGGAAGCCCCCGGCATCATTAACAAAACCCGCGCCGAAGCGATGATCGCCAAATTCGCCGAAGATGCCCGGGTGGAAGCGGCCTTGCGCGACCTGGCGGCGTACTGGGACGGGCTCCTGTCCAAATATGCGGTGGAAACCGGCGAAGAGAAGCTGAACCGGATGGTCAACATCTGGAACCCGTATCAATGCATGGTCACCTTCAACATGTCCCGCTCCGCGTCGTATTTCGAATCGGGCATCGGCCGGGGCATGGGCTTCCGCGACTCCAACCAGGACCTGCTCGGCTTCGTGCACCAGATTCCGGAACGGGCGCGGGAACGGATCATCGACATCGCCTCCACCCAGTTCGAGGACGGCAGCGCGTATCACCAATACCAGCCGCTCACGAAGAAAGGCAACCACGAAATCGGCAGCGGCTTCAACGACGACCCGCTCTGGCTGATCCTCGGGACGGTGGCCTATATCAAAGAAACGGGCGACTTCGGCATCCTCGACGAGCAGGTGCCCTTCGACAACAATCCGGACAATACGGCGACGCTTTTTGAACATCTGAAAAGGTCATTCTACCACGTCGTCAACAACCTCGGCCCCCACGGCCTGCCGCTCATCGGCCGCGCCGACTGGAACGACTGCCTCAACCTGAACTGCTTCTCCAAGGAGCCGGGCGAATCGTTCCAGACGACGCAAAACATCGAAGGCCGCGTGGCGGAATCCGTCTTCATCGCCGGGCTGTTCGTGTACGTCGGGCCGGATTTCGTGGAGCTGTGCCGGCGCCGCGGTTTGCACGAGGAAGCCGCCGCAGCCGAAGCCCACATCGAAAAAATGCGGCAGGCCACCCTCGAGCACGGCTACGACGGCGACTGGTTCCTGCGCGCCTATGACCACTTCGGCCAGAAGGTCGGCAGCAAGGAAAACAAGGAAGGGCAAATTTTCATCGAGCCGCAAGGCATGTGCGTCATGGCCGGCATCGGCGTGGAAGAAGGCCTGGCCGTGAAAGCCCTCGATTCCGTGAAAGAACGGCTGGAGACGGACCACGGCATCGTGCTGCAAAACCCGGCCTATTCCGAATACTACCTGAACCTGGGCGAAATCTCGTCCTACCCGCCGGGCTACAAGGAAAACGCGGGGATCTTCTGCCACAACAACCCGTGGGTCATGATCGCCGAAACCGTCGTCGGCCGCGGCGACCGGGCGTTCGAGCTGTACCGCAAAATTGCGCCGGCCTACCGCGAGGAAATCAGCGATGTCCATCGAATGGAACCGTATGTCTACTCGCAAATGATCGCCGGCAAAGACGCCGTCCGCCACGGCGAAGCGAAAAACTCCTGGCTGACGGGCACCGCCGCCTGGAACTACGTGGCCATCACCCAGGCGATTCTCGGCATCAAACCGGACTTCGACGGCCTGAAAATCGAACCGTGCATCCCGTCCGATTGGGAAAGCTACACGGTGACGCGGCAGTTCCGCGGCGACATGTACCGGATCAAGGTGACGAACCCGAACCGCGTCTCGAAGGGCGTCGCCTCCGTCACCGTGGACGGCCAACGCATCGAAGGCCAGGTCATCCCGGTGTTCGGCGACGGCAAGGTGCATGAAGTGGAAGTTGTGCTCGGTTGACCGCATGCAGGATGGATAACCTTTTTTAAAAAAAGAAAAACAGAACGACATCAAGGAGGAACCGCATCATGGCCATCATCCAGTTTCCGCAAGGGTTCGTTTGGGGCACCGCCACCGCCTCGTACCAGATCGAAGGCGCGTACGACGAAGACGGACGCGGCCTGTCCATCTGGGACACGTTCAGCCGCACGCCGGGCAAAGTCCGGAACGGGGACAACGGTGACGTCGCCTGCGACAGCTATCATCGCTATGAAGAAGACATCGCGCTCATCAAGCAACTCGGCGTGTCCGCCTACCGGTTCTCCATCGCCTGGCCGCGCATCATCCCCGACGGGGACGGTGCCGTCAATCCGAAAGGGCTCGCGTACTACCACACGTTCATCGACAAGCTGCTGGAAGCCGGCGTGGAGCCGTACGTCACCATCTATCACTGGGATTTGCCCCAGGCGCTGCAGGACAAGGGCGGCTGGCTGAACCGCGCCACCATCGACGCCTTCGTGCGCTATTCGGAAGTGTTGTTCAAAGCGTACGGCGGCAAGGTAAAGAAATGGTTCACCATCAACGAGCCGTGGTGCGCTTCTTTCCTTTCGTATACGATCGGCGAGCACGCGCCGGGTTACCGCGACCTGCAGATGGGCGTCGATGCCGGGCACCACCTGATGGTCGCCCACGGCAAAACCGTCCTGCGGTTCCGAGAACTGGGCATCCCGGGGGAAATCGGCTTCGCGCCGAACGTCTCCTGGAAAGTGCCCTACAGCAACCGGCCGGAGGACGTCGCGGCGGCCCGGCGGGAAATGGGCTGGACGAACGATTGGTTCCTCGATCCGGTGTTCAAGGGCGAATATCCGCAGTACCTGATCGACGTTTTCGCAAAGCACGGCGCGAAGCTGCACGTGGAGCCGGGCGACATGGAGCTGATCCGCGAACCGGTCGATTTCTACGCAATCAATTACTACAGCGGCAACGTCGTGCGCCACAAGGAAGGCTTCGGCCTGTTCGACAGCGAAACCGTCGATTACGGCCGCGACCATACGGAGATGGGCTGGGTCATCATGCCGGAGGGCTTGAGCAGCGTCCTGCTCGATCTCAAGCAAAAGTACGGCGACATCCCGGTCTACATTTCCGAAAACGGCGCCTGCTACAACGACGAACCGGGTCCCGACGGCCGCGTGCGCGACGACCGGCGCATCGACTACCTGCGCTCCCACATCGTCGAAATCAACCGGGCCATCGCCTCCGGCGTCAACCTGAAAGGCTATTTCGTCTGGTCGCTGCTGGACAACTTCGAATGGGCCTTCGGTTATGAAAAACGGTTCGGCATCGTCCACGTCAACTACCGCACCCTGAAGCGCACGCCGAAAGACAGCTACTACTGGTACCAGAAAGTCGCGAAAAACAACTGGTTTGAAGTTTGATCTCCTTCTCTCCCCCCATGAAAAAGGAGGAAGACCGCGCTTCCTCCTTTTTTTTCGTGCCATCTTCGGTTTTGAGGCCGTCGGGCCACGGCAGCGCCAGGCTGTCGTGCGAACGGCGGCAGGTTTTGGATGATTTTTCATACAAAACGTCACCGGACAATGCGATTTGGGGCCGTTTTGGATGATTTTTCATACAAAATCGGCTTGCGGCGGGCGGGACGGCAGGCCTTTTGTATGATTTTTCGTACAAAACGGTGCCGCACGGGCGGAGATTCGGACATTTTGTATGAAAAATCGTACAAATCGCCGAACCCGTTGCCGCAAGGATCAAGTTTCGCAGTTTATGCCGACCGTCAGTAGATCCGCATCTCTTCCACGAAAATGTACGTGTTCCCGCCCGGCGCCGTCACCGTGACGCGAACTTGCCAATCGCCCGGGAATGCGAGCCAGTCGCCTTCGGCGGCGTAATCGTAGCGTGTGAAGCCGGGGAAGAAATCTTTTTCCCCCAAATCTACCGACGGCACGATCGGGATGTCAACCGGGGCATGCTCGTCCCCGCCGGACAAAGGCACCAGCTGCAATTGCACCTGCTCCGGCTCTCCGTCCTGTTCGGGCAGCCACACTTTCACGGCGAACCGGTTCACGCCCGGATCGTTCGGCGAAATGTCGGCAGTCATGTGAATGTCGCTGCCCATGACGTGCCAATGCAGCGGCTTGTTTTCCGGCACGGGGCTCATGCCCGACAACACCGCCGCGATCACGACGATGGCAAGGGCGAGGGCAAAATCCGCCGTCACCAATTTGCCGGCGGGCACCGAACGCCGCTTCATTTGCCGCCGGATGGCGTACGCCACCGAGAAGACCAGCAAGACGACGGCGATCTTCACCAACAGGAAGGCGCCCCACGGGCTGTACAGCAGGTACCGGAGGCTCGGCAACAGCAGCATGGTCATCATGAAGCCGCTGGCGGCGAGCACCGCGATGCTGATCCAGGCAAAACGGGAGAACGCCTGGAGAAACGCCGTCAACCGTTCCCGTTCCGTCCGCCACAGGATCAGCAAGGCAAGCAGTCCGCCGATCCACAGGGCCGCCGCCATGAGATGGATGAAGTCGCCGGCGACGGACGCCCATGCCGGCTCCGCGGCGGCGGCGTGGCCGCTCGTCGTTTTCACGGCGAGAAGCAGCACGGCAATCCCCGCCGCCAAATACGGTTTCCAGCCCGGCTTTCCCGTCTCCGTTTCCGCATTGCGCGACGGCATGCCGGACACGATGAGCCCGAGCCCCGCCAACAGAAAGTGCACGATCCATAGCCGGCCGATGGACGTTCGCGCGAGGGCTGCCAGACGGTCCGCTGACCAATCATTTACCAATGCCGGCAGTTCAACGCCGATCCAGGCGATCAGCGCCAGCACAAAAACGCGCAACGCATTCAATTGCCACGTTTCCAGCCGTTCCCGTACGCCGACCGCTGCTCCGGACGCCGATCCGGCGGCCGTATCCGCCGAAGAAGCGAATCCCCGCCACAACGCCCACAGCGCCAATCCCGCAAACAGCAAGAGCGAAACGAGATAAACCGCCTTGACGCCGTGCAGCAGCCATTCCCGGCCGTCGATCCCTTTCGTGAGAGACCGTATCGGGGAATGGTCCGCAACCCCATCGCCGCCCGACCCGTCATGATGGGCATGCAGATGGTGATCATGGCTGCCGGCAACATCATGATGGGAATGATCGGCTCCTTCATGCCCACCGGCATGAACCGGGCCGTGTTGATCATGGCCGGAGGCAGCATGGTGATGGGAGTGGTCTTGCGTATCTTCGCCGCTGCCATCTCCCCGCTCACGTTCATCAGCAATTCCTTCGCCCTGCTCCGGCTGTCCGACATCCGCCGCCGTCCCGTCGTCCGCCTGTCCGATGGCCGTGTCCGCAATGCGGAATTCATACGTATCGCTCACCGTATGCCCGTCAGCGGACATGACCTGGTAGCTGACCGTATAGGCCCCCGGCGGCAAAACCGGCAGCGCCACGCTCACTACTTTCCTGTCGTCGCTGAGCGCGGCCTTCTCCGTCGTGACCTCCCGGCCCGTTTCGTCATACACCTTGATGTCGTACAACCCGTTCTCCAGCCGCGCGCTGAATGTCAGGCGAACCGTTTCCGGCGCCTCTTCGAGCACGCTTCCGGCAGCCGGCTCCGCGCCCTTCAGGGACACGTGGGCGAATGCCGTTTGCGGCAAAGCAAGTACATAACAAACAGCGAGCCATCCAACCAACAAATGGAAAACTCTCGTCCGCACTCCGATGTTCTTCATCTTCACACCCTCCACCTATTCATTTTCCCGGGAGGGAGCTGTGATGAAAATAACTCGATGGGGCTATTTTTCCTTATTTTTGTGGCGAATGTATGACAACCCGTGACGGATGGCGTAGGCGGCCAGGTTGACCCGGTTGTCGAGGGACAGTTTGTGCAGCATGTTTTTGATGTGGTTTTTCACCGTATGCTCGCTGATGTTCAGCTGCCGGCTGATTTCCCGGTTCGTTCGTCCCTGGGCGATGAACGCCGCAATTTCCCGTTCGCGGCTCGTCAGGGCATCCGGTGAAGGATCGGTTTGCGCCGCCCCCTCCGCCTCCGCCCGCACCCCGGCCGCATCCCGGACAAACACGTCCTTCGGCCGTTCCTGAAACTGGCGGATCAACCGGTCGGCAATCAGGCGGGAACCTTCCGCGTTTTCATCCAGCAAGGCGTGCAAATACCCGCTCCATTCCTCCGGCTTCATGTTTTTCAGCAAATAGCCCTGGGCTCCAAACTGCAATGCGGTGAACAAGTCGGAGGCCGCATCGGACACGGTCAGCATGACGATGCGCAAATAAGGATAAAGCCGTTTCAATTGCCGGGTCGCCTCCAGCCCGCCCATGCCCGGCATGCGGATGTCCATCAGCACGACGTCGGGATGGAGCTCCCCGCACAGCTCGAGTGCTTCTTCGCCGCTTTCCGCTTCCCCGGCGACCGTGAACGCCGGATCCGCTTCCAGCAGACTGCGGATCGCGCGGCGCGCATACGGGTGGTCGTCCACGATCAGCACCCGGTACGCCATCCGGTCCTGCGGTTTTCCGCTCGGCTTCCCGTCCGCCAGATTGACCGGCTGATCGCCGGCGGCACGCTCAATCGAAGCATCGAGCCCCGGTCTTCCTTTGTTCACCAATCCGTACATTCGGGCGTTCACCTCCCCCGTTCCTCCACCATTTGCCGAACGCTTCGTTTTCCCTTCAGCACGATTTCCCATCCCGCTCCGGGTTTGGCGTCAATCGTCATCTCCGCGCCGAGTTCCGCCGCTCTTTTTTTCATGATCGATATGCCGTACTTTCCTTTGCCCGGCCAGGATCCGTCGCGTGCCCCGGTCTCCGCATTGTCGGACGCCGCATGGCCGGTCTCCGCATTCCCGGTCACCGCATTGCCGGGCGTCGCATTACCGATCCCCGTGTTGCCGGACGCCGTATTGCCGTTCCGGCCGCTGTCGATGCCGGCTTCCGTTTCGCTCGACATTTCGCCCCTTCCGCCGCCGGCCATGCCGATCTCCCGGCTAAAACCTTTGCCGTTGTCGCGCACCCGCATCTCCCAGGCCCGATCATCCGCCCGCAAGGTGAATGCCGCACGGCTTGCCTCCGCGTGTTTGCGAATGTTGGTGAACGCCTCCTGGATGATGCCGACGAGCGCGATCTGTTCCTTTTCGGAAAAGCAATCCGCCGGCAGCTCGATGTTCACGTCCGTTTCGATGCCCGTCATGAGCCGCCACTCGTCAATCCAGCCGGCCACCCGTTCCGCGAAGGAAGGCATCTGGTCCGGCACCTGCCGCAAATTGTAGATTGCCTGGCGCAGGTGCCCGTCGATTTCCGCCGCCACGGAACGGGCTTCCCCCACCTTGCCGTCCTTCAGGCTGACGTTCAGGTAAAACAGCATCTGGGCAATCCCGTCATGCATCTCCCGGGCGAGCCGCTCGCGCTCTTCGAGTACCGCCCGCTTCGCCCGTTCTTCCGCCAGGCGCCGGCTTGTCTCTTCGATGTTGCGAAACAGCCACGTCGAGACGGCGTAGGACACCGCCAGGCTGAGCAGCGTGATGTACAGGTTGCCCCGCTCCATCGACACGTGCCGGAGCATCCACTCGCCGTGGCGGATGTATTCGAAACTTCCGATGATGAGCGGCGGCAGCAAAATCGTGAACCATTTCAGCGCCCTGAGCGGCATGACACCGTCACCCCCGCAGTTCATCCCTTGTCCCTTGATTGTAGAACGTTGCCGCCGTGCCGTCCAGCCGTTTCCCGGCAAGCGACAATCCATTTGAATTTTCGGTGCGGCACGGAGTATGATGGGAGATGAAAAAGGATCCTTTATGGAGGTGCCGGGACTGATGCAGCATTACGCGAAGGAAGGAACGTACCACGGAGAGAAGGCCGTTTTGCTGAAACACGGGCCGTATTCCGCCGTCATTCTGCCGCGCCTTGGCGGCAATCTGATCGCATTCCGCGACGACGACCGGGGATGGTCATTCCTGCGGGAGCCGTCCGAACAAGAGTTTGACGAATTTGTCCAAAGCCCGAAGGTGCACGGCATTCCGGTTTTGGTGCCGCCGAACCGGTATGACGGGGGGCGTTTCTCCTGGGGCGGCCGGACGTACGAGTTTCCGGTGAACGAACCGGCGACGGGCAACCATCTGCACGGCTTCGCCGCGGACAGCGAATGGACGGTGGCGGACTTCGGCAGCGACGAGAACAAAAGCTGGGTGAAAGTGACGCTGAAGTTCGACGAAACGCATCCCGCTTACGCTTATTTCCCGCATACGTTTACGCTGTCGAATACATATGAACTCTCCGGCGACGGACTGACGCAACGGTTCGAAGCCGTCAACGAAGGCAGCGAGGCGATGCCGTTCATGCTCGGCTTCCATACGGCCGTCAACGCGCCCTTCGTGCCCGGCAGCACGCGGGAGGACATCGCCGTCCGGGTGACGATCGGCGAGCGGTGGGAACTCGACGGTCGGATGCTGCCGACCGGCGCAAAGCTGGCCTTGTCCGAAGGGGAAGCGCGCCTTGCCGCCGGGGAAGGCGACCCGTATTTCGAGGAATTGGACAACCATTACACCGCTGCACCGCAGGGCGGGCGAAATTATGCGGAGATCATCGACCGCAAGGCGGGCGTGCGCTTCGTGTACGACGCCGGCCTCAAGTACAAGCACTGGATGATCTGGAACAGCCAAGCCAACGGCCGCTTCTTCTGCCCGGAACCGCAGACGAACATGGTCAACGCGCCGAACATGGACCTGCCCGCGGAGGAAACCGGCATCATCACCCTGAAGCCAGGCGAAACCTGGTCCGAGACGAGCCGGCTTTACGTGGAATCGCTGTAAGGCCGTGAGCCGGCCGGTCAGCGGACACGGGATAACCGCTCGGTAAATCGAAGCCCCGCTTCTTCAGCGGGGCTTGTTCTTCATATGAAGCGATTCTCCTTGTTCACGGCGGCTCGGCCTGGTCCCGG
>Ga0310827_101129_pt1 | contig 14997 bp, 10 predicted proteins | sample WT_ome_2_FD_201309 | JGI IMG/M metagenome (GOLD analysis project Ga0310827, IMG submission 201309) | Sorghum-adapted microbial communities enriched on wild type (WT) sorghum from Joint BioEnergy Institute, Emeryville, California, United... ... | reverse complement strand
AGCGGCACAGCCCGGGAACGGGGAGCAGGGCAAGAAGACGGTTCCGGTGCCGCCCGCGCTGATGATCGGCGCGAAGCTGGACATCCGGGTATAGCCGGACGGACCGGGAGAGAACAATTATATAGGATAAATCCGTTGACAATTTGTTGAACGGCGTGATACTGTACGTCATAAAGATGACACAACGGCAACGGAAAGGAGCTGCGGGCGATGAACGGCAATCGGATGGATCATATCCTCTTTATGCCATCTGGAGGCGAGGTTCATATTGCCCGCGGCCGCTTCATCCCGGCTCCGGCCCATCGCCGGCGGTCTGCCGAATGAAGCGCTGACATGCGCATGCCGCGGGAGGGGCGCGGCGTGTACCCATAACGGGAACTTGGGAGCACATCGCACCTTTTGCGGTGTGCGTTTTGTTTTTGCGGTCGAGATCCAAGGACGGAGAGAGGAGAGACAGACATGCTGGCGGTGCTGCGCAAACTGGGCTGGTTCTTCAAGCTGGAACGCAAACGTTACCTCATCGCCTTCACGCTGCTTTTTGTCAGCGGCATCATCGAAGTGCTGCCGCCGATGATCGTCGGAGATGCGATTGACGCCATCTATCAGGGGACCATGACCTGGCAGAGTCTGACGATGACGCTGGCGGCGCTTGCCGGCCTGACGATCATCGTCTATGTTACCTCCTATAAATGGCACTACAATCTGTTCGGCGGTTCGTTCGTCGTGGAGCGGATGCTCCGCTCCAGGCTGATGCGGCATTTTCTGAAGATGACCCCGGCGTTCTTCCATAAAAATCGTACCGGGGATCTGATGGCGCGCGCGACGAACGACCTGAATGCGGTCAGCCTGACGGCCGGTTTCGGCATGCTGACGCTGATCGATTCCACGCTGTGGATGTCGCTCCTGCTCATCATGATGTCCGTGTTCGTCTCCTGGAAGCTGACCCTGATGGCGGTGCTGCCGCTGCCGATCATGGCCGTGCTTGCCAGTGTGTACGGCAATTGGATCCACAACCGGTTCACCGCGGCGCAGGACGCGTTCGGCGACATGAACGAGAGCGTGCTGGAGACGATCTCCGGCATTCGCGTCATCCGCGCCTATGTGCAGGAGCGGGCGCAGGAACGCCGGTTTGCAGCGGTAACCGAAGATGTCTACAAGAAAAATCTGGCCGTCGTGCGCATCGAGGCGCTGTTCGAGCCGACGGTCAGAATTTTCGTCGGGGCGAGCTATCTGATCGGCCTCGGCTACGGAGCCTATCTCGTCTTCCACAACGAACTGACGATCGGCGGGCTCGTCACCTTCAACGTCTATCTCGGGATGCTGATCTGGCCGATGTTCGCGGTCGGCGAGATGATCAACATCATGCAGCGCGGCAACGCGTCGCTCGACCGGGTGAACGAGACGCTGAACTACAAGCCGGATGTGCCGGACGTGCCGGACGCGGAAGCGGCGATGGAGACGGAAGCGCCGGAGACGCCGGGCGACATCGTCTTCCGGAACGTGACGTTCCGCTACCCGGGGTCGCCGGTCGACAATCTGCGGGACGTCTCGTTTGTGCTGCGGCAGGGCGGAACGCTCGGCGTCGTCGGGCGGACCGGCGCCGGCAAGACGACGCTGATCCGCCAGCTGCTGCGCGAATATCCGTCGGGCACGGGCGAGATTGCGATCGGCGGCGTGCCGATCGAACGGATTCCGACGGACCGGCTCAAGTCGTGGTTCGGCTACGTGCCGCAGGAGCAGTTCCTGTTCTCGCGCTCGGTGCGCGACAACATCCTGTTCGCGCGCGACGACGCGGGCGAGGAGGAATTGGAGCGCGCGATCGAGGCGTCCGCGTTCAAGAAAGACCTGGCTTTCCTGCCGGACGGTCTGAATACGCTCGTCGGCGAGCGGGGCGTCGCGCTGTCGGGCGGCCAGAAGCAGCGCGTCGCGATCGCCCGGGCGCTCGTCCGGGATCCGGAGATTCTGATGCTCGACGACGCGCTGTCCGCGGTGGACGCGCGGACGGAGGCGGAGATCATCGCGAACATCCGGCGCGAGCGGCAGGGCAAGACGACGATCATCGTCACGCACCGGCTGTCCGCCGTCCAGCACGCGGACTGGATCATCGTGCTCGAAGACGGACGGATCATCGAGGAAGGCACGCATGAGGAGCTTCTGGCGCGCGGCGGCTGGTACAAGGAACAGTACGAAAGGCAGCAGATGGAAGAAGCGGTTGGATCGGAAGCGGGTGATCATGCATGAGCACGGAAGACATTTTCGGGCGGGATCTGGACATCGACCGGGCGTCGGCCGGCAAGGGCGAGACGGTCAGGCGCCTGATCCGGTATGCCATGCTGTACAAATGGCAGCTGCTCCTGGCCATCGTCATGCTGGCCATATCCGTCGCCACCAACCTGGCCGGCCCGTTCGTGGCGAAGCGGCTGATCGACGTGCATATTTCGGGCATCGAGCAGCCGTGGCATGAAGTGTCCGCGGAGGATGCCCATACGGCCGAATACGGGGGCAAGCTTTACAAACGGTCGGACCATTTCGCTCCCGGCGAGGAGCGGGGCGGAGAAGTCCGCATCCTGCAGATCGGGAGGGAATACTACTTCATTCCGCAGCCGGTCGCGTTCGACGGCGCCCGGACGGTGAACGAAGACGGCACGGTCACGATCGAACAGGGCGGGCAGACGGCCGTCTATCCGGCCGAGCGGATCGGGGCGAAGGAGATCTACCGGTTCTACCGTCCCGAAGTCGACGGCATGCTGCGGCTCTGCCTGTTCTATTTCGGGCTGACGGTGCTGTCGGCGTTCTTCGCTTACGGCCAGCGCTACTATCTGCAGGCGGCGGCGAACCGGATCATCCTGAAAATGCGCAGCGACGTGTTCGCCCAAGTGAACCGGCTGGCGGTCCGCTTCTTCGACAATCTGCCGGCCGGCAAAGTCGTCTCCCGCATCACGAACGATACGGAGGCGATCCGCGAGCTGTACGTGACGGTGTTGGCGAACTTTTTCACCGGCGGCGTCAACATGGTCGGCATTCTCGGCGCGATGTTCCTGCTGGATGTGCGGCTGGCGGCGATCTGCCTGATCATCATCCCGATCCTGGCGGTATGGATCTGGGTCTACGGCCGGTTCGCCCGGCGGTACAACCGCGTGATCCGCGCGACGCTGAGCGAGATCAACGGCCGGATCAACGAATCGATCCAGGGGATGGCCGTCATCCGGGCGTTCCGGCGCGAGAAGAAGGTGGAGGAAGAGTTCGAGGCGTACAACCACCGGAGCTTCGTCTACAAGAACAAGCTGCTCAGTCTGAACTCGCTGACCGGCTACAACCTGGTCGGCGTCATCCGGAACTTCGCCTATGTGGCGGTCATCTGGTATTTCGGCGCGGAGCGGCTGACCGGTCCGGAGGCGATCGTGTCGCTCGGCGTGCTGTACGCGTTCGTCGACTATCTGAACCGGCTGTTCGACCCGATCGTGAACATCGTCAACCAGCTGCCGAATCTCGAGACGGCGCTTGTCTCGGCCGAGCGGGTGTTCGTCCTGCTCGACGAACCGGGCGAAGACGTGTCGGATGAACGGATTCCCCGCTATAAGGGCGATGTCGCGTTCCGCGACGTCTGGTTCTCGTACAAGGAAGGCGAACCGGTGCTGAAAGGCATCTCGTTCGAGGCGAAGCAGGGGCAGACGGTCGCGCTCGTCGGCCATACCGGTTCGGGCAAAAGCTCGATCATCAACCTGCTCTTCCGCTTCTACGATCCGGACAGCGGCAGCGTCACCATCGACGGCGTCGACGTGCGGGATATCCCGCGGCAGGCGCTCCGGGCGCATATGGGCATCGTGCTGCAGGATCCGTTCCTGTTCACCGGCACGGTCGAATCGAACATTACGATGGGCGATTCCCGGATCACGCGCGAGAAGGCCGCGAAGGCGCTGGCCGAAGTCGGCGGCGACCGGGTGCTGAAAGCTCTGCCGCGCGGCATCGACGAGCCGGTGCTGGAGAAGGGCAGCACGCTGTCGGCCGGACAGCGGCAGCTGATCTCGTTCGCCCGCGCGCTCGCGTTCGACCCGGCGATCCTCATCCTGGACGAGGCGACAAGCAACATCGATACGGAGACGGAAGCGATCATCCAGGAAGCGCTCGAGGTCGTCAAGCAGGGGCGGACGACGTTCATCGTCGCGCACCGTTTGTCGACGATCAAGAACGCCGATCTGATTCTCGTGCTCGACCGCGGCGTCATCGTGGAGCGGGGAAATCACGAGTCGCTGATGGAGCGGCGCGGCAAGTATTATCAAATGTATCAGCTGCAGCAGGGAGAGGCTTCCGCCGCGGGCGCCGCGGCAGGCGCCGGACCGGCAAAGTGAAGAGGACGGGGAACCCCGGGACCGCATGAAGCGGGACCGGGGTTTTCTGTTTCTGAAACTCGGAAACTCATACACAAAAAAAGATGGAGGATATCCAACGGCCGTATCCTTATCCGCTTACAACATCGGCTCTATAATACTGATGGCGTTTACAATACATGTGCATGGCAAGACGGATGTGCATTGAAAAGGGAGGAAGGAAAGAGAAAATGAAACGGACGCTGGCACTGCTTACGGCAATCATCATGCTCGCATCGCTGCTCGCCGCTTGCGGCGGAGGCAAAAACGACAATTCGGGCGGCTCGAACGGCGGCTCCAACACGCCGAGCAACGCCGACAGCGGCTCGAACGGTTCGGACGGTTCCGGCGGTTCGGGCGAGAAGATCAAGATCAACCTCTGGTCGTTCACGGATGAAATTCCGGGCATGACGGAAAAGTACCTCGAACTGTTCCCGGACGCGAACGTCGAATTCAACCCGACCATCATCGCCACCACGGACGGCGCGTATCAACCGGCGCTCGATCAAGCGCTGGTGGCCGGCGGTAAAGACGCTCCGGACATCTACGCGGCAGAAGCGGCGTTCGTCCTGAAGTACACGCAGGGCGACATGTCCGACTTCGCGGCTGCTTATGCCGATCTGGGTCTTACCGACGACATGGTGAAGGAAGCCGGCATCGCCGAGTACACGGTCGACATCGGCTCCAAGGACGGCGTGCTGAAGGGCCTCGGTTATCAGGCAACCGGCGGCGCGTTCATCTACCGCCGCTCGATCGCGAAGGATGTCTTCGGCACAGACGATCCGCAAGTCATCAAGAACGAAATCGGCCCCGGCTGGGACAAATTCTTCGAAGCGGCCGAGAAGCTGAAAGCGAAAGGCTATGCCATCGTCTCCGGCGACGGCGACATCTGGCACCCGATCGAGAACAGCTCCGACCAAGGCTGGATCGTGGACGGCAAACTGCATATCGATCCGAAGCGCGAAGAATTCCTGGATCTGTCGAAAAAGCTGAAAGACAACGGCTATCATAACGATACGAAAGACTGGTCCGAAGCCTGGTATGCCGACATGAACGGCACGGGTCCCAAGCCGGTGTTCGGGTTCTTCGGTCCGGCATGGCTGATCAACTACGTCATCGGCGACCACGGCAAAGACACGTTCGGCGACTGGGCCGTTACCGAACCGACGACCGGCTTCTTCTGGGGCGGCACCTGGCTGCTGGCCAACAAGGAAGTGCTCAAGGACGAAGCGAAGAAGCAAGCGGTCGCCGACTTCATCAAGTGGGTAACGCTGGATACGTCCGAGACGGGTCTGCAATACTTCTGGGCGAACGGTACGATGAAGGAAGGCGAGCAGGGCACGAAAGACGCCGTTGCATCCTCCGTCGTCATGGAGAAATCGAATGGCGAGCTCGATCTGCTCGGCGGTCAGAACATGTTCGAAGTCTTCGTTCCGGCCAACGCCAACGCGACGGGCAAAAACCTGACGCAATATGACGAGTCGATCAACCTGATCTGGCGCGATCAAGTCCGCGAATACGCTGCAGGCAACAAGAGCCGCGAGCAGGCGCTTCAGGACTTCAAGAATCGGGTCAGAGACGAACTCGGCATCGATCCTGAGTGATTTTCGGCCCTTGACGGGGCGGGTGGGCAACCCCCGCCCCGTTGCATCGTTTTCATCATCGGAGGTGAATGGACTTGCGCCGGCGCAAAACACTCAACTATTCCAGGTACGGCTACCTTTTCTGCCTCCCGTTCGTCTTGGCGTTTCTGGTTTTTTCGCTGTACCCGATTCTGTACACGGCATTCATCGGTTTCACCGATCTGAAAGGCGTTATCCCGAAACAGCCGCAGATTCTGGACGATCCGCTGGCAAATTTCAAAAACCTGCTGTTCGACAACGCATTGTTCATCAAGTCGCTCAAAAACACCGCGCTCATCTGGATCGTCAACTTCATTCCCCAGCTGGGCCTCGCGCTCCTGCTCACGGCCTGGTTCACCAACAAACGGCTCAATGTGCGGGGACAAGGCGCGTTCAAGATCCTGTTCTACATGCCGAACATTATTACGGCCGGCACGATCGCCGTATTGTTCAGCTCGCTCTTCGCCTATCCGATCGGTCCCGTCAACAGTCTGTACCAAATGCTCGGATGGTCGAATGAAGCGATCAATTTTCTCCAGGACAAAACGACGGCGCGGGGCATCGTGGCGTTCATCCAGTTCTGGATGTGGTACGGCCATACGATGCTGATCCTGATTGCGGGCGTGCTGGGGATCAACCCGGCGATCTATGAGGCGGCGGCCATTGACGGCGCGAACGGATTCCAGACGTTCTTCCGCATCACGCTGCCGAGCCTGCGGACGATCATGCTGTTCACGCTGATCACGTCGATGATCGGCGGTCTGCAAATGTTCGATATTCCCCAGCTGTTCCTGATGGGCGAACCGGACAACTCCACCTATACCGCGTCGATGTTCATCTATTCGCAGGCGTTCAAAGGCCAATACCTGTACAACCGTGCAGCCGCAGCCAGCATGATCCTGTTCGTGATCGCGGCCGTATTGTCGGCGATTCTGTTCTATCTGATGCGCGATCGTGACGCGGCGCGCGTCAAGCGGCAGGAGCGCCGGATTCGGAAAGCAAGGGGCGCGGCGGTGCAAGGGGGCGTAACCCATGGATAATGTGCAGAAGCGAAACGGCAACCTTGCCCTGAATGTGAACCGGACGATCGTGTATATCGTCTGCGTCTTCCTGGCGTTGCTCAGCATCATGCCGTTCTGGATCATGTTCGTGAACGCCACGCGTTCCACGCCGGAAATCCAGAGCGGAATTTCTCTGCTGCCGTCGAGCCATCTCATGCGGAATCTGGAAGTGCTGCTCGACAAAAGTTTCGACCCGATTACGGGATTCGTGAACTCGTTCATCATCTCGGCGGGCGCGACGCTGTGCGCGGTCTATTTCTCGTCCTTGACCGCGTACGGGCTTGTGGCGTACAACTGGAAACTCCGGCAGCCGTTCTTCACGTTCATCATTCTCGTCATGCTGATTCCGGCGCAGGCCAGCGCCGTCGGGTTCTATCAGTTCATGTACCAGCTCGGATGGACGAACAACCATCTGCCGCTCATTCTGCCCGCGATCGCGTCGCCGGCCATCGTGTTCTTCATGCGCCAATATCTGCTCGGCGCGCTGTCATTCGAAATCGTGGAGTCGGCGCGGGTGGACGGATCGAGCGAATTCGGCACATTCAACCGCATTATTCTGCCGATCATGATGCCGGCGGTGGCGACGCAGGCGATCTTCGTCTTCGTGGCCAACTGGAACAACCTGTTCATGCCGCTCATTCTGCTGACGCAGAAGGAGAAATATACGCTGCCGATCATGGTCAACCTGCTGAGAGGCGACATTTACCGGACGGAGTACGGTTCCATCTATCTCGGACTGTCGCTGACGGCAATCCCGCTGTTTATTATCTACTTCCTGCTGTCCCGGTACATCATCGAAGGCGTGGCGCTGGGCAGCGTGAAGGAGTAAGGTCAACCGAGCCTGCGCAGCAGCGGCTCGACCTGTTCCGTCCAGCCGCTGTCGGCCTCGTCGGCAAGCAGCGTATGCCAGCCGAAGGTTTCCGCCGCGCGCAGGTTGCCCGGGTGGTCATCGACGAACAGGACCGGCGCGCCGGGCGGTATCTTCGCAGCTGCCGTCTCGTAGATTCTCGGGTCCGGCTTGAAGCAGCCGGCCTCGCTTGAAATCGTAATGCCGGAGAAAAGCCGGATGCGGTGATCCAGCTGCGGCAGGAGCCATTCCGCGCGGTGGTTGCTCAGAATATGCAGATCGGCGAGGCTGCTCCATGCCTGAAGGTGATTCAGCGCCGGGAGCGGCTTCATGCTGTCCAGAAGCGCCTGACGGGCCGATGCAATATCCAGGCCGGGCCAGGCGGCGGACAGCCAGGACCAGAAGTCCGGCTCCGATATGCCGCCGGACCAGAGCAGGCCGCGCATCTCCCGGCGGTAGCGGGCGCGGAGTTCATCGAAGGGCGCGCCGGCCAGCTTGGCCAGCGTCTTCCAGAACGAATCCAGGTTGGTCAGCAGCACGCCGCCGGCATCAAGGACAAGCTGGGGTTTCAGGGGCATCCGGATTCATCTCCCATAGTCGTGCCCGATGCGAATGGCCGCGTCGGGCCTCTTTCTGTCTTGTGTGACCCAAGACCGCCGGTTACCGGGCGGTCTTCTCGTTATCATACGCCCTTATGGTCCGGGGCAAGGCCGAGGGAGGCGAGCGCGGACAGCACCCGCGCTTTCAGTGCCTGCTTTGCCTCCGGCTCGAGGAAGGCCGCATCCGCCGCGTTCAGGACGAGCGCCGCGATCTCCCGCGGCGCCATGTCCAGCCGCTCATGCAGCAGCCGGTACTCGTCCGCGATCGTCGTGCCCGATACCGTCGGATTGTCCGTGTTCGCCGTGACGACGAGCCCTTCGGCCGCGTAGCGGCGGAGCGGGTACGCGTCCCACCCGGGAACCGCCCGCGTCTGGATGTTGCTCGTGGGACACATCTCGAGCGGAATCCGGCGTTCTCTGAGCATTGCGAGTATCTCCGGGTCCTCCTGGGCGCGGACGCCGTGGCCGATCCGAACGGCGCCGAGCCGTTCGACGGCTTCGCGGATGCTCTCGGGTCCGGCCGCTTCGCCGGCGTGAATCGTGACCGGCAGGCCGAGCGCGGCGGCCGCTTCGAACACCCGTCGGAAGGCGGATGTCGGGAAGCGCGACTCGTCCCCGGCAAGGTCGACGGCGCCCACGCCGTACCCGGCGAAACGCGCGGCCGCCTCGACGGCGGCGATGTTCAGCGCCTCGTCGTGATGGCGCATGCAGATGACGATGGCGCGCGCCGGGATGCCGTATTCGGCTTCGCCGCGCCTGAGGCCGTCGATGACGCTGCGGATGGCGTCATCCGCGCTCAAGGATTCCCGGGTATGCAGCATCGGGGCGAAGCGGACTTCAACGTACAGGCCGCCGCTGTCCGCCGTCTGCCGCACGCATTCGAAGGCGGCGAGCTCGAGCGCTTCCGCATCCTGCAGATGGGGAAGCACGAAATCAAATTTGGTCAGGTACTCGGTCAGGTTCGCGTTGTCGGGCGCCGCCTGCATGTACGGCAGCAGCCGCTCCGGCTCCGTCTCCGGAAGCGGTCGCTTCCGCTCGCGGGCCAGGCGGATCAGCGTCTCCGGCCGGACGCAGCCGTCCAGATGGAGATGGAGATCGATCTTCGGCATGGCCGCGATCAGGTCCAAAGGCCTGGTCATCAAGAACTTCCTCCTCTCATTGTCTGCGCGGTCTCCGGGCGGGAACGTCTCCCGGCAGCGCCTTGTTTTTCCCCCATCGTAATGGCAGCCGGGGGCCGTGTCAACTTGCTTAACAAGCATAGACATTCGCGCGGGATTTTCGGATAATGGAAAGGATAATGGAAATATAAGTGTTAACACAATGTAATGCCGAGGTGGGGAAAGTTGAAGCTGACCTATTATGGCCACAGTTGTGTTCTGGTCGAAACATCCGGCCGGAGACTCATTATCGATCCGTTCCTGACCGGCAATCCGACGGCGCCGGTTGCCGCCTCCGAAGTCCGGGCGGACTATGTGCTGCTCACGCACGGGCATAACGACCATGTCGGCGACGCCTTTGAAATCGCGAAACGCTGCGACGCGGTCGTCATCGCGCCGTTCGAACTGGCGACCTATGCCGGGTGGCAAGGCTGCAAGACGCATCCGATGCATATCGGCGGCGCGCATGCGTTCGATTTCGGCACGGTGAAACTGACGCCTGCGCTGCACGGCTCCGGCTATGAAGTGCCGGGAGAGCAACGCCTCATCTATATGGGCATGCCGGCGGGCCTGCTGCTGACGAGCGAAGGCCGAACGGTCTATCACGCGGGCGATACGGCGCTGTTCGGCGACATGCGGCTTATCGGAGAGCGCAACTCGATCGACCTTGCGTTCCTGCCGATCGGCGACAATTACACGATGGGGCCCGACGATGCGCTGACGGCCGCGGAATGGCTCCGCGCGGCTCGGGTCGTTCCCGTCCATTACAATACGTTCCCGCTCATTGAGCAGGACGGGCAGGCATTTGCCGGCCGGCTGAAAGCCGCCGGCATCGAAGGGATTCCGCTGGCGCCCGGCGAATCGATCGAACTGTAAGCGGCTTGCCGCTTTGCAAGCCGCATGCGCGGCGCGTCGGCGGCCCAGGATGAAGCCGCCTCATCCCGACGTCCGGATGTAAACGATTCCAACCACGCATAAGGGGTGAGCGAGATTGCGATACTTGCTGAAATATTTGAAACCGTATCGTCTGGCCGCGGGCATTGCCCTCATCCTGATGCTGGTGGAACTCGTCGTCGAGCTGTGGCATCCGGTTCTGATGGCCCGCATCATCGATGAAGGCATCCTGCCCCGGGATACGGGCGCGGTGCTCAGGATCGGCGCCTGGATGACGCTGCTTGCGCTGCTCGGTTTCGCTTCGGGCATCGTGAACAGCTATTTCGCCGCGCATGTGAGCCAGGGCTTCGCCTTTGACGTCCGGGCCGGGATGTACGAACGCGTGCAGACTTTTCCTTACGCCGTATTCAGCCGCTTCTCCGCCGCAACGCTCATGACCCGGATGACGAGCGATGTCACCCAGGTGCAGAACGCGGTGTTCATGAGCCTGCGCGTCATGATGCGGGCGCCGCTGATCATGGCCGGGGGGCTGTTCATGGCGTTGGCCTTGAGCGTCCGGCTCGGACTGATCCTGCTCTTGATCTCGCCGGTGCTGTTTACGGTTCTCGTCTGGATGATGAACCGCGGATTCAAGCTGTTCCAGGCGGTGCAGGCCCGGCTGGACCGGACGAACGGGCTGCTGAGGGAAAACCTGCTCGGCATGCGGCTCATCAAGGCGATGGTGCGCTACGCCCGCGAGCGGGAGCGGTTCATGCAGGCGAATGAAGATCTGATGACGCGCACGATCTCCGCCATCCGGGTCGTCGAACTGACGGTGCCGGCCCTGCTCATGGTCATGAATGTCGGCATTCTGCTGCTGCTCTGGTTCGGCAGCGCGGAAGTGCAGGCGGGCCGCGCGGAAGTCGGCGAGATCGTCGCCGTCGTCAACTATGCGATGCGCATCATGGCCGCATTTTCCATGCTGTCCTGGATCGTGACGGGCCTGGCCCGGGCGAGGGCGTCGGCCGGCCGGATCACGGAAGTGCTGAAGACGGAAGAGAAGGAGACGACGATTCGCACGGAAGGCTCCGCCGAAGACGGGAGGCAGGAGCAAGCGGCTTCGCCGCCTTTCGCCCCGGACGAAGGCGCGGAGATCGCGTTCGAGCGTGTCACGTTCCGCTATCCGGGCATGGCCGACCCTGCGCTGGACCGGATCTCGTTTACCGTTCGGCCGGGCCAGACGGCGGCCATTCTCGGCGCGACCGGCTCCGGCAAATCATCGCTCATCCAGCTCATCCCGCGGCTGTTCGATCCCGACGAAGGCGCCGTGCGCATCGACGGACGGGATGTCAGAACCTGCGATCCGGAATGGCTGCGGGCGCAGATCGGCTATGCGCCGCAGGAAGTGGTGCTGTTCTCGGGAACGGTGCGCGACAACCTGCTCTGGGGCAAGGATGACGCCACCCGGGAGGAAATCGTGGAAGCGGCGCGCGCCGCGCAGATCCATGAGACGATCATGCGGCTGCCGGACCAATACGAGACAATGCTCGGGCAGAAGGGCGTCAATCTGTCCGGCGGCCAGAAGCAGCGGCTCTCGGTGGCGCGGGCGCTCCTTCGCAAGCCGCGGGTGCTGCTGCTCGACGACAGCACGAGCGCCCTCGACGCGAAGACGGAGGCGGCGCTGCTGGCCGCGCTGAAAGCGTACCGCTGCACGATTCTGCTCGTCACACAGAAGATATCGGCGGCCATGCAGGCGGATGTTATCCTTATCCTTGAGGACGGCCGGCTTCACGCGATGGGGACGCACGAAGAGCTGCTCCGGACGTCGCCGCTGTATGCGCGCATCATCCGGTCGCAGTACGGAGAGGAGGCGGCGCACCATGGCTGACCGCGGCGGCAAGCGCGGACAGCGGCCGAAACAATGGGTTCCGACCCTGCTCCGCATCTGGTCGTATCTGGCCGTTCACAAACGGCTGCTCACGGCCATCTTCGTCATGACGGCCGTCAGCTCGACCCTCGGGCTGCTCGGCCCGTATCTGCTGGGCCGGGCGATCGACGATTTTTTCGTGCCCGGCGATTACAAGGGGCTTGTGCTGCTGATCCTCGTGCTCGGCGCATCCTACATCGCGCAGGGCGCGGCCGGCTGGCTGCAGAACTTCTGGATGATCGGCGTCGCGCAGCGCACCGTCGCGAAGCTGCGGGCCGATCTGTTCGACGCGCTCCACCGGCTGCCGATCGCGTACTTCACGAAGCGGCAGCACGGCGAACTGATGAGCCGCATGACGAGCGACATCGAGAACGTGAGCCAGACGCTGAACAGCTCCTTCATCCAGCTCATCTCCAGCCTGCTCACGTTCGCGGGCATGCTCGGGCTCATGATCTGGCTCAGCCCGATCATGACGCTGATCACGCTGACGATCGTGCCGGTCATGTTCGCCGGCATGCGCTGGATTACGAACCGGACCGGGCGTTATTTCAAGGAGACGCAGCGCAACACGGGAGCGCTCAACGGTTTCGTTGAGGAAACGCTTTCCGGACAGCGCATTGTAAAAAGTTTCTCGCGCGAGCGGGCCGTCATCGACGAGTTCATGGCGAAAAACGCCAAACTGCGCGAGTCCGCTTACCGGGCGCAAGTCTATTCCGGCTTCATCCCGAAGCTGATGAACATGCTGAACAACATGAGCTTCGCCGTCGTCGCCGGGGCCGGAGGCCTGCTGACGCTGAAAGGGATCGTCTCGGTCGGGATCATCGTGACGTTCGCCGAGTACGCGCGGCAGTTCACCCGGCCGCTGAACGATCTGGCGAACCAGTTCAACACGTTCCTGTCGGCCGTCGCCGGCGCGGAACGGGTATTCGAGGTGATCGACGAACAGGAGGAGACGGTGGACGAACGGGGTGCGGTGCCGATCGGACAGGTGAAGGGCGAGATCGTCTTCGACAACGTCTCGTTCTCCTACGAGCCGGGCGTGCCGACGATCGAAGGCGCATCGTTCCGCGCCGCAGCGGGTGAAATGATCGCCCTGGTCGGACCGACCGGCGCGGGCAAGACGACGATCGTGCAGCTGCTTGCCCGATTCTACGAGCCGGACAGCGGGCGGATTCTGATTGACGGCCGGGACATTCGCGGCATTACGCGCAAGTCGCTCCGGAAAGCGATGGGATTCGTGCCCCAGGACGTCTTCCTCTTCGAGGGGACGATCCGGGAGAACATCCGTTACGGCCGGCTCGACGCGACGGATGAGGAAGTCGAACAGGCGGCCCGGGAAGCGAACGCGCACCGGTTCATCATGAAATTGCCGCACGGATACGATACGATGCTGCGGCAGGACGGCAGCGGCATCAGCCAGGGACAGCGTCAACTGCTGGCCATCGCGCGCATGATCCTTGCCGATCCGGCCATCCTCGTGCTCGACGAGGCGACGAGCAGCATCGACACGATTACGGAATTACATATCCAGGAGGCGCTGTACCGGCTGATGGCCGGGCGCACGAGCATCGTCATCGCGCACAGGCTGAACACGATCCGGCGTGCTGACCGCATTCTGGTGCTGGACAGAGGCCGCATCATCGAGCAGGGGAGCCACGAGGAATTGATGGCGCTTTCCGGTTTCTACAGCAGCCTCGTGCGCAGCGGGCAGCAGGCGGCATTCGCAGGCTCGGAATAAGCAGTGGTGTACGCGGATCCCGCGAACAGAGTGTAAGCAGCATCAATCAACTACGCCATTCGATTCGATACGGGAGCGTGCAGCGATGCGGAATCGGAAGGAACGGGAACACGGCTGCCGCATGACGGGTGACCTGTTCGCCCCGCTCATCCGGCAATCGGATGACATCTACGTCAGCTTGAATTCGGACATGACTATCGAATACGTATCGCCGTCGGTCGAACGCGTGTTGGGATACCGTCCGGAAGAAGTGACGGGCAAGTCGGGCGTGCTGTACATTCTGCCCGAAGACCTGTCGCGGATCGGGATTCATCTCCTGCCCGCCGACCATGACGACGGAACGGAAGAAGCAGCAGCATCATCAGTGCCGCATGTCGCCGAAGTGACGGAGGATTATCAGGCGAACTTCGGCGTTCGGGATATCCGCGTGCGCCATCGGGACGGCCGTTACATCTGGTGCAGGGCGACGTTCAGCATCGTGCGGGACGAGCTGGGTGGGGTCGAGCGGATCGTCGCCGTGGGCCGCGATATTTCGGACAAGAAACGGTCGGAAGAGGAACTGCGGCGAAGCAGGGCTCATCTGCAGCTTGCGCATCGCATTGCGGGTCTCGGCCATTTCGAATGGTATCCCGAGACGAATGAATTGTACTGGTCCGACGAAATGTACGCCGTCTTCGGCTTCAGCCGGACCGATTTCGCCAGCGATTGGGAAGCGTACGAGAAGATTGTGCATCCCGAGGACAGACCCGTTCTGCGGGAATATTTTGTCGAGCGGCTCCGCGAAACGGACCAGGAACTGAAGTGCG
>Ga0310827_101123_pt1 | contig 15110 bp, 9 predicted proteins | sample WT_ome_2_FD_201309 | JGI IMG/M metagenome (GOLD analysis project Ga0310827, IMG submission 201309) | Sorghum-adapted microbial communities enriched on wild type (WT) sorghum from Joint BioEnergy Institute, Emeryville, California, United... ... | reverse complement strand
GCACTTTTTCTCTTCTCTTGTTGATTGGCAAGTGATTGTAACCGATTGTTAATTTCCTGAGTTCGTTTTCAGAAAGTTCCAGAATCTTCCTGTTTTCAAAATTGAGTAACAAAGACGTCCGGGGTAGATAACCATTTGATTGGGACTGCATGTAAGTATTCAAGATGCGGGAAAACTGGATGGAGTTTTTGTACTTCGCCTTTTTTAATTCATCCCCTTCAAGCAGGTATTTACGTGGTGGAGCGATGGAAACTTTCAACCGTTTTGCTGCAAAGTCGGCAAACGTAGATTGTTCTATCCCCCGGATATCGAGAATGGGCATCAAGCTTTGGATGTAGGAAAGAAACATGCGATTGGGGGCGATGATCAAGATATGTTCGGGCTTCAACGTTTCTCTGTATCTGTACAAAAGATAGGAGATGCGATGAAGGGCAATACTGGATTTTCCGCTCCCTGCCACTCCCTGAACCATAATCAGTTGATCAAGCGGCAGACGGATAATTTCATCCTGCTCTTTCTGGATTGAAGCAACAATGTCTTTCAGTCGGTAATCGTCGGATGATTGTGCGAGTACTTCAGCGAGAAATTCTTCATTGGTTGATTCAACAACCGAGTCGATTCCCGTTCGAATACCGGTTTGGTCGTCAATTACCCTTCCGACATCTACAACTTTTGATATTTTAAATTGATGAATGTTGATGAGCCGTTTCCCGATCACCTTTCCATAGTCGCCCAGGTCCATCGTGCCGCCCGAATATGAAGTGTATGACTTTGCGACATCACTTCTCCAATCCATGACGATGATTTCCGTTTCATCGGCGTTTGCAATGCCCGTATGGCCAATATAGTAGGATTGTCTCCGCTCCCCTGGTTCAATGAGATCGACCCTGCCCACGTACGGGGATGGTCTGGCTTCTTTGTATTTTCGGATCCTTTCTTTTCTTCTTTCAATGATTGTATAATCTGATTTCGCCGTTACGATCGTATTTTGGGATGATAGTGCTTCGATGGCCTGATCGATTTTTTTGATCTTTTCTTCCAACGTATTTTGCTCAACGGCAATACGTCTATCCATCACAGCAACACCTCATGCACTGATTAAATGGCGAACTGCCTGAATTTCGGAAACGCTTCCAAATGAATATGATTCATTTCATTGCCGCATGTAACCCTAACGGAAATCCCTCCCGGACGGTTCAAACGCCGGACACCCGGACGTAACGATCCAGCTCGAGGAAATAAAGCCCGGTTTCCTTGACGGGAAACCCGAACTTCGTCAACTGCTCCGCATAGATGGCGACCTGTGGGCCGTAGTGGGCAATGAACGCCGGCAAATCCGCTTCCGCCAAAAGGTCCGTCTTGAAATCGACGATCACCCAGCCGTCTTCCTCTTCAAACAGGAGGTCCACCACCCCCTGCAAAAAGGTCGGCCCGCCCGTCCCCGTCTCCGTCAGCATAAACGGAAATTCGTGGAAACGCCGTTTCGCCGACAACGCTCTCCGCCAAACATCGCCGTCGAGTGCGCGGCGCACCATCCCGGCGGCAACTTCGACCCATTCTTCCTTCATGTCATGTTCCCGGGCCAAGCAGCGGATGAGCGCATTTAGCCGCTCCTCTGGTTCTCCGCATCCCGCCGCTTCCAGCGCCTCGTGGACGACGGTGCCGAAGGCCATGCCCCGCCCTTCCGCAGGCCGGGGGAGGGCCTCGGCGGAAACATCCTTCGCCCGTTCCGTCACGCTCGCCCGCGCAAATCCGGGCGTTCCCGCCGCCGCTTTCCAACGCTGCCAATCGCCGGACGGATCGCCGCCGGATGGATCGCCGCCGGATGAATCCGGGACGCCGATCCGTTGAGCCGGTTCCCGCAAACCGCCTTCAAGCCCTTTTGCTTCGGTGCTGCTTCCATCCCGTCGGTGTTCTGGAGCAATCGCTTCCGACGCGGCAGCCGCTTCCGCCATGGCGGACGTTCTTGCCATCCCGGCCGTCCGGCTCCCGTTCGCATCCGCCGTCCCCGCAAGCTCATCCGATTCGCTTGCCGACACCGTGGCCCGGTACACCGTCTCCACGTCCAGTTCGGGACAATGGTCCAGCGCCGGAGACAACGGGCTCCAAGGGTCGCGATCTTCGGCGGCTTTGTAGGTGCTGACCACCAGCAATTGCCGCGCGCGGGTGGCGGCCACATAAAGCAGCCGGTCGTCTTCCGCCGCCAGGTAGGCCGCTTCCGCGGCCGCCTTCTCCGCCCAGCCCGCCGGCTCGGCCACCTTCTCCGTATCGTACAACCCTTTCCGTCGGGTTACCGTAAAGTACCCTTGCGGCGGATCTTCCGACCGGTTCACGTGTTCCGTCGGCTCGTGTTTCGACTGGTCACACGGGCAGGCAAGGAACACCACCGGGGCTTCCAGTCCCTTCGCCTTGTGGAGGTTCATGATGCGAACGGCATTTCCCGTGCCCGCCAGCAGGCTGGCCGCTTCCAGCCCGTCCGTCTGCACGACGAGCCGTTCCGCCAATTTCCGCAGCTCCGGCCAACCGGCGCCGGCCGGGATGTGGTCAAGCACCCGTTGCACCAGTTTGACCAGCGTTCCGGCCCTGAGCGAACCGTTTTCCTTGCGTGCCGCGTAAGGGACAAGTCCGAGCTGTTGCAGCATCTCCAGCAACGCCGCCGCAGCCGGCAGACGCCTGACCAAACCGGAGAACGCCGCCAGCATCGCCAGCGCTTCCAGACACGGTTTCTCCCGATCGCCGGCTTCCGCCATGTCAGGCAAGTTCCAGATGCGCAGCGGGCCGAAGTGTCTCCGGAAATGAAACAACGCGTCATCGCTCACCCCGAACAGCGGACCGCGCAACACGGCCAGGAGAAGCACCGGATCGGTCGGATCGTCTAGCGCCCGCAGCAATTGCAGCAGGGCAACCGTTTCCCCGTATCGGCCGCGGCTGCCCGCCGTTTCCGTCCGAATGCCCATCCGCTCCAGCGTTTCCGTATAGGCGGCGATATGGGTTCTCGTTTTCAGCAGGATGAGGAAATCGCCCGGCTCGGCCGGCCTGAGATGCACCCTTCCGCCGGCATCGCGTTCCTGGATGGCCAAATGGCCGTCGCACGCCCATTTGATCCAGCTCGCGATCCGCCCGGCGTCCCAGGCGACGATTTGCTCTTTCCGGTGATAATCGACGCGGGGCACGTTCACGCGCCAGACGCCGTTCAGCGCCGATGCGTCCGACGGATTCGGCTGCACGGTCAGCATGTCCGCATAGGGCGCCTGCACATCTTCCGCAACGGACGTATTCCCCGCCGCCCTTCCCGCCGGGCTTGTCCCGCCGCTCTTATCCGCCGGACGGACGCCCAATCCGTAATCCCGCGCAAACCGTTCCCGGAATACCCCGTTCACAAAATCGCCGATGGCGCGGATCGATCGGAAATTACGGGTCAGATGGAGCACCGCCCCGCTCCGTTGGACGATGCGCTTCACCTCGTTGTACGTGGAAATGTCCGCCCGCCGGAACCGGTAAATGGATTGCTTCGGATCGCCGACGATGAACAGAGAACCCGGCCGGGGCACCAGATGCCGCCAGCGGGTTTCCTCCCCGTTCTCTCCGGTAAGCAGCAGCATCATTTCCGCCTGTACCGGATCGGTATCCTGAAATTCGTCCACGAGCAAATACCGGATGCGCCGGGCAAAATACGCCCTTACCGCCGGATGGTCCCTGAGCAGCGCGGTCGCCCGCAGAAGCAAATCCTGAAAATTGGCGAGTCCCGCCGCGAACCGCCGTTCCCGGCAAAAATCCACCGCCGGCAGCACGAACTCGATGGCATGGGGATGCACGTAGGCATACCACGCCCGCAGGAACGGTTCCAGCACTTCCGCCTTCCACGCTTCGAACGCTTCCTTCATCGTCTTCGCCGCGTCTTTGTCCAGCCAGCGGTTCTGGGTGACGTTGATTTTCCGGTCAAAAAGCTTCGCCGCCCCGAGCACGTTGCCGTCATCGGACATGTCCAGCCGCTTCAGCATCCGCCTCGCCTGGCGCACGGCCGACTGCAACGCATCCCATCCCTTCTCCGGTTCGGACTGCGGCATCCGGCGGTATGCCTCGTCCACCAGGCGGGGCAGCGTGGCGCGTATGACGTTGAAGTCCGGCCGCGGTACCGGCTTGCGGCAGATCGCCACGTCCTCGTACTCGCACACCCGGCAGTAGACGGCATGCAAATCTTCCGGCGTGATGCCGAGGCTTTCCAACCGTTCGAACCGCTCCTCCCCGCCGGCGTCCCGCAGCCTGTTCAACCATTCGTCCCAGCAGGCGTCCCGGAACGCCTGCCACTCCGACTCGTCCATCTCGGCAAAATCGGGATCAAGCCCGGCTTCGATCGGCCGTTCCCGGAGCAGACGGGCGCAGAAGGCGTGAATCGTGCCAATGAACAGCCCGCCCAGGTCGCGGATCGCTTCCGCCAGCCGTTCCCGCTCCGCCTCATCGCCGCTTTCCCGCCAGGCTTGCTCCAGGCGGAGACGGAAGCGGGTTTTCAACTCCGCCGCCGCCTTGTTCGTGAAGGTGATGGCCGCCATTTCACCGGCCTTCGCCCGGCCCGTCTGCACGAGGCGGATCATGCGGGCCGCCATGGCCGTCGTCTTGCCCGAACCGGCACCGGCCTCCACCAGGAAGGTGGTGTCCAGATCCTCTTCGATGCGCCGGCGCGCTTCCGCATCCTGCGCCAACGGATCATGCATGTCCCCTCACCTCCAGAACGGGCGCCAACTTGCGCGCATTGTCGTTCGCCGACAGCTTCTCTTTCATCCATTCCGCATGGGCGCCGCAGGCGTCCCGATAGTCGCACCAGGCGCACATGCCCGGGTCGTCCGTCGGAGGAAACATCCCGGCGTTGATCGCGCCGAGCATGTTCCGCAGCAAAGCGGCCAGTTTCTCCGGGTCTCGCCGGCGCTCCGCTTCTTCGCCAAGTCCCCGTTCCGTGGGGAACCGGTAGGAAGAGACGGCAACCTCGGCGTCGGGATCGGTGCCGTCCAGGCGGAATTTCTGCTCCACCGCCGCCGCGTAGAGGGCGTGCTGCAACTGGGTGCCTCCGGCGAACATGCCGGTATCCCGATAACCGTCCGATCGCCCGGTTTTGTAGTCGATGATCCGGTACCGGTGCGGTTCGACGGCGTCGATCCGGTCCACGAACCCGCGGAGCCGGATGCGCACGTCGTCGGCCAGAACCGTTTCGAAGGGCGCGTCGCCCTCATGGATCGGAAACTCGACCCGAAGAGGGACCCGGTCCGTCCTCTCCTGTTCGACGAGGAAAAACACGTCGACGTCCCGCCGGATTTGCCGGCATTCCCGGCGGTGCACGGCGGGGCTTGGCGCGGGTACCGCCTCCGTCCATTGCCGGATGGCCTGCTCCGTCAACCCGTCAAGCAGCGATTTGTCATGCACAAGGGGCATTCCCGGGCCGTACCGCCGCTGCATCTCCAGATAGTAGCGGCAATAGACGTCATGCAGCAGGCTTCCCCGCTGCAGCGGGTCGAGCCAACGGGTGCGGTCGAACGCCGCGATCTCCTTCGGCTTGATGCCGAGCACCGTCCGGTAGAAAAATTTGAGCCCGCAGGCGCCGTATTGCTCCAACCGGGTGACGCTCAGCGGCTTGTCCGGTTCGAGCACCGGCATGCCTGCGGCATCCACCATGCCGTCCCACGCCGTAAGGGACGGTCCGCGTCTGGCCGCAACGGCCGCATCCCCGGCCTCAAGGGCGGGATAACGACCGCGGGCGCCGGAGAACACGCCCGCCGGATCGAATCCGCACACCGGTCCGGCGGCGGCGGACAAGGCGTCGAAATCGGCATCCGGCCGCCCCGTCTTGAGGCGGAACACCTGCAGCAATTCATAGGCCGGATGTTTTTCCTGCCCGTTCGCAACATCGTAGGACGTATAGCCGAACAGGCATACCCCTTCCGCCATGGACAGGCGGCTGTCCCTTTCCATCTGCCGGTCGGCCGCCAGTTGGGCGCTCGTCTTCAGATCGGGCGACAACGCGGCCCGCTCTTCATCCAGCAAAACCGGATCCTGAATCGCGCGCGGTGCCCAGACGTCCTCTTCCAAGCCGAGGAACACGGTATACTTCCGACCGCTTGTTCCCCCGTCCGCAAGGCCGGTCACCAGCATCGCGCCCGGCTCCGGCAGCGGCGAAACCCGACAGGAAAGTCTGCCCAACTGATCCGCGACGTAGCGGATCGCCGTTTCCCGATCCATGGCGCTTCCGTCATCCAGGTTTGCCGCCGCTTCCGCCGCTTCCCGGATCCGGTTTTGCACCGCCCGCTCGGTTTCATCCGGTGCGGCGGCATGTTCCCGCAAAAACCGTGACAATGCGCGCAGGAGACCGGCCGGGGTCATCCGGTCGCCGGCCGGCAAATCCCGGAACAGCCCCTTCACCCATCCGGCAAAGGCGCGCACGTCGTCCCGCCGGTCTTCTTCTCCGCTCTCCCCTTTCCGGTTTTCTCCATCCGCTTCCGCTCCCATAACGGAAACGCCGTCCCCTTCCGATTCCAGCGCCACATCAAGCGCTTCGCCTTTCAAGGTCGGGACGTCCGCCCGTCCGGACGGCGGTCCGGAAACACCATTCACTTCCGGTTGCAGCAGCCGCTCCGCCCAGGCTTCATATCGCTCCCTTCCCCAGCCGATGCCCGATTGCTCCAGCAGCCGGGCCGCCGCCGACGCGGCAACGCCCTCCGGCCGGATCCAGCCGTGGCGCAAGCCGGTTGCGAGCACATCCACCCGGTAATCGCCGCGCACCCATTCGAGGAAAAGCCGGGCAACGCGGCCTTGAATCGCAAATTCGACAGGGAGCCCCTGCGTGAACGTGCAGGCAATCCCTTCTTTCTCCGCGAGGGCGTGGATGACCGACGCATGTCGCCCGTAATCGGCGGCGATCCATTCCACTTCGTCCCAGGCCGCCCCCCATGCCGCCAGTTGCCGGAACGCCTCCTGCACTTCCGACAACGGTCCCGCCCCGCGGAAAAACCGGCACTCTGCCGACATGCCGCCCTCCGTAAACGGCGGAACCGCCTCGAGCACGACCAGCCGGTTACCCCCGGCGCTCCCCAACCGGTTCAGCATGTTCCGCTGTACGGCGGTAAGCGGAAGAAGCGCGTGCCGAATGTACGCCGCCGGCAACCCGTCCGGTTCGGCCATGAGCGCCGCACCGGCCCCGTCGATCAGCCCGCCGGTTTCCAGGGCACGTTCGTAATCCGCGAGCAGCCGTTTCACGTACCGTCCCTTGCGCGGATCGGTGAACGCTTCCTCCCGCACGTCCTCCGCCGTCAAGCCCGCATGGCGCAAATCGTTCAGCGCTCCGGCGAACGCACGGACGACGCCGGGGCCAAGCAAATCCGCAGGGACGTAAGCTTCCGGATCTGCCGAAATTTCTCGCATCAGGCGCAGAACGAGCCAAAACTGTTCCTCCCTGCTGATCAGCCGCACGTTCCGTTCCGCCATCGCTCCGCGCGCCCGGTCGGCCGCCAGCGACTCCGGCGTGGCCACCGAGACGTTGAGCACCGGGCCGCGGGTGCGGGCCACGCGCTCCAGCCACATGTGCCCTTCGGCGAAACTGCGCGCCACCACCGTCTTGCGCATGGACGGATTGTCTTGAATCACGGCGGCAAGCCGCGCCAAAAATGATTCTTTCACGAACGCTCCCCTTTCGGCAGTATCAATGGTTCCTTGCAATCGATCGTTTCACCACCGGACCATTCGGCTTGCCGATCTGCCCGCCGTCCGTCATTCTCCGTACAGCGCCAGCCAACGGGCAAGCCGTTCCCGCATCGTCTTCCGGTAGCCGGCCGGCTCCAAAATCTCCGCATCCGGCCCGTATTGGGCGAGCCACCCCAAAAACTCCCGGTCATGGTTGACCGTCACTTCGAAAATCAGGCTGCCATCGTCTTCCGTCCGCATGTCCGGTTTGACGAACATTTCTTCTTCCTTGACGTACCGGGCCACTTCCGGACTGAAACGCACCTTGAACCGGATCAGCGCGTCCCCCCGTTCAATGCTCCATGTGTGCTTCATGTATTCCCGGATGTCAAACCCGTTCCGGTCGAAGGATCGGTCCAGCTTGTCCACCTGCCGGAACCGGCTCACCCGGAACGTGCGCACTTCCCGGACATTGTGGCAATAGCCGATCAAATAATAGCGATGGTCGCGGGGCACGAGGCAATACGGATCGATGTCCCGCAAGGTCGCTTCGTTGCGGCTTTGCGTATGGTAAACGGCGCGAATCGTGCGGCAATCGAGAATGGCCTCGATGATGTCGTACAGATAACGATTCCCGTCCTCGCGGTAGGCCGGCGTGCCCATCTGGATCATGTCGGCCACGTCCCGCACCAGCCGGCGTTTTCCCGCGGCTTCCTTGCGATGGGCGGCCAGCACCTTCTCGCAGGCGGTGTCGAATCCCGGCGGAAGCAGGGAAGCGATCTGGTCCTTCAGCGACGGCAACACGGAAAAGGCAAGTGCCTCCTGGTCGGTGAAGTCAAGCGGATACAGGCTGAAATCCCCGAAAAACGCATACCCTTTTCCATGTCCCTGGCTCTGGATCGGCATGATCGCCCCGAGCAATTCCAGATCCCGATAAATGGTTCGTTCCGTCGTTTCGCAACGTTCTGCCAGTTCCTTCGCCTTGATGCCCGGTTTTCCCTGCACCAGCGTGATGATGCGAAACAGTCGGATCAAACGTTCCGTCATTCACATCCCCCGTTTCAACATTTGCCGAATTGGGTCATTCGACAGTTGCCGAAATAGGCATTTCGACCCATGTCGCAAAATCTCCTTCGTTCTCCATTATAGAAAATCAATTTGACAACAGGTTGTCAGCGAATGAACGTTTGCCCCATAAAAAGATTCAAGTGGCACTCAACACCCGGACGATGCCCGGTTCATCGAACAACGCGCCGAGTCCGCCGGCATATCGACGCACCCCCCCCCGCCACCGCATCAATCAGTTCCGGCGTCACGTCCACGCCTTCTTCCCACCACCAGCGCCTGACGGCAAACGTCCCGCCCGGACGCGTCTTCACCGGCTCGAAACGGGCCACCAGTCGGTCTCCGCACAGCACCGGCAACACGTAATACCCGTAGCGGCGTTCACTTTCCGGCTTGTACACTTCCCAGACGTAATCAAAATCGAACAATTCGCGGATCAGATTGCGGTCCCAAAGAAGATTGTCCAGGGGGGCCAGCACCGATGCCCTCCTGGTGCCGTCGTCAAACCCGTTCCCGTCCTCCAGTTCATCGAAAAGCGGCTTGTCCGCCGTTCGGATGTGCAACGGGTGCGTGCATCCTTCCACGCGCACTTCCTGAATGCGGCCTTCTTCCAGCAGGCGGGTGAAGGCGCTCCCCCGCTCCGCCGACTTCATGCCGACGATGCCGAGCCAGGCGCCGCCCGGTTTGTTCCACATCAAGCCGACGCTGCCGATTCTCCGGAGCACGTGCCAGCAAATATAGTCCTCGTCCGTGGCAAAAGGATCCGGCGCCGACAGCAGCGCCTGCGGGATGTGCCGCTCCGGCAAATCGTACGTTTTGCGGGTGCCGGATTACCCGTGCACGATGAGCCGGCGTTCCCCGTACAGCAATTCCCGCAGCATGGGCGGATGCCAGTCTTCCACCCTGGACTGCAACACCAGTTCCGGATTGGTGCCGACCACGTTGAGCGGATCGAACTGGATGCAGCCGACCTTGCGGATGTACGCCGACACCCCTTCCTTCCCGCGGTACCAAAATCGCCGGCCAGGCCGTGGTACCGCACGAGAAACCGTCTTGCATCCCGTTTTGTCAACAAGATCGCGGTCACGGAATCACCCCTTGTCCGATCAAAAGAGAACGCATGTTCCCGTCGTTTTCCAGCATATCACATTTTCGCAGGTGAAAAAAGGTGAAAAAAAGACGGGCAAGACCCGTCACGCAGCGCCGGCGACGCCTTATGGGCGATCAACCGCCGAAAAAAAGCTCCAATTCTTCCTTGACCGCTTCCTCGATCAACTTCATGCATTGCTCGCCCGTTTCGGCGTGGAGTCTCCGTCCGTTCACAAGCGCAAAGGGACGTACCCGGCACAGGTTGCAGTCGTCAAGGCAGTTCGTTTTCATGACGGCCGCTTCCGGGTACTTCCGTTCAATGTCATCGAGGGGCAGCAGCATGATGCCGTTGCGGTCGCAAACTTCCACAAGCACGATTCCGAGTCCGATGGAAACCGCATCCTTTCCCGGTATCAAAAGTAGGGCGCATGGCGAATGTGCATCGGGCCGATCCCCGTCACGCGGGCCTGGCAGCCGAGCCGGTAACCTGCCGCGATTTCATCCGGCTCCAGCCGCAACGTTTCGGCTTCGTTCGGTTCGCTCAGGTAAAGTTCGCCCTCGACTACCCGGCACCGGCATCTGGCACAGGTGCCCCGCCGGCAATTGCTGGCGAAATCGACACCGTATTCTTCTGCCAATTCCAATACGGATTTGCCGATTTGCGGCACCACCGCTTTGACCGTCCGACGGCCGGCCAATTCCAGCATCCGTTCTTCCGGTGCTTCCTGCTCGCCGACGGCATTGAGGGTGCCTCCCGCTTCCCTGGTCCCGATGGCCGGTTCCCCGGTGCCGGTCGAGCCCTTATTTGCATCTGTTCGCTTCCCGTCCGACGTCCGACGGGCGCGCCACCATGCCCACAACGCCAACGATTCCTCGCCTCCGTGATCCTGAATGTCCCAATCCCGTTTCCCGTTTGCGGAAACGGACGAATGTCCGGTCGGGTTGTCTTCATTATTGGCGCCGGACCGTTGATTTGTCAAATCGGACGGGCACCCGTTCGGCTTGTTGTCAGAAGGCTCTTCCGCGTCGTCAGGACTGGTTCGATGCCGTTACCGCTTTACTGCTCCGTCAAGCCTGCTTCGATGCCGTTACCGCTTTGCCGCGCTGTCAGGACTGCTTCGATGCCGTTACCGCTTTGCTGCGCCGTCAAGCCTGGTTCGCAACGGCGGTTTCCTTCGTTTCCCTTGTTGCCTTGCGGGCCAGTTCGCGGATGGAGGGGATGCCGGAGGTGAAGAGCGCCAGCACGACGACCAACAAGCCCGCCAGGACAAACATGAAGCCGATGCCGCGCCCTTCTCCGGTGCCGATCCAGCTGCCGACGGAAGAAGCCAGCAGACCGCCGTCCGCCAGCATCGGATTGAACACATGGTCGGCCAGCGGACCGGAAATCCCGTAGGCAACCACAAATCCCAGTTGCGACAGGACGCCGATCAAGCCCCACGCCCGACCCTGCTTTTCGTTGGGAATGTTGATGCGGACGAGAACGTCCGCCGCCGCATTGACAAAAGGAAGCGAGGCAAGGAACAGAAAACCCGCCGCCATGATGAAGGCCGTACTGGTCGTGACGCCCATCATGGACATGGACAGTCCTGCGGCAATCAGGCCAAACACGAGCGCTTCCACATAACGGCCCCGCAAGCTGACCATACCGACCACCAGGCTGCTCACCAGCATGCCGACAGCGCTCGTCGACTGGATGGTGCCCAGCATTTTGGCATCGGAGAACGTCAAAATCATCGGGCCGATCAACGTCTGCAGGAAGCCGATGTAGAACGCCACAAGGGAAATGATCAAAATGAGCAGAAACACGCCCCGGTTTTCCGTGATCGCCCGCCACCCGTCCGCCATGCCTTCCAGCAGGCTTTCGGACGTTCGTCCGGTATCAGCCTTCCGCGTCATGCGCTGACGGACGACGAGCACGGCCAACACCGCAACGGCATACGTTCCGATGTTGATCACCAGCACTGTCCCGATGGAAGCGACCGACAACAACAGACCGGCGATGATCGGCGAAAACAGAAAACGGGACGACTCCGCCAGCTGCATCAAGCCGCTTCCTTTTGAAAACTGCTCCTCGGACAGCAAGTCCGTGGCAGATGCCTTGTAGGCCGGGGCCAGCACCGCCATGAACACCGAACTGAAGGTGACGCCGATATAGATCGGCCACATGGCGTCATATCCCGACGCCATCATCAGCAGGATGAAGACGAGTCCGGCCGCCGATCCGGCATCGCCGACCATCATCATCAAACGGCGATCGTACCGGTCGGCCAGCCATCCGCCGATCGGCCTCAGCAAAATGGAAGGCAGAAACGAAAACAGTGTGATGAGCGCCACGCTGGTCGCAAGCCCGGTGTTTTCAAATGCGTGGACGCCCAGCGAAAATGCCGTCAGGCCGCTGCCGATTGACGAGATCAACTGTCCGCTCCAAACCGTCAGAAATTTGCCGAATGACTGGTGTTCCGTCCGATCCATGTTCATCGGTTCCTCCCCGTGAGTGCTTTTCCGCCGATCGCCGGAAAAGGCGAAAGGTCACCATGCCTTTTCATGTCTTTGTTTCATGGTGCCACTAGAAGTATATAACCTTTTCACCCGATGTCAAATATTGGGCGCGCAAAAAATGACTTCCCGTTTTGGGAAGTCATTTTGGAGAACGAATCACGTGCCCATTTGGCTGAACGAAACAACCAAGGCGATTTCCCCGGCGGAAGAGTCCCGTCCATTCCCTTCTGGGCGGGGATTTTCCGTTATCTCCGGCCGAAAGGGCTCCTTCCTCAGGTTGGACTTTCAGTCTCAAGGGCTAACGGAACTACAGGGCGCATATGTGCAAAATCAGGCCTTTTCCGCGCTAACGGAACTACAGGCCGCTATTTCACGATCAAAAGGCCGTTTTTGGGCAAATATCGCAAAATAGTGGCCTGTCGTTCCGTTACATTTCAAAACATGACATCTTTCCAAAAATAACGCCCTGTAGTTCCGTTATGAATCCGTATGTCACATAGACGAAGCACGTGTGCGTGATCTCGAGACCGATAAGAGCCTTTCCGCAGCGAATTATCGGCATTTTGCCGCTGTCTCGGATCGATAAGCGCCTCTCCTCAAGAAGTTGACGGCAATTTGCCGTCAACTCGAACCGGATGGACCTCCCTCGCCCGGTCGTCCGCCTTCTCCGCCGTCGTTCCGGCCGCCGCCCAGCGTCAGCCGTTCCCGGATTTTGCTTTCGTACTCCGCAAAAGCCCCCGACATCCCCCAGCCGCGATTTTCCATCAACATCCGGTACCGCAAACGGGCAGCCGACAGCTTCTCCGTCAACGACTTCCGCTCCCCTTCGTCGGTGCAACAGGCGAGGAGGCTTTCCAGGGTCACCATCTCTTTGCGCAACTGCATCTCCTCCGGCAGAACGCCGGCATTTTTCAAAAGGCGGTAAGAGGCGCGCAACTCTTCCGGCACCCGCGAAACATCGTCCAGTTCCAGCGGTTTGCCCGCTCCGGGCAAATTGTCGAAGGCGCCTTCCTTGATCGCCTCGTTGATTTTCTCCTCCGCCATTTTCCGCATCCAATCCATGGCCATTCTCCCCGCCTGTACGACAAATGCCAAACGGACAACCCGCCGCTGATCGGCAGCGGAACGTAACGGGCTTCAGAGCGGTTGGCCGACGGACGCTTGCCGACGGCGGGACGGTTGTCCCTCCCGGCGGAAGCCGACGCTGCCGTCTCTCCAGCCCGATCTCCGGTCAACCGGCGATAGCCGGCCGTCCAACCGGACCTGCGTCCGAAAGCCGATTTCCGTCTTCCAACCCGGCTTGCGATCAGGAATCGACGACTGACGGCCCTCCTCCCGGAACTGCGGTCCGGCAGTTCACCGGCTTCACCCCGTTTCGATCAGGCGGCGCTGCTTTTCGTCTTCGAGGCTTCCCGCCGCCGCTCAATCCAGCATTTCCGCCTTGATTTTGTCCAAAAGGGCGCGGCACCCCAGCGTCACAAGTTCATAGGTTTCGTCAAAATTGCCGGTGAAATACGGATCGGGCACATCCCGAAGCCGGTGATCCGGTACGAGATCCATCAGTTTCATCACCTTGGCGGCGGGATTCCGGTTCAGGCTGCGCAAATCCCGCATGTTGTCTTCGTCCATCGCCACGATGTAGTCGAAATCGCTGAAGTCGCGGTCGGCAATTTGCCTGGCGCGGATGCCTTCGTAGGAAATGCCCTCCCGGTCCAGCCGCCTGCGGGTGCCGACGTGGGGGGGATCGCCGATATGCCAGCCGCCGGTGCCGGCGGAATCGATGGCGATCCGCTCCTCCAGCCCCTCCTTGCGAACCATGTCGCGGAGCACCGCTTCCGCCATGGGTGACCGGCAAATGTTGCCGAGACATACGAACAAGACGCGAACTTTGCGTTGAGACACGTTCATTTCCTTCCTTTCGGGTTTGTGCATGATGTGCCGCATGCGGCTGTGATCGGGCTGGCCGAACCGCCCGTCGCGGCCCGGCCTCAAGCCTGCCCGGTCACGCCTTCCGATTCGGTTCCTTTGGACCCGAAACGAAACAGCCGTTTGAACCGGTCCGCGATGTTTTCCGAAATGATGTACATGACCGGCACGAAAATGAGCGTAAACATCGTCGAGAACGAAAGGCCGAAGATGACGACGATCGCCAGCGGCGCGGACAATTCCGCCCCTTCACCGATGCCGAGGGCCAGCGGCAGCATGCCGAGCACGGTGGTGACCGTCGTCATGAAAATCGGCCGCACGCGGCTCGGCGCCCCTTGCAAAATCGCTTCATCCCGGTTCAATCCGCCGCGCCGCAAAATGTTGACGTAATCGACCAAAATGATCGAGTTGTTGACCACGATCCCCGCGAGGATGATGAATCCGATGAGCGCCGGCATGCTGAGGGCCGTGCCGGTTGCGGCGAGCCCGAACAGCACCCCGATCACGGTCGTCGGCATGGCGAACATGATGATGAACGGATGAAGCAGCGATTCGAACTGGACCGCCATCACGATGTACACGAGGAAAACGGCGAACACGAGCGCCAGTCCGAGATCATAGAACGACTCCATCATGTCTTGCACTTCCCCGCCGATCCGGTACGTGTACCCGTCGGGAAAATGCATCGATGCCAGCATCGCTTCCACGTCGCGCGACACGCTGCCGAGGTCGCGGCCGACGACGTCGCTGGTGACGTTCACTTGCCGCTGCTGGTTTTCCCGTTGGATGACGACCGGGCCCTGCACCTGATTCAATTCGGCGACGGCATACAACGGGACCAACTGTCCCGTCGGCGTGGCCAG
>Ga0310827_101114_pt1 | contig 15242 bp, 20 predicted proteins | sample WT_ome_2_FD_201309 | JGI IMG/M metagenome (GOLD analysis project Ga0310827, IMG submission 201309) | Sorghum-adapted microbial communities enriched on wild type (WT) sorghum from Joint BioEnergy Institute, Emeryville, California, United... ... | reverse complement strand
CAAATACCGTTACCAAAGTAGCCGAACTTTGCTTAATGTGTTTAAGAAAATCTAAATCTTTAACAGTGGACAAAGTAAGTTCTGTCATAAAACTCTGTCGACGATGAAGCTTATCATCCATCATTGATCTCGCTATTTGGAGCCTTTCGGCCATCATCTGGTTATAATCCTCAACGCTTGTATAAGGTCTTCTGCCTATTAAGTCCATATTTATTAATGGTATTTCCAGATTACAAGCAAGTTCATTTGCAAGCGTAGTTTTACCGCTACCATTAACACCTAACAAAACAACGACATAAAAATCATTATTTTCCATAAGCAGATCCTCCAGCATTTCCTATAAAGTTAACTCAACATTACTAATTACTTAATATTTTGATGCAACAAAATCCACATCAAAAATCTAGCACTCAGAAACACTATTTCAAGGTCTATGAATAGTTTTTTATTACGTGAGATGCTGCCGAATTCGATCCTGGAAGTGTTTCTGCTGAAAGATAACGTCCAACTACTGGCGGGATTGCCTGTCCAGAAGTTGCCGAATATAATGACCGTATCACAGGAAAGGAAAAGGATGCGTCCCATGAAGGTGAATCTGCTGCAACAGACCCACGGGATGCATCCCCTACCCAACATGGTCATTGTAACAGAGTATGAGCTGGTTGAAAAGACACCCGGCGTTTTCCGTTAGATGTGCAGAATTGGTTCCTTCTCCTTGTTGTGGCGAAGCGCTCAGCGTCATTGGCAGTCGTCAGCGCAAGCTTGTCAGCGACGACGGAAGCCATCGTGTTCTTGTCATTCGCAGGCTGCGTTGCAGCCAGTGCCGGAAGATTCATCATGAGTTGCCGGATTGCATCGTACCTTACAAACGGTATGAATCGACATCTGTGGAACAAGTCGTTACCGAGCCGGAGGCGGTATCCACGGTGGCGGCAGATGACGCGACGCTGCGTCGCTGGCGGACTTGGTTCGGTGAGCAGACCGAATACTGGCTCGGCGCTCTAAGATCCATCGCCATACGCTTTCACCCGGACCCTGTGGGGAAGTTGTCCGTTCCTTCACAGTCTGCACATCATTCTTTCGGACACTACGTGGGGGATGCCCCCGGATGGCTGGCGAGAATGGTCCGTCCTATCGTAAACGCGAATTTGTGGGTACATACCCGTTCTGCATTCTTGTCCAGCTAACGCTGCGGTAGACTTATCTCGAAGTCTACCCAGCGAGGTGCAGAACGATGAAAGATCAGAAAAAAGCCGAGGCCATCGCATCGGTGCGTGTGCAGTTGCTGTCGCCGCTGCTTGCAGAGGGACTTGACCCTGCCAAGGCCAGAGAACTGAAGCAGCGGATTTGCGAACAGACCGGGCTCTCCGAGCGGACGCTGCGCCGGTATCTGGCGAAGTACCGCAAAGAAGGGTTCGACGGCTTGAAACCAAGGGGCAAGGGGCGTCAGCCCTCCGAAGCGGCCCTCCCGGCGGAGATCCTGGAACAAGCTATTCTCCTTCGGCGTGAAGTTCCCGGCCGCAGCGTCGCACAAATTATTCAGATCCTGGAATGGGAAGGACACGTACAGCCCGGCCAGATCAAGCGCAGTACGCTGCAGGAGCGGCTGGCACAGCGCGGCTACAGTACGCGCCACATGCGTATGTATGCCGAGTCCGGCGTCGCCGCAAGACGCTTCCAGCAACGTCACCGCAATCGTCTCTGGCATTCAGACATCAAATACGGCCCCTACCTGCCCATCGGTCCGAACGGCGCCATGAAGCAAGTCTTCCTCGTTACGTTCATCGACGACGCGACGCGGTTCGTGCTGCACGGCGAGTTCTACCCTGCCATGACCCAATCCGTCGTCGAAGATTGCTTCCGGCAAGCCATCGAGAAGTTTGGCGTACCCGAGGCCGTCTACTTCGACAACGGCAAGCAGTATCGGACCAAGTGGATGACACGCGCCTGCTCGAAGCTCGGCATCCGGCTCTTATTCGCCAAGCCCTACTCGCCGGAGGCCACGGGCAAGGTGGAACGGTTCAATCGCGTAGTCGACGCTTTCCTAAGCGAAGCGGCTCTGGAGAAGCCGAAGACGCTTGCGCGGCTCAATGAGCTATTTGCGGTGTGGTTGTCGGAGTGCTACCTAAACAAGCCGCACGCCGCGTTTAAGAATCGGATGAGTCCGGAATCGGCTTACCGCAGCGATCCGAAGGCAATACGGTTCGCAGATCCGGACGTACTCACAAACGCCTTTCTACACTGCGAGTCGCGCCGGGTGGACAAGTCGGGCTGTATCAGCTTTGTCGGGCGCAAATACGAGGTGGGCCTGCCGTTCATCGGTCGGATGGTCGATGTTGTCTATGACCCGGCAGACCTGACGGAGATCACGATCGAATACGAAGGCCATGAACCTTGGCGTGCACGGGAACTGGTGATCGGAGAACGGGCAGGCAAGCGGCCGCCGCTGCCGGATCACATGGGGGCTGTACCGGCGGACTCATCGAGGCTGCTTACCGCAGCCGAGGAACGTCACCGGGATCGCAGGGAGCAGCAAGCGCCCGCAGTTGCCTACCGCCGGGTGAGCAAGGAGGAGCGCCATGTTTGAGTCCTTCTACGGTTTTAGCCGCGCTCCGTTCTCGCGAGATATCCCGACGAGCGAGTTGTACGAGTCGGTTATTCTGGAGGAGACGCTCGGCCGCCTTGAGTATGCCGCTCAGCGACAGTGGTTCGCTGTCGTCACCGGCGACTGCGGCACCGGCAAGACAACGACCATTCGGCGATTTACGGAAGTGCTCGACCCGGCGAAGTTCAAGGTACTCTATCTGTCGGATTCCAAGCTCACGCCGAGGCACTTCTACAAGGGCCTACTCGAGCAGCTCGGCTGTGAATCGAAGTTCTATCGCGGCGACGCCAAGCGCCAGTTGCATCGCGAGATTGAGCTTATGCGCGGCATTCATCGCCTGCAGCCGGTCGTCGTCGTGGACGAGGCGCATTTGCTGGACCGGGAAATGCTGGAGGAAGTGCGATTCCTGCTCAACTTCAAGATGGATGCGCAAAGTCCCATGGCGCTCATTCTTGTCGGACAGAGCGAACTATGGGACAGACTGCATCTTCAGGTGTATGCGGCAATCCGGCAGCGTATCGATCTGCAATGCAAACTGCCGCACTATGATCGTGCGCAGACGGGCGAATACATACGTCGCCATCTTGCGTTTGCTGGTGCCGATCATGATATTTTCACCGACGGGGCGATTGACGACATTTATCGCTTCTCCAGCGGCGCGGCCCGGCTCATCAACAAAGTCTGTACGCATGCCCTCCTCTACGGTTCGCAGAACAAACATCGGATCATCGACGATCATATGATCAAGCGCGTCATCCAGGGAGAATTATCGTGATTCTCCCTTTCCCTTAAATCAAGCGCGGACAGAATGACCGTCACCAGCAGGACAACTTACGCCGTCAATTGACGGACATTATGCGTTAGCAGTAACACCTCCGAAAGCAAGCAGCAGAAGAAGTGATAGCCTTTTCGATAGCGCTTGTGATCGCTTCCGTTAAACTGTTTGGAAATTCGCCCGTGCTGGAGATTCGAACGATAATTCTGCGGTAATTCTCTTTATTGTATCTGCCGTTGGATTGCTTGTTTCACTGATTGTCGCCATTTTGAAGAAAGTGAATGATAAAGCGGATAGTGATGATTAAGGTTATTCTGTTAAGCTAATACTGTGTGTGGTGTCCATGTTGACGTAATGACATCCTTCCTGTATGTTAAATGTAACAATTTCCACTGGACCACTGGATCAGTCATGCTTTGTTTTATGAAGCTTTCCTGAATGGAGGCGTGGTCAGTATGGCAATCGACAAAAATAAAGTGATTCAATTGTTTGACCAGTTGCCTGAATCCGCCCAGCAGTCCGTTTATGATTTTATACAGTTTCTTTACGTAAGACAGGTTCAACCTGATTGGGACGATATTGTGAAATTGGAGCCTGACTCCATACCTCTGAGTGAAGAAGAAAAACGGCAGCTTGTTGGAGAGAGCGGTTTTATGTCTTGGGAGGAAGCAATGCATGAGCTTCAATTACCGACTGACACTAAACCGTGAAGCGGTAAAATTTTTGGCCAAGCAAGAAAAGGCTGTTCAGGAACGCATACGCAAATCACTACTTGGTTTGACTTCCCGTCCGCCAGTTGGCGACATTAGGCTGATGAAAGGTTATGACAGACGTTTCCGGCTTCGTGTGGGGAGTTATCGAATCATATTCGAGATCGACCATGCGGAACGGATTGTTTACATATTGTCGATTGATAATCGCGGTGATGTTTATAAATGAGATGTGACTTTAGCGACATAGACGATAGCGGAGACGAGGATGACGTGAGCGGCCAGAACCAAACTTTCTCCCGGCACCGTTCCAAACTCCGATTTGCCGTCGAACAGGTTAACCAAATGGGCGAGAAAAAGAACAATCCCGGATGCGACAGCCCCCAACCCTCCGGCCAATCAAGGTCAAATTGTCCTCTTCTTCGATGAAATAACAATTTACCGGAAACAACCGATGCATAAAAGTGAGCGGGTAAACCGTCTTTTCCTGCACCATTCTCATATCGGAACAACTCCTCTCCTGTTTGCGAATGCCTTCACTGCTGCCATACGTACATCAGAATGCGGTTGATTACCGCGGCCAGCAAGAACGCCACGCTCAACGAAGGGTGTCCGGCGGCATACAAGGCAGCGGCAGCTGTTCCGAATACGACAAACTCCAGAAGCAGATGCCAGAATCCGTGTACCGCCACCGCCGCCCGGGGCGAGACAAACGTTCCCCAAATCAAAACAGCAAGCAGCGGCGCTCCAATCCCTAATCCGATCTTGACGAACGTTCCTTTTCCGGTATGAAAGCCCCAGTAACCAAGCGATGCGATGGCGCACAGCTCCAAGAGGAACCTTAACAGAAGGTTAGCGGTTAGAATGATCGACATTGGGAAATGTCTTCCTTTCATACAAAAACTAATATCGTTATCAATATAACTAATTAAATTAGTTTTTGCAATCTTTTTTTCCCCATCCGCCCCCCTGTCCTAACGTCAATATTAAGCACTCGACGCATGTGGGAGTGCTGTGTGTCGCTCGTGAGGAAGTAGCATTAACCGCAAAACGGGAGATTGCGCTGAATCCGCAGGAATCAGCAGAGGCCATAGTACGCGTGTATGGGACGCCGGAAAACGAATCCGCGAGTTTCGGGCACTGGGAGTACCAGAATGGGCATGCCTCATCATGGCCAACTTTCGTCGCGGATTTTGGGAAAAGTCCCGAACATCAAAACGCCCTTCTCACTTCCTATTGGGAAGCGAAAGGGCTGAAAAACACGTTTTCTCGTTATGGAACTTCGTCAACCTTTTGGAACCGCCTAGTGTGGACCCGCATGATAGGTGGTGTGGGAGGACGGGGGCTAACCGTCCCCGCTTGCTCGATGCGGATGCGAGCCGCCCTGCTCAAAACGCATTTCATCCGCGATGACCGACAGGATCAATTCCGTTTCCCGGTCCGGCGGGAAGGCGTCGGGCGTCTGGCTCCAATAAACCGCTTCACCGCAAATGAGCCTGCTGATGATTCGGATTTTGTGTTTCAGCCCGTTCTCCCTATCAATGTCCGATTCGGGCCCCGCCGCAGGGATCAACCGTTCAAGAAAGTTGGCCAGTTCACGCAGGATCACGGTTTCGACTTGATGTACCGGGAAGCGGGATGACGGCGGCCGATGGCGGTACTTTTTCTCGAAACAGTGCAAAACGGTCCGAATGATCGACGAGAGCGTGTCCCGATCCCACCTCGGATTCGGAGGAAGGGACGTCCTCAAAAGCTGGAGGAACCGTTCCCGGACGATCTCCTCCAGCAGCATATACTTATCCGGATAGTGAATGTAGAACGTTCCCCGGTTGACGTTGGCGCGGTCGGCAATATCCTTGACGCTGACGGACGCAAACCCTTTCTCCCGCATGACCGCGATGAATCCTTCCTTGAGCACTTGGCGGGTCCGCCCGATTCTTCTGTCCCCGCGTTTCCTGTCGGCATTCATGGCGCTGCTCCTTTCCGGAACAAAACTCAACAATTTCGTTCATCTGTTCAATATTCAACACGCGGCATGATCTGGCGATAGCCGCCCGAATGCGGGCGGGTCTATATTTAGGATATCCCAAACGATCACAACTGGAAAGGGAGAACGCCATGATCGCGACTTGTATCCATGACGAAGCATTCAGCCGGAAATATGCGGACATTGTCGAGTCCATTTGCACCATCGCCCGATCGTGCTTCGCGGAGGGCAGATCGAACGATGCAAGGCATCTGCTTCGGACCGCCATGCAATTGACGAAACTCCTGGCAGACGAGCCCTTGCAGCTTCCGTTATTGCTCGCCGAAGGCGAGATGTTGGCCGCCGAATATCTCTGCACGAACGCGGATGCGGATGACATGCTTCAAATTTTGCGCCGCGCCCGGGATCTGGCCGAAGAAGCGGACGACCGCCAGAGCCTCGCCGAATCGTATCATTGGCTGGGGGTGGCGCATTATTTCGTTGAATTGAACGCCAGTCCTTCCGTCAATGCCCGGGAGGAAAGTTACCAGGAGGCGCTGGACTGCCATCGGAGGGCGCTGGAACTGCGTGAAAAGCTGGGAGACGAAAGGGGCGTCAGCGAGTCGCTATTTCAAATCGGGACGGTATACGAACGCCGACAGCAAGCCGACCGGGCATTGGATTACTTCGCAAGGGCCATCCGAATCGCGGATCGGGCGGGATACCCGGACGGGAAAATCGAGCCCGCGCGCCACATGGCATTCCACGCGTTCATGCAAGGCGACCTCGACCAAGCCGACCTTTATGCCCGGCAGGCGCTGGAGCTCCGTGAGAAATCCGGATACAAGCCTTACCTGCCGCTGGACCATCTGCTGTTAAGCGAAATTCGGTTGATGGCGGGAGATCTTGAGGCGGCCGAATCGCACGCGATAAAAGCCCATGCGTTGGCCCACGAGATGGGCTATGGCCGGCCGGCCGCCTCCGCGCTGATCGTCATCGGGGATATTCTGGCGCGGCGGGAGAAAACGGATCAGGCCAAAGAAAAGTATCATGCCGCGCTTGTTCTCGCCCGGCAATTGCAAATCCCTTCGCTTCTGTCCAAAGTCGGCGAACGATTGGGTCATGGCGGGTGACGGAAAATTGCCATGCGCACGGGGGAGGATATCGGGGCATTCATCGAGAATATAATCTTATCTTGAAACGGGGCGAAAGGTGGGGGCGACGATGACGGAACGGAGACGGCTTGTGCCCGTGAGCGATGCAGAGCCGGCGCTGTGGCTCGCATCGGCTCTCGAGAAACCGTGGGGGCGCGGCGGCATCGCGAATTACGCGGCGGCCGTCATTCCGCGCGGGTTCGCCGCCTATGCCCGCCTGTTCCACCCGGCGTATCTCGCCGGAGAAGGGCGGGACATCACCTGGGCCGAGACGGCGGCGCATGCCGGAACCCGTTCGCACGCCCGGATGCAGTGGCACGCCATCACCCAGGCGGGCGACGCCGGCGGCAAGCTGCGCGGGCTGGTGTCGCCGGAGGCGGGCCGGATGCCCGAGCGGATGCTGGAGGCGCTGGCCGGCATTCTTGCCCGCCATACGGGCACGCCGGAAAGCTGCCATTTCGCGTTCTGGGACGGCTGGGGAATCCCCGAGCTGGCGGCGCTGCGCGGCCGGACGGCGCATGTCCGGCTGTGGGACCGCGGATATTATCTGATGCGAGGCGGCATCCGCGCGGCCCTGGAGCGCATATCGCCGCTGTTCCCGCAGCACGCGAGCATCTGGTGGCCGGAGGACCGCGCCTGGTGCGTGGCAACGGAAGTCGACTTCATGTGGACCTACGTTGGCGGGTCAGAGGCCTGCATTGCAGAGATTTTGACGGATCAACGGCTCGAAGCCTGGCGGGCGTCGCCGGACGACAGAGCCGATGCGAACGGCGATGATGTGAACGCGCCCCGATGTCAATGTTGACATCGGGGCGCTGCCGTTGCCGCGCGCCGGGTCGGTGCTTCACGCCGCGGTCGATATTTCCCCCTGCCGGATTTTCGCCTGCGTGGAGGCCTTGTGCGCGGTGAGGACGGCGATGCGGAACATCTCCAGGGAGATGATCGGATGCAGGGCCGCCAGTATGCCGCTGATCTTCGGCGAGACGATGGCGGTCAGGAACATGAAGATCACCATGATGAACATCCGCAGGCTCTTGCTGCGAAATTCCGCCGGCAGTCTGGCGGCGATCGCCAGGATGAACATCAGGAGCGGCAGGAAAGCGAAAAACCGCGGCAGGCTGGCGTGAGCCTTCCATGTTTCCGGGTCGTCGAACAGGGCGAGCCCCGCCAGAAACACCTGCACGACGATGCCGGCGGCGAAAATCCAGCCCATCCACTTGAACACATGCAGCGCCGCGGCGGAGGGTTTGTTTCGTTCGTTCACTTCGATTCCTTCTTTCGTCGGTAAATGTCGGATTCGCGCGTCAGACGCGCTCGTAATCGGGTTTCCAGTTCCGAATCGCCAGCTTGATTTCCTTCGGCTTCAGCCGTTTCTGCAGCGCCAACTCGCACAGCTCCAGGTATTCCTCGTCCGACGCGAACCGCAGGGCGATGATTTGCCCCATCGTCAGGCGGGGATCCAACAGCCGGCCGGTGAGCACGTAATGGCGCAAATTCTCTTCCGCCCGGATCGCGCGGTCCTGCACGGTGGTTGCGAACGTCCGGGTGAACAACAGGCCCATGAAAACGGCGACGGACAGCGCGACCAGGATCGCCGACTCCAGCCACCGCTCGCCGCCGTACAAGACGGCATGGACGACGGAAGCCAGCAGGATGACAATCGACAGCGGAACGATGAAATAGTGAAATGCCGGGACGACGCGGGTATGATTGGCGTACGTTTGCGGTTTGCGGTCCATCTTTATCTCCTTTCAGCAATCGAAAAATGAATGCGGCGGGCGGCCGGCGTTTCCGGCACGGTCATTTCGCGCCTTCACCTCCTTGACATCATTCGGCATGATGAGTGGGCGCACACTCACTACTCGGCAATGATGGCCGAGGAAGCTCAGCCATCGGCGAGGAGCGGGTCCACGAAGGAGCTGAGCAACTGTTCCACGTACTGCTCCTGCTCTTCCCTGGTCTCGTTCTCCCCGCAAAACTGGATATGGAAGGCGTGCTGGAAGCATGCCCCCAGCAGCAGGTCGGCCACGACTCTCGGATTCGTCTCCGGAACCATCCGGCCTGCTTTGACCTCCGCATCCAGGTAAGCCGCCACGGCCTCGTTCGTGCGGTGAGGGCCTTCGTTGCGCGCCAGGAAGCCTTCGCGGTGGCGGGCCAGCAGTCCGGGTTCCGAGAACACGGACGACAGCATCGGCACCGAATCGTGGAAATACTCCAGCGCAACGACCAGCACTTCTTTCAGGTTCTCCCTCACGGTTCCCTGACCGACGCGTTTGGACAGCGCCATCAGGATGGAGAGCAGCGGAGGAAGCTGGCCTCTCAGCACGTGCAGGAACAAATCTTCCTTGCTGCGGAAATGATTGTACAACGACCCTTCGGAACAGCCCGCGATGTGGGCGATGTCCTTGGTCGTCGTGCGCGCCAGTCCGTTGGCGCGGATGACCTGCTCGGCCGCCTCGAGAATACGTTGTCGCAAATTCATGGTTTCCCTCGCGATCGCTTGACAAAGATGAAGAAGATTTTTATAGTCTCATTATGAGTGAGCGCACACTCAGTTGTCAAGTCGTTCAGATGTTTTTCGCGATGTTGTTTTTCGCTATTACGATCAATCCGGACAGGAGAGGATATGCAGTGAAGATATTGGTTATCGGTTCCACCGGCCGCACCGGGCTGCGGATCGTGGAGCGGGGAATAAGCGTCGGCCATCGGATTACCGCGTTTACGCGCAAGCCGGACCAGTTGGCGGGCGTCCGGGGCATTGACCGGATCATCCACGGGGACGGGCTCAATCCGTCCGATATTGCCAGGGCCGTTGAAGGACAGGACGCCGTCATATGCAGCGTCGCCCCCGGCCACAGCGGCACGACGGTCGCCGACGTGACGCGCAATCTGATCCAGGCGATGCGGCAGGAGAACGTCCGCCGCCTCATTCTGATCAGCTCCAATCTGCTCGACGCCACCCGGCCGCTGGGGCTGGTGCAACTGGTCAAATTTCTGCTGCGGCACGCCCTGGTCGACGATCGGCAAGCGGAGCTGCTGGTGAAGGACAGCGGCCTGGACTGGACGATCGTGCGCCCCGGCCGGCTGACGGACAAACCGGCGACCGGCCGCATTCGCCTCGTCTACGGCGGGACGATCGACTCTCCTCCGTTCAGCCTGACCCGAGCGGACCTTGCGACGGCGATCATCGATTCCGTCGCGAACCCGGGCGATTTCGGAAAAACGTTCGAAGTGACCAACGGGCGGGCGCTCGGGTAAGCGGGGCCGGCGCTCCGGGCATTTGAAGCGGCTCCGGGTTGTCCGGCGGGCAATCCGGGGCCCGGTTTGCTTCCGGAATTATGCCTCTTGACATTGGAGTTCACTCCAATGTTATGCTGGACTCATGAAACAGCTCTACACCATTCAAGAAGTCGCCCGGATGCTCGGAATGTCCAAGGACACGCTCCGGTATTACGACAGGATCGGGCTGGTGAAGCCGGTCCGGGAAGACAACCGGTACCGCATGTATACGCCGGACGAACTGATCGATCTGATGAACATCCAGATCATGCAGTACGCGGGCTTCACGCTTGAGGAGATCAAGGGGAAGATCGGCTTCCGCAAGATGGAGCGGATCGCCCCCGAATATCTCGCGGAAGCGGCCGCGTTCCTGGAAGCGAAGGACGCGGAGATCCGCAGGAAGATCGAGCATCTGGAGAAAGTCAGCCGCCTGCTCCGTCTGGCCGCCGACACGATGCGGAACTACAGCGCCGAGAGCGACGCGCGGCTCGCCGCGTACGTCCGGGAGCTGTACCGGGACATCCGCGCGGGCAGACGACCCGAAGAACGCGGGAAGACGCCCCAATGAACGCGGAAAGACGATCCCATGAAGAGGAGGTGAGCAAAACATGAGGATCAGAAACTACTTCTACCTGACGGCGGGCATTCTGGCGGTGCTGTTCGCGGCCACGCACGCGTGGAACGGGCATACCGCGGTGCTGCCGGAGCTGGACGGCGGAGCGGTCGCGCTTGCGACGGAGACGGTCTTCACATACGTGTGGCACATCATCACGGCGGAAAATCTGATCTTCGGCATCGCGTTCCTGATGATGGCGTTCGTCCGGGAGCCGGCGAAGCACAGGTTCGCCGCCCGGATGATCGCGGTCATTCTGGCCGTCCGGCTGGCGGTCATCCTCGGTATCACGGCCGCGCTCGACGCCGCGTCGCTTGCCGCGTCGGCGGTCGACGCCGTGGCGATCGTCGTGTACATCGCGCTGATCCTGTTCGGCGCGAGGGTGAAGCCGCGGGCAGCCAGGGCGTAAAGCGCTAATCCCGAAGCAGGCCGCCGATTCTGTCGGCCGCGCCGTCATCCCTCGACGGGATGTTGATCGTGACCCAATTTCTCTCTTTTCGCATCATTTTGAAAAAGGAGAGGTCCCCTTTGCCTCTGCAAAAACAAGACTTGGAAGTCATCGGCTTCTTCAGCCCCGCCGACATCGAATCCCTTTGGCTTGAAATCAACCATCGCGGCTCATTTGAGAAGAACTACCCGGACATCGCCAATTGTTCTCCCAGCGACGATGAGGGCACCGGAATTTACGTTCACTTCGAAGGAACGTCCGTCCAGCCTCCCCGCGAACGCGGCACCGCCGCCTTTCTTGAGAATCGTTTAGTCGAGAGGACCTTCGAAGATCGCAAGATCGTTCGAGGTCACGAATCTTTTGAGGTTCTCTCCGTCAGCATTGCTTATGTGGAGGGGATCCGTTACATCCTCGTTTGGTGCGGACCGGAAGATCATTTTACGGTGGAGGATACGACGGAGCAGTCTCCTTGGGCGTACAGCGCATGCACGGCTCTTGCCCGTGAGTGGGGGATTCCTTTCTGGAATGGAAATCAGATTGATAACCCGTACCCGAGGGGGATCCCTGAAGAGTCAAAGGATGAGCCCTTCACCATTGTCCAATTTGAGGGCAGCGCAATGATGCCGCTCGACCTCCATATTTACCTGAAGAGTTACGTTCTTTACCTTTATCTTTCGGGTCAAATTTTCGACAAGCCGATCGGTTTTATTGACTCCCACATCTTGGAACGCTACAAGGTGCGCTTCGAAAGAGACTTCCGCTACCGCGACTCCAAGGAGAGGAAGCTCTACGGCGTTCACCCGCATAAATTCGTCAAGGGCTTCGCCCTGAACGAGGAAGGCAAGTTTTGGGGGAAGTACCTCTTTGAAATGCTGTAGCCCGGCGAACCACTTCGCCTCATTTTGTAAGGGAGGCACCAAGTTGGTACCGGTTTCTTTACAAGAAATTCTGCATGAGATCATGAAGGAGCTAGGCACCATTCACAATATCCGCTTCCCGCGACAGGGACATACCTCTGATGTTGCGATAATGGATTCTGAACAAGGGCTTTCCGTCTTAAAGAGAACCAAAGGGAATCCATATTCGAAATGGCTCAAAAGAGAATCATCCATTTTGGAATGCTTGTCCCAAACATCTCTTCGAGTCCCAAAAGTATATCAATTTATTGAGTACGAGGATGATAGTGAAGGTATTCAGTCTTGGCTGCATATGGAGTACTTGCAAGGGGAAACCATACGTAAAATCCTGACCCATGAAAACGATTCGGCCACAAGATACCATATTCTTTTTGAATTTGGGAAAAGTTTGCGAGAACTTCACTCCACGCCTTGTCCTGATGAGTTAAAAAGCGGTACGAAATGGATTGATTTGATGCTCAAACAGGCTGAGTTTAATCTAGAGCATTACAAGGTTGATGGAACAGCGTCATTACTTGAGAAAATCAAAAATAACAAGCCTGACGATGTTGAGCAAACGCTGATTCATGGGGATTGTACAATTGATAATTTCTTGGTCCATGAGGGGAAAATATCGGGAATCATCGATTGGAGCGGCGGAGCCTACGGAGACCCTCGATATGATGTATCTTTAGCCATACGACCAAAACCTCATATTTTTCAATCAACCGAAGACTATTGCGCCTTCTTCGATGGCTATGGGAAAAAGATCATGACCGATGAAGAGTACGAATACTTTGCAAACGGGCTCTATGAATTCTTTTGATGTGAGGGGACGCGAAAACTGCTATATCACGCCCCGCATATGCGGGGTGTTGTGTCGTTCATCTTGAATTAGCAAAAAGGGGCGCCCCCCTCTTTCGGTTGATTGGCACGATGGGGTTATACGCCGTTTTTCACTCTATACCAGTACTTATAAATTTCCGAGTAACCGATTTTTGAATAAAGTCTTAATGCAGGTTTATTGTTCGCTATCACCGCTAAATAGCTGTATTTTGCTCCATTTTCTTTCCCCCACTTTAGCAGATTTAAAATCATCTGTTCTCCAAATCCTCGGTTTCTGTAGTTTTGTTCTGTCACGATATCGTATAGCCCGATGTATTCCCGTTCAATCACTCCAAGCCCGCAAGCGACGACTTGTTCCTCGTAATAAAACGAAATAAATCCTTTTTTCGTTTTGATATTGGATAACATCCGTTCCATGACGTTCCTGTATTTGGCGTTAACGTTGTTAAGTCTGCAAAAATTTTCCAACCATAATGAGGTGGCATCTTCATTGATGACGACCGACGTTAGTTTGGGTTCGCCGATGTGATCCAAGTTCAGGGTTTGAACACTTGTGGTATCCAACAATGTATAGCCCATTTCCTCCAAAGTTTCATCAAGATGCACGGGATGAACGAAAGGAGTGATTTTGAATATGGTAGGCAGGTGATGGGCCGCATAAATTTTTTCGCATTCTTTGATTTTTTCCTGCAAATCACAGGTGGAGTAATGAATAGGGTTTATGGAATTTGCTCGTTTCGTATATCCATCCGCGAATCGCAATACCCATCCATCGTACAGCAGAGTGGATAAAGGTTGCCAGTGATTCAGCGATAGTTCCTCGATGAACTTGTAATCCATATATACCCCCTTCATATGAGCCAATCATCAGAAATTCGTTGTGTCCGGATCGGCCGCGTAGCCGACGACGCCTTTCATGTCGGCGATGAGCCGAACGTCTTCAGGGGAAAGCTCAAAATCGAACACTTCCGTGTTCTCCCTGATGCGGGAAGGCGTGACCGACTTGGGCAGCGGAAGGTATCCGCGCTGCAAACTCCAGCGGATGCAAATTTGCGCGACCGATTTCCCGTATTTTTCCGCCAGCTTCCGCATTTCCGGCACTTCGAAAATTTTGCCTACGCCAAGCGGGCTGTACGCTTCCAGCAGCATTCCCCGGGCGCGGCAGTAATCCACCACCTCGTCCTGCGTGTCCCCTGGACAGAGCCGGATTTGGTTCACCATCGGAGCGATTTTTGCGGTTTTCATCAGTTCCTCGATATGATGCGGGCGGAAATTGCTGATGCCGATGCTGCGGATGCGCCCCGCATCGTACAGCTCCTCGAGCGCCCTCCATGTTTCGGCGTTCGCTTCCTGCCAACGGTCGCGAAATTTGACGGGATTCGGCCAGTGGATCAAAAACAGATCGATGTATGCCGTATCCAGCTTTTTCAGCGACTGCTCGACGGCATAGAGCGTCTGCCGATAGCCGCGCACACTGTTGGAAAGCTTGGTGGTGATGAAAATGTCGCTGCGGTCAATCCCGCTTTTCTTCACGGCGATCCCGACGCTCTCCTCATTGCCGTACATTTGCGCCGTGTCAATATGGCGGTAGCCCGCCTCCAGTGCGCCGAACACCGAGGAAACCGCCACATCGCCGTTGGGCGTCTGCCATGTGCCAAAGCCTATGCACGGGATTTCCACCCCATTGGACAACTTGTAGCCATCGGTCAATGATTTCATGATCAATCCCATCTCCTCCTTCACATTTGCATTCGGCTTTCCTTTCCCCATTTCCTGCCGAGCTTCGATCGTCTCTCTTATTTTCCATCGTTTATAGAATTTATAGAGTTTATAGAATTAAAAGTATTCCTTAGTGTCGCCGCTCACTTTCTTTGACGGAAGAAGAGTGGCGATTTGTTATGTTCATTGACGGGAAGGAAAAAGGGAGGGTTGACGTAGAAATCATAGAGT
>Ga0310827_101112_pt1 | contig 15275 bp, 9 predicted proteins | sample WT_ome_2_FD_201309 | JGI IMG/M metagenome (GOLD analysis project Ga0310827, IMG submission 201309) | Sorghum-adapted microbial communities enriched on wild type (WT) sorghum from Joint BioEnergy Institute, Emeryville, California, United... ... | reverse complement strand
GCCGCTGCCATGTAGTTGACGTCGATATCCGCGCCCAACGTCCAGCGACCGGTTAATGGGTTATAGATCAGCCCCTCGAATGTGGGCTGCTGCAACCCTGCCGTCATGCAATATCGAGCGAGCTCGTCGGGCGTGACGAGGCGGTCCCACTGATGTGTCCCAACCGGGAGCCAGCGCAGTATGTATTCGGCGCCGATGATCGCCAGCGCATATGCCTTCAGCGTGCGGTTGATCGTCGAGGCAATAAAGAGCCCGCCCGGCCTCACCAATGCAGCGCATCCGGCGATGAAGGCTTGGGGGTCGGGCACATGCTCGATGACCTCCAGGCAAACCACGGCATCAAACTGCCTCTGCTCGTCTACAAGGTCCTCGATCCGGCAGACGCGGTAGTCGATGTCGAGGCCCTGGGGTTCGGCATGGCGAATTGCCGCCGCGATGTTTTCTTTTGCGGGGTCGATGCCCGTTACGCGGGCCCCCAGCCGGGCTAGCGGCTCGGAGATCAACCCGCCGCCACAACCGACATCGAGGATCGTGAGGTCCGAGAGAGGCTTCGCAGAGCGCTCCGGCCGGCCGAAATGTCGGACGAGGTTCGAGCGGATGAAGGAGAGTCGGGCCGGACCTAGCTTGTGCAGCGGCCGAAATTCACCTTCGGGATCCCACCACTTGCCCGCCAGTTGGGCGAAGCGATCGATTTCCTGAGGATCTAGAGTGACTTGGCTCATCGTGCCGCTACTCATGCCAAGCATATCGCGTCATTCTTGTGTCCAATGTCAAGACCACGTCGCTTTGGTTGCACCCCTGGTGCGTTATCGTTATGAGTACGGTCCATTCGGGCCAGTCTGCTGCAACAAGGAGAAGCTCCGGTAGCTTGCCTCTGTACCGCTTGAGCGGCACTGAGCGCGATGCTGATCGGCGCAACGGGAAGACGCATGGCAGTCGTAGTGATGAAGTTCGGCGGCACGTCCGTCGCCAACATCGACCGCATTCGCAACGTGGCCCGGCACGTCAAACGGGAGTACGACGCCAAGAACCAAGTTGCTGTGGTCGTCTCCGCGATGGCTGGACATACAAACCAGCTCGTCGCCTGGGTTCGCGAGGCGTCCCTTATCCATGACGCCCGCGAGTACGACGCCGTCGTCGCCTCGGGTGAGCAGATCACGGCTGGCCTGCTCGCAATCGTGCTACAGTCGATGGGTATCCCCGCTCGGTCCTGGCAGGGATGGCAGATCCCGATCCTTACTGACAGCGCCCACGGGGCAGCCCGCATCCAGGAGATCCGCGCTGACAGTATCCGGGAGCGTTTGGAGCAGGGTGAGGTGGCCGTCATCACCGGCTTTCAGGGGCTCGAGCCGAAACGCAATCGAATTTCGACCCTGGGCCGCGGTGGATCGGACACCAGCGCCGTTGCAATAGCCATCGCGCTTGGCGCCGACGTCTGCGACATCTACACCGATGTCGACGGGGTCTACACCACAGACCCGCGGATTGTACCGGCGGCCAGGCGATTGCCACGGATCTCCTACGAGGAGATGCTGGAGATGGCGTCGCTCGGCTCCAAGGTGCTACAGACACGGTCGGTCGAGCTGGCGATGGTGCACCGCATGCGCACCCGCGTGCTGTCGAGCTTTTCAGACCCGGAGATATTGCAGCCGGTCCGCCCTGAATCAGGGTGGCAAAATGTCGGCACTATAGTTTGTGACGAGGAAGAGATCGTGGAGAGCCAGGTTGTCAGCGGAATCGCCTATGCGAAGGACGAGGCGAAGGTCACGATTATGAAGGTGGCCGATAAACCTGGCGTAGCGGCCAGCATTTTCGGTCCCTTGGCCGAAGCGAATATCAATGTCGATATGATCGTGCAGAACCTCTCTGCCGACGGCAAGCACACCGACATGACCTTTACGGTCACGGCATCCGAGCTGCCGAAGGCACTCGAGGTCTTGCAGACTGTGAAAGAGACGGTCGGCTTCTCCGAGATCAAGAGCTCGGCCGATGTCGTAAAGGTATCGGTAATCGGCGTAGGCATGCGAAGCCATGCCGGTGTCGCCGCGCGAATGTTCAAAGCGCTGGCCGATAAGGGGATCAACATCCTGGCGATCACCACATCGGAGATTAAAATCAGCGTGTTGATCGACGCCGCTTACGCGGAACTCGCCGTGCGCACCTTGCACACGCTCTTCGGACTCGACAAGGATTAGTGGGCGGCCCGCTTCAGCGGGCAATCCAAGGTTGTTTCAGGAGGCCGCGGGGCAGCAGGACGCCGCGACCTTTGCCAGTTCCGCCGTCCGACTTGGGTAACTGAACGGCAGCCGTCATGCAGAGCAGACGCGGGGACGACCCGCGCACCCTACCGACAGAACCTGCGCTGAGGGTCATTCTGAGGCGCTTGCGCGAGATTATGGCCGAGCCCGGCGATGGACAGTCGCGGCTCGACAAAATCGTGCGCCAGATCTCCGGCCTGATGGTGGCGGAGGTCTGCTCGATCTACCTCAAGCGCCAGGATGGCTCGCTGGAATTGTTCGCCACGGAGGGCCTGAGGAAAGAGGCGGTACACAACACGCGGTTGATGCGGGGTGAAGGCCTCGTCGGCCGTTGCGCCGAGCTGGCCGTGCCGATCAATGAGCCGGATGTGCAGAAGCACCCCGCGTTCTCCTACCGGCCGGAAACTGGCGAGGAGATTTACCACTCGATGCTCGCCGTCCCGATCTTGAGGGGCGGTACGGTGCTCGGCGTGCTCGTTGTGCAGAACCGCACGCGGCGCGAGTACTCGGACGAAGACGTCGAGGTGTTGCTGACGACCGCGATGGTCGTGGCGGAGCATATCGTTTCGGGCGCCGTTGCGGGTGCAGGGGCGGCAGCCGAGCTGAGCCGGTCGCTCACGGGGGTGGTACGCGGCGAGCCGATTTCCGATGGCATCGCGCTTGGCCACGTCGTGCTGCACGAGCCCCGTGTCGTTGTCACGAAGCTGCTCGCGGAGGACATCGACACCGAGCTGCAGCGGCTCGAATCTGCGGTTCACAAGCTGCGCATCAGCCTCGACGAGCTACTGAGCGTGGAAGCTCTGGCCCAGGCCGGCGACCACCGCGACGTGCTCGAGGCCTACCGCATGTTCGCCAACGACCGTGGTTGGGTCCGGCGAATGGAGGCGGCCATTCGCGAGGGGCTGACGGCCGAAGCTGCGGTTGAGCGGGTCCACAATGCGACTCGCACTCGCATGCTGCGTCAGAACGATCCTTACTGGCGCGAGAGGTTGCGCGACCTCGATGACCTCTCTGCGCGTCTATTGCGCATCCTGGCGGGCCGCACCACGGCAGCACGGGAAGGCTTTCAACTCCCCGCCGACACCATCCTCGTGGCGCGCACGATGGGTCCTGCCGAACTCCTCGACTACGATCGCTCGAAGTTGCGGGGACTCATCATCGAGGAGGGGAGCGGCCAAAGCCACGTGGCGATCGTGGCCCGGGCACTGGAACTCGCCGCGGTCGGGCAGGCGCGGGGCATTGTCGAGCGTGTCTCGACGGGCGATCCCGTGATTGTCGACGCCGAATCCGGCGACATTCATCTCCGGCCCTCCGCCGAGGTGGTTGCTGCTTATTCCGACAAGGTTCGGTTCAGGGCCCGCCGGCAGCGGCAATATCAAGCCCTGCGTGATTTGCCGACCGTCACCAGAGACGGGGCGAGAATCTCGCTGCTGATCAACGCGGGACTACTTGTCGACATCCCGCATTTGGCCGAGTCGGGTGCAGAAGGCATCGGTCTGTTCCGCACCGAGCTGCAGTTCATGATCTCGTCGACGCTTCCGCGGCGGGACAAGCAAACCGAGACCTACCGGCAGATCCTGGACGGCGCCGGGGAAAAGCCGGTCGTATTCCGTAGCCTCGACATTGGTGGGGACAAAATCCTCCCCTATCTCCGCCAACCCAAGGAGGAGAACCCGGCACTCGGTTGGCGCGCCATCCGCATCGCGCTCGACCGGCCAGGGCTGTTCCGCACGCAGATACAGGCCCTGATCAGGGCGGCTGCGGGGCGCGAGCTGAGGATCATGATCCCCATGGTCTCGACCGTGTCCGAGATCGAGGCAGCCAAGGGTCTCATCAACCGGGAAGTCGAAAATATGGAACGGCACGGGGTGCCCAGGCCGGCTAAGCTGCATCTCGGCGCCATGATCGAGGTGCCGAGCATTCTCTACGAGCTCGACGCGTTGATGCCTCACGTCGATTTCGTTTCCGTCGGCAGCAACGACCTGCTGCAGTTCCTGTTTGCAGCGGACCGGTCGAATGCGCACGTCGGGCACCGCTATGATCCGCTGTCCGTGTCAGCGCTGAAGGCGCTCAAACAAATCATTCGGGCGGGAAACAAGCACGGGGTTCCGGTGACGCTCTGCGGTGAGATGGCGGGCCGCCCGCTGGAGGCCATGGCCTTGATTGGACTGGGCTACCGCACAATCTCCATGGCACCAGCCTCCATCGGTCCCGTGAAGACGATGATCTTGTCGCTCAACGCCGCCAAGGTCACGGGCGTCATCGACGAGCTGTTGCAGTCCAAGTCCGGCAGCATAAGATCCGAGCTGCAGGAGTTCGCCAGGGCCGAGGGGGTTGAGCTGGCCTGATGCCGCTGCTCGAAGCGTCGGCGGGGGGGCGGCCGGCGTGGCACGCTCCTGCCTTGCCTGTCTCAGTGCAACTGGCTCCGAAGCCGTCCTCCGGCCTTGAGCCCCTGGCGGCCCATACGTGCAAGAAGAAAAGCATTAGACGGTCGATATGAACTCCGTTCCGCACGAGAAACTCGAAAAGCTTGTTCAACGCTGGGAGGTAATCCAGGCGGAGCTGAGCGAAGGCGTCAATCAGGCGACATATGCTAAGCTCAACAAGGAGTTCGCCGAGCTCACACCTATCGTCACGACCGTCCAGGACTTGCGTAAGGCAGAGCAGGAGCTTGCCGAACTGACATCAATGGCCGAGGACGAGCGCTCCGATCCGGAGATGGCGGCACTTGCCCGGGACGAGATCGAGGCGTTGAAGCCAAAGATCGAAGCTCTCAAGAACAAGCTTCGCATCTTGCTGCTGCCTAAGGATGCTGCCGACGATCGGAGCATCATTCTCGAGGTTCGCGCAGGGACTGGTGGAGATGAGGCAGCCCTGTTCGCAGCCGATCTGTTCCGCATGTACCAGCGGTACGCAGACCTTCATGGCTGGAAGACGGAGATCATCTCCATATCCGAGAACGACCTCGGCGGTATCAAGGAGGTGATCGCCTCAATTTCCGGCCACGGCGTGTTCGCCCGCCTGAAGTTCGAATCCGGCGTGCATCGGGTCCAGCGCGTTCCCGAGACGGAGGCGAGTGGGCGGATTCATACGTCCGCCGCAACCGTCGCCGTGCTGCCCGAGCCAGAGGAGGTCGACGTCGAGATCAGGCCGGAGGATATCCGCATCGATACGATGAGGGCGAGCGGTGCGGGCGGCCAGCACGTGAACAGAACGGACTCGGCGGTCCGCATTACACATTTGCCGACTGGCATCGTTGTTGTCTCGGCCGAGAAGTCCCAGCACCAGAACCGGAGGCTGGCCATGCAGGTGCTGAGGTCCCGGCTTTATGAGCTCGAGCGGCAACGCTCGGCTGATGAGCGGGCGGCACAGCGACGCGGTCAAGTGGGCTCAGGCGATCGCTCGCAGCGGATTCGCACATACAATTTTCCACAGGGACGTGTCACGGATCATCGCATCAATCTAACTTTGCACAAGCTCGATCAGGTCTTAGACGGCAGCGCCCTGGACGAGCTTATCGATGCACTCATAACAGATCATCAGGCCAATTTGCTTGCCGAAGCGAATGCTTACGACCATATCTGAAGCGAGCGTCGGATCTTTGACCATTGCTGAGGTTACGGCCGAAGCGACGCGGCGCCTTCGCGAAGCCGGAATCGAGTCGCCTGCCCGTGATGCACGCATTTTGATTACCGCGGCGCTGGGCCTTGAGCCCCATCAGCTCATCAGCCGACCGGAAATGCCGGTTGGTTCGGCCCAATTGGAGCAAGTGAACCAGTTCATCGCCCGACGCCTTGCCCGCGAGCCGGTGTCGCGCATTCTTGGCAGCAGGGGCTTTTACGGCCGTCAATTCGAGATCTCGCCCGCGACCCTCGATCCGCGGCCCGACAGTGAGACCGCGATCGAGGCGGCCATTGAATTGGTCGGGAGTGGCCCGAGAGGCAGAGATTTGCCCCTTCGAATACTGGATGTTGGAACGGGCTCAGGCTGTCTTCTGGTCACATTGCTGGCGGAGTTGCCCCGTGCGACAGGGCTCGGAACCGACATCGACGCAGCGGCGTTGCAAGTGGCACAACGCAACGCCTATCGCCATGGAGTGGCTTCGCGTGCCGAGTGGAAACTGGCACGCTCTCTGAACGGCATAGCCGGACCTTTCGACCTACTGGTTGCGAATCCGCCGTATGTTCCGACAGGCATGATCGAAGACCTAGATCCGGAGGTCCGGGAATACGACCCGTGGTCTGCACTCGATGGTGGCTCCGATGGGCTGGATGTCTATCGAGAGCTCGTAAGAGATCTTGTCAGGGTGGTTCCGGATGGGTGGGCGGTCTTCGAGGTCGGTAAAGGGCAGGCTTCCGCAGTTTCCGAGCTGCTGACCTTTGCCCGAATCGGTGCCCAGTCGCCCGAGATTCGCACCTTCCGCGATCTGAACGGGGTTGACAGGTGTGTGGCGTGGAGGGCACGCAACTGAATCGAGAAAGAAAAACACTTGGAAACGAGCCATACCCGGGCTAATGTCAAATCAGGCGGAAGGAAGCGCGACCGCACCAGTGCAGCTGGGTTCCTCCTATGGCTGCCTCCTGCGAGCGCAAGTGAACCGAGCGAAACGAGCGAATTGCCCGCACTGGTCGCAAGTTGGTCGACCGGGTCAGCAGTCGCGATGGCAGCGCCGTTTTGCTGAATGCGCCTTTTCCCGAGTGGATTGACTGGCGAATTTTTCGTGAGTGTCAGAGCTACAAGAATGAACACGGTGCGTTCGCGCACGCAAGTGACGTGACGAATGCAGCAACGCTTGCAACGTGCTGCTTCGAGGGGGCAGACGCTATCTGTTCGTCAGACAGATGTGCAGGGCAGCTTCGCCGCTGGCCGCCCCCGACATGCAATGAAAAATAGAAGTTAATCGGCATAGTTGAGATTGGGAGACTATGAGGCAGGGACAGCAAAATCGCAGAGGCCGTGGGCGTAATCGCAAGGCTCACCACAATCCACTGACACGCAGCTATGAATCAAACGGTCCGGATGTGAAGATCCGGGGTACGCCGGCGCACATTGCTGAAAAGTATATGTCCTTGGCGCGTGACGCGCTTGCTTCCGGTGATCCAGTATTGGCCGAGAATTACTTGCAGCACGCCGAGCACTACAATCGCATCATCATGGCGTACCGTGAGCAGACGGTCCAGCAGGCCGGCGAGAGCATGAACGGTGCCGGCCGTCACCGCAGCGACGTAGTTGATGCGGATGACTACCTGGACGACGATGCCGATGAGGCGGAAAGCTATGCAGTTCCGCGTGGTCAGGAGCCGCAGCCGCGAATGGATGGCAACGGCAGAATGGATGATCGCCACCAACAGGAGAACGGCCGCCCATCTCGGAACCGATTTGAAGAGCAGCGAGCGAGCGCCGCCGAAGACACTCCGCAGCCCACTCAGCAGGTCGAAGTGGCCGAGCAATCCGCGATCGAGGCCAGTCGTCAGCCACGGTCTGAAACCTCTCAACGGCGGCGCGACCGTTTTGCCAGCTCCATGCAGGAGCAGCCTGAATTCCTGCGGCGCCCCGTGAGGCGCGCGCGCCGTGAGGCAAACGGGGGCAGCTCTGACCAGTCGAATGGCGCCGGCGCCAATGACGACGCCAAGGAACAATAAGAGCCTAGGAACCTAGCCAATAACGAGGACCCGAGACGGGGACGATTTGGGGGAGCTGCCGTACTCTCGAGTGCGGCATCGAAATACAACTCATCACAGATCCAAATTGGATGACCGGGGGCTAAGCTTCCGGCAGCGACGGCCTTCGCATATCCGCGGAACCTCAATTCTCAACGTGTAGCGGAGCTGGTGGAGCGTCGAGACTCGCGTGTTGATCGTCGCGTTGCTGGTCTATGAGAGTTGCGGCCAGGTGGGAGTCCTGCACGCCAATATTGCTGTGGATGTGTAGGTCCTTGCCGCCATTCAAAGGAGCTGCGTCCTGCGTGGGGTGCAAACTTTAGCACGCCGGCACGCTACCTGCTGTCATTGCGAAGGTGTCGCCTCAATCACCACCTCGGTTCAGCGCAGACGAGATTCGGTTCACGAGATGGCGATTGATCATCGCTGCACGCCGGCGTTGCCCCGCCCGTAGCATCAATCCGGTCTTGATCGACCGCAAGCTCTGCGCCTGCGTTTCGTGCAGAGTTAGCATGAGCCTGGCCCTTCCGGCGCGCCGTCGCCACACTATATTCCACGCGACGGGGGCGGAGGGTGCCTGTCGGGCCCGGCTGACCCCGTCACCAATCCTGACGGACTGGCGTTCGGATCGTGCCTAGCAGGGCGAACGAACGCGCTGAGGAGGGAAATACATGAATTTCGATAGGTATACGGACCGGGCCAAAGGCTTCGTCCAGGCGGCCCAGGCTTTGGCTCTGCGGGAAGGCCATCAACAGTTCTCGCCCGAGCACCTGCTTAAAGTTCTGCTTGATGACGAGGAGGGCTTGGCGGCTGGGCTGATTGAGCGGGCGGGCGGGCAATCCAGGCAAGCGCTCGTGGCAGTCGAGCAAGCACTGGCGAAAAGGCCGAAGGTTTCGGGCAGCGGTGCGGGGCAGCTTTACCTCACACCTGAACTGGCCCGCGTTTTCGATCAGGCCGAGCAGGTCGCCGACAAGGCTGGCGACAAATTCGTTACTGTCGAGCGACTGCTTCTCGCGATCGCACTTGCTCGCGACACCGAAGCCGGGCGGATCCTCGCAAACGCCGGGGTCACTCCACAGAACCTCAATCAGGCGATCAACGAGCTGCGCAAAGGCCGGACTGCGGACACAGCTACGGCCGAGCAGGCCTATGATGCCTTGAAGCGGTATGCGCGCGACCTGACCGAGGCGGCCGCGGAGGGTAAGCTTGACCCGGTTATCGGCCGCGACGAGGAAATCCGCCGAACGATGCAAATCCTGTCCCGGCGGACAAAGAATAACCCCGTGCTGATCGGCGAGCCGGGCGTCGGTAAGACAGCCATCGCCGAAGGGCTCGCGCAGCGCATCGTCAAAGGCGACGTCCCCGAAAGCCTCAAGGACAAGAAGCTGCTCGCCCTCGACATGGGTGCATTGATCGCCGGCTCGAAGTACCGCGGTGAATTCGAGGAGCGGCTTAAGGCGGTGCTGCAGGAGGTGACGGCGGCGGAGGGCGGGATCATCCTGTTCATCGACGAGCTGCACACCATCGTCGGGGCCGGCAAATCGGAAGGCGCGATGGATGCCTCCAACCTGCTAAAGCCGGCGTTGGCCCGTGGTGAACTGCACTGCATCGGCGCGACCACGCTCGACGAGTACCGTAAACACATCGAGAAGGACGCGGCTTTGGCCCGCCGTTTCCAGCCGCTGTTCGTCTCCGAGCCGTCGATGGAAGACACCATCTCGATCCTGCGCGGCCTAAAGGAGCGCTACGAGCAGCACCACAAGGTGCGCATTTCCGACTCAGCGCTGGTGGCCGCAGCGACGCTGTCGCACCGTTACATCACCGACCGGTTCTTGCCGGACAAGGCGATCGACCTCGTCGACGAGGCCGCCTCGCGTCTCAGAATGCAGGTGGACTCAAAGCCGGAAGAACTCGATTCCATCGATCGGGAGATCGTACGTCTGAAGATCGAGGCCGAGGCCCTTAAGAAGGAGACTGACGCGGCCTCCAAGGACCGGCTGCAGAAGCTAGAGGCGGAGCTGTCAGAGCTTGAGGAGCGCTCGCGTGAGCTGACGGTCCGCTGGCAGCAGGAGAAGGACAAGCTTGGCAGGGCAGCACAGCTGAAGTCGGAGCTCGACCGTGCCCGCAATGAGCTCGCGCACGCTCAGCGGCGCGGGGAATGGCAGCGTGCGGGCGAGCTGACCTATGCCATCATCCCCAAGCTCGAGAAGGAATTGGCAGAGCTTGAGGCGAAGGGCGGCGATGGTGAATTCCTGGAGGAGGCGGTCACTGCGAACCACATCGCCCAGGTCGTCTCGCGTTGGACCGGCGTGCCCGTCGACAAGATGCTGGAAGGCGAGCGCGAAAAGCTCCTCAAGATGGAGCAGGCGCTCTCCAAGCGTGTCGTCGGTCAGGAGGAGGCGGTCGAGGCCGTGTCCACGGCGGTCCGCCGTGCGCGGGCTGGGCTGCAGGACCCGAACCGGCCGATTGGCTCGTTCATGTTCCTCGGCCCCACTGGCGTCGGTAAAACGGAGCTGACGAAGGCGCTCGCCGAATTCCTATTCGACGACGAGTCGGCGATGGTGCGCATCGACATGAGCGAGTACATGGAGAAGCACTCCGTGGCTCGCCTCATCGGGGCTCCTCCCGGATACGTCGGCTATGAAGAAGGCGGCGCTCTGACCGAGGCCGTCCGGCGGCGGCCCTACCAGGTGGTGCTGTTCGACGAGATCGAGAAAGCCCACCCGGACGTCTTCAACGTGCTGTTGCAGGTGCTCGATGATGGACGCCTGACGGACGGGCAGGGCCGCACGGTCGACTTCCGGAACACGCTGATCATCATGACCTCGAACATCGGTGCCGAGTACCTCGTGTCCGCAAAAACCGAGGAAGACTTCGAAACAGCGAAGTCGTTCGTACTCGCCGAGGTGAAGACAAAGTTCAGGCCCGAGTTCCTGAACAGAATTGACGAGATCATCGTGTTCCACCGGCTCAAGCGGGAGCAGATGGCAGCGATTGTCGATATCCAGATCGGTCGCTTGCAGAAGCTGCTCAGGGGGCGCCAGATCCAGCTCGAGCTGGACGAGGAGGCACGGCAGTGGCTCGCTAACCGCGGGTACGATCCTGCCTATGGCGCGCGGCCTCTGAAGCGCGTGATCCAGAAGTACGTGCAGGATCCACTGGCTGAGCAGGTCTTGGCCGGACGCATCATGGACGGTCAGACGGTACGTCTCACGGTGCGCGACGGTGCCCTGGTCGTCAACGGCGAGCCGGTCCGAGCCGCGGCCTGACGGAGCTCACTGAAAGGGGGGCTGACCTGCTGGCCAGCCCCCTTTTTGCTTCAAGCTAGAATCAAATTATCGGCGCGGTATCAGCGGCTCGCAGTCATTACCGGAGCGCGCCGCATCAGCTCGTCGATACGGCTGCGCTCCTTCTGGTACTCGGCGAGTTGGCGTCCGGTGAGTTGCCGCTCATGCGGAACCTGGATTTTGAGGGGATCGACGAACCGGTTGTTGACCAGGACCTCGTAATGCAGGTGGGGACCTGAGCACAGGCCAGTGCAGCCCACATAACCAATAACTTGGCCCTGCTTTACCTTGACTCCCTGCTTGATGTTGGGAGCAATCCGCGACATGTGCGCGTAGGTGGTCTGGTATCCGTTGGCATGACGGATGCGCACGTAGTTTCCGTAGCCGCCTTTTCTGTGCGCCTCCTCGACGACGCCGTTTCCAGCCGCCATGATCGGAGTTCCGACAGGTGACGCCCAATCGATGCCAGTGTGCATCTTCGGGGCGTTGATGATGGGGTGAACGCGCATGCCAAAGCCGGACGTTAGGCGGACGGATTCACCGCGGACCGGCCTCCGCATCAGGAACCGCTTCGAATTGTTCCCATACTCGTCGTAGTAATCGACGATCCCGTCGGGCGTGCGGAATCTCCAGAACCGCCGTGCCTCGCCACCTGAGGTGATAGCGGAGTACAGCAGCTCTCCGGGGGTGCTGTCCGGGCCTTCATCCTCCTTCACGTCGAAGAAGAAGTCGAGCGTATCGCCGTGCCCCACCCGCCGGCGGAAGTCCGTGTCATATGCATGAATTCGGAGAATTTGCATGATTGTGTCGGGCGGAACACCCTCGGCCAGAGCCGCGTGGTAGATAGCCGCATAAAGACTGGCCGTGTGCGAGGTGTCGCCTTCCTTCAAGGTGACGCGGGCCACTTTATCGTCGTAGGGCTCGGAGCTTGCGACGAACTCGCCAGCAGCATTACGGACAACCGTCACCTTGTGCTCGTGCGCTTCGGAGAAGATGCTGAGGCGAACGGGCTCCACATTATCCGGGTCTGACAGAGACGGGACCAAGGTTACGTGCACCTCCTGTCCCGGCATCAGTGCGTTGTCGGGGAAGGTTGGCCTCGCGGCCTGCAGCATGGCGTTCACCTGCCATTGCTCGGTGCCAAGCCGTTGGAGAATTCGCGCAAGATTATCTCCGCGCGCGACCCGGATCACGCGGACCTCGCTCGGCTCAAGGCCGTCCTCTACGTCATCGGCATCTGCAACCGACTTGAACAGAACCGTCGTGTTTGGGGGCGGCGCGGAATCCAAGGTGAGATCTGCGCCAATGTCTTCCCCGATCGCGACATCAGCTTCTTGCGGACGAGCGAGATCATCAGGCTGCAAGCTCGGACGCATCGCCAGATTCTGCGCTTCCTCCCTGGCACGGGCGACCAGCTCTGCGACTTCACTCTCGTCGAGCTCTTGGCCATCGTCGCTCGGCAGAATTCCCCCGAGCAGCTCCACGACCCGGATCGAGACATCCGATTGGCTCTCGCGCGAGGTACCCTCTGAGTCACTCGCGTCCGCCTCAGTCGCGTAGAGCTTGAAGGGATTGAAGGGAGGAATCGCCTCAGCCTCCGAAGGTGGGACTTCGGAGAGCCGCGACACGATTCTCATATAGGGCCTGATTTGAATGAACGGGCGGTTATTCCGGCGGACCTGCACCTGCTCGTGAATGATGTGCTTTACGCCGATGCTACCGGTAGCAATTTGCAGCCGATCTGACTTGGGAACAGACCAGTTCAAGCCGTCTGAGGCGTTGCGGATGACGGCCGGCTGCGGCAGACGCGCTTCCCGGAACTGCTGCAGAGCGGGCATAACGCCCTCTCTAGTGTCAATTGCATCGAGCGAACCGAAAAGGACCACACCGATCGCTGCGGTTCCTACACCAGCTGCCAGGAAGGTACTAACGAGCCAGCGAAACCGACCCGCGCGACGCGGCTCCCCGGGGTCTTGATCGAAGATGTCCGGTACGGACCTGCGCGCGCGCCCCCGATAAACGTATGGCAATCCCTGCGTCCGGCTCGCCACTCTGACCGGCCGAATCCGACCGACAGGCGCATGGCGCTGCGTGTTCAGCACGCCTGTTCACCCCCCAATGTTGCGAGTGTCGCGGGCTTAGGGCCGCACAAAAGCAAGCGTTTGGCTGCCGTTAACTTTGTTGAGTGCGTACCGGCAAGTCAACCAATTGCTCTGACCACCCCATACTGGGGCGCGAAAAAGTCGAGATGACGGCGCCGGGCCGTCGTCGAATTCAAAGCCACTGGAGGAGTTCCAGCCGGCGCGACGTGCTTGTTCTCATGATTGTAACCGGGAGCCGCTGCAGGCGTGTGCCAAAAGCGCTTACTGGATTGAACCAACGATCTGGCACCCTATATCCGGAGCCGCATAGGCAGTTAAGGCTCTGAACTGCCGAAATTTTCCGCCCTTGGGTCGTTGAAATCTCAATGGCAGACCCTAAATATCTTTATACAGGTAGGTCACCTATCCAGTGGGTGGGTTCACCTTGGGTGGGCGCATATGGCCCGCTTCTCCGGGCTCCCAGCAACTTTTTCATCGGCGCTGAATTCGGGTGTTGACAGGGGCAAGGGGTTCCATTAGATAAGCCCTTGTCGCGAGGCGGTGAGGCCTCGCTGCCCTGCTGGGCGCCAAAACCTCCGTCGAAACGGCGCGGTTCTCTAAGCCGGTCACATCCGGAAGGGTCTCGCTGTCCCGGAGGTCTCGCATAGGCGGTCGGTGCCCACTATCGCTCTTTGACAAAGTAGATCGTGAAGAAAGGGAAACGCAGGCGGCGGAGTCCTGGCGGGCTCGATAGCTTCCTCGCGGAAGCTGGGAGCCAAACGAGACTCTGGCGAGAACTGCGTTTCAGCCATCACCATGGATGCTCCTGGTGAGAGGTAACTCTCACTGTGGCAGCGTCTTGTGTGAAGGTGCCCGTTACGCAGTGATCCTTGGAGTGATTCCCTCCAAGCCGTCCAGAATCAGAACTCTTCCAACTTGAGAGTTTGATCCTGGCTCAGAACGAACGCTGGCGGCAGGCCTAACACATGCAAGTCGAGCGGACCCTTCGGGGTTAGCGGCAGACGGGTGAGTAACGCGTGGGAACCTACCCAGTGGTACGGAATAGCCCAGGGAAACTTGGGGTAATACCGTATACGCCCGAAAGGGGAAAGATTTATCGCCATTGGATGGGCCCGCGTCGGATTAGCTAGTTGGTGGGGTAATGGCCTACCAAGGCGACGATCCGTAGCTGGTCTGAGAGGATGATCAGCCACACTGGGACTGAGACACGGCCCAGACTCCTACGGGAGGCAGCAGTGGGGAATATTGGACAATGGGCGAAAGCCTGATCCAGCCATGCCGCGTGAGTGACGAAGGTCTTCGGATTGTAAAGCTCTTTTGGCGGGGAAGATAATGACGGTACCCGCAGAATAAGCCCCGGCTAACTTCGTGCCAGCAGCCGCGGTAATACGAAGGGGGCTAGCGTTGTTCGGAATCACTGGGCGTAAAGCGCACGTAGGCGGATTTGCCAGTCAGGGGTGAAATCCCGGGGCTCAACCTCGGAACTGCCTTTGATACAGCAAGTCTAGAGTCCGGAAGAGGTGAGTGGAATTCCTAGTGTAGAGGTGAAATTCGTAGATATTAGGAGGAACACCAGTGGCGAAGGCGGCTCACTGGTCCGGCACTGACGCTGAGGTGCGAAAGCGTGGGGAGCAAACAGGATTAGATACCCTGGTAGTCCACGCCGTAAACGATGGATGCTAGCCGTTGGCAAGCTTGCTTGTCGGTGGCGCAGCTAACGCATTAAGCATCCCGCCTGGGGAGTACGGCCGCAAGGTTAAAACTCAAAGGAATTGACGGGGGCCCGCACAAGCGGTGGAGCATGTGGTTTAATTCGACGCAACGCGAAGAACCTTACCAGCTCTTGACATGCCCGGACGGTTTCCAGAGATGGATTCCTCCCAGCAATGGGCCGGGACACAGGTGCTGCATGGCTGTCGTCAGCTCGTGTCGTGAGATGTTGGGTTAAGTCCCGCAACGAGCGCAACC
>Ga0310827_101109_pt1 | contig 15291 bp, 25 predicted proteins | sample WT_ome_2_FD_201309 | JGI IMG/M metagenome (GOLD analysis project Ga0310827, IMG submission 201309) | Sorghum-adapted microbial communities enriched on wild type (WT) sorghum from Joint BioEnergy Institute, Emeryville, California, United... ... | reverse complement strand
GGTCCTTTTATCGAAAAAGTTAAACGTGACGCCCAAATACATTTAATAAAGATAGCAAAGCGCAACATTGAAAACGGCAGCTATCAACCGAGTAAAGTTAAACTATCTTAATTTTATATCCGAAGGGTGCATATAAAAACCATTGACTATATGCAAAAGGGGGAAAGTTCGTGCTAAAAGATTCAGTTTACGCAGCTTCAGCAATTGAAACGCTGCAAAAGGAGGAAGGACTTGAGGGAGTTCAAATCGCAATGGATCTGAACGTTTCACCTCAGTTGATAAGTAACATAAAACATGGCCATAGGAAGTTGCAAAAGGATATTGCTAAGTCAGCGATGACTACATATGACAGTCCAGAGTTTATCATGCAACTACTTTACGAATTTAGTGAGGGTTATACGGCACCGGTTGCCAATGGTAAGGTGATTGATCCACACAGGTTATCATTCGAGGAAATGACGATTCAGCAAGTAAAAGAAGTAATACAAATTTTAGATGAAGTTAGTTTGGCTAAACCTCCAAATGAAACAACAAAAGAGGAGAAAGTACGGATTGAACAAGTCATAAGTGAATTACTTGACGCAGATATGTTTATCAATAATCTTCTCGCAGTTTTAGCAAAAGAATATGGTTTTAGTTTAAGAAAATGCAAGCGTAATAGGGTGCCATATTGGAAATCGAAAGGGTGGATATAGAGATGGAATTTAACTATACAGAGTTTAAAGAGAAGTATGGAGAAGAAGCAGCAGACATTGTGAAAAACGAGATTGATAGTGCAGAAGATTTTAATCTTAAGTGGCAGTTACAAGTTAGCCATGAAAACGAACACTGGATTAATTTTCTATTTGTAACTCCGATAGACGCAAGGACTTTCAGAGTTTATAAAAGATCAAAAAAAATCATTCCAAAAGTTCTGATTGGCAGAGGTGAATGTGAAAAAATACTAACAATCATGAAAGAACTGGGGGCATGAATATGGACTTTGCTGACATTTATTTACTGACTGTCGTATCCGTGGGAATGGTAATATCCTACAGAATAATGAGAGATGAAGCAAAAGCAGAGAAAAAGCAAAAGCGATAGTCGTCGGCAAACAACTATCGCAGGTAAACAAATTCTGAACAAATAAATTGTACCATGGCGGGTTTGAGCCCGTCAACATGGTCAGGAGGTAAAGACACCCTCCAACTTTTCCAGCCTCTTGGCCATGTTGATGGTTTTAAACCATCCTAGTTGTCTTTTATCAACCGAGCGAGAGTGTGCCACGATCCAGTATAACGGGGAGCCGCACCGAAATACATGCGAATGGCGTGGAAAACCATTCAGGTCATTGCCATGACGTTGCAAAACACGAGGTAGTGGCGGAATAGGTAAACGCTAAAGCACGACCTTAATGAGGCCAGCATATAGGCAGTGGAAATAGGCTTGGGCTGGACGATCGCTGTCATGCAAGGTGCAAATCCTTGCCTACCTCATTAGTACATATGAAGGGAGGTTTATCAATGTTAAATGTTACTGTTTGCCCCGAGTGTGGCGAATACGGGAAAGTAGAGTGAGAAGACGGCTGGTATTGCAAGGAATGTGGTTGTGGAGAACAAATCATTAAGGAGGATTACTAGTGAAACTAGACGTTTATGTTTGCTGTGATGACCATGAATTTGCAGTTCGAGAAAACGAAGAACCATCATGGTGTCCTCTATGCAGTACAGACAAAATTGAATTCAGTCATGAAGTAGATTTACTGGAACAAAAATAAAACTCCTGCAGCTACAGGAGTAGGGAATTTAAAAATATTCATCTACCGTCATTTTAACCTAATTTTGGTTTAAAAACAAGGAGGGTAACAAAGTGAAAGAGATTCGATTACTAGAATTAAACCTAAAAAATTTTAAGGGAATAAAAAGTTTCTCGTTAAAAGCCAACGGAAATAATGTCCGGGTGTTCGGTGATAATGCAACAGGTAAAACAACTTTGTTCGATAGCTTTGTATGGTTACTGTTTGATAAGGATTCGAATAACCGCAAAGATTTTTCCATCAAAACTTTGGACAAGTCAGGAAAGGTAATTCATAACCTAGACCATGAAGTGGAAGCTGTATTTCTAGTTGACGGGGAAACATTAACTTTAAAAAAGGTTTTTTCTGAAAAGTGGACAAAAAAACGAGGTGCCGCGGTTTCTGAGTTTACAGGTCATACGACGGATTACTTTATTGATGGCGTGCCAGCAAAGAAAAAGGAATATGATCAACTGATTTCGTCTTTAATCAGTGAGGATGTATTCAAACTCCTTACAAGTCCAAGTTATTTCAACGAGCAATTAAAGTGGCAAGACCGCCGGAAAGTTTTATTGGAAGTTTGTGGAGACATTACAGACGAAGAAGTTATTGCAAGTAACAAAGAATTAGAACAGTTACTTGACGTCCTAAATGGACGGACAATTGAAAACCATCGAAAAGTGATTGCCGCCCGTCGAAAAGAAATTAATGATCAACTTGAAAAAATACCGGTACGGATTGATGAAATCAATCATAATCTGCCTGATTTAAGCAATCTTGATAAATCAGCATTAGAAGCACAAATCAGTCAAATTAATGCTGAAATCGACGAAAAACAAGACCTGATCAGCAACATTCGGAATGGTGCTGCTATCACTCAAAAGCAAAAGCAAATCCAAGAAATTGAAATTGAACTTTTGCAAATCAAACAACAACATGAAGCAGGCTCTAAAGACGAATTATACAAGCTAAAAGCGCGGATACAAGAGGAAGAATCAAATATAAGTTTGCTTGATTCCAAGGCTAAAAACATCCAAATGCAAATTAGTTATAACGAAAAGAATATTCAACAGATTGAAGCACAATTAGAAGCGTGGAGAACCGATTGGTCACAAATTAACAGCCAAGAGTTTACGCATGATGAACTATGCGCTTGCCCGACGTGTGGACAAGACTTACCAGAAGATCAAGTTATTGCCGCAAGAGAAAAAGCACTTGCGCAATTTAACTTAGAAAAGTCGAAAAAACTAGAGGAAATCACAAATAAGGGCAAAAATGGCGCTGTCCAAAAACAGAAACTCTTAAATGATAACGAAAAGCTACTTAAAGAAATTGACAAATTGAAAGCAGAAGTCGCCAAGAAACAAGAGGCTATAAGCAAGTTTGAAACTCAATTACAAGCAGTTAAAAGCACGATCATTGACATTACAGAGAATCCTCTGTATGTGGCTAAACTTCAAGAAAAACAACAGTTACAAAAAGAAATCGGTGAATTGCAGTTATCAGCTAATGAATCCATTCAATCAGTTCAAATGGAAATTTTAGAACTGAAACAACAACGTGATCAGCTAAATGCTGACTTGGGTAAGTTTTCCATCCTGAAACAAACTGAACAACGTATTCAAGAGTTAGAAATGCAAGAGAGGGAGTTGGCCGCAGAATTCGAGAAGTTGGAACACGAACTGTTCCTAACTGAAGAATTCATTCGGGCAAAAGTGAATCTCTTGGAAGAGAAGATTAATAGCAAGTTCAAATATGCTCGCTTTAAATTGTTTGATCAACAAATCAACGGGGGTTTACAAGAAGTTTGCGTAACGACATTTGACGGTGTCCCGTATGATTCCGGGTTAAACAACGCCGCAAAAATCAATGTAGGGCTTGATATTATTGCAACGTTATCCGAGCATTACGGATTTAAAGCACCAATCTTTGTCGATAATGCCGAAGCAGTTACCAAACTATTAGATATCGATACACAAGTAATTAGCTTAGTTGTAAGTGAGAAGGACAAGCAATTGCGTGTAGAAACAGTACCAACAGAAATGAAGGAGGCAATCTAATATGTCAAATGAAATAGCAACACACGAAACTTTTAAAACAGGATTAGCTAAGGTGTCCGACACCTTCTACCCTATGATCGAGCAACAATTAACTGGAAATGGCATTCGCATGGACGATTATCAAAAAACATGTGTAATGAACGCGATTGCCGCTATAAACAACGTTTTGGATACAAAAGGAATTAGTTGGAATAGTCCGGATTTAGATCGTAACAATATCACAGATATTTTGTTGAAAGTTGCAGCATTAAAGCTGAATGCATCTGCTAGTCCACGTGAAGTTTATTTCCAATTGCGAAATGTGAAGTTGGCCGTACCGAATCCAAGCGGTGGAAAACCAATAGACAAATGGGTAAAACAAATAGAAATGGGTATCGAAGGCGATGGCAACGATGCGATTTTAGCAAATTTCGGACGAGATGTTAAAACAGTACACAATTATTGGTTAGTTCGTGAAAATGATGAATTTGAATATCCAATGTACAACGGTATCGAAGTAACACCTCCAAAGTGGAGACCTACAGGAAAAGGCAAAGTTGTCCGTGTGGTTTATCCTATTGAAAAAACAAACGGGAACATCGAATACCTAATTTCGGAACGTGAGGATGTTATAAAAAACCTAATCGCACACGTAAACAATAATTTAATGAACGAAACATTCGGTATTGCTAAAGACCGTTATAATGCTACACCTGAACAGAAAAAGAAAATTAACACAAAGAAGAAAGAAATAATCGACAAAATCGAAAGTCTTGGACTTGAAAAAGCGTTAGATGATGAATCATTAGCCGATTATATCAGTCTGGCTTGGAGAGAAAAACAAAGTCGCGAATCTATGCTTATTCGAAAGATGAGAAATAACGTCACGAAAAAATACACAAAAGATTTCGGTAACGCATTTGTAAGCATGACTTATGACGAAACTACAGATGAGGATTACAAACGAGTAAGGAAAGAAATCAATGAACATGCGAACAGTGAAGTCCTTGATTTTGAAGAGGTTCCAACTATTGAACAACCAAAACAAGCGCAAGTTATTGACTATGATCCCGTTAAGGAAGAACAAGAAGTACTTACACCTGATAAAGCACCTGAACCGGAACAAATGACATTTGAAGGGACAGGGACAGAAGGACCGGGATTCTGATGATCGAGATTAAGGCATTGGCAACCGGAAGTAAGGGGAATTGCTACTACGTGACGGATGGCCATTCCCCCATCCTCTTGGAGTGCGGAATCCGATTCAGAGACGTTCAAAAACGGCTCAATTTCAAGACTTCTAACTTAGTAGGGTGTTTGGTCACCCATGAGCATAAAGACCACTGTAGTGGCTTAAATGACGTATTAAAGGCAGGAATAAACTGTTACATGTCACCTGGGACTGCTACAGCGATAGGAGTAAGTCACCACCGAATTAAAAAGGTCGAAGTGAAAAAACAATTCACTTTAGGTACATGGACCATATTACCATTTGATGTTCAGCACGACGTTTCAGAACCATTTGGATTTCTTTTGCAGAATCAGGCTGGCGAAAAACTTTTATTCATTACAGATACCTATTATGTCAAATACAAGTTCCCAGGGGTTACCCACATCATGATAGAGTGCAACTATTCCCGCAAAATATTAATTCAGAACATTGTAAATGGTCGTGTTCCAAAAGTGATGAAAAAACGTCTTGAGCGGTCACATTTTAGCCTCGAGAATGTCAAAGATTTTTTAAAAGCAAATGACTTATCGAAAGTACAGGAAATATGGCTTTTACACCTATCGGATAACAACAGTAACGAAGAATTGTTTAAGAAAGAAATACAAGAGTTAACTGGAAAACTTGTTTTTGTACCGTGAGGAGTGATCGGGGTTATGGAAAATCAAATACAGCCGTCGGGGTTCGTGATCCAGCCCCGATTGCAATTCAAACATCTAAGAGATCGGATGATTTATTTGTATCTAATTGAAGAAGCGGATTATACAGATAATGTCGGTAAAACAGAACTTAATATAACTGAGATGTCAAAAGAAACAGGATGGACAAGGGATATGATTTATACTTCCTTGAATCGTCTAAAACAAGCCGGTTATATCAAGACTGAAACTATGTATCAAAAACAAGGCATTTTGGTGGAAATTGTGGATTATGATTGGTTTCAAAAGCTTGATAATTACAAGAAAAACGGGGAAAAGAACCCGCAAGGAATCCACAAGAAACACGCAAGCAACCCACAAGGGAAAGAATCGGCAAATCCTTATGTATCAAGGGGTGACGACATGGCAGAAAACGGAAATCCACAAGCAACCCACAAGAAACACGCAAGCAATCCGAAAATTACCGAGTATCTACTTATATTAGTTAACAACATAAACAGCAATAACAACATAAACATTAAAAACATAACGTCGATCATCGACGAAGCAAATGTTAAAAACAATAATTTGTCATCTAAACAAGACATTGAAATCTTTGTTGATTTTGCTTTGCAAATCAACGCTCTACCATCTGGAACATCACGTAAAGTTTTAATTTCTTACTTTGATTGTATTCGTCTAACCAGACAAACATGCACAATATCAGCAAAAATTTTGGCTAAGTTTATAGAAAAAATTAGTAAATACTCTGTGAATCAAATTCATTACGCTTTATGGACTCACGTGGAAAAGCATGATGACAAAAGAGAAAACTATACACTTGGGATACTACGGAACACAGACGAACATGAAGCAAGACGTGGCTTAATCAAACTAAAAAACAAAGGTGGTGTTCTAGATCGTGCAGTCGGTGAAGAAAATCCTAAATACGACTACGGATTCTGAAATTCTTGAGGAATATGTTTGTACCGGATGCGGTAATAAGGTGCAAGTCGTCAAGATGAAAATGCTATTCGGACCTAACAAAGGTGAATGGTTCGAAACAAAAAAAGGTTGTGACTGTGAAGTTATCGGCATCATTAAAACACAACAACAGGAAGCAAAGAACGCGCGATTGATGAAAATATTTGAGGAGAATAGCTTAATCAATCCGTCATTGAGAGAAGCAACATTTGACAATTTTATTCCCGGGGAATTTGGTCGAGCCCTTGAAAAAGCTAAAAAATACGTGAGTGAGTTTGATATAAAGAACCCTAAAAATCTATTATTTCAAGGTTCATTCGGTACTGGCAAAAGTCACTTATCAGTTTCGATTGCCAAAGCTTTGACAGCAAAAGGATATACAACGATATTCATTTCGACACCTAAACTGCTCACTAAGATTCGAAATACATACAACAAGAACAGTGAGCTTGGTGAAGAGAAGATCATTAACTCTTTAGCTACGGTAGACCTAGTAGTTTTTGACGACATTGGTGCTGAAGGAGAAACATCAGGCTGGGTGGTGCAAAAACTATTTGAGATTATCGACCTACGGGCCGGGAAACACAATATTTATACGACAAATCTATCATCAGCAGAATTTGAAATAACAAAAGATATGGGGCGGATATTTTCAAGAATGTTAATAAACACCGACTTGATCAAAATGAATGGTACGGATTATCGAAAAAGACAATTTTTAAAAGGCGGTGCTTAACTTGGTTGAAACAATCGGATTCAACAAAAAGCCTTTTTCTCAGATACTCTGGGAGAAGGAAGGTAAAGTTCATTCAAAGACAGTCTGTTACACGATTGATGACGAATTATCAGCGTTAGCGCGTTTTTATGACACAACTGATTTTTACAATCATTACGATAAAGCGATTGTATTTCGAAACGAAAATAATCAATTTGAATTATCGAGGAGGGAACAATATGGGAATGCTGTATAGGTCTGTGAATGCAATAAACGAACTGAAAAAACGGCATATCATCAGTGAATTGGTTGCTTTAGGTGTTGATGGCGATGGGGCGGTTAATTTATACGATATGGACTACTATCAGCTTAAAAGATTACTAGCTATAGAGCTGTTTCGGAGAGGGTAGAAAGCAATAAAGGAGTGTTTACTTTGGGACAGGCAAGAAAATGGACTCAAGAAGAGCTCAATTTCCTCCAGGAATCATGGGGTGTCTTGAAACGAAGTACGATTGCAAAGAAATTAGCTCGGTCTGTAAATGCCGTTATGATAAAAGCACAGCGCTTGGGTCTTGGTGATCCGCTTACCCACATTGACGGCATTACAATAAGTCAACTTTCGCAACAACTAAATACACACTACGGAATTGTAAAAAATTGGATAAATAAATACGGAATGCCTGCAAGGCAGAAAACTGTTGCTTGCGAAATGAAAGTGTGGATCATCTCTTACTTAGATTTTTGGAAGTGGGCTGAACAAAATAAACAAATGCTAGATTTTAGTCGTTTAGAACGTTTGGCTCTCGGACCAGAGCCTGAATGGGTAGAAGTGAAACGAAGGGCAGATCAGATAAAAAAGTTTCATGTCCCTAAACCACACAACACACCCTGGAGCAAAGATGAAGATGCAAAACTCATATGGATGTTGAACCAACACAAATACACTTATCCGGAGATTGCAAAAGAATTAAAGAGAAGTCAAGGTGCTGTGAAAAGAAGAAAACTAGACTTAAATTTAAAAGCCCGCCCTGTGCAATTACCCAAACATAAGTACACGAAAGAGGAAGAGCGGCTGCTTGTGGAGTTACTTGAAAAAGGTTACTGCTTTGAAGAGATTGCTTCCCGTATGAATCGAAGTGCTTTAGGCGTTCGCGGGAAGGCTGAACGTTTAGGTTACAAATTCAAGAACGGTGTTCCGTATTTAGAAAAGGTGAATTGATATGACACAAAAGGGAATTACGTTCGTTAAATACTTTGAAAGATGGTACGAAACATATCGAAAACCAAAGCTGAGACCAGTTTCCGCTCAAAAATATCACATCTTGATGAGGCAACTTAAAATAAGCAAACTCGGTCAAATGGAATTAAAAAAAATCAAGCGGAAAGATGTCCAAGAATTTTTTAATGATTTTGGTAAAACCAGGCGTAGGGTGACTGTACTAGATAACCATAAATTTATTAAAGCTAGTTTTGCAGATGCGGTGCTTGATGGACTCATTAAAACCAATCCATGTTCGCGGATAGAAATTGTAAGTGTCGAAGATAATTGGGATGTCATGAAGCGTAAAGAAGTGCGCGAAAAGAAAAAATGGCTTGAGCTGGATGAATATAAAAAAACAAAACTATATTTAATCGGAATGTTGAATTGTAGTTTTCAGCAAGATGAAAAAGCTGAATTGCTTTTTAAAAATAATAAAAACGAGATTGTTTCTGTTTTAAAACCGCGTACTTACGTGCCTCAAATGGCGTTAATGACTATATATGTTGCACTAAAAACAGGCGCAAGAGTAAGCGAGATATTAGGCCTAACAAAGGAGGATGTAGACTTTGATAGCGCCACATTAAACATAGATAAAACATGGGATTACAAATTCGGTGGAGGTTTTACGGAAACAAAAAACACATCCAGCATTCGAAAAATCGGGGTGGACAAAGAGTTTTTGCGAGTGATGGAGATCTATTTCTGGTGGTTAGATAAACACAATATCAAAACCGATCAAGGGGCTATCTTTGTAAAAGAGAAAGTAAAAGTGCACAATTCCCTTCCCAATAGTATTTTGAAAAGGATATTTGAATGTTTGGAAATTGAACCTATATCTTTACACAAATTAAGGCATACGCATGCTTCTATACTAATTGCTCAAGGTATATCGTTACAGGTGATTGCTAAGAGATTAGGACATTCGGATACTTCAATGATCCAAAAAACATACGGACATTTACTAGAATCTGTTGAAGAAAGAGAAAATAAAAGGATTCTAGAGGTGATTTAATGCTATCAAATGAAATTTAGGAGGGATAAAAGTGCGAGAGATTAAGTTTCGTGGTAAAGCAGTAATGTCAACAGAGAAACTAGATGTGTTGGGAATTGAACACAAAGATGGATGGGTATATGGAAATCTAGTTATGAAAGAGAATGAACCTTATATCGTAGGAAATATTGTGGAAGTAACAGATGAATATATTACCCACGATTTTTGGGTTCAAGTCATTCCAGAAACGGTGGGGCAATACACTGGCTTTAAAGACGATTGGGACGTTGATATTTACGAATATGATATTGTGAAAGACCCAGATGGGTATTTATGGGTTGTTTTATTTAAAAATGGCTCTTGGGTTCTTAGCGGAGGCGAATATGATTTAGAAGAAGATATTTTGGAATTTGTTAACTGGAATGAAAAAGGTGAAAAAATAGATGTATTGGTTGTTGGAAATTGGTTTGACTCGAAAGAGTTAATGGAGAGGGGAAAATCATGACTGATAAAGAACGGATAGAACAGATTAAAAGAAAACAATTTTTTGAAACTGGGAGCAAAAAGGAATTTGTCCATTTTGAGGATGTTATTTGGCTTATCGAACAAGCTGAACGTGTCCAAGATTTGAAGATAATGCTGAAGGTTTTAGGGAGACAAACTGAACGTTTCAAAAAGGCTTTGGAGTTTTATGCAGATAAAAATAACTGGATTGAATATTCAGTAGGTGATGATTATGTAGTTACTGCTCCGGGAGATGACAACGGAGAAACTGCAAGGAAAGCGTTGGAGGTGCGAAATGACTGATAAAGAACGGATAGGACTTATAAAAAAAGCACGGGAAGAGTTAATTAAAATAGGTGATTGTGAAGGCAATGGGACGGCAAATATGAATGCTATTTACAACGACATGGGATGGCTTGTTGAACAAGCTGAACGTGCTTTAAAAAATGCCGAGGACATAGAAATTATGGATAGACAGTTGGCAAGTGAACAAAAACGTATTATGGAATTGGAAAAAGAGCTAGAAGACCTAAGATTTATATACAGCACCATGAACGGAAAACGTATTCGTTATAAAAAGGCTTTGGAGTTTTACGCAGACAAAAACACATGGTATCAAAAACACATCAAACAAAATGAGTATGAAGCGCCAATAGCATTGAGAGATGAAGGAAGAATTGCCCGTAAAGCATTGGGGATTGGAGGATCAGAGAATGAGTAGTGCTTGTACTTGTCATGTAAATACTGACACCTGTTGGTGGTGTCTTTATCAAAAAGAAAAGGAAAGAGCAGACCGATATGAAAAAGCATTAAAGAAAATTGATGAACGATTAATGTGGGGAAATGCTGAAAACGCCTATGAGGAATGTAAACGAATAATTAAAGAAACATCGGGAGGGAAAGAAATGAACGTGAATGAATTAACAACACTAATTGAAGAATGGGCAAATGATAGAGGGTTGCATGTTGCGGATCCGACTAAACAAACATTAAAACTTGGAGAGGAATTCGGAGAACTATGCCAAGGCATGGCAAAAAATAAACCTGACCAAGTAATAGATTCAATCGGCGATATGTATGTAGTTATGACAATACTTTGTCTGCAACTCGGAATCAGAATTGATGATTGTGTCTATCGAGCCTACGACGAAATCAAAGACAGAAAAGGTCAAATGGTAAATGGTGTTTTTGTCAAAGAATCGGATTTACAGGAGGACAACGACTGATGGACCATCAAAAGAACATGGTGAAGCTGTTCGAAAAGTTAAGGTACCGGCACGATATGTTTACAGTATTTAAGGATTTTCTTGAGATGACAGCCATAGCAATTTCAAATGCGGTTGATTTATATAATCGGCCAAAACGAGAAAAACGGTACTTAGAGATTATAAAACGTTATGAAAAAGATGAATTAATGGTATTTCCAGAGTTGTTGAATGAACTTATTGAAGAATTAGAAAAAAGGCCAAGGGATGTGTTAGGTAGTTTATTCATGGAATTGGAAATATCGAGCAACTGGCATGGTCAATTCTTTACGCCGATGGAAGTCAGTGAGTTAATGACAGAACTAATGATTCCCGGATACGAAGAAAAAATTAAGGAAAAAGGCTTTATTACCATAAATGATCCGGCTGTTGGCGGTGGTGCGACAATAATCGCTTTAACAAACACACTAAAAAGTAAGGGCTACAACTATCAAAAAGTCATGCGCGTTGTTGCGCAAGACATAGACATAAAGTCGGTTCATATGTGCTACGTACAGTTTAGTTTACTTGGGATTGACGCCGTTGTCATGCGTGGAGACACACTGACAATGAAATACGATAACGATGTCTGGAAAACTCCCAATCACATAATTAAGTGGTCCCGATGGCCAGAGCATAAGCCGGCGAAAGGCAATCAACCGGAGCAAAGCTATCAATATGAACAACTAGCACTCTTTTGAAAGGAGGTTATCAAATGATTTGTCCATTATGCAATCGTCAATTAAAAAGTAAGAAAAGCATAGAACGAGGAATGGGGCCTGTTTGTGCAAAGAAGGTAAAAGAAAGAGAAAATGAGCCGCCAGATGGCCAAACAACAATCGAAGAATTTGTTAAAGAAGGTGATTAATTGCGGACAACATATGCAAACCGCGGGATGGCATTTGAACGACTAATCGAGATCACCAACGAACAATACATACATAAAAATCGAGCAGTTATTCAGAAGGTGCCGACTCCTTGGAAAGTATTTTACGACAAGCGAACAAAAAGAAGCAGGGCGATTCCAAAAGAAAAGTCAACGGTAGACTATATCGGTATCGCAAACGGTCGAGCAATTGCCTTTGACGCAAAAAGCACAAGGGAAACAACTCGTTTCCCTCTGGCAAATATAGAAGATCATCAAGTGAAATTTTTGAAACAGTGGAAACAAAATGGCGGCATTTCGTTCATATTGGTCGAATTTGCGAAGAAACATGAGGTTTACCTATTATCTATCGACAAACTCGAAAAATGGTTCCTATCGGCAAAAAACGGGGGAAGAAAATCAATCCCATATGAATACTTCCTGACTAATTGTGACCTTGTGAAAAGCAAGAATGGAATTTTATTAGATTACTTGCCTTTGATTTTTGAAAGGAAGGTGAAATAATGGCAATTCCTATAAAACTCTCACCGTATAAGATGGGCCCTTTGAGATTCGGAACAAGACCATACAAAGAAACTTGGGACACATCGGTAAAAACGACAAAACTTACACCAGATGAACTTGAACAATACAAAGCAGGGAAAAGCATTGATGAAATATTAAGGGAGCGTGAGAACATGCCGGTTAAAAAGTTACCTATCACAATTGAACAATACGTGGAATTGAAATTGCAAAACAAAAAAGAAAAAGAAATTGCCGCAGAATTAGGGTTAACAGAACAACAACTTTGGAGCTGGAAACACTCGAGGAAAGAGAAAATCGCTAAAGCCTTAGAAATTGCCCAGAATGAACAAAAAGATGTTCCTGATACTTATAGTACTAGAGGAGTAGAAAAACGCGAAAATGAGCCAAAATCTGCCGAAAAACCGGTATCTGAAATCGAAGAGCTTAAGAAGGAAATTGAGAATCTAAAAAAGGAAGTAATCGACGCTCACAAGCAAATCACAGAATGGCAAGGAAAGTATTATGAACTTGACGATCAATTCAACTATACACTTCAAGCAAAAGACCAAGCATTAAAATTGAATGCAAATCTGGAAAATCAGTTACAGAAACAATCAAAAGAGATCATCCGCCTGAATGAGGAAATCAATCTACTAAACAAAGAAATATATCCTTTGCGGCAATTAGCATACTTAAAACTGTCTAAGGAAGTGAATTCAGTATAATGAATGTTGTTATCATTGACGGACGTAAGCACTGGATGAAAGAGGAAGATAAGCTAATGACATGTGCTTGGTTTTGCCCGTTGTATCGAAATTGTACCAGCAGGTTTGGGCGCGATTGCAAAAGATTTGGCGGACCGGAAATACCGAAAATAAGGATCATTGAAGAAAAGGTCCATTCGTAATAGAGAAGAAAATTGCGCGGCAAAGGAGGGACAATATGAAACGTATTTTAAATTATGTTGGTTCAAAATGGAATATGGCCAAGTGGATTATTCAGCAAATGCCAGAACACGATGTATACCTAGAGCCATTCTTCGGAAGTGGAGCTGTTCTATTCAATAAACCACCTACAAAAATTGAAACAGTAAATGACATTGACGGTAATATTGTCAATTTATTTAAAGTGATTCGAGAAAAGCCACAGGAATTGGCTAGATTAATAGAATTTACTCCTTATTCAAGGGAAGAATACTATCAGTCATTTGAGTTATTAGAGCAAGAACTATCTGACATTGAAAGGGCAAGAGTTTTCTTAATTCGTTGTTGGATGGCCAGAGGCGGAAAAACATCAGAGCGCACTGGATGGAGACATAACATTGATACTGTTACTATTAACGCTTTGCCAGATTGGAACATATTACCAGGAGTAATTCTCGAGGCAACAAGAAGATTAAAAAATGTTCAAATTGAAAATCAAAATGCAATTCAGCTAATTAGTCGCTATAACCGAGAAAACTGTCTAATCTATGCGGATCCACCATATGTAATTGAGACAAGAAGGCAAAAATATTATGCGCATGAAATGAATGATGAGCAACACATTAAATTGCTTGAAGTGCTTAAAAAACATAAAGGATTTGTTTTATTAAGTGGTTATAATAACGAGATTTATAACGATTTGCTTACCAATTGGACAAAACTTTCAAAAATGGTTAAAACAGAAGCCGCGCAAGTAAAAGAAGAAGTTCTTTGGATGAATCCGGCTGTATGCGAAAGCAATCATCAATTAAATATTTTTGAAGTGAATTAATGAACAATCCGTAAGAAAGTGAGAGTGGCAAATGAAAACAAATAAACAAGACTTACAAGAGTGGAAAGAGCGGTTGGCAAAAGCAGAAGAATTGATTTAAAAAAGCCAGGACCACTCCCGGCTCAAGTACTCGACTATAACAATTTTAACATGGGAGTGATCCTCTTGAAAATAGACGTAGAAAAAATGACTGCTGAGATTAGTCTTATGGAAAACTCATTATATATCGTGAAAGACGGCTACTTAACAAAAGTTACACCAAGAAAATTTGGTGAAGATACGTTCATTTGGAAGGACGGGAGAATTCATGATGTCATTCGAAGTCAAAGAACTCGTTTAAACGGTCAAGAAGAAATTTGAATAATTGTCTGAGGGAAGAACCCAGGACACTGAATGAATGCTTTACGCGTCGTTTGGTGTCCTTTTTTATTTGAAAGGGATGAAAATATGCGGAAGAAAAAGAAAGTATCCGAATTTTATAGATATAAGTTTTGTAGGAAGTGTATTTGGGCGAGTAAAGACGGCCTGTGTCCGTTTTCTGGGTGCCCCAAGGTATTTGGTTGGGTTGCGGATAAAAAGGCAGAGGAGGGTCGGAGCTGATGAATAAAAAAGAAATTGAGGAGATACTAAAGAATTACCACTGGATGTTGAATAGTATCAAACTAGAACGGGAAGCACTTAAACAAATAGGCGGAAATCTATCGGCACAATATGGAATTGAAGCCTCTTTGCCAAAAGCACATGGGCAGAGTGGTGACCCGGTTTTTC
>Ga0310827_101108_pt1 | contig 15296 bp, 19 predicted proteins | sample WT_ome_2_FD_201309 | JGI IMG/M metagenome (GOLD analysis project Ga0310827, IMG submission 201309) | Sorghum-adapted microbial communities enriched on wild type (WT) sorghum from Joint BioEnergy Institute, Emeryville, California, United... ... | reverse complement strand
CCGCAAGCGAAGTCAAAGGCGCAGTCATCGACTATATCTTAAAACGGATTATCTTCAAACCGGCTGAATAAGCCGCTTTTTTTTCGTTGTTTGGCATGACAAAGCTTGGTTGAATCAGCAAGGGTTTGAAGGGAGGCTGTTTCATGTACACCGCCATTTACGCCAGGGTTTCAACGGGCATGCAGGCGTCCGAAGGCACCAGCCTGGACGCGCAGGTGGAAATTTGCTTTCGAAAAGCGAAAGACATGGGACTTTCGGAAGGGATGCTGAAGGTTTATCGTGAAGAAGGTTTCACGGGCGAAGACATCGACCGTCCGGCGATGAATGAATTAAGGCGGGATGTTGCGCAAGGAATCATCAACCGGGTTATTGTCACGCATCCCGACCGATTGACCAGAGATTTGACCGACAAGTTAATCCTCTGCCGGGAATTGGAGAGAAGCGATGTTGAGATCATTTTCGTGGACACGGAGTATCGAAACACGCCGGAGGGACAACTCTTTTTCAATCTCATGAGCTCAATTGCGCAGTATGAATTGTCGTTAATTAAGAAACGAACCGCGCGCGGCCGGCTTAAGGCGGTGGAGAAAGAGAAAAAAATTATGCCGATGAGAGTGGCCCCCTATGGATATGACCTGAACGGACATACGTTGGTTGTCAATGAAGAGGAAGCTGAATTTGTCCGCAAAATATACCAATGGTATGTCTACGATCATTGTACGCTCAGGGAGATCGGGGAAAGGCTGTATTCGCTCGGGGCGGTTCCGAAACGCGGAGAAAGCCGGAATTGGAGCGCCAGTTCCATTCGCCGCGTGTTGACGTCGGAAGTGTATATCGGCAAGTTTTACTATAATCGGCGGGAGACCCGAAAAATCCGGGGGGAAAAAACAAAAAACGGGACGCCGAAGAAAACGTACAGGTTCCGCGATGAACATGATTGGATCTTGGTTGAGGTTCCTCCAATCATTGATCCGCAAACGTTTGCGCTGGCACAAGAGCGAAGAGAGAAAAACAGAAAGAAATCAGGGAATGTGAAATACAATTACTTGCTAAAATCCATGATCCGCTGCGGACATTGCGGCCGAATGTGGCAGGCAACGACTTACACTGGCCGAAAGGATAAAGCAACGGGTGAAAAAATCCGTTACACCTGTTATCGGTGTCCCAATAAATTTCCCAAAAAGTATGGCGAAGGCGTCGAAAAGTGTCCAACCCAAACGCTGCGCGCCGATATGCTCGATGATTACGTATGGCGGTTAATCCTTGAAGCGCTGTCCAACCCCGATGATTATATCGAAAGGTTGCAAAGCCGATCGGCAGAGATCCATATGGAGTTGCAGTCCGCAGCAGATCAGATCAAACGTCAAATCGAGCAAAAAGAAAAGGAAAAAGAAAAAATTAAAGTCATGTTTAAGCGCGAAGTCATTGATGAGCAAGAGATGTTAAACGAAATGCAACATATCAACGCCGGGTTAAAGTCGCTGCAGCAAGAACTTGCCGGGTATGAAAAGCAACTGTCCGAATTGACTGAAAGAGAACTTTCTTCAGCCCAAATGACCGAGTTAACACAGGCAATACGCATGTTTGTGGAGAGCGGCGGAGATCAGCTGACCTTTGAGGATAAACGTCATATCGTGGAAACGTTGGTTGATGAGATCCTGATCCGTTTTGATGGAGATGAAGTGAAGGTTACGGCCGTGGGAGCCCTTGACGAGTTGAAACGTAAGCAGTTGCTTTCCTCTGGGAATGACATCGGTTCGTGTTCACAACCTCAAAAAATTCGACAACACGGGTGAGGACATCGAAGATCTGATCTCGATCGGAACGATCGGTCTCATCAAAGCGATCGAGAGCTTCCAGCCCGACAAGGGGACGAAACTCGCAACGTTTGCCGCCAGATGTATAGAAAATGAGATTCTGATGCATCTTCGTTCTTTGAAAAAGTCGCGCAAAGACGTTTCATTGCACGATCCGATCGGAACCGATAAGGAAGGGAACGAAATTTCGCTGATGGATATCCTCTCCACCGAAAACGACGACGTCGTTGATACGGTGCAGCTCAAGATCGAGAAAAACAAAATTTTCGGCCATCTGCACATATTGGACGAACGGGAGCAAGAGGTGATTCGCGGACGGTTCGGTTTGGAGGACGGCGGCGAGGAACGGACGCAGCGGGAAATCGCCAAACAGTTGGGTATCAGCCGAAGCTACGTGTCCAGAATCGAGAAGCGCGCCTTGATGAAACTGTATCATGAATTTTATCGTTCGAAAAAATAAAATGCCCGGGATTCCAGTCTCCCGGCGTCAACGAGCATAATCTTTCCCAGATATGCTGCTCGATCATTCGGGCAGCTTTTTAACGGATGTTTGTGCCAGTGCAACATCACATCGCGATCGTGATTCGTCGTGCTGCAGGTTCTCGTTCCGATTCCGCCGGTTCATCCGGTCAGTAATAGAAATCGGACTTGTCATCATGCCAAAGTTTTCGCATGCTGTTTTCATCCAGCCGCTTCAGCTTCACCGCTTCTTCCGGCACCCCGTATACCGCTGCGGCTTCATAGATGGTGTGACAGTTCAAAAGATCCGCGTCCGGCAGCAGCAATTCCACCGCAAATTCATTCGCCTCCCGTTCCAGACGGTTAACGGAAAATAAGGTGTTTTTCTTTAGAAAAGGGGTGTTAACTCCCGGGTGCAGCAGGGCGTGCCCCAGTTCATGGGCGCAGACAAACCTGCGCATGCGGTCGTCGAGCGTGCAGTTGATATGAATAAACTTCGAACGTTTGTAGGATGAAAAAAATCCTAGCGTTTCTCCCAAATGATTGAATAAAACGATAATATGCTTCTGCGCTGCGATCTCAAAGGGGTCATTGGTCTTGGATCGTTTGATCAACTCGGAGACAATCTTCTTGATCGTTCTGATGATGATCCCCTCCATCTTGCCGGTTTGAACATTGCTTCGTACAAGCTCGGGATATTGCTCACAATGTGTCCGTTCATTCCTCTCCACCTTGACGGTATTTCTTCGGAGTATATTTTTTCTTCGCCATTTCTTTCGCCAATCTCATCGAATGCTCCAAAGATAACCGGATCAGATTCCTTGTTTCTTCATCCATCGGCTCCCCGTAGAACGCCATCGCTTCATCCGATTCCAGATCGCTCATCATTCGCTCCAGGTCGCGCGCGATGTCCCGTTCGTCTTTCTCCCTTAGAACGTAGTACGGCTTCGGTTTTTCCGAAGGCGGTGTCGGGTCATCGGTGCGGCCGAGGAGATAATCCGTTGAAATATTCAACACATCCGCGATGGATACCAATGTTTCATGCGGGGGAGCGCTGTGGCCATTTTCATAATTGCTGATCGTTCCTTTGGTGGTATTGACCTTCTGGGCCAGTTGTTCCTGTGTTAAATTCCGTTTCTTCCTCCATTCGACCAAACGTTCAGATTTAAACATTGAAGGTTCCTCCGATTTCGAAATGTACAATTATATTGTACATCACTTCGTCCGACAGTCAACAATAATCTAATAATCTTGTACTTCGGTATTGACATACAAGAAACTTGTACATAAAATAGGGATTGAGTTCAAAGATATCATACCGAAAGGCGGTGAATAACTTGAAGAATAACACGTTGATTGAGGCACGAAAGAGGAAGGGGTACACGCAAAAACAATTGGCGGATATGCTTGGATGCCAAAAATCGACGATCAGCAATTGGGAGAACGGACACTCCACTCCTTCTTTGACGGACGCTTATAGAGTTGCGCTTGTGTTGGACAGCGATATTCACGATCTTTTTTTATCGAATGATGTACAAGATTCTTATACATCAACAACTTGATTGTATGACGAAGCAAAACACGATCCGGACAATCTTGAGTGTTGCCCGTTGAGTAAGGTCAAACAGAGGAGAAAATTTTGGACGTATCGCCTTAATCGTGGACAGGATGGTGGAGACGACCGTGATTCTGGAAAACAAGGCGCCCAGCTATCGAATGGAAATGGCGATGAAGAGAATGGAAGCAATGGTCGGCGCACAAGAAAACTGGATGAACCCGGGGAGGGGGAACGGATGATGATTGTCAAGCTCAGAAAAGGCACGTTTCAACATATAGAAAATGAACTGATGGATTATCATGAAACGAAAAAGGAAATCGTCAGACTGAAAAACGATATTTTGCACGCCTCAGCTCCGCCGGACTATACCGGAGGAGGGCGCGGCAACTGGCCGGGCGATCCGACGGGTCGAATCGCCACCATGCTTGTTTCGCACAGGAAAATCGAACATATGGAGAAAGTGGTGAATGCAATCGAATCCGTCATGGAGAGACTGCCGGAAGATAAAAAGAAGCTGGTTCAGCTGTATTATTGGTCGAAGCCGCGCAATCTGACCTGGGACGGAATCGCCTTAAAGTTAAATGTAAGCCGCAGAACGGCGATCAATTGGCGGGATGAAATCGTATACGCGATCGCAGAAAAAATCGGGTGGAGCTAATGTTTGCACCATATTTGCACTTTCGGGCGCTTAAACCATTCTATAATGGTATCGTGGAGGAAAAGCGAAGAAGAGAAAAGAGTCGCAGAAATGCGGCTCTTTTTGTTTGGGGGGGATGGTCACGAGCGAATCGAAACATAGACAGCCGGCCAAATGCGTCCGTTGTGTGTGGGGCACGTGGCACGGCTTGAAGCAGTTTTGCATGATGCCGTTTTGTGTTCGGGAGTAGACCGGTTCTTAGCGATCACCGCCGGGTTGACATGCGAACCGTGCGACGACCTTCTTGATAGTCAAGGCGTCAAAAGCGTCGCTTGTCGGTTCCGCGCATTTCCTCCACCTCGTTCGAAGCGGCGCACGCCGACTTCGCGCCTATGCAGTTAAGTCTATTGAGCCGCGCGGCATTGAGCAGAACGCAAACAGCGGGAAAAAAAGACATGACGGTCATGAATCGTAAGAGGAAGCGACTGGAGGAACTCCGGCCGGAGGAAAGTCGCAGGCGCGAAGTGCGGGCGGAACGACCGGTAAGGACGGTTTGCGATCGGAAAGGGCGGGCGATTCGGAGGAACCGGCTGATCGAAGGAAGACGTATTGGAGGGATCAAAGTGGCGGGAAAGAAAGAAACGCCGGCATTTTCAAAGCAGCAATTTTTGAATGCGGCGGGTTTCACGCCCATTCAGAAAGATGTGCTGCGCGTGCTGATGAAAGATGATGAAACGTATACGCTCAAGCAAGCTCAACTTATGATGAACGAATTTGCAAAGAGGAAGGTGACTTGATATGACGGGTGGAACCTGGACAGTGCAAAACAAAGTCAGACCTGGGGTGTACATTAATTTCAAGAGCGAACCGCGGGCAACCGGAGTGATGGGGGCGCGCGGCATCGTCAGCTTGCCGCTGACGCTCAGCTGGGGGCCGTCGAAACAGGTGGTCACGATCGAAGCGGGCGCCGACACCTTCGATGTGCTCGGCTATCCGATCACCGCTCCGCAGCTGTTGCTTGTGCGCGAAGCGACGAAACGGGCGAAGACGCTGCTGTTGTATCGCCTGAATACCGGTACGAAGGCTTCGGCCACGATTACCAATTTGACCGCAACCGCTAAATACGGCGGCGCGCGCGGGAATGACATCACGATCGTCGTCGAACAAAACATCGATGACAATTCCAAATACGATGTGATAACCGTGGTGGACGGAAGACAAGTTGATGTGCAGACCGTATCCGCCATCAACGATCTCGTCGACAACGGCTGGGTTTCGTTCAGCGGCAGCGGAACCTTGAGCACAACAGCCGGAACGCCGCTTACAGGCGGTTCGGACGGCAGTGTCACAGCGCAGGATTATATGGATTATCTCCAGGCGGTCGAAGTGCTCGATGTCAATACGATCGGGCTTCCGTCCACAGATATTCCGGTCAAGGAACTGTTTGTTTCGTTCGCGAAACGGCTGCGCGACGAAGAGGGCAAGAAGATCCAGGTCGTGCTGGAAAACTATCCGGCAGCCGACTATGAAGGTGTCATTTCGGTGAAAAACGGCGTCGTGCTCGTTGACGGAACGACGCTCACCGCCGCGCAAGCCGTGGCATGGGTGGCCGGTGCGACGGCCGGCGCTGCGGCGAATCAGTCGCTGACGTACGATCATTACGACGGAGCGGTGGACGTTATGCCGAAGTACACGAACAGCCAGATCATCGCCGCGCTGCAAAACGGCGAATTCCTGTTCACGGCGATGGACGGTCGGGCGATCGTGGAGCAGGACATCAACACCCTGCATACGTTTACGCCGGAAAAGGACAGGTCTTTATCCAAAAACCGCGTTCTGCGCGTGTTGGACGGATTGGCCAAAGATTATATGCGGGTGTTCTCGCAGTCGTTTATCGGCAAAGCGCCGAACAACGAGGACGGCCGCAATCTGTTCAAGTCGGAGATCACCAACATCGTCAATCAGTATCAGAACATCGGCGCTGTGCAAAACTTCGACCCGCAAACGGATCTGGAAGTGCTGCCCGGCGCGGATGTGGATTCCATCGTGATCAATCAGTGGGTGCAGCCGGTGGACAGTGTTGAAAAAATCTACATGACCGTGACGGTCAGGTAAGGGGTGACGTGAGAAATGGCATTTTTCCGTAATCAGGATGCAATCAGCGGCAAAATGGCGCGCGCTTACGCGACCATCAACGGACAGGTCGAAGAACTGTTCTATGCGAAATCCATCGAGGCGACGATCGAAAAAAATAAGGTCGATGTACCGGTGCTCGGAAAAACCACCACACCGCAGCGTTCGACCGGATGGACAGGCAGCGGGACGTTAACCATCTATTATGTCACATCGCTGTTCCGCAGTCTCATGGTCGAATATGTGAAAAGCGGCCGGGATTTCTGGTTCGATTTGATGGTGGTGAACGAAGATCCCGTTTCCAATGCCGGAAAACAAAGCGTCGTGCTCAAAAACTGCAATCTGGACAGCGTCGTGATCACGCGGTTCGACGCAGGCAGCGACGACATGCTGGAAGAAGAGCTGCCGTTCACATTCGAAGACGTGGAACTTCTTGATCAGTTCAATGACATAGCGAACAATGCTGTAACGAGCGCCTAATCTTTTGGCGCTCCAATTTTTCATGGAGGGATGAACGATGGGCAGTTTGCAGGCTTTTTTCGCGCAGAACGTCAAGTTGGATATCGTTGAAGAAGTGATCGTATCGGAACGGTTCAAAGATGAGAACGGGAATCCGATTCCCTGGAAGATTCGCGCGATCACCGAGGGTGAAAATGAGCAGATTCGGAGAGCGGCGACCCATGTGACCAAGGAAAAAGGCGGGAGACGCAATATTGAAATCCAGCCGGATGTTTATCTGGCGAAAGTCGCCGCCGCAAGCGTGGTGTTTCCCGACCTGAAGAACGCCGATCTGCAGAAGTCCTACGGGGTTATGGGAGCGGAGGATCTGCTCAAAAAAATGCTGTTGGCAGGCGAATACGCGGCGCTCGTACAGAAGGTGCAGGAAGTAAACGGCTTCGACCGGGATATCAACGAACTTATGGATGAGGTAAAAAACTGATTGAAGAGGGCGACAGTGAGTGGAACTACGCTTACTACGCCCTCCACAAACTGCGCATCAAGCCGTGGGAGATCGCGGAATATACGCTGGAACAGAAGGCGGCGTTGTTCGCGCTGATTGATGTGCGCATCAAAGCGGAAAAAGAGGCGGAGCGGAAGGCGAACGCCAAGAAGGGTTTCAACCGCCGAAGATGAGCAGAAGTCAACGCACGGAACGCAGCAGCCGGCGAGGAACCGATGCTTGCGGGAAGACGGAACGGGGTTTCCGCGTGCTGCATCTTCGGATCTCCCGCCGGCCGCATGCTTCCTGTTCTTATGTTTATGTGCTTGGGCGTCGGCTGTTCGAACCGAGGATCGAAGCCGAGGCAGAGACGATGGACGCCCATCCCGCAAGGAGCGACTGACCCTAAATAGGAAAGGTGGTGGAAGCGTGGCGTCAATAACATCGACAATCGACATGATCGATGAGGTCAACAAGCAGTTGCAGAAGGTCGTAAGACTCATGAATCAGATGGTATCGGCCGCCGAGCGGTTGAGCAGATCCCTGCAGTCAATCGGCAGCAGCGGCTCGTCGGCCAAATCCGTTCCCGACAAGATTCAGCTGTCTTCCAATGTGAAGCAGGTCGTGCAAGTGACGAACCAGATCATCAATAACTATTCCATTATCAATCAAAAAGTATCGCAAAATAATGTGTTGCTGAACAAGACGACCAACAATCTGAGCCAAACCAATGTCGCGATCTTGAACGCCGCGAAGAATCAGGCCAATTATACTTCTGAAGTGAAAAAAAGCAAAAAAGCGGCGAGCGCACTGTGGGAAGAGATCAAAAAAATGTCGATAAAACAGATCATCGACTTTGCAAAAGCGAGTGTGCGCGTGTCGGATGAATTCATTAACACCAAGCTCAGACTCAACATGGTCAATGACGGACTGCAGACGACCGAACAGTTGCAGGATAAAATCTTCGCGGCCGCCGCAAGGTCGCGCGGGGTGTACACCAAAATGGCGGACGCGGTGTCGGACATGGCGATGGCAGCGGGGCACAACTTCAGCAATAACGATGAAATCATCGCATTCGCGGAATTGCTGCAAAAGACGTTTGCCATAAGCGGACTGAAAGAATCGGATCAGCAGGCCGTGATGACTCAGATGACCCAAATAATGGCCAACGGAAAAATGTCCGGCAGCGATTTTACATCCGTCATCGGAAAGGTGCCGATGCTGGCGCAGTCCATCGCGCAATATCTCGGGGTCGGGACCGACAAACTCGCCGAGATGTCCGCTCAAGGGAAGATTACCTCCGACGTCATCAAAGCGGCCATGTTCAGCGCCGCGAACGACATCAACAACCGGTTCAACCAACTGCCGCGCACATTCGGCGGGTTGTGGAACGAGATCGTCAACAACACCATGTGGCGATTCGCGCCGGTGTTTGAAAAAATCAGCGCCGTTTTGAACAACCCGGTTATCGGGCAAGGCATTGGAGCGTTGGGAACGGTACTGAGCATCGCGGCGAACGCCGCATCCCATCTTCTGGACGCCGTCGGCGCAGTTTTTTCGTTCATCTCCAGCAACTGGTCTATCATCGCTCCGATTATATGGGGAATCGTGGCCGCCATTGCGGCGTACCGGATCATTGCCTTGCTGAGCGCAGCGGCAACCTGGGTTAAAACATTCGCAGATAATGCGCATAAAAACGGGTTGATTGCGGCTGCAGCGGCGCAATGGGGACTGAACGCCGCCTTGCTGGCATCTCCGATCACCTGGATTATTCTGGCCTTGATCGCGATCGTGGCGATCATCTATGCGGTGGTTGGAGCCATCAACAAATTCGCAGGCACGACAATCAGTGCGACGGGAATCATAGCCGGAGCGTTTGCATTTGTGGGGGCAGTCATTTGGGATATTATCGTCGGCGTGATCAACTCGATTATTCTGTTTATTTGGAGACATTTTGTTGAACCTTTTGTGGGAATGTTTGAATGGCTGCTGAATGTGTTTAACGGCGGGTTCGACAGCTTCGGTGATGCGGTAAAAAATCTGTTCGGTAAGATCATATCGTGGTTTCTCTCACTTGGGAAAATAGCGACCAAAGTCATCGATGCGATTTTCGGCACCAATTGGACACAAGAACTGGAAGACCTCCAAAATAAATTAGAGGATTGGGGCAAAAATAATCAGGCTATTGACTTGAACGTCAATGGACCACCCACACTTCCGTTTCTTGATCCTTTTGACGCTTGGGATGCCGGATACAATTGGGGAAAAGACCTGGAGTCCAAACTGGACAGCATGACGAACGGTTTGGATGATCTGAAGGATCAGCTGGACTTTGGAGATCAAATCAATTCGATCCGAAAGGTCGAAGAAGTGGAAAAAATCCGCGACACCGTCGATGTCAGCAGCGAAGACCTCAAACTGATGCGGGAATTGGCGGAAATGAGCGCCATCCAGAATTTTGTGACGCTTCAGCCGCAGCTTTCGTTTGGTGATACCCACATCCGGCAGGACGGCCGTTCGATCGAAGAGATCGTGGCCAATATCACTCAACGTTTGCAGGAGGAGATCGCTTCCTCTGCGAAAGGATTGTTCGCATGACGATCGGAAACGCAAAACGGAGCTTGCCGGCGATCTTTCGGATTCACGCTCGCATTCGCGATCAGCATCGACGATTACAATACACGATGACCTCCCGGGAGGTGGTAAGATGGTTGACCGCTATGGGATTTGGCTCAGTTGGAATAACCAGGAGGACGGTTTTGAGCTGCCGATTCTCCCGCGTCAGCTGGGTCCCAGCATCCGAGGCGACGGCGCCGAACACGATGTGCATGGATTGGGTAAAATCAACGTCATCAAAGACCGGGGATTGGCCGAATACACGATCGAAAGCATTTTTCCCGGACAGTGGTATCCGTACATCTCGGCTCCGCAATCTCTTGTGCTGAAACCGCGGGTTTATGTGGAAAAAATCATGAAGTGGTGGGATACGAAATGGCCGATTCGTTTCGTCGCCGTCATCCCATCGTTGGAAATCAATATTCCCGTCAGCATCGAATCTTTCGAATGGCAGGAGGTTGCCGGCAGCCCGGGCGATATTCAGTTCACGCTGAAGTTGAAAGAGTATCGGTTTTATTCCGCGCTTCGTGTGCGCATCTTGGATGAACAAGGGGGCACACGAATTACGGACGGTTCCGCTTCAGCCCGCCCCGACGATCGTGTTCGGCCGAAAACTTACACGCTGGCGCCGGGAGATAACTTATGGAAAGTGGCGCAAAAGATGCTCGGCGACGGCAACAGATGGCGTGAAATTCAGAAGCTGAACGGGATCTCGGATGCCCAACTGCGGCGGCTGCCGGCGGGTATGGTGCTGAAGTTGCCGACTTGAGGGGTGAGGCCGCATGCTTGAAATTTTGATTGACAATAAAAACGGAAACGTATGGAATGTATCGAGTATCGCCAAAGACCTCACCTGGACGACCACCCGGGTCGGCCGCCCCGCCAGCTTGGAGTTCACCTTGATCGGCAGCGCGATTTTTCAAGAGAAAGCCTTCGGCGTAAACAACGGCGATATCGTGAGGGTCCGGCTGAAAGATGCGAATGTGTTTTACGGGTACGTGTTTTCCGTCGATCGGAACCAGAATGCCGAATGGAGTGTAAAGGCGTACGACCAGGTGCGTTATCTGCTCAACAAGGAAACGTATGTGTTCAAAAACTGCACCACCGGAGATGTGATCCGCAAGATCGCCGCGGATTTCGGTCTGAAGGTCGGCAGGATCGATGACACCGGCTATCGGATCCCGTCCATGGTCGAGGATGGACAAACGCTGCTGGATATCATCGAAAAAGCCAACACGCTCACCATGGCGTCCACCGGCCGTTTTTTCGTATTCTACGATGATTTCGGCGAATTGTCCCTGCGGGACGTCACCAGATTCGTGCCGGAATTTTATATCGGGGACAAAAGCTTGATGACGGAATATGATTACAGCCTTGATATTGACAGCAACACGTACAATCGGATCAAACTTTACCGGAACAATCAGGAGACCGGCAAACGCGAAGTGTTCATGGCCCAGGACAGCGCGAATATTGCCCGCTGGGAATGCTGCAAATGTCCGAATCCATAGATGAACATTTGAACATGGCGCAGATCAATGAGAGACTTACGCAGCTTTCGAAAGTGTACAACCGGGAGCAGAAAAGCCTCAAATTGTCCTGCGTCGGAGATATTCGGGTGCGCGCCGGCATGTTCCTTCCGGTCAAAATCGAGTCCCTGGGCATCGTCCAACTGATGATGGCGGACGAGGTCAAACACAGTTTTGACGGAGCCAATCATAAAATGTCCATTACACTGAAGGTGATTTGATGCTGAATGCGATTAAGCAAGCCGCGCTGGATGCGCTGGAAGCAAGCAAACCGGTGGCTGTGTTGTTCGGCACGGTCACGAAGATGAATCCGCTCGAGGTCAACGTGGATCAACGGTTCACGCTCGATGCGGATTTTTTAATCCTGCCCGAGTCGCTCACCCGATGCACGATGACCGTGAATGGCACCGAATACGTCGTGCGCCGGGGGTTGCAGGCCGGGGATCGGGTTGCTCTGCTGCGAATACAGGGCGGGCAACAATATCTTATCGTGGACAAGGTGGTGGTAACGTGATTCCAACAGGCGCAACCATTGGCACGGACATCGTCGAAACCGTCACACAACCGTCCCGCACTTGGAAACTGGATATAGAGAACGGGAGAATCGCCGGGATGATTGACGGTGTGGAGGCGGTGCGTCAAGCGGTTTATAAAACATTGCAGACGAAAAGATTTGCCCATGAGATCTATGACGCCGGTTACGGAGCTGAACTGAGCGGACTGATCGGCCAGAGCCGAACCTTTGCCGAATCGGAATTGCGAAGGCGCATTCGCGAGGCGCTCCTGCAGGACGATCGCATCTTGGATGTAACGGATGTTGAGATCGGCTTCAACGGCGATGCCGCGACCGTCCGATTCACGGTCGTGTCTGTTTTCGGCACGTTTCAGGAGGAGGTGACGGCGAGTGTATGAACATCAAACGTTTGATGCGATCCTTCGGCGCATGTTGGATCGCGTGCCGTCCGGCATCGATAAAAGGCAGGGCAGTATCATTTACGATGCCCTGGCTCCGGCGGCCGCCGAACTGGCGCAGATGTATATCGAACTGGACACCGTGCTGAGACTCGGGTTCGGTGAAACCGCCGGCGGTGAGTATCTGGATCTGCGCGCATCGGATATGGGGATCACACGGAAGCCCGCATCCGCAGCATTGCGGAAAGGGCTTTTTTTCGATTCGAACAACCAGCCGATGGATGTCCCGATCGGCAGCCGGTTTTCTTGTGAACAGGTGAATTTTGTCGTTCGTACCCGAACTGCGGTTGGGGAATTCGAACTGGAATGCGAAACGCCGGGCGAAATCGGCAACAACGTTTATGGGCAGATGCTTCCGATTGAATATGTTCCCGGCCTGGCTCGCGCCGAACTGGCGGATGTGCTCGTACCCGGAGAGGAGACCGAGTCGGATGAATCGCTCCGGAATCGATATCTCCAGAAAGTACGCGAACCCGGCACAAGCGGCAACGCCGCCGATTACAAACGGTGGGCGACGGAAGTCGTGGGCGTGGGCGCCGCGAAAGTACTGCCTTTGTGGAACGGTCCCGGGACGGTGAAGGTGATCATCGTCGATTCGGAGCGCAAGCCGGCCCCTCCGGCACTCGTCGCTGCGGCGGCTGCGCATATTGAAGCGGTGAGGCCGATCGGCGCCGACGTGACGGTCGTTTCGGCAGAGGGAAAAGCGATCGACATATCGGCCGCGGTCACATTGGCGCAAGGTTACACCCTGCAGCAGGTGCGCGGCGATTTTGAACAACTGCTGGCATCGTACTTGCGGGAGACCGCATTCGAACTCACCTATGTGAGTTACGCGCGGATCGGCACACTGCTGCTCAGCACGCCCGGTGTGCTCGATTACGCCGGCTTGAGCCTGAACGGCGGCATGACCAATATCGCGTTGGATGATGAAGAAGTTCCGGTGCTCGGGACATTGACGCTGGAGGTGTGACGGATGGCGCATCCGGAGCAAGGAGGTTGGCGTCGATCCAAATCATCCCAGAAGTTTGGAACCGACTGAAGGGGGGAACGGACGATGGATGTCGGAAACGGTAAATCTCATGTTTCTATGTCAGTCAACGGAGAAACCTTCACCGATACCCCGGACATCGAACCGACGGATCTGATGAAGTATCTGCCCGATTATTACCAAACGATCGATCACATGCAAAAATTGCAGGGAACTTTGGGAGAAGAATTGGGCAACCTGTCGTACTTAACCGACGACATTCTTCATCAGTTTTTTGTATCGACGGCAACATGGGGGCTGTCGCACTGGGAATCCGAACTCGGCATGACGATCGATCCGGCCAAGCCGGTCGAACGAAGGCGGGAGCAGATTATGGCGAAGCTTCGCGGAGCGGGCACGACAACGAAGCAGATGATCCAAAACGCCGCGATTGCTTTTTCCGGCGGGGAGGTCGATGTCATCGAGTATCCGGCGGAATACAGATTTGTTGTGAAGTTTGTCGGCGTGAAGGGCATTCCGCCCAATATGCCGGGGTTTATTCAAATGCTCGAACAGATCAAGCCCGCGCATTTGGCTTACAGTTTCGAGTACACCTATTCAACCTGGGATATGGTGTCGGATTTGAATTGGAGTGAAGCCGGGATGAAGACTTGGGACGAATTGAAGACTTACGAGGGAGCGTGATGGTATGAAATTGACGGACAATCTGGGGCTCAGAAAACCCGAAGGGACTGATGTGGTCAATATTGACGACTTGAACTATAATGCGGACGTCTTGGACGCCGAGGTGACAAGACTGGCGACGCCGACCCAGGACGGGCGAATGAGCGCCGCCGACAAAGCAAAATTGGACAGCGTCGCATCGGAACTCCAGGATGTTCGGACGCCTGCGTCCGGGTATACGCCTCTCGGACCGATCGCAACAGCCGGAGCCATGACAAGGGACATGCAGCAGCAGCTTGTGGAATTGCGGAACAGCACCGACAGCTGGCAAAAATATAAGGTCACGCAAGACAATGGCCGCGCAATGTTGCCGCCGAATAATAACCTGAATGATATCGTGACATCAGGTTTTTACACCACAGTGTCCGATACGGCAGGCGTACCCGGTATAGGAGGAAGCGGGTCAGGCTGTTTGGCGATTGTTTATGATGCGAATCACCAAACTCAATTGTTTATGGGTAGGTCTGGAAATGTATTTTTTTATCGCAGAAAAAGTGCCGGAACTTGGTCTCCTTGGATTCAGATATTTACTCATCTTGGAGGTTCGGTACAGGGTAATCTTACTGTTCAAGGCGTTCTCTATTTGCCAGGAAATATCCCTGTAATCACATTCAGTGAGCAAGATGTCGGAGAAAATGAGAAACGCTGGGACGTATATGTAGAAAACAGAAGATTTGTTATACGGGTTGTTGATGATTATGATGATATACGCAATTCGTTTCTGGAAGTCACACGATCCGGAGCTACCATTTCGTCGGTAAATCTGCAAGGAAACCAGATTCTAGCTAATAATAATCAACCTGAATCCGTGATCATCAACTGATGAAAATGCGAGAAAAAGCAGGCAAATACACCCCCGAAGGCGAATGACATAAACAAGATAACATTCACCTGCGGGGTGTCATATGAAAATCAAGTTCGTCC
>Ga0310827_101102_pt1 | contig 15375 bp, 15 predicted proteins | sample WT_ome_2_FD_201309 | JGI IMG/M metagenome (GOLD analysis project Ga0310827, IMG submission 201309) | Sorghum-adapted microbial communities enriched on wild type (WT) sorghum from Joint BioEnergy Institute, Emeryville, California, United... ... | reverse complement strand
GTTTAGTCTTATTTGTCGAAAACTGTTTACCCTTATTTGTGGAAAACTGTTGATTCTAGTTTAGCAGTTACATCTGTAAAAGATTCATAGATATATTGGGTGCAACGGTTGGACTTATTCTATTATCCCCCTTATTTTTAATTGTTGCATTTCTAATCAAATTAGAGGATAAAAAAGGCCCCGTCATTTTTAAACAAATTCGTGTCGGAAAAGATGGGAAAGAGTTTTATATGTATAAATTTCGATCAATGGTTGCGAATGCAGAGGAGTTAAAGGCTCAGCTTATGGAAAAAACGAAGCAACGGGTCCAGTTTTTAAAATGAAACATGATCCGCGTGTGACAAAAATCGGTAAGTTTATCAGGAAAACTAGCATTGATGAACTGCCACAATTGTTTAACGTCCTAAAAGGAGATATGAGTCTAGTGGGACCGAGGCCACCACTACCGGATGAAGTTGCTAAGTATACACTGTATGAAAGACAACGTATCAGTGTAACTCCAGGTCTAACTTGTTATTGGCAAGTGAGTGGTAGAAGCAGTTTAAGCTTTGATGAATGGGTGGATTTAGACATTAAATACATACACGAAAGAAGCCTTCGTGTTGATATAAGATTAATATTAAAAACAGTACTTGTACTGTTTGGTTCGAAAGATGCTTACAAAGAAAGGTGATATTTAAAAATGGAATTTACTTCAAAAATATATTAGCAGGACATAAAGGGCTAGTTGGTTCTTCTATTGTTCAAAAACTGGAAGAGCTAGATTTTCGAGATAAAATCTAAGTTGATTAATCCTTCCAAAAGGAATAACCAATAAGTAATTTCTTGCTGAAGCAAAAAATGGCAGTGTTGGTGCTGCAAAGAATGAATTTCCTACTAATTAATTGATGCAGCGAATCGCAATGATGTGAAGAAATTATATTATTTTGAATTTAACACAATTTTTAAAAACCTTTTTATAAAAAAGGCACCTTAATAGTTAAAGTTTTTCTTATAGTAATATGATTTTCGAAAAGGTGAAAAAATGTCGGTTTATAAAAATACCCTCTGGTCATTTCTAAGTATAATTGGTACACAATTAATGTGTTGACAAATATGGTTTTAGCTAGATTATTAGCACCTGAATATTTCGGTATATTGGGAATGGCTATGGTTTTTGCTGGAGTTATTTTTGTAATTCAAGAAAGTGGATTTAGCTCCTATTTAATATATAAAAAGAATTATAATATAAATGTTGTTTCTTCAACATTTTGGTTAAATTTTATAGTTTCTGTGTGTTTAGCGTTATTGTTATGGATACTTTCTCCCTATATTTCTATTTTATACAACGATGACCAAGTTGGTATAGTATTGAAATATGTAAGTGTTGGTATTCTTATAGGGTCTTTTGGTAATACTTCTAGAGCAATAATAATGGAGAATAATAAATTTAAAACAATAGCAAAAGTAGACATTTGTGCAGAATTAGTGTCGAGTGCTTTTGCAATTTACTTTGCAATTTACTTCGATTCACTATTAGCTGTGTCAACTAAGTACCTTGTTCGTCCTTTAATTCAAGCCTTATTATCGATAATATCTCAACCACTTTCCATAAATGGCCCTTTTAAATTGGACAAAGGGGAAACTAGAAATATTATTTCATATAGCTCTAATGTTTTAGGCTCGCAATTGTTTATGTATGCAAATTATAATATTGATTATTTCTTAGTTGGCAAAATTTTAGGGAATATACAACTAGGATACTACTCTTTAGCTTTTCAATGGGGTTCTATAGCTAGATATTATATATCAAATGCCATCATTAGAGTTATGTTTCCAGAAGCATCAAAACTACAAAATGATTTGTTAAAGGTGAAAAGTATATTTTTGGAAGTAGTTTCAAAGGTCTCCTTAATTTCACTCCCATTATGTATTGGATTTTCTTTGGTCTCTTACGAATTTATTTATATATTTTATGGCGAAAAGTGGATTGATGTGGTACCTGCGTTACAACTATTGTTACTAGCAGGTGGGATTGCTTCAATAACTATTGTCGGTGGTTCTATATTAAGAGGTATAGGTAATCCTCTTGCTGAAATGAAGACGAGTATTTTATCCTTTGGCTTTTTCGATTACTATTAATAGTTTTTACAAAATACGGGATAATTGCTGTAGCTTATTGTGAGTTATTGAGAGTAATTGTGGTTGAATGATAAAAGCAACCTCGGGAATTTCTGTGCTAATTTACTCAATAAACGTTGTCAAATTTTCTTGTGCAATATCAACAGGTACAAGCCCACTATTATCTGCTAAACGGAATGATTCGAGAAATACGATATCAGGATTTTTATCAATAATTTGATCAGGTATGTCACTGTTTAAGAAATCGGTTGAAGTTCCATCGAATTCATAAATAGAAATACTTAACAAATTGGTCCCGTAATAATTTTCAAGTTCATTTTTCGCGAGTTTACTCCACCCGTTTTCATCATTACCTGTAGAAGCTGAACCAACAAAAGCGATGTTACGAGTTCTTTATTTACATATGCTTCTTTAAAAATTTGTTGGACAGCCAGATAAGTTGTATCACTTAATTGAAAAAGGTGCATTATCGCAAGTGACAGCATCAAGCGTTACAGGAGAATTAGGAAAAAAGATTCAGAGATTTACTTTTCAATTAATCGATGCAAATTTAACTCATTTTATAGCAACAGATGCACACAATACCACTTCAAGACCATTTAATTTAGTTGAAGCGTATGATGTGGTTGAAAAAGAATATGGAATCGAATTTGTCGATATGTTTATGGAAAATGCGGAACATGTTATTGATGGAAAGATGATTTATCGAGAAAATCCTGAAAGAATCAAACGGAAAAAGATACTGGGGATTTTCTAACAATAATCCCTTCGCGATATATTTCACCTTTTCGTAAATAGTATCGACTCAATAAATGTATTCTAAATAGTCCCTTTTACCTATTTTTAATATTAATAGAAAACCGCAAGTATATAGTAGATGAAATAAAAGAAATGAATTGTGGTTATTAAAATATTTTTTGAAAGGAAGTATTTGCGGTGACGTATCGAAAAAGACTAGGTTTACTAGTTGTATTAGATTCATTGATCGTTATGACTTCTATTTATTTCAGTATGTTAATACTGAGTGTAGATTTCAACATTTTTAAATCACCATTGTTGTTATTAACAATGATAACATTATTAATCTCTCACCATGTGTTTGCTTTTATATATCGTTTATATCATAAGGCTTGGGAATATGCGAGTATAGGTGAGTTGATGGCTATTTTTAAAGCCGTTACATACTCAATCATTACGACTGGAATTATTCAATATGTTTTTCTACAAGATGTTTATTTCCGCGCGTTAGGTATTACTTGGATGATGCATATTTTGCTAATTGGTGGTTCGCGTTTTTGCTGGAGAGTATATCGAGATCGTTATTTAAAACCAACAGCTAATATGAAACGAACTCTAATTGTCGGTGCGGGATCGGCTGGAACTATGGCTGCTAGACAGCTATTGAAAAATCCAAATGAAAATCTATTACCAGTTGGGTATGTGGATGACGATCTGAAAAAACAACATTTAGACTTTTTTGGTCTTCCTGTTTTAGGCAAAACTAAAGATATTCAAGAAGTTGTGGAATCAAAAAATATTGAATTAATTGTTATTGCCATTCCTTCTTTAAGTAAAAAAGATTTAAATAAGATATTTAATGAATGTACGAAAACAAAAGCAAAAGTACAAATCATGCCGAAGATTGAAGATATTATGACTGGTAGAATATCTGTCAGCAGTTTCAGGGATGTTCAAGTAGAAGATTTACTTGGTCGTGAACCGGTACAACTAGATATGGAGAGTATTTCTGAAAAGTTAGAAGGAAAAACGATTTTAGTAACGGGTGCAGGTGGCTCGATAGGTTCAGAGATATGCCGACAAGTCAGTAAATTTAATCCAAAAAAACTTCTACTTTTAGGTCATGGTGAAAATAGTATTTATCAAATTCATATGGAGCTGAATAATCAGTATAAAGATCAATTTGAAATCATACCAATTATTGCAGATATTCAGGATAAAAATCGAATTTTTGAAGTGATGGAAGAACATCGTCCACAAGTCGTATATCATGCAGCAGCTCATAAACATGTTCCTTTGATGGAATACAATCCGAAAGAAGCTGTGAAAAACAATATTTTTGGAACAAAGAATGCGGCTGAAGCAGCTGGTACATTTGGTGTCAACACATTTGTTTTAGTTTCTACAGATAAAGCTGTAAATCCGACAAATGTAATGGGAGCAACAAAACGTTGTGCTGAACTTGTTATTCAAGAAATGGACAGGCAATATGATACAAAATATGTCGCAGTCCGCTTTGGTAATGTTCTTGGTAGCCGTGGTAGTGTAATTCCGTTGTTTAAAAAACAGATTCAATCTGGTGGACCAGTTACGGTTACCCATCCAGAAATGACGAGGTACTTTATGACAATTCCAGAAGCTTCGCGTTTAGTAATTCAAGCTGGTGCATTGGCTAAAGGTGGAGAAATATTTGTTCTTGATATGGGGGAACCAGTAAAAATTGTCGATCTTGCAAAAAATTTAATTAAACTTTCAGGTTATACAGTTGAGGAAATTGGAATTAAGTACACTGGCATTCGCCCTGGTGAAAAAATGTTTGAAGAGTTACTTAATGAAAATGAAGTTTATCCAGAACAAGTATTTCCGAAAATTCATATTGGGAAAGCTAAGTTAATTGGGGAAGACAAACTTCATTGGTTAATTGATAACTTTGAACAATTACCAGTAAATCAAATAAAAGAAGTGTTATTGGAAATTGCAAATATGAAACAAAATGAAGATGTTGCACAAGTTGTGGGAAAATAGTTTATAGAATGACAGAAGAGAATTGTAACTGAGAGAAAACAATAAGAATTAGTGTGAATAGAAAAAAGTGAGGTAATTTGGAATGTCATACCTAGTAGTAGTAGCACATCCTGATGATGAGGTTTTAGGAGCTGGAGCAACAATGTATAAACTTGCTCAAGAAGGGCATTCAGTCAATGTTTGCATCTTATCAGGAGAAGTAAAAGCAAGGAATTTCCGACCAAATACAGACGAACTTAATGAAGATGTAAATAAATCTATGGAAATATTAGGAGTAGACAAAGTAATCAAGGGTGACTTTCCTAATATAGAGTTTAATAATGAAGGGCATATAAAATTAGTTCAATTTATAGAAAAAGCAATTCTTGAAACAGAAGCAGACGTTATATTTACTCACCATCCAGCTGACTTAAATAATGATCACTTACACACTTCTCTTGCTTGTCAAGCAGCAGTTAGATTATTCCAAAGGAGAAGTGATATAACTCCATTAAGAGAACTTCTATTTATGGAAGTTCCTTCTTCTACGGATTGGGGATTAAATAAAGCGATCAATCAGTTCTCGCCAAATACTTATATTGAAGTCGGTGAAATGGGTGTAAATAAAAAAATAGAGGCACTTGCCCAATATCGTGGAGTAATGAGAGACTATCCTCATCCAAGGAGTAAAGAAGCTATAAAAGGTTTAGCTGCATACCGAGGGGGACAGTCGGGGATGGTTTATGCAGAAGCCTTTGAAAGTGTTTTTAGAAGGGGATTTTAAAAAAGAAGGGATGAGATTAGTTGAAAAAGAGAATAGCATTTGCTACATGCGTTCAGTTAGGGTTAAGCTGCATAGAAGAGATATATAGAATTGGTGGAAAACTTGATTTACTTATTACACTGAAGGATGAAAAAGCACGTAATAAATCTGGAAGGATATATCTTGATGATATCGCTAATCAAAATGACATACCACTTTTAAAAATTGATAATATCAATGATGCTGAAGTGGTAAATGCATTGAAAGAATACCAAATTGATTGGTTATTCATTATTGGGTGGTCACAAATTGCTAGAAAAACTGTTCTTGAAACTCCGACTTATGGATGTATAGGTATGCACCCTACACTTTTACCGATAGGTAGAGGTAGAGCAGCTATACCATGGGCAATTATTAAAGGTTTAAAAGAAACTGGTGTAACAATGTTTAAACTAGATGAAGGCGTAGATACAGGTGATATTATAGGTCAAGAGGTAATTACAATTAATAAAAAAACAACTGCAACAGAACTCTATCAAAAAGTAAATGAGATGCATATTAGACTAATAAGCAGATATTGGAATGACATTGTGAATAATAATATTGTACTTACGAAACAAGATGAATCAAGAGCTACAATATGGCCAGGAAGAAAACCTGAGGACGGTGAAATTTCCAATAGTATGACAATGGAAGAAGCAGACAGATTAGTCCGCGCTGTTACGCACCCATATCCAGGATCATTTTATAAAAATGATGGAAAAATTATTAGAATTTGGTCTGCTAAAACGTCTAGAGTTGAAGGACCTATCAAACTTAAAGACGGTTATTTAATTCCTATTAATTATGAGATAGAGGGTTGAGTATAGTTGAAAGAAAAGAAAGTTCAAAAATCTATCAAACGATTAATTGATATTTTTGTTTCCTTAATTGTCCTTATTCCTTTTTTACCAGTATGGATTATTGTTGCGATATTAATCAAATTAACTTCCGAGGGACCAATATTTTTCATACAAAATCGACCTGGCAAAGATAAAAAGATTTTTAAAGTATACAAATTTCGAACGATGAAACCAGGATCAGAAAAAATGATTAAGGGTCAAGAGGTTATGTTAGATGATGATCGTATTACATCGATAGGAAGGTTTCTCAGAAGAACTAAAATTGATGAAATCCCACAGGTTATAAATGTATTAAAAGGTGAAATGAGTCTTATAGGTCCAAGACCTGAGAGGGTTGATTCTCTCGCTGAATATACAGAAGAAATTTCAAAAAGACTTAATGTAAGACCAGGTATGACAGGGTTAGCACAAGTGAGCGGAAATATCTATTTGTCATTAGAAGATAGATACAAATTAGATGTTTATTATGTTGAAAATTATAGTTTATTACTAGATTTAAAGATTATCCTAAGAACAATTGGTGTGGTTTTATTTGGTGAAGATAAATATGTAAATAAGTGCTTAGTAGATATTGAATTAACTTCTACAGAGATAACAAGTGCAAAAAAGGGGAATATTTCACGATGAAAAAGATTCTAATTACCGGAGTTAATAGTTATATTGGAACCTCATTTCAGAGATGGGTTTCACAATATCCGGATAAATATTCTGTAGAAGCTATTAGTGTAAGAGATGATAGTTGGAAGAATAGATCTTTTTTAGGATATGATGTTATTTTCCATACAGCTGCTATTGTACATGTAAATGAAAGAGATACATCAAAATATTTTAAAGTGAATAGAGATTTGACTCTAGATATAGCTAAAAAAGCAAAAGAAGAAGGTGTTAAGCAATTTATTTTTCTAAGTACCATGGGTGTATATGGGATTGAAACAGGATATATTACGAAAGAGACAATTCCCAATCCTAAAACTCCTTATGCACAGTCTAAGTATGAAGCAGAAAAACTTTTATTGGAAATTAGTTCTGATGAATTTAAAGTTTCGATTGTTCGACCGCCATTAGTCTACGGTAGGGATTGTCCTGGGAATTATAGAAGACTTGCTAATTTAGCATTAAAATTACCGCTTTTTCCTGATATTAGAAACAAAAGAAGCATGATATTTATCGATAATTTATCAGAGTTCATAAGAATATTAATTGACTTAAATGTTAATGGTATTTTTTTCCCACAGAATAAGGAGTATGTAAATACTACTAAACTAGTGAGGTTAATTGTTAAAGCTCATGGAAGGAAAATAATAATTTCAAAGTTTTTTAACTGGGCAGTTTCAATAGGCTTTAGATTTTCAAGTTCAATTAGGAAAGTTTTTGGGTCTTATGTCTATGATAAAGAAATCCCGGGTAGCCCAGGTGCTCCAATTGATGGAGTCAGTATAGACTATGAAGTTAAATCGTTTGAGAGGTCTATTCTTTACACAGAGGGTAGGGAGTAAAAAATGGAAAAAGAAAAAGATATTTTGTTTTTATGTCAATATTTTTATCCTGAATATATTTCATCAGCTACACTACCTTTTGATACGGCATTAGCAATTAGTAAAGCAGGATATAAAGTAGGAGCAATATGTGGTTACCCTAAAGAATATAACTTAAATAATGGAGTTCCCCTGAAAGAAACTCATAGAAATATTGAAATAAAAAGACTAAAATATTTACAGTTTAAACGAAGTAATTTTATTGGAAGGATAATAAACTATTTTTCATTTACATTATCGGTAGCTTTACGATTCTTTGATTTGCGTAAATATAAAATAATAATTGTTTATTCTAATCCTCCTATCTTACCGTTAATTGCTGCATTGGCAAAGAGAATTTTTAAAACGAAAATAGTATTTGTAAGTTATGATGTATATCCGGAAATGGCATATATTACAAAAACTATCTCGGAAAACAGTATAATAAGCAGAATGATGAAAGTAATAAATAGGAACGTGTTCAAACAAATTGACAAAGTAGTAGCTTTGTCAAATGAGATGAAAGATTATCTTCTAAAACACAGACCAACATTATTAAATAATCAGGTGGAGGTAATACCTAATTGGTATGAAGATAAAGGTCCTATAAATAATGACCAGTATTCAGATAATAAATTATTCAGTTCTTTCAAACAAGAGAGCGATTTAATAGTTTCTTATTTTGGGAATATGGGAATAGCCCAAGACCTTGAAACAATTATTGATGCTATCAGACAACTAAGAAATGAAAAAAGAATTAAATTTCTATTTGCTGGTCATGGAAATAAAATGTGGAAGTTAAAAAGTATAGTGGAAAATGAAAATTTGGAAAACGTAAGCATATTAAATTTTTTACATGGGAATGATTTTCAAGCTGCACTTAGTATTAGTGACTGTTTTATTGTAAGTTTGGCTGATGGGTTAACTGGTTTAGCTGTACCCAGTAAAACCTATAGTTATATGATGGCAGGAAAACCGGTAATTGCAATTATTGGAAAGAACTCTGATATAGCAAAAGATTTAAATGAGAATAATGCTGGATTTGCTATGGAAGTGGGAGAAAGTTCAAAACTAGTTAGTGCTATTAAGGAACTGCTTAATAACAAGGAAAAGCGTGAGTTAATGGGAAGAAACTGTAGGAAAGTTTTCCTAGAAAAATATACTACGGAATTTTGTACTCAGCAATATGTAAAGATGATAGGAAATTTATTGGAGGAAAATTAAATGTTTGAAAATAAAACCTTGTTAATTACAGGTGGAACAGGATCTTTTGGAAATGCAGTAATGAATAGATTCCTTGATACTGATATTAAAGAAATTCGTATTTTCTCTCGTGACGAAAAAAAGCAAGATGATATGAGAAAAAAATATAAAAACGACAAGTTAAAATTTTATATTGGAGATGTCAGAGATTTAGCGAGTGTAAAAAATGCAATGCATGGTGTTGATTATATTTTCCATGCCGCTGCATTAAAACAAGTTCCATCTTGTGAATTTTTTCCATTGGAGGCAGTAAAAACGAATGTTTTAGGAACAGACAATGTCCTAACTGCAGCTATAGAATATGGAGTAAAAAAAGTCATTTGTCTATCAACAGATAAAGCCGCATACCCAATTAATGCCATGGGTATATCAAAGGCGATGATGGAAAAAGTATTTGTTGCCAAATCTAGAACTGTTGATCCAGAAAGAACTCTAATATGTGGCACTAGATATGGTAACGTAATGGCATCACGTGGTTCGGTTATACCACTGTTTATAGATCAGATTAAAAATGGACAACCTTTGACAGTCACAGATCCTAATATGACAAGGTTTTTAATGAGTTTGGAAGAAGCAGTTGAGTTAGTAGTGTTTGCTTTTCAAAATGCAAAAGCTGGTGATATTATGGTACAAAAATCTCCAGCAAGTACAATAGGTGACCTTGCTCAAGCGGTTAAAGAATTATTCAATGCCGATAATGAGATTAAAATCATTGGTACTCGCCATGGAGAAAAACATTATGAAACACTATTAACTAAAGAAGAGTATTTAGTAGCTGAAGATTTAGGTGGATTCTTTAGAGTTCCTGCTGATCAAAGAGATCTAAATTATGACAAATACTTTGTAGAAGGGAATAAAGAGTTATCTACTGTAGAGGAATATAATTCTAATAATACACAAATTCTTACAGTTGAAGAGATAAAGAATAAATTACTTGAATTGGATTATGTTCAAAATGAACTTAAAGAATGGAAAGAGAAGACACACGTAATGAACTAAAGGCGGGATAAAATATGAATATTCTTGTGACTGGCGCAAACGGTTTTATTGGAAAAAATTTGGTTGCTGAGCTTCAGAATAGAGGATATACCAATATATTTGAATATACTAAAGAAAGTAATCCGTCCCTTCTTGATAAATATACTAAAGAATGTGATTTTGTTTTTCATTTAGCAGGTGTAAATAGACCAAAAGAAGAGAAGGAATTCTTAAAAGGTAATTTTGGATTTACATCAAAGTTACTAGAACTTCTTAAGATGCATGAAAACAAAGCCCCTGTATTAATCACATCATCTACTCAAGCGGATCTAGATAATTTTTATGGACGAAGTAAAAAGGCTGCTGAGGACCTATTATTTGATTACCATAAAGAAACAGGTGCAAAAGTATATGTTTACAGATTGCCAAATGTATTTGGAAAGTGGAGTAAACCAAATTATAATACAGTTGTAGCTACGTTCTGTCATAATATTGCTAGAAATTTAGATATTCAAATAGATGATCCAAATGTTGAATTAACTCTTTGCTATATTGACGATGTATTAGAGGAGTTTTTGAGAGCCCTTGAAGGGAAACCTACAATTCAAGGTGATTTTTGTGTTATTCCTGTAACACATAATATTAAACTTGGAGATCTTGCTGAACTGATTAAAAGTTTTAAAGAAAGTAGAAATAACCTAAGTATCCCAAATATGGCCAATCCATTAACGAAGAAATTATACAGTACCTACTTAAGCTTTTTACCAGGTGACGATTTTGCTTATGATCTAACGATGAATATTGATAATAGAGGATCATTTACTGAATTCATTAGAACTTCTGATAGAGGGCAAGTTTCTGTAAATATTTCAAAACCTGGTATTACAAAAGGGAATCATTGGCATCATACGAAAAATGAAAAATTCTTAGTAGTCAGTGGTGAAGGGCTAATTCGCTTTAGAAAATTAGATTCAGACGAGATAATTGAATACAGAGTTAGTGGAGAAAAATTACAGGTAGTGGATATACCAACTGGATATACGCATTCAATTGTTAATGTTGGTGAAACTGACTTAGTAACGGTTATGTGGGTGAATGAACCCTTTGATCCTGAAAAACCAGACACATACTTCTTGGAGGTAGAACCGAAATGAAAAAATTAAAAGTTATGACAGTTGTAGGAACAAGGCCTGAAATTATAAGATTATCGGCTGTTATCAATAAATTAGAAGAATCCGAAGCAATCGAACATATTCTTGTTCATACAGGACAAAATTATGATTATGAATTAAATGAAGTATTTTTCAAAGATTTTAATTTAAGAAAACCAGATTTTTTCCTAAATGCAGCAACAGGTACTGCAGTAGAAACAATTGGAAACATTTTAATAAAAATTGACTCTATTTTAGAAAAAGTTAAACCGGATGCTTTTTTAGTACTTGGAGATACGAATAGTTGTTTAGCAGCAATCGCTGCTAAAAGAAGGCATATTCCAATATTCCATATGGAGGCTGGAAACAGATGTTTTGATCAACGAGTACCTGAAGAAACGAATAGGAAGATTGTTGATCATATAGCTGATATAAATTTAACTTATAGTGATATTTCACGAGAGTATTTACTAGCTGAAGGCTTTCCAGCTGATCGGATTATTAAAACTGGAAGCCCAATGTTTGAAGTCATTGATTCAAGAATAGATGACATTGAGAAATCTAATATTTTAGATAGATTAGGACTTAAAGAAGAAAAATATTTTGTCGTTTCTGCTCATAGAGAAGAGAATATCAACTCAGAAACGAACTTTATTAATTTAGTCAACAGTATAAATTCAGTTGCTGAGAAATATAACTTACCTATTATCGTGAGTACTCATCCTAGAACAAGAAAGATGATTGAGGATAAAGGCGTAGAGTTCAATCCTTTAGTTAGGACTGTAAAACCTTTAGGATTTAATGATTATGTGAAATTGCAAATAAAAGCAAAAGCAGTTCTTAGCGATAGTGGAACAATAAGCGAAGAGTCTTCTATTCTTGGGTTTAGAGCACTCAATATTAGAGAGGCACATGAAAGACCAGAAGCAATGGAAGAAACTTCTGTTATGATGGTTGGACTTAATAAAGAAAGAATTTTGCAGGGACTTAAGGTTTTGGAAAATCAAAAAATTAATACATTACGTATTGTTTCCGATTATAGTATACCTAATGTATCAGAAAAGGTGTTAAGAATCATTCTATCATATAAAGATTATGTAGATCGAGTTGTATGGAGAAAAAATTGGAGGAACGAATAAATGAATTTATATGGAAAAATTGTAAATAGAGAAGAAAAAATATCACTAGTTGGATTAGGTTATGTTGGTATGCCAATTGCAGTAGCATTTGCTAAAAAAGTCGATGTTATTGGTTTTGATATAAATAAAGAAAAAATAGAATTATATAAAAGTGGAATTGACCCGACTAAAGAAGTTGGTAATGAAGCAATTAAGAAAACAACTGTAGACTTCACTTCAGATGAAACAAGACTTAAAGAAGCAAAGTTCCATATTGTGGCAGTACCTACTCCTGTTAAGTCAGACCATACACCTGATCTTAATCCTGTTAAAGCTGCAAGTCGTACATTAGGTAGAAACTTGACTAAAGGATCGATTGTTGTTTATGAATCCACTGTTTATCCAGGAGTAACGGAGGAAATATGTGTACCAATCTTAGAGAAAGAATCAGGGTTAAAATGTGGTATAGATTTTAAAGTTGGTTACTCACCTGAACGAATAAATCCTGGGGATAAGATTCATCGATTAGAAACAATTGTAAAAGTTGTTTCTGGTATGGATGAAGAAACTCTTGATATTGTTGCAAAGGTTTATGAACTTGTTGTTGATGCTGGAGTTTATAAAGCTGAAAGTATCAAAGTTGCTGAAGCTGCGAAAGTTATTGAGAACTCTCAAAGAGATATTAACATTGCCTTTATGAATGAGCTATCTATAATATTTAATAAAATGGGAATCGATACTAAAGCTGTCCTGGAAGCTGCAGGAACAAAGTGGAACTTCTTAAAGTTTACACCAGGATTAGTTGGAGGACATTGTATTGGCGTTGACCCATATTACTTAACTTATAAAGCTGAACAGATGGGTTATCATTCACAAATCATTTTAGCTGGACGTCAAATTAATGATGATATGGGTAAGTATGTTGCTGAAAATACTGTGAAGAAGATGATAAAAGCTAATAAAAATATAAATGGTGCAAGAGTAGCTATCTTTGGATTTACCTTTAAAGAAAATACACCAGATATAAGAAACACCAAAGTAATTGATATTATAAATGAGTTAGAAGAATTTGGTGTTGAGGTACTAATTGTTGACCCTGTTGCTGATAAAGAAGATTTCAATAGAGAACATAATTACAAACTATATAATATTGATGAAGTTAAAGATGTAGACGCAATTATCTTTGCTGTTCCTCATGAAGAATTTAAAAGTTTAACACTTGAGGAAATTAAGACTATGTACAGAGATTCACAATACGACTACACGGAAGCAATGAAAGAGGTAGCAGCTACAACTGAGAATATAAATCCTAAAGAGAATAAAAATGAAAAAGTATTAATTGATATTAAAGGTATGTTTAATAGGATAGAAGCAAAACAAAAAGGTTTTTCTTATTGGAGGCTATAATAATGGGATATAAAAATTTAACATTTCCAAAAGGTTCAAAGTTTTTAGTAACTGGAGCTGCTGGATTTATAGGATCTAATCTAGTTGAATCAATATTAAATTTAGGTTACCAAGTTAGGGGGTTAGATAATTTTTCAACAGGTAAAAGAGTAAATATTGAATTATTTATTGATAATCCAAGGTTTGAGTTTATTGAAGGTGATATTAGAGATTTTGAAACTTGTATGCATGCATGTAAGGATGTAGACTTTGTATTACACCAAGCTGCCTGGGGTAGTGTCCCACGAAGTATTAAAATGCCTTTAATGTATGAAGAAATTAATATTAAAGGAACGTTAAATATGTTGGAAGCAGCAAGGCAAAATGGAGTAAAAAAATTTGTCTATGCATCTAGCTCATCAGTGTATGGTGACGAACCAAACTTACCAAAACAAGAGGGGAAAGAGGGCAATTTATTATCACCTTATGCACTTACTAAACGAGTGAATGAAGAATATGCAAAATTATATACTAAACTTTACGGATTAGATACTTATGGATTGCGATATTTTAATGTGTTTGGTAGAAGACAAGACCCAAATGGGGCATATGCTGCTGTTATACCAAAGTTTATTAAACAATTACTAAATGATGAGCAACCTACAATTAATGGTGATGGTAGACAAAGTCGTGACTTTACTTATATAGAAAATGTAATTGAAGCTAATTTGAAGGCATGTTTAGCTTCCCATAAAGCTGCAGGTCAATCATTTAATATAGCTTATGGTGGAAGAGTTTTTCTAATAGATTTATATAATGCTTTGTGTAAGGTAATGGGTAAAAATATAGAACCAATTTTTGGTCCTGAGCGTGTGGGTGATATTAAACATAGTAATGCTGATATTACTAGGGCGAAAGTATACTTAGGATATAATCCTGATTGGAGTTTTAGTAAGGGAATTGAGCAAGCGATAAGTTGGTACAAGGAGAATCTGTAATGAGATACTTGTGTTCCTTAAGGCAAAAATTTGTTGAATTTAAATATAGAAATTCTAATAATTATGGAAGAATATTTATGTTTCATCAAGTAAATGATGATAAAAATCAATGGAATAATAAATCAATTTGTATTACTAAAGAGAATTTCCAATATTTCATTAACAAATTAATAGAGAGCGGATATTCTTTTAAATCTATTAGTGAATTGAATAAAGATAGTTCTCCTAACAATGTGTTTATAACATTTGACGATATTTTTTTAGATGCGTATTTAAATGCCATAACCTATCTTAATGAAAAAAAAATCCCTTACTGTGTATTTATCACTACAGATTATGTTGATAAAGAACCTTATATTTCAAAGTCTATATTAAAAGAACTATCTGAAAATCCCCTATGTACTATTGGTGCACATACAAAATCACACCCGATACTCCG
>Ga0310827_101100_pt1 | contig 15402 bp, 27 predicted proteins | sample WT_ome_2_FD_201309 | JGI IMG/M metagenome (GOLD analysis project Ga0310827, IMG submission 201309) | Sorghum-adapted microbial communities enriched on wild type (WT) sorghum from Joint BioEnergy Institute, Emeryville, California, United... ... | reverse complement strand
CGGAGTCGGCATGGTAACCGCCCACTTCGGCGCCAACGTCGATGGTGACGATGTCGCCCTCCTTGAGCTTCCGCTGGCCCGGAATGCCATGGACCAATTCCTCGTTGACCGAAATGCACACACTGCCGGGAAATCCGTTATAGCCTTTGAAAGAAGGGGAAGCGCCATGGCTTCGGATGGTTTTTTCCGCGATCCGGTCCAGTTCAAGCGTGGTGACCCCGGGAACGGCCGCTTCGGCAACCCGTCGCAAGGTCTCGGCGACGATGCGTCCCGCTTCGCGCATGAGCGCGATTTCCGATTCGGACTTGCAAATGATCATTCGCTCTGCCCCCGCAATATGGCTGCAATCGCTGCCGTTACCCGATCGATGTCCTGCTCGCCGTCGACCTCACGCAGCAATCCCTTCTCCCGGTAATAATCCAGAAGCGGGGCGGTTTTGTTCACATATTCATCCAATCGGGTGCCCACTTTTTCCTCCGTGTCGTCGGAACGCTGGAACAATTCCCCTCCGCACTTGTCGCAGACGCCCTCCCGTTTTGGAGGATTGAACACCATGTGATAGGTGGCGCCGCACTTCTTGCAGATGCGCCGTCCCGTCAGGCGGGCGAGCAACAGGCCGCGGTCCACCTTCAGGTTGATCACGTGTTCAAGTCGTTTGCCCATTTCGCCGAGCATCTCGTCCAGCGCTTCCGCCTGGGCGATCGTCCGGGGATAGCCGTCGAGCAGAAACCCGTTCCGGCAGTCATCCTGCCTGAGCCGTTCCCGCACGATGCCGTTGGTCACGTCATCCGGCACGAGCAATCCCTGGTCCACATATTCTTTCGCTTTCCGGCCGAGCGGCGTGCCTTCCTGCATCGCCTGGCGGAATGCGTCGCCCGTGGAGATATGCGGGATTCCGAAAGCCGCAACGACCTTCTCGGCTTGCGTACCCTTCCCGGCGCCGGGAGGTCCCATAAACAAAATGTTCACTCGCGTTTCCCTCTTTCCTCGGATTCAGGCACCATGCGGGATCACTTGATGAATCCTTTGTAGTGCCGCTTGATCAGCTGGCTTTCGACCTGTTTCATCGTATCCAGCGCAACCCCGATGACGATCAGAAGGCTCGTGCCACCGATTTGCACCGACGAAGGCAAACCGGCCAGATTGGCAAAGAAGACGGGCAAAATCGAGATCACGGCCAGGAAGAGGGCTCCCGTCAGGGTGATCCGGTTCATGACCCGGGTCAAATAGATTTCCGTCGTTTTGCCCGGCCGAATGCCCGGGATGTAGCCGCCGTTTTTCTTCAGGTTTTCCGCCATTTGCACCGGATTGATTTGCACGAACGTGTAGAAGTACGTGAATCCGATGATGAGAATGACGTACACCACCATGCCGAACGGCGCCTGATACGTGAAGTTGTCAATAATCCAACGCGCGAACGGATTGTTCGGCCAGAAACTGGCGATGGTCGGCGGGAACACCAGCAGGGAGATGGCGAAGATGACCGGGATGACCCCTGCCGCGTTCACTTTCAGCGGAATATGCGACGATTGCCCGCCGTACATCTTGCGGCCGACGACACGCTTCGCGTATTGGACCGGAATTTTGCGCACGCCTTGCTGGACGAAGATGACCCCCGTCACGATGGCGACGATGATCACGGCGATGATGACCAGCTTGGCGATGCTCCAGAACAGCGTTCCGGTCGTGGCCGCGGAAAATTCGCTGGCCAGGATTTGATTGATGCCCGTCGGAATGCCGGCCACGATACCGGCAAAGATGATGATGGAAATGCCGTTGCCGATGCCGTGTTCGGTGATCTGTTCACCCAGCCACATCAAGAAGGCGGTACCCGCCGTGAGCACGATGGCGATCAACGTGTAGGTTGCGAATCCGGGATCGATCACGAACGGAATCGTGTAAAGCCGGTTGAACCCGATCGCCATGCTGTAACCCTGGATGAAAGCCAGGACAACCGTTCCGTAACGGGTGATTTGCGCCAATTTGCGCCGACCCGACTCGCCTTCCTTGGCCCATTCCGCAAATTTCGGAATGACGTCCATCGAAAGCAACTGCACGATGATCGATGCCGTGATGTAGGGCATGATCCCCATCGCAAAGATGGAGAAGTTGAACAGCGCGCCGCCGGTGAACGTGTTCAGCAGGCTGAGCAGGTCGTTCGTCCCCGTTTCGGTCACCGCTTCAAGCGTGTCCGTATCAATGTTCGGAACGGGAATGAAGGCGCCGATCCGGTAAACGATCAGCACACCCAGGGTGAACAGGATCTTTCGCCTGAGGTCGGCCACCTTCATGATGTTTTTGATTGTGGTAAACATCAGATCACCTCGGCTTTACCGCCGGCTGCTTCGATTTTCCGGGATGCGGATTCGGAAAATTTGTGGGCTTTGACCGTCAGTCCGACCGCAAGCTCCCCATCCCCCAAAATCTTGATGCCGTCTTTCGGGTTTTTGACCACACCGGATTCCAAAAGCAACTCGGGCGTGACGATCGTGCCTGCCTCGAATCGATTCAGCTCTTCCAGGTTGACAATCGCGTATTCCTTGCGATTGAAGTTTTTGAAACCCCGTTTCGGCAACCGGCGGAACAACGGGTTTTGACCGCCTTCAAAGCCCGGGCGAACGCCGCCGCCGGAACGGGCCCATTGCCCTTTCTGACCGCGTGTGGACGTTTTGCCCATGCCGCTGCCGATGCCGCGGCCTACGCGTTTTCTGGCGTGACGGGATCCGGGTGCGGGAGAAAGCTCGTGCAATTTCATGGTCGCACCTCCTAATGGTTGGGTTGATGTTGGCTCGTCAAATTTCCTTGACTTCGACCAGATGTTTGACCTGGTTGACCATTCCGCGAATCGCATCGTTGTCGGGTTGGGTCACCGTTTGGTTCAGTTTGCGCAAACCGAGCGTGCGCACCGTGACGCGTTGGCGTTCCGGGCGGCCGATCAGGCTGCGCTTGAGGGTGATTTGCAATTGCTTTGCCACTGTTTGCCCCTCCTTATCCCAACAGTTCCTCGACGGATTTGCCTCTCAGCTTGGCGACTTCTTCCGCGCGTTTCAGGCGGGAAAGACCTTCCATCGTGGCGTTGATCATGTTCATGGCGTTCGCGGAGCCGAGCGACTTCGTCAAAATATCGCCGATGCCGGCCAGTTCCAGTACGGCCCGCACCGGACCGCCCGCGATGACGCCGGTCCCTTCCATGGCCGGTTTCAGGAGCACGCGGCCTGCGCCGAAGTGGCCGATCACTTCGTGGGGAATGGTTGTATTGACAATCGGAACTTCGATCATGTTCTTTTTCGCGTCTTCGATGCCTTTGCGGATGGCATCCGGTACTTCCGCCGCCTTGCCGATTCCCGCTCCGACATGGCCGTTGCCGTCACCGACGACGACCAGCGCGCTGAAGCTGAACCGGCGTCCGCCTTTGACGACCTTGGCGACGCGGTTGATGTGCACGACTTTTTCCGTAAGTTCCAGCGAATTCGGATCGATGCGCAAAATCGTAACCTCCTTCTTCCATCGTTTTCTCAGAATTCAAGTCCCGCTTCACGGGCTGCTTCGGCCAGTGCCTTCACCCGGCCGTGATACAGGTAACCGCCGCGGTCAAAGACGACTTTGTTGACGCCCTTGGCTTTCGCCCGTTCGGCGACGAGTGCGCCGATTTTGGTTGCCGCTTCCACCGTGCCGCCGTTTTTCAGCTGTTCACGCAGCTCTTTGTCCAGCGAGGACGCGGAGACGAGGGTGACACCCTTCGTGTCGTCGATGATTTGTGCGTAAATATGTTTCGAGGAACGGAACACGTTCAATCTCGGACGCTCGGCCGTTCCGGAAATTTTTTTGCGCACCCGCAGATGACGCTGCAAGCGGGTTTTGTTTTTGCTCGTTTTCGTAATCATGCCGGTTTCAACTCCTTTCGGATGGCTTTCGGAAGGTCAGGCGGCCATGCCGCTTCTGTTCTGTGCCGCCGGATCATTTCTTCTTGCCGGCTTTGCCTTCCTTGCGGAGAATGCGTTCTCCCTCGTATTTGATGCCTTTGCCCTTGTACGGTTCCGGTTCGCGGACGGCACGGATGTTGGCCGCGATTTCGCCGACCCGTTCCTTGTCGATTCCCCGGACGATGATTTTGTTGTTGGCCGGCACTTCAAACTCGATGCCGTTCTCCTGGACGAATTCTACCGGATGGGAGTAACCGACGTTGAGCGTAATCTTGTTGCCGGTTTTGCTGGCCCGGTAACCGACGCCCACCAGTTCCAGCGTTTTGCTGTACCCTTCGGTCACGCCGACGATCATGTTGTGGATGACCGAGCGGGTCGTGCCGTGCAGGGAACGATGGGTTTTTTCGTCGGACGGACGCTCAACGGTCAGGACGTTGCCTTCCACGTTAACCTTCATATCTTGATGAATACGGCGCGACAGGGTGCCTTTCGGCCCTTTGACGGTAATGGTGCCGTCTTCGAGCGCCACCGTTACGCCGTTCGGAATTTCAATCGGTTTGCGGCCGATACGAGACATGGATACACCTCCATTCTTTCTGAGCAAACATTACCAGACGTAGCAGATGACCTCGCCGCCGGATTTTGCCTGGCGGGCTTCCTTGTCGGTCATGACGCCCTTGGACGTCGAGATGATGGCGATTCCCAGTCCGCCAAGCACTTTCGGAATTTCCGACGCCTTCGTGTACACGCGAAGGCCCGGTTTGCTGATCCGTTTCAAGCCCGTAATGACGCGCTCGTTGTTCGGGCCGTATTTCAGGAAGATGCGCAGGATCCCCTGTTTGTTGTCTTCGATATATTCAGCGTCACGGATGAAGCCTTCCCGCTTCAAAATCTCGGCGATTTCCCTCTTCATTTTGGAAGCGGGCATTTCCACCATTTCATGACGCACCGTGTTGGCATTGCGTATGCGCGTGAGCATATCGGCAATCGGATCGGACATTACCACTTTGACGTACCTCCTTCCCGAATCGGGATTATTACCAGCTGGCTTTCTTCACGCCGGGGATTTGGCCTTTGTACGCCAGTTCCCGGAAACAGATTCTGCAAATCCGGAATTTCCGCAGCACCGCGTGGGGACGGCCGCACCGTTCGCAGCGCGTGTAGGCCCGCACTTTGAACTTCGGCTTGCGCTGCTGCTTCACTTTCATCGAAGTTTTCGCCATGTTTCGCTAACACCCCCGTTTACGATTTGGCGAACGGCATGCCGAGACCGGCAAGCAATTCCCGCGATTCTTCATCGCTGTTGGCCGTGGTGACAATGACGATGTCCATGCCGCGGACTTTGTCCACTTTGTCATAATCGATTTCCGGGAAAATCAATTGTTCCTTGATGCCGAGCGTGTAGTTGCCCCGCCCGTCGAATGCCTTGGCGGATACGCCGCGAAAGTCCCGTACCCGCGGCAGCGCCACATTGAACAATTTATCCAGAAAATGGTACATTCTTTCTCCGCGCAACGTCACCTTGCAACCGATGGGCATGCCTTCGCGCAACTTGAATCCGGCGATGGATTTGCGCGCGCGGGTGACGACAGGCTTCTGCCCGGAAATGATCCGCAGGTCTTCGACGGCGGAGTCGAGCACCTTGGCGTTGCCCACCGCATCGCCGACGCCCATGTTGATGACGACTTTCTCCAGCTTCGGCACCTGCATGACCGATTTATAGTTGAATTTTTTCATCAATGCCGGCGCAACTTCATTTTGATACCGTTCCTTCAATCTTGCAGCCATCGTGCAGCCTCCTTTCCGCTACCATTAGTCAATTGCTTCTCCGCTCCGCTTTGCAATGCGGATCTTTTTGCCGTTCTCCACCTTGTACCCGATGCGCGTCGGTTTGCCGCTCTTCGGGTCGATCAACATGACGTTGGAGGCATGGATCGGTGCTTCCTGGGTCAGGATGCCGCCTTGCGGATTCGCCTGGCTCGGCCGCGCATGTTTCTTCACCATGTTTACGCCTTCCACCAGGACGCGGTTCAGGCGCGGATAAGCTTCCAGAACGCGGCCTTTCTTGCCTTTATCTTTACCCGTGATGACCATCACGATGTCGTCTTTCTTCACGTGCAGCTTGTTGTTGTGCGACGCTTTGATCTTCTTCATTCTCGGCATTTGCCTTTGCACCTCTTTTCCCGTTGGGCTCTGTGCTCCCGGTCGTCCGGATCAGATCACTTCCGGAGCCAGCGAGATGATCTTCATGAAATCGCGATCGCGCAGCTCCCGGGCCACCGGTCCGAAAATCCGCGTGCCGCGGGGAGATTTGTCATCCCGAATGATGACCGCCGCATTTTCGTCAAAAGCGATATAGGAACCGTCCTTGCGGCGCGAAGCCCGCTTGGTACGGACGATGACGCATTTCACGATGTCCCCTTTTTTGACAACGCCTCCGGGTGTTGCATCTTTCACGGAACAAACGATCACATCGCCGATTTTGCCCACCCGTTTGCGTCCCGTGCCGCCGAGCACGCGAATGCACATCAATTCCTTCGCGCCGGAGTTGTCCGCCGCCTTCAGTCTCGTGAACGGTTGAATCATGAGCCGTAACCTCCTTCCGGTTTGTCATGCCGTGATCAAACGTTGACCGATTTTTCCACGATTTGAACCAAACGCCAGCGTTTGTCCTTGGACAGCGGCCGGGTTTCCATGATCCGTACCGTGTCGCCGACTTTGGCTTCGTTGTTCTCGTCGTGCGCTTTGTATTTCTTCGTGTATTTGATCCGCTTGTGGTACAGGCTGTGCCGTTTGTACGTTTCGACGGCGACCACAATCGTTTTGTCCATCTTGTCGCTGACGACCTTGCCGACTTGCTCTCTCCGCCGGTTGCGTTGTTCGCTCATTGAAAGCCCTCCTCTCTCAGCCGATGCCCAGTTCCCGCTCGCGGAGAACGGTTTTGGCACGGGCGATTTTTTTGCGAAGGTCGCGAATTTGCGCCGGATTGTCCAGTTGGCCGGTTGCCATCTGGAAGCGGAGATTGAAAAGTTCTTCCTTGAACCCGTTGATCTTCTGTTCAATTTCGGCCGTGGTCAAATTGCGGAATTCTGCAGCTTTCATTCAGCATCACCGCCCAATTCGTCTCTTTTCACAAACTTCGTTTTGATCGGCAGTTTGTGGGAGGCCAGGCGCATGGCTTCGCGGGCGACTTCTTCCGGAACTCCCGCAAGTTCGAACAGGATTTTGCCGGGTTTGACGACAGCCACCCATTTTTCCACGTTCCCTTTACCGGCACCCATCCGCACTTCCAGCGGTTTTTGGGTGATCGGCTTGGAAGGAAAAATTTTGATCCACACTTTGCCGCCCCGCTTGATGTAACGGGTCATGGCAATCCGTGCGGCTTCGATTTGCCGGTTGGTCACCCATGCCGGTTCCAGCGCCTTCAGCCCGTATTCGCCGAAGGCCACTTCCGTTCCGCCTTTGGCGTTGCCTTTCATTCTGCCGCGATGTTCTTTGCGGTGTTTGACGCGTTTCGGCATCAACATGGCTTAATTCTCCCCTTCCGAACCCGATTTTTTCTTCGCCGGAAGCACTTCGCCGCGATAGATCCACACTTTGACGCCGATGCGTCCGTAGGTCGTGTGGGCTTCAGCCGTGCCGTAGTCGATGTCGGCGCGCAGCGTGTGCAGCGGCACCGTGCCTTCGTTGTAGCCTTCCGTCCGGGCGATTTCCGCGCCGCCCAAACGGCCGCTGACGACGGTTTTGATCCCTTTGGCGCCTGCGCGCATCGTACGCTGGATGGCTTGCTTCATGGCGCGGCGGAACGACACGCGGCGTTCCAGTTGCTGGGCGATGCTTTCCGCCACCAGGATGGCGTCCAGTTCCGGGTTTTTGATTTCCTGAATGTTGATGTGCACTTTCTTGCCGGTCATTTTGACCAGTTGTTCGCGGATGATTTCGACTTCCGAACCGCCTTTGCCGATGACCATGCCGGGTTTTGCCGTATGGATGGTCACGTTCACGCGGTTGGCCGCACGCTCGATTTCGATGCGGGATACGGCGGCTTCTTTCAGTTTCTTTTTCAGGTAGTCGCGAATTTTGAGATCTTCAAGCAGCAGGGCGCCGTAATCTTTACTGGCGAACCATTTGGATTCCCAGTCGCGGATGATGCCGATTCGCAATCCTACGGGATTTACCTTTTGACCCACTCAACGTCCCTCCTTATTTTTCGGCTACCACCAGGGTGATGTGGCTCGTGCGTTTGTTGATCCGGAATGCCTGTCCGCGGGAACGCGGCTGGATGCGTTTCAGCATCGGGCCTTCGTTGGCGTAAGCTTGAACGATTTTCAGGTTGGTCGGATCAAGTTGGAAATTGTGCTCCGCATTGGCGATGGCCGAGTTGAGCAGTTTTTCGATGACCGGCGATGCCGCTTTCGGCGTATGGCGCAAAATGGCGAACGCTTCTTCGACGCTCTTGCCGCGGATCAAATCCAGCACAAGCCGTGCTTTGCGGGGCGCAATGCGAATGTATCTCGCGGTCGCTTTCGCTTCTTGCATCTCGTTAACCTCCTTCCGGATGACGGGAACCGCCTCGCGCGGTTACCCTTTACCGTCTCGTCTTCTTGTCGTCGTCGGCGTGCCCCTTGTACGTCCGGGTCGGAGCGAATTCGCCGAGTTTGTGCCCGACCATGTCTTCCGTCACATAAACCGGCACGTGTTTGCGGCCGTCATAAACGGCAAATGTATGTCCGACAAATTGCGGGAAAATGGTGGAACGGCGCGACCAGGTCTTGATGACCGCCTTCTTGTTGGCCTTGTTCAGCTCTTCAACTTTCTTCATCAGGTGATCATCGCAGAACGGGCCTTTCTTCAAACTGCGTCCCATCTTCTTTCCTCCCTTCGCGAATTCTGTATGCGAACCGAATCATGCCGCCCCGCGATTATTTGCGGCGGCGGATGATGTCCTTGTTGGAAGCTTTCTTCTTGTTCCGCGTCTTGAGGCCGAGGGCGGGTTTGCCCCACGGCGTAACCGGGCTCTTGCGGCCGATCGGCGATCTGCCTTCGCCGCCGCCGTGCGGGTGGTCGTTCGGGTTCATGACGGAACCGCGGACGGACGGGCGTCTGCCGAGCCAACGACTGCGGCCGGCTTTGCCGATTTTGATCAACTCATGGTCCTGGTTGCCGACGGAACCGATGGTGGCGCGGCAGGTGCCGAGAATGCGGCGCATTTCGCCGGAGGACAGACGGACGACCACGTAGCGGCCTTCCTTGCCGAGCAGTTGCGCTTCCGTGCCGGCGGCGCGCACGAGCTGCCCGCCTTTGCCCGGTTTCAGCTCGATGTTGTGGATGACCGTACCGACCGGGATGTTTTCCATCGGCAGCGCGTTGCCCACCTTGATGTCGGCTTCCGGACCGGACTCGATCACGTCGCCCACTTTGAGGCCCTTCGGCGCGATGATGTACCGTTTCTCGCCGTCGACGTAGTTGATGAGCGCGATGTTTGCCGTACGGTTCGGATCGTATTCAATCGTGGCAACTTTGCCGGGTATGCCGTCTTTCGTACGCTTGAAATCGATGATGCGGTATTTCCGTTTATGACCGCCGCCATGGTGGCGGGTCGTAATTTTGCCCTGGTTGTTGCGGCCCGCTTTGCGATGAAGCGGCGCAAGCAAAGACTTCTCGGGTTCCGTCGCGGTAATCTCCTCGAACGTGGATACGGACATTTGACGACGGCCCGGGGAAGTCGGTTTGAACGTTTTGATCGGCACTTCGATTCCCTCCTTCAGACCGTTTCAAAGAATTCGAGCGGTTTGCTGTCCTTCGACAGCGTGACGAACGCCTTCTTCCATTCCGACGTGTAGCCGGAATAACGCCCGTAGGTTTTCGGCTTGGCCGGCACCTTCGCCGTGTTCACTTTCGTGACCTTCACTTTGAAGATTTGCTCGACGGCCTGCTTGATTTCCGTTTTGTTGGCTCGTTTGTCCACTTCAAACACATAGGTCAGGTTGCTCATCAGATCGCTGGTGCGTTCGGTGATGACCGGGCGCTTGATGATGTCGCGCGGGTTTTTCATTGCGCAAGCACCTCCTCCACTTTCTGCACGGCGTCTTTCGTCATGATGAGTTTGTCATGCCCGACGACGTCCAGCACGTTGATCCCGTCAGCGGAAATGAAGGTGATCCCGGGGATGTTGCGCGCCGACAGTGCGACGTTTTCGTCGTATTCCGCGGCAACGACCAGCGCCTTGCGTTCCACTTTCAGGTTTTTCAGCACTTCGACGAATTGCTTCGTCTTCGGTGCGTCCATCGTCAATTGGTCAAGCACGATCAGTTCGTTGCCGGCCACTTTGGCGGACAGGGCCGATTTGATCGCCAGACGGCGCACCTTTTTCGGCAGTTTGTAGGCATAGCTGCGCGGCATGGGACCGAACACGGTGCCGCCGCCCTTCCATTGCGGCGCGCGGATGCTCCCTTGTCGCGCACGGCCGGTGCCCTTCTGCCTCCACGGTTTGCGGCCGCCGCCGCTCACTTCCGACCGACCTTTCGTCTTATGGGTGCCGGCGCGCAGGGAAGCGCGTTGCATGACGACCGCCTCGTGCACGACATGCGCATTCGGTTCGATGCCGAACACGGCGTCGGACAGTTCCACTTCGCCGATTTGGGCGCCGGACGTATTGTACAATGCTACTTTAGGCATGAATGCTCCTCCTTTCTTCCGCGTGTTACTGCTTCTTGATCGCCGCTTTTACCGCGACGTAGCTGTTTTTCGGGCCGGGGATGGACCCTTTGACCAGAAGGACGTTGCGTTCCGCATCGACGCGGACGATTTCCAGGTTTTGCAGGGTGACCGTTTCGTTCCCCATGTGGCCGGGCATTTTTTTGCCCTTCGGAATCCGGTTGGCCGTGCGGATGACCGCCATCGAACCGGGACCCCGGTGATATTTCGAACCGTGGGACATCGGGCCGCGGCTTTGGCCGTGCCGTTTGATCGTGCCCTGGAAGCCTTTGCCCTTGGACGTTCCGGTGACGTCAACAAATTCACCTGCATTGAAAATGTCCACTTTGACTTCCTGACCCACTTCGTATTCGGCCAGATTCACGCCGCGAATTTCGCGGATGTAGCGCTTGGGCGTCGTACCGGCCTTCTTGGCATGGCCGGTTTCCGGCTTGTTGGCGTTCTTTTCCTTGACGTCGTCGAAGCCGAGTTGGATCGCTTCGTAGCCGTCGTTTTCCAGATCTTTTTTCTGAAGAACCACGCAAGGCCCCGCCTGGATGACGGTTACCGGCACGACGTTGCCGTCTTCGGTAAACACTTGCGTCATTCCGATCTTTTTACCCAAGATACCTTTCATGTTGACACCTCGTTTCCTTTCCGATTTACAATGATAGTCCGTGCGCCGTCTATTAGAGCTTGATTTCGATGTCCACGCCGCTCGGCAGGTCAAGGCGCATGAGCGCATCGACGGTTTGCGGCGTCGGGTTCACGATATCGATCAACCGCTTGTGCGTACGCATTTCGAACTGTTCGCGAGAATCTTTGTACTTGTGCACAGCGCGCAGGATCGTGATGATCTGCTTTTCCGTCGGCAACGGGATCGGTCCCGATACGCCGGCGCCGGAACGCTTGGCGGTTTCCACAATTTTCTCGGCCGATTGATCCAAAATCCGATGATCGTACGCTTTCAAACGAATGCGAATCTTTTGCTTGGCCATGAAACATTCCCTCCTTCTGTCGCCCAATTTGTAATCGGACATACTCCGCGAAAATTATCCCGATGACACCAAGCTTTCCCATGACAAAGGAGCCGGGTGTATCGGCAACCTCTCGCATCATCGCATCGTCACAGACCAACGTTCACAATTATATAGAAAATCGGACGGCAAAGCAACTGTTTTTTTCGTCACGCCCGGCCAAGCGGTTCATGGAGATATAAATCAACCCGGTTGCCTGGCAACCGGGTTTTCATATCGCCGCATCTTACCGCCCGATGCGGGCTGAACGGTTCAGCGAACCGTTTTCTTTTGCAGTTTTCCGAGAAACCAATCCGCCAGGATGGCCAGCAACGCGGCCGGAATGGTGCCCGCCAAAATTCGCGTATTGTTGCGCAGATTGATGCCGGCGTAAATTTCCCTGCCCAATCCTTCGCCTCCGATCAACGGCGCGATCGTCGCCACACCGATGGCTATCACCGCCGCAACGCGCAAACCGGCCATCAGATAGGGCAATGCCAACGGAAGTTGAATGCGGACAAGCAGCTGCACGTCACTCATGCCGATGCCCCGCCCTGCTTCCATGATGCTTTTGTCCACTTCTTTAAGGCCAACATACGTGTTGCGGATGATGGGCAGCAACGAATACAGAAACAATCCGATCGTGACCGTATAAAAGCCAAGCCCGAAAACAAGCATGAGCAGGACAAGCATGGCCAGGCTCGGGAACACTTGCAGCGTATTTCCCGCTGCCAAAATCCATCTTGCCCACTTTTCATTGCGGGCGCAGATCACGCCGAGGGGAATGCCGGCGATCAATGCCAATGCGAGGCCGATGACCACCATGACGACATGCGTCCAGGCAAGGCCGAGCAGCATGGCCCAGTTGTTCACGACATATTCGACCAGCTTCATTCGCTCAACAGCCCTTTGACCGCAAGAAAGCTGCGGGCCGCTTCCCGCGGCGTTTTGCCCTCCACATCAACCGCATAGTTCAACTCCACCATTTCTTCCGCGGAAATGTTGCCGGAAAGCACGCCAAGGACGTCTTTCAGTTCCGGATACCTTTCGAGCAGATCGTTTCTCGCCACCGCGGCCGCATCATACGGAGGGAAAAACTGCTTGTCGTCTTTCAGCGTCTTCAGGTTGAACGCCTTGATCCGGGCGTCGGTCGTGTAGGCAAGAACGACATCGACTTCCTCATTGGCTGCCGCTTCATAAACGAGGCTGATCTCCATCGGGAATGTTTCGCCGAATTCGAAGCCGTAATGCCGGACAAACACGGGATAACCGATATCGCTCCTTTCCAGCCAGGTTGTATCCACGCCAAGTTTCATCGATTCTGCAACGGCCGCCAGATCCGATACCGTTTCGAAACCGCCCTGGTCCGCCACTTCTTGCCGCAGCGCGAAGGCATACGTATTTTCAAAGCCAAAAGGTTCAAGCCAGGTGAAGCCGTAATGCTCATGGAATCCATCCCGGGCGGCTTCATAAACTTCCCGCCTGTCGTAGGAGGCGTTCACTTCGAAATAGTTGTTGAATACTTCCCCCGTATAAAGGGTGGCCAGATCGATTTCATTATTTTTCATCGCCTGGATGACAACCGGGCTGGCCGCCAGGTCAGGCGTAATTTCCACCGTCAGTTCAGTTTGTTCTTCGATCAGCGCTTTGTACATTTCGGCCAAAATTTTTACTTCCGTATACGTCTGGGTGCCGATGCGCACGACATCGTTTTTGCCGCCCGCACCCCCGCATGCAGAGATCAGAAAGACGAAGGAAACCAGCAATGCGATCCATGCAAAACCTTTTTTAAACAATGATCAAAAACCCCCAAATCTTTATTAGGCTCTTTGTTGTGCGATGCGCGTTTCACGTTTGAATGCGATTTTCTCCAGTTTGCCAAGAACAAAGTCGACCAGAAGGGCAAGAGCGATGGCCGCGACGGCTCCCGATACGATCAAATGGACATTGTTGACGCCCATGCCGGAAAAAATCAGGAGGCCGAGCCCGCCCGCCCCGATCATCGAGGCCAGCGTCGTCCAACTAATAATGTATACCGTCGTTATGCGGATTCCCGACATCATGTAAGGGAATGCCAGGGGAAGCTCAATGTGAAGCATGCGCTGGAGCCTGCTCATCCCCATCCCCCTTGCTGCTTCAATCACGCCGCGATCCACCGACTGGATGCCCGTATACGTATTGCGCAAGATCGGCAACAAGGAATAGAGGAAAAGCGCAATGACAGCCGGTTTCACCCCGATGCCGAACAGCGGAATCATGAGCGCCAGCAAAGCCAGGCTCGGAATCGTTTGAAACAAGTTGGCCACGCCGAAAACGAATGTTTGCAGCCACTTATGGCGACTGGATGCCAAATAGATGCCCAGCGGGATGGCGACGAGACATCCGAGCGCCACCGAGATCAACGAAATGCCCAGATGTTGCATCATGGCTGACACGATGTCGGGATAACGCTGTTGCAAAAACGACCAGTAATCCAGGAGGCCGCTCATCCGGCGTTCACTCCTTTGCCTGCCGACGCATAAACGTCCGCCATGACATGGACGATGCTTCCCCGTGTGATCAGACCCACGAATTCGTTGTCTCCCTTGACAACGGGAAGGTTGGAAAGATTGTGCCGGCTCATGATGTGCAACGCACGGGAGAGCAAATTGCCCGATTTGACCACATGTTGCACCGGTTTCATCACGTCGGACACGTTCTTGTGTTCCTCACCGTAATGGTTCAACAGCTGGTAAATGGAAACGGACCCGATCAGCTTGCGTTGGTGATCGACCACAAGCAGCGTATCCACTTTGTGTTTCTCCAGAAGTTTGATGGCTTCTGCCAACCCGCGGGACGGCGCAACGGTGGCCGGATGTTCGACGATCACGTCGTCGACCGTCGGCAAGGCGTCCATGCCCGCCCCTTCCGGACCTGCCTGAAGGAGCCGTTTCTGGCCGATAAATTGGCGCACAAAGTCGTTGGCCGGATGTCGGAGAATTTGCTCGGGCGAACCGGATTGGACAATTTCACCGTCTTTCATGAGCACGATGGTATCGGCAATTTTGATCGCCTCGTCCATATCATGGGTAACGAATATGATGGTCTTTTTCAATTCACCTTGCAACCGGACCAGCTCATCCTGCAGCTGCTCGCGGCTGATCGGATCCAGCGCGCTGAACGGCTCATCCATCAAAATGATATCCTGATCGGCCGCAAGCGCACGGATGACGCCGACCCTTTGCTGCTGGCCGCCGCTCAACTCCCGGGGATAACGATCCCGGTAAACCGACGGATCCAGTCCGACCATGTGCAGAAGTTCATCCACTTTTCGGTCTATGCGCGATTTTTCCCATTTCTGCAACTTGGGCACAATGCCGACATTTTGCGCAATCGTCATATGGGGGAACAATCCGATATGCTGGATGACGTAACCGATCTTGCGCCGCAGTTCGACGGGATCGAGCCGGGCGATATTTTCCCCCTGTATCGATACGGTTCCGCTTGACGGCTCGATCAGCCGGTTGATCAGTTTCAGCGTTGTCGACTTTCCGCATCCGCTTGGCCCGATCAAAACGGTCAGTTGTCCCGCTTTGAATTCGGCATTCACATTCTTGATGGCCCGAAAGCCATCGTCGTATAACTTCTCTACGTTCTCAAAAACAATCAAACATCATCGACCTCCCTGATCTTCTCGCCTGTGATGCTTCGCCGGTCAGGAAACGATGAAAGGTTGGCTTTCGTGACATTCGGAAATGGAACGGCCAATTCCGGCAACTGTCACGGGG
>Ga0310827_101098_pt1 | contig 15416 bp, 10 predicted proteins | sample WT_ome_2_FD_201309 | JGI IMG/M metagenome (GOLD analysis project Ga0310827, IMG submission 201309) | Sorghum-adapted microbial communities enriched on wild type (WT) sorghum from Joint BioEnergy Institute, Emeryville, California, United... ... | reverse complement strand
TGCCGTTTCCGGAAAACCCCAAATTGATAAATTCCAGGGGAACGCGGCGGCTGAGAATGTTGCTATAGGCCATTCCCGGACGGCTGGCGCAGCCCCCCTGGGTAATCGACGTGCCGTAGATTACCACTCTTCGCTCCGTAGCATAAACGTGCGGAGGCTCCACGGCGGAACCCGGCCTGACTCCGACCCAGACCTGTTCCACCGATTGATACAGCGGAAAATTCAGGGTGATGTCCCGCATCCCGGACGATTCGTCCGCTTCCCGGGCCTCCCGCTCCCCCTCCCCTTCATCCCAGAGCAGGCTTTCGTATTCCGTCCGCCCTAATCCGGGCCGGGCGGTAGCTGCATAACGCATACTTCCGATCGGACCGATGTAGGCGTCAAAGCCGCACTGGCCCGTGGACGGCATATGGTCCATGGATGCGGGGCCCCCCAGTTTGACGCGCACGGATAGCCGCGGGGAGTCGGTGCGGAAGCGGAGCTGGCCGCCGGCCGTGCATCCGGCCAGGCGAATGACCGCCTCCGGCAGCGGTGCCGGGACGCGGAAGGGAAGCCGGCGGTAAATGCGCTCCGCTTCAAAGCCGGGAAGTCCGGCTACCTGCAATGGCCCGGAGGCCGCTTCCAGCCACTGCCATCTCCCGTCCGGGTGTTCCGTGCGCATATTGGAATCCAGGCGTGCGGGATCCACGCCGTCTGTCCGCAGCCGATTTTCACTCATAGCCATTCCCCCATAGCTTGAATTTGGCATTGACGAATTCGCATTCCCGATAATCCGGTTTATCCGACATACGAGCAGGAAACGGCCAAATCTTTCTCATGACGCTGCCTTGTCGGATCCGGAGCGGCGCATTCGCTTATCGTTGATATCCAGGTCGCCCTTCCGGCCTCCCCGGCCAGGGCTTGCAGCTGAAAGGCTAGCGGCTTCCCGATGGCACCCGCGGCGATCCCCGCTTCATCCGATCCGGCGTTCGGTTGGCGGACGGGCGCATGTCCCGGATGTGCTCCGCTGTTACATTCAGCCCTGATTCACAGCGATAAGCTTTCCAGCGGCACCTCGAAAAAGTGCTTGACCACCAGATTCGCCGCAAGCACGGATTCGTCCCCCGTTTTCGTATCCACAATCAGCTTGACGTTTCGGCACGATTCGGGAATGTTGGAATAAAGTTTTTCATTCAGGAAGGGAATGAGACGGTCCCCCAAGCCCTCCAGAATTTTTCCGGTGAGCAGGACATGGTCGGGGTTCAAAAACGTGACGATATTGCAAAGAGCAAGGCCTATGCCTTCCTGAATAATACCGAGCAAGGACAGAGCCCCGGGATCTTCACGCTCCAGACGGAGGGAAAAATCCTCCAGCGACCAATGTTTGTGTCTCTTTAAACCGCTGACGGAAGCAAGGGTTGTCAGGCAGCCTTTCGAGCCGCAATGACATGGGTAGGCGTACGGCTCAGCGAAGGCCTTGTAATGGCCGAACTCGCCGGCGACATGAGAAGACCCGGCATAAAGCTGGTTTTGAATGATGACAGCGCCGCCGATTCCGTAGTCCAGCTTCAGAATCATGCTATTCTCCGCCCTGGCCAGACGGCCCTTCAGATTCTCGATCAGTGCCAGCAGATTGACGTCATTCTCGATATACACAGGCAAGCGGTACTGTTCCTCCAGTCTCCGCTTCAGTGGAAAATTTCTCCAGCCCAATCCGGGAGAACGGATGACGACGCCTTCGCGGGCGTCGACCAAACCCTGGATGCTGCAGCCGATTCCTTTAAGCCGGTCAAGGTCGGGAGCCTCCGGAAGGAGCCGGTCAACCACCTTCGCGATATACCGCAGAGGCTGTTCCTGATCCCGATAAAGTTCCGTTTCCACTTGATACGACTGTAAAATCTCGCCCTGAAAATTCATCAGGGACCCGCGCACGTATTTCACCGCCACTTCAATCCCGACGGCATAAATATGCGAGCTGCGTACAGTCAAGGGAATCGGCTTGCGTCCTCCTTTGCCCGGGAGGGGCTCGCCTTCGGCAACCAGGTTCTCTTCCAGCAGGCGATTGACCACATTGGTAACCGTCTGCTGGGTAAGCCCCGTACGTTCCGCCAGTTCGACGCGGGTTATCGGTCCTTCCGTATAGATGAGATGCAGAACCTTCTGCTGATTGATCGATTTCAGGAGCTGCTGGCTCGAGACCTTTTCCATCGAAGCTTACAACCTTTCATCGGTGAAATAACCTTTATCCATTATATTCTTGTTCGCTGCAGGGAGGAAAGCAATCGGCGCCAACACCCGGCCTTACTTCAGACGGTTCGTTTCATAGGTTCGCCATATATAATTAATCAATTTGATTTGTTTAAAATATAAGCAAATGATGTCCCTTCTGTCAAGCAACATGCCGGAGCCTGTCTTTGCCGGATAAGGAGCCGGGAATCCGACCGGGAACGCGGCTGTCCCGACTGTTCCCGGCGGTATGAGGCGGCTTTCGCATCATCCGGTAAAATCCCGAATTAATGCAATGTTCCTAGATCCGACCGGTCAGGATCCAGACGTCCTTCGGTCCGATTTCTGTCCGGCCGGAATAATCGTTGTCGTCCAGCAAATTGCGGTACGACGAAGAGCCGAGATCGACCGTTTGCGGCGTATCGTTGTGATTCATGACAAAGGTAAAGGCTTGTCCGTTCTTCTCCCGGCGGGTCACCTCCACGCCTTCCGGTGTTTCCAGGATCGGACGAATTCCGCGGGTCCTGCAAAGCCCTTGCACGAAATCGCGGAGGAAGGCTTTCTCCGGACTGGACGCAACATACCAGGCCTCCCCCTTGCCGTAGCGGTTGCGGGTTACCGCCGGCATCCCCTTGTAGAAATCCTCGCCGTACTCCGCAATGACTTCAGCTCCTTCCGCATGAATCAGGTCGCACAGAAGTCCGCATTGGTAAGCCTCCTTCATCCCCTCCAGCGAAGCTTTCATGACGATCCGGTTGCTCATGTCGGGGAACAATGCGTCGATTTCCTCTGCCCAAATGCCAAGCAGATCGCGCAGCTCGCCGGGATAGCCGCCCAGCGTCACCAGATCGTTCTCGTTGACGATTCCGCTGAAGAAGGTGGTCAGGAAAGTGCCTCCCTCCCGGACAAACGCCTTCAACCGGTCGGCATAGCCCGGCTTCACCATATAAAGCACCGGGGCAATGACGAGGTCGTAGCGGTCCAGCGGCGTATCCACCCCGATCAGGTCGACGGGAATATTCCGGGAATAGAATGCTTCGTAATACTTCAGCATCTCGTTCAAATATTTCAGATCGACGCTCGGTCCGGAAGACATTTCGATCGCCCACCAGTTGTCCCAGTCAAAGACGAGAGCCGCCTTCGCCCGGACCCGGGAGCCCAGCAGGGTGTCCCCCAGCTTGGCCAATTCCCGGCCCAATTCGGCGCATTCCCGGAATACCCGGGTATGTTCGTGGCCGGCGTGCTCAATGACCGCGCCGTGGTATTTCTCACAGGCGCCGACTGACCGGCGCAGCTGGAAGAACATGACTGTGTCCGCGCCGCGGGCGACGGCCTGGTAGCTCCACAGCCGCATGACTCCCGGCCGTTTCAGACTGTTATACGGCTGCCAGTTCTGCTGGCTGGGCGTCTGCTCCATCAGCATGAAGGGCAGTCCTTCCTTGAGGCCGCGCATGAGGTCATGCCGCATGGCTACCTCGCTCATCGGTGTGTTGTATCGCGGATAATTGTCCCACGAGACGATATCCATCGACTTGGCCCACTTGAAGTAATCAAGGCCTTTGAAGGTGCCCATCAAGTTCGTGGTGACCATGATATCCGGGGTGACCGCCTTGATTTCTTCATACTCCGCCTGAAAGCATTCCAGCAGGGAGTCCGACTGGAAGCGGTAATAGTCAAGGGTAATACCCTGGAAAGCTGTTTTCTCCCGGCTCATATGCTCGCTGAGGATATTGGGTACGACAATTTCGTCCCAATCGTAGAACGTGTGGCCCCAGAAACTGGTATTCCACGCCCGATTCAGCGCGTCCAGCGTGCCGTACCGCCGCTTGAGCCAGACGCGGAACGCCTTCTCGCACTGCTCGCAATAACAGTGCCCGCCGTATTCGTTGTTGACGTGCCATACCGTCAAGGCCGGGTGATTCCGGTACCGTTCGGCCAGCTTGCGGGCCATCCGCCGGGAATAATGACGGAACGTCGGGCTGTTCGGACAGAAATTATGGCGTGCGCCGAACTTTCTCTTTCTACCCTCGAAGTCGACCCGCAGAACGTCCGGGTACCGCTTGGCCATCCAGGGCGGAACCGCGGCCGTCCCTGTGGCGAGGCAGGCCGATACACCGCATTCGTTCAGCAAATCCATGAGCTCGTCCAGCCATTCGAAACGGTAGGTCGTTTCGTCCGGCTGGGTTCGCGCCCAGGAAAACACGCCGATCGTCGCGATATCGATCCCGGCCAGCCGGAACAGCCGCATATCCTCGTCCCAAATGTCCCTTGGCCATTGATCGGGGTTGTAATCTCCCCCGTATGCAATCTTGGTCATTCTCGGATGAATCACTTGCAACCCTCCTGATCTGGATCAGAGATTTGAAAATAGAGCGGGTAATGTTTGGCACAGCCCGGATTGAAGCCGGATCCGCAGGCGGGACAGACGTTGCCGCAGTTTAGGTATTCGCGAATGCTCCACTGTTTTTTGCAAACACCGCACAAAACGGCCTTCTCATCAAACTGCGAGCGTTTCCACGCAACTGCCGGATGATCTGCCGCTTCCCTGTGGCATTCATAGCAGCAATAATAGATGCCGCAGCAGGGAAACTTGATGGCGATAATGTCGAGGGGGCCGCGGTAATGTCTGCACCGGGTCTGCGAATCCGCGCCTACCCCGATCACGATTGTCTTTTCCGCCATCATCGCCACCTCCTCCCGGCGTATTTCGCGGCGGCCGTTTTCCCGGGAAAGACGGTTTTACGCCGCAAAGCCTCTGTCAACAATCTACCTGTGCTTCCTTCCCAAGTCAACCCTGCATTCTTGCAGGCGCTACGACAAGCCCTTCATCGTTTTGGCGGGATCGGACACTCCCTGCCGCGGCAAATCCGGCTATACGGACGGCATGCGGACGTAGGCCGGTCCATCCATCCCGATTCTGCTTCTTCAGGCCAGAAGGTTATTCACCCATCTCCGCAAAAGTGTCGTAGTGATGGATGGCGATTCCTCCAAAGCCGGGCTCGCCCGCAAAATAGTCGCTGACTTTTTGCAGTTCCGCATTCATATAGGCCCGGCCTTCATCGAAATAAGTAATGGAGTCCGGGATTCCCGAACCGTCGGGTTTGTTTGTCTCCGCGCCGAGGATGGCCAGCTTGCCGGCCGATCCGGCATAGGCCACTTCCTGCTTGCCGTGGTCAATCTGCCCGTCGCGGTCGTCCCGGGTTCCGCCCGCGGAATCCCGGTAATCCATGACCGCCACCGCATCGGCGATATCCAGAATGTGCCCGGAAAGCGGTTTGGGGCCGGTACCGTCATCCACCATTACCGGCATATCCCCCTCGTCGTACCAGAACGGTACCGTTACAGTGAAGCTGAGCCCGCTCCTGGACAGCAGCTTTCGGGAATCCTTCAGAAGTTGCAGAAATTGCAGGGCTGTTCCTTCCTGGTCTGTCTTCCACTCCGGAAGGGCGTAAGGTTCGATATCGTGCTGGATGCCGTCAAACCGGGCAGCGGGATGCGTCCTGTTGAAGTCAAGGACTTCCCGGATGCGCCCAAGGGCCGTCTCATGATTACTTGTGAGAGCCCAGGACGGGTCTCCATCCAATGCGTAAACTTTGATTCCATTGGCATGCGCCTGTTTGAGAAGATCGGAAAATTCTCCGGGATGTTCGGCCAGGACCTTTCCCGTATTGACGTAGAGCAGATTGATTCGGTTCCTTCGCGAAAATTGGATCAAATGGCTTCTGGCGTCAGGAGAAGCCACAGCCGTCGCGTAATGCCATACCCACATTCCCCGGATGGAACCGGCAGCGGAAAAACTTTCCGCAGAGACACAGGCAGCCGTCAAAAGACTCAAGATGCCGGAGATGACGGCAGCCATCCATTTTTTGTTCATCACTTTCCCTCCCCCGTTATTCATCGGAACGTTCCCGTTGCCAATGAATGCAGCCGGAGACCCGGTTATGTTCGATCGCGGGTCCTATTTTAATGAAGAGAAAGTCGCGGATTGCCGCATCGAGGCATTTTTTCCGGATTAGCGGCGGCTTTCGGAAAAAACCGGCAAACCGGCCAATGGATCGCCGGGTTCGAACAGAACAGCGACAGCCCGGACCGGCGAGCCGTCCGCCCCGGCCAGTTTTAACGGAAATCCGATGAACCAGAAAGGTTCGCCCGCGGGAAGCTGCTCCAGACAGGTCAATTGGGTATAGGTCACCACCTTCTCTTTCAGCAGGGCTCTTTCCAGTTCTTCGCTGATTTCTCCGGCAACAAAAGGCGGCCGCGCCTCCCGGATCTTCTCCAGCAGCTCCAAGCCTGCCGTTTCCCGGAAAATCAAGCCGGCACCGCGGGGAAAAGGTTTTTTTGCATCGGCAACATAAGCCATGCCGCAAAAACGGTCAAGGGGAATGTCGTCCAGTGTGGCCGCTCCCTTGTGCATATGGGAGAAAGCATCCACATGTGTGCCGGTATGCGTGCCCATCGTGATCTTCCGAAGCTCCCATCCATGCTTCTCATGCGTATGTACCACCCGGATGTCCACAGGGGGATCGCCGGGGTAAACCTCCATGCCGGTTACCATCGGCAGGGTCAGATCAATCAGCCTCATCGCCGTCTCCTTTCCGGGACTCGGCCGTTCCACCGGTTCCAGGCAGCCGGCCGACATTTTTGCTTGCGCGGAATAACCGCTATTTATCATAGCAAAATTTGCCGGCCATGGGCAGAAAATCCTCCAGGCGGTTCCACCGGCAGAAAAAAACGGTTGAAATTCCCCCGCACGGCTTTATACTTTGGGATAAGCCGGCTGCGGCGCAAGCGGGCGGGCCGGCGAAGATGCGAAAGGAAGGATGCGATTACGAATGAAGCCAGCCGCCTATGAGGGCACTTTTCACGGCGAGAGAGCTGTCTGGCTGTCTTGCGGCCGGTACGAAGCGGCCGTTCTGCCGGAAATCGGCGCCAATCTCATTGCGTTTCGGGATACGGATCGCCAGTACCGGTTTCTGCGCGAGCCGGAACCGGATGAAATGGAAGTATTCAAGCAAAAGCCTTATGTACACGGAATTCCGGTACTTTTCCCGCCCAATCGCTATGAAGACGGGTTGTTCCCCTGGCAGAGCCAAGTCTACCGCTTCCCTGTGAACGAACCGGAAACCGGAAACCACCTGCACGGATTTCTCCACGATATTCCCTGGAAAGCGGAAAGCTGGGGAAGCGACGATTACTGCAGCCGGGTCACACTGATTTTGAACGTGGGGCCGGATCATCCCGTGTATGCGTTCTTTCCGCATACCTTCACTTTCCGGCTGCAATATTCGCTGAGCGAGGACGGACTCCAGCAGCACGTCATGGTGCGCAACGACGGAAGCAGCAGCATGCCCTGCCTGCTCGCGTTCCATACCGCGGTCAACGCTCCGTTCGCGCCGGGAAGCAGCGCATCCGACTGCAGGGTGAAGCTGACGATCGGGGAACGTTGGAAGCTGAATGAAAGAATGCTCCCCACCGGGGAATTTCAGCCTCTGACGGCTGAGGAGGAAGCGCTGAAGGATGGGGGAATTTATCCTTTCTTTCGTCCCATGGACAATCATTATACGGCCCTGCCGCAGAACGGACGCAACCGGATGGAGCTGACCGACACCCGGATCGGGACAATTCTGGTCTACGATGCCGGGACCTCCTACAAGCAATGGATGATCTGGAACAACAACGCCGCGGAGGGCTTCTTCTGTCCTGAACCGCAAATCAGTTTGGTCAATGCTCCGAATGTTCCACTCCCTGCGGAGAAAACCGGCCTGTACTCCCTGAAGCCGGGCGAAATTTGGGAGGAAACAAGCCGCTTGTACTGCAGGAATGCGGACTTCTGATCCCTATTCAGCTGGAGTGGCAAAAAGGCCGGTGCGGTTCGGGTCGCACCGGCGCTTTTCGGAAGAAGAGGCCCGGGAAAAACCGCCCGGTTCACCCTGCGGCTCCATCCATAGCAGAAATTCCAAATTTTCGTTACCCGGCCGTAAATTCCGGAACCCCGTTATTGCCGATCGTCATCCGATATCTTGTTCCGTCCGGACTGTGACTCTTTCTCATAGCATCCTCCTTATGATCCTGCTGAATGATCATGCTAACCCGACAAATTCAGACAAAACGAAAAAAAAGAGACAACGAGAAGCCGGACCGCACCTCCACCCCCCTGCGAAAAGGATTGTGATCAGGCGCCGGTCCAAGTTTTCTCATCGTCTCCACTTGGACTTTATAGCGCTTTCATAAATACAGATTCATTATAAATAACTGGCTGATGGATCTCAATGGGTCTTTTCGGAAAAATTTGGAATACCGATGAAAAGCTTGCTTCAGGATCGCCAATACCGCTTGGTAAACACAACCTGCAAAGAATAGGACCCGTTCACCCGCTGCAAATCATGATCACAATCCCGACCGGGTCCTTCACCGTAAAATACGCCTGATCCCCGTGTCCTTCGGTCCCGGTAAATCCCTCCAAGCCCTTATCCTACGATAGGTGACCACCCCGCACATACCGCCCTCGAACAAGCCTTTTTCCAGATCGGCCGGCCCCCTTCGGCCGGGGGGAACGGCTAGTGGGGCGGTACGGTTGCCGGCGGTACTCAGGAATGCCAGAATTTCACACAGACACCTTTGGAGGCCTCGCCCCGGTTTCCCGTGTCTGACAGTCTGCCGGTGTCCGGATCGACCCGGAACACGGCAAGATTGCCGGTCTCCTGATGGGCGGAAACCAGGAAGCGGCCGTCCGGAGAAAGAGCGAAGTTGCGGGGGATTTTGCCGCCGGAAGGAACGATCTCAACCGGGGACAAACGGGCCCCTTCTTCCTCCACCGAGAATACCGCAATGCTGTCATGCCCCCGGTTGGAGCCGTAGAGGAACCTCGCGTCCGGAGACAAGCGGATTTCCGCGCAGGTGTTTTCCCCGCGGAACGACTCCGGAAGTGTCGGAACCGTCTGCACAGCCGTCAATCCCCCTTGCCCGGCATCGCGCAAGTATACGGTAATGGTCGAATCCAGTTCATTAATGACATAGGCATACGGCTTCTCCGGATGGAACGTCATATGGCGCGGCCCGGACCCGGGAGCCGATACGGCTTCTCCAACGGGGATCAGCTTCATTCCGTCCGCTTCCGGCCGGTATATCTGAATCCGGTCGGTCCCAAGGTCCGGCACATAGACGAAACGGTTGTCCGGGCTGACGTTGGCCGAATGGGGATGGGGCCGGTCCTGGCGGACGGGATTCGGCCCCGTCCCCTCGTGGCGCCGGACGTCCGCGAGCGGTCCCAGCCTGCCGTCCTCCAGCACCGGAAGCATTCCGACCAGCCCGCCGTGATAGCTGGTGGCGATCACATAACGCCCGGCGGCGTTAAACTCGATATGGCAGGTCGAACTGCCAAGCGTCTTCTCCTCGTTCAGCCGGGTCATCCGCCCGCTGTCCGGCTCGAACGAAAACGCGACTGCGGCGCCTCCTTTCCCGCCGCCTTCGGATACTTCCTCGATGGAATACAGCCGGCGGCCGGCATGGTCCAGACTGAGAAAGCTCGGGTTTTTCAAGCCCGAAGCCGTAGAGAGCAGTGTTGGCTTCCCGCTTGCGCCATCCAGTGAAAACGCGTATATTCCCGGCCCGGAAGGCTCGGCATATGAGCCGACAAAGAATAAATACGTTGGAGTCTCGGCATTGGCCATGAACGGATTCCTCCTGTACGTGCATGTTTTTCCATATTGTAACTGATTTCCGCACGATTTTGAAACGTCTTCGGCAAAAATCCCGCCCGGAAACCGTCCAAGTCAACGCAAAATTTGCAAAGCCCCCGCCCAACGCCGGCAAAAATGGATGATTGCCGGAACGCCGCCGATGATTTACCGTTAAAACTGCTTCAGCACAAAGCGTGAGGAGGGAGAAAGCGCTAATGAACAGCAGGCAAAAAAATGCCGCGCCGCGTCAGATGGAGAGGCTGAACCGCGGCCTGGTGGCCATAAAAGTGGAGGAAGGCGTCTATCTCAGCTGGCGCTTGCTCGGCAGCGAGCCGGAATCAGTCGCCTTTCATGTCTACCGGGACGGAAAACGGGTAACCCCTTCCCCGCTGACGGCCGGCACGAACTGGCTGGACCCGGAAGGAACGGCCGAATCCGAATACGATGTCCGCGCCGTCCATGACGGCCGGGAGGAGCCTCTCCCGGAAACCGTTAAAGTATGGGATACGAATTATTTGACCGTTCCCCTGCAAAAACCGCAGGGCGGCACCACTCCGGACGGAGTCGAATACACCTACAGCGCCAACGATGCCAGCGCCGGCGATGTGGACGGCGACGGGGAATACGAAATCGTCCTCAAATGGGATCCTTCAAATTCTCATGACAACGCCCATAGAGGATATACCGGAAACGTATACCTGGACGCCTACAAGCTGAACGGAACCCTCCTGTGGAGAATCGATCTGGGCCGGAATATCCGCGCGGGAGCACATTACACCCAATTCATGGTGTACGACTTCGACGGGGACGGCAAAGCCGAAGTGGCCTGCAAAACAGCCGACGGCACCGTCGACGGCACCGGACGGGTCATCGGGGATGCTTCGGCCGATTACCGCAACACCGACGGCTTCATCCTCGAAGGACCGGAGTATCTGACCCTCTTCGAGGGGCTCACGGGCAAAGCGCTGGCCACCGTCGACTATGATCCCCCAAGAGGCAATGTGGCCGACTGGGGCGACAGCAAAGGCAACCGGGTGGACCGCTTCCTGGCCTGCGTCGCTTATCTGGACGGCGTACGGCCAAGCCTGGTCATGTGCCGGGGCTACTACACCCGGACGGTGCTGGCCGCCTACAACTGGCGGGATGGGCGGCTGACCAAGGTCTGGACCTTCGACAGCAACACGCCCGGGAACGAAGGCTACGCCGGACAGGGGAATCATAACCTGGGCGTTGGCGACGTCGACGGGGACGGGAAGGACGAGATCGTCTACGGCTCCTGCGTGATCGACCATGACGGGACCGGCCTGTATACCACCGGTTTGGGGCACGGCGATGCCATGCATTTGGGCAAACTGATCCCCGGCCGTCCCGGTCTCGAGGTATTTCAGGTTCACGAGAACCCGTCCCATGCGGGAATCGAAATGCATGACGCCGGCACTGGCGAGCTTCTGTGGGGAGTGCCCTCGTCCAAGGACATTGGCAGGGGAACCTGCGCCGATCTGGATCCCCGTTATGAAGGGGAGGAATGCTGGGCGGACGGTAGGCTCTACAGCAGCAGCGGAGAACTGATCAGCGATATCCCCCCTTCCTCCGCCAATTTCGCGATCTGGTGGGACGGTGACCTGCTCCGTGAACTGCTGGACAAAAACCGCATTGACAAGTGGGATTATCTGAACCGGAAAACGGACAACCTGCTCACCGCGGAAGGGTGCAGCGCGAATAACGGAACGAAGGCCACGCCATGCCTGCAGGCCGATCTGTTCGGCGACTGGCGGGAAGAGGTGGTATGGCGGACCGAAGACAGCACGGCACTGCGTATTTATACGACAGTCGATCCGACGGAGCATCGCATTTACACCTTAATGCACGATCCGGTGTACCGTCTGGGCATAGCCTGGCAGAATACCGCCTATAACCAGCCTCCCCATACCGGATTTTATCTGGGGACAGGCATGGAAAAACCGCCGAAGCCGAATATTTACCTTGTACCTTAAGGAAGTGCACGATAGGAGGATGCAGCATGTCGGAGAAGCAGGAAATCACCGTTTATTTGGCCGCGGATTCCACGGTTCAGGCCTACAAGCCGGAATTCCGGCCGCAGGGCGGATGGGGAGAGTTCATCGCCGATTATTTTGATGGACCTGTCCGTTTTGCCAACCATGCCATTGGCGGCCGAAGCTCCAAATCGTTTGTGGAAGAAGGGCGGTTGGAGACCATTTTGCGGGAAATCGGTCCGCAGGACTATCTGTTTATCCAAATGGGTCATAACGATTCCACCGTCAGCAAGCCGGAACGCTACACCGAACCGTATACCGAATACAAGCGGTATCTCAAAATGTATCTCGACGGCGCACGGGAACGCGGAGCCGCACCGCTCCTGATCACCCCGGTCGGGAGGCTGCATTGGGAAGACGGCGCTTTCATCAACGATTTCCCGGATTATTGCACGGCCATGAAGCAGCTGGCTGCCGAGGAAAAAGTTCCCCTTCTCGACCTGATGGAACGCAGCCTGCGGTATTATTCCTCCATCGGTTACGAGGAAGCCGGGAAGCTGTTCATGATCTCGCACAACGGCACGGACCGCACACATTTTACCGTAACGGGAGCGCAACGGATTGCCGCGCTGGTCGCCCGGGGCGTGAAGGAGCTGGATCTCGGAATCTCCGGATACGTAAAGGAAGACTGGCCCCCGCGGGGATAACCGATGCGGAAATCGTCCGGCGCGGGGCGGATCATCCGCGGAACACGGCAACCTTCCCGGGGAATTCCCCGTCTATTGCTTTGAAGAAGAGCAATCTGACGAAGGTGGGGAGTGAAAATCCCATGAAACTGACGATTTCCGTTCTTGGTTCGGCAGCCGTCCTGGCCGCGCTGTTAACCGCTTGTTCCGCGAACCCCCCCGCGGCCGGCGCCAATGCCGGCCCCCGCGCCAACGCGGCCGATCCATCCGCAACCATGCAAAGCTTTAGACCGGCTTCGAATGCGAAAGCCGATTTGTCCACGCCGGAAAGCGCGGTAAAGGAATTTTACCGGCTTACAGCATCGGGCGATTACGCCTCGGCCTGGAGCCTGATCCACCCCGGCGAACAGAACCATCCCTCGCAGCAGGTGCGGGAGCAGCTCAAGAAAGACTTTCTTGCTCTGCAAGGGAAGAAGGGGCCCGCCCTGGTCAAGGCCGAGAAGACGGCCCCGCTGGACGAGTACAAATTTTACATTACCGGGGTTATGCAAGCCAATGTTCCCGCCGTCAATGTAGAGCTGAGCGATGGAACCAGGAAAACGGTCCATCCGTTTGCGGACGACAAGGGACAGTACCGCCTGTTTTGGGATCAGGCGAACGGATTGGAATAGCATTGACGCCGGATCATCGGAAGGCGGGGCTTCCTCCGCCGCGGGAAAGACAGACGCAGCCGAACTTTTGCCGGCTGCGTCTGCCGTTTTGCACAAAGAGACCTGCCGGAGTCGAAATCGGCAGGCCTGAAAGTCTCTATTTGAAAAAGGGGTCGTAGGATCAATATAACCGGCGAACCTTAAGATGAGATGAAAATTCCGTTGCAATTCGGTTACAGATTGTTCTGAACCGAAGAGATCCTCAGGGTCTGTCCGGGCTCCATCCGGACCGCATGGCACGGGCTGCCCGGTTCCGGGGATTGAACGGTTCCCTCCCCGGCGAATTCAAAGCGGCCGAACCCGTCCGGAAGCCTGAGCGCCAGTTCCGTCGGGCGCTCCGCCATAAGCACAGCCGTAAAGCTTCCCTTCTCCCGGTCCCAGGAGATGGAAATTCGGCCCGTACAGAAACGAAAATCCGAAGCTTCTCCCCTGCTCCATTTGTCCGGTAAGGCCGGAAGCAGCTTGATCATCCGCGGAGATACATAAAGCAGCATTTCCTGCACGGCGTTGATCCAGCCCATATTGGCATCCATCTGAATCGGAGCGCGCATATCGTTCATGCAGATCCCCATATTCCGCCAATCATTGTGGAGCGTAAAGAAATTGTTCAGGAGGCAGGACCTGGCCAGGATCTCAAGGCATTCCAGCGCCTTGTTTCCATCTCCCAAACGGGCATAGATGCTTGCCATATGTGTCAGCGACCAGCCGCTCTGCGCGCCGATCAGCCGTTTTCGCACCGCTGTCTCGAAGGCGCCGAACAGTTCGGGGTCGTCTTCCCGGGTCAGCTCCTGTCCGGGGAAAACGGGGTAGAGATGAGACAGATGGCGATGATCGTAACGATCGTCGAAATCCGGGTGCATCCACTCCCGGACCGCACCGTCCCCATTGATCTGGTAAGGGGGAATCTTCGCCAGCATCGCTTCCCAGCGCTCCCGCTCGTCCGCATACATTCCGACCGCGCGGCTTCCCTCGACCAGATGAGTCAGCAGCTCCTTCAGGATGGCAAAGTCCATCGTCGCATTGATCGCCGTCGGCATTGGATGCGCCAGCTGCTTTCCGTCCGGGGGCATAAAGTTTTGCGGCGTATTCTCAGGGGAAACCGACGGGTAAAATTTGAAGCAGCCGCCCTCCTCTTCCGTCAGGAAATCCTCGTAAAAAAGCGCCGCTTCCCGCATGAATGGCAGCGCCTGCTCGCGCAGAAACGTTTCGTCTCCCGTGTACAGGTAATATTCATAGTAGTGCCGCGCCAGCCAGCCGGCTGCGCCGGTCCAGTTCATGATGACCGGAACGATCTGATTGGGAACCCCGATTCCGGGAGTGGAGCCGGCCGGCGCGTAAATGCCGCGGCAGCCGTAAAGCCTTCGGGCATTTTCACGGAAATCCTCCAGCATGCCGCCGTAATAACGGAACAGTGCCGGCATAAGTCCGGTCAGCCCGCCGACCGGCGCATGCCAGTACATCATCTGGACATTCTCGTTGGCCATATTGTGGCCCCACATCAGACGGTAATCGCCCCACCAGAGGCCGTACAGGCCGAAGGGCTGTCCCAGGGCAGCCGTGCCGGAGATGAACAAATACCGCCCGTACGCCCAAAGGCGCTCGATCATCGCGGCGGGAGCTTCCCCGTCGTACGCTTCCAGCAGCCACTCCTCGTTGGTTGCCTCCCGTTCCCCGGTTTCCAGGCGAAGACCGGCGGAATGGAACAACTCCGCATGCAGCTGCACGTGCCGCTTCAGCAGTTCGTCATAATCCGCATCCATTTCCGCAAGCTCCTGCTTCAGCCTTTTCCACTCCCGGCCCCGCTCGCTCTTCACGAATACTTTGGCCAGGACAAGTACGCGGGATGCCCCGCAAACCTGGATTCCCCCGGGAACTGCCAGTGCCTCCCCGTTTTCGGCCGCAACCCGAAGCACCGCACCGTAATCCGTTCCGTCGTCATTGCGGTTTGCGTAGAACATGAATGGTCCCTCGGTCCCGGCCTCGGCGGATTCCTCCAGCTCTTTGCATTTTGCGGTCATGTTGGCATTTTCGCTTTTATGAAAGGCCAGACGGATCAAAGCCTCAATGGGCTCTCCATCCGAACGGAGTTCGTAAACCACGGCATCGTCCGCACGGGAAACGAACAGCGTTCTCTCCCAGGTA
>Ga0310827_101091_pt1 | contig 15509 bp, 20 predicted proteins | sample WT_ome_2_FD_201309 | JGI IMG/M metagenome (GOLD analysis project Ga0310827, IMG submission 201309) | Sorghum-adapted microbial communities enriched on wild type (WT) sorghum from Joint BioEnergy Institute, Emeryville, California, United... ... | reverse complement strand
GCGCGTCCGGGCGCAGGTCTTTCTCGACGGCCGGCAGATCGAAACCGTGGAGCGCCGGGATCCGGAGCCCATCGACATCGCGATTCCGGTGCTGCACGGGGCGGAATCGGCAAGGGTGACGCCGGAGGACCATCCCGACCCGGGAGGGACGGAACCCCGGCGGCAAGGGGGCCGGGGCGGTCCCGGCCCGTATCTTCGGGACCGGAATCGGCGCATTCAGGAATGTTCAATGGACGGCTCCACCGTGATGTCCACGTTGCCTTTCAGCGCCCGGGAGATCATGCACGATTGTTCCGCACGGAGAGCGCACGCGATGGCTTCGTCCCGGGCCTGTTCGTTCGCTGCCTCCAGGCGGATGACAGGACGGTGGACGATCCGCCGGTACGTCAGGCGGTTGCCGTCCCTTTCCACCACGCCTTCGGAGTAAAGCTCGAAGCCGGCTGGCTGCGGCAGACGTCTTTCCAGCAAAGCGGCGAGGGTAATCATGTAGCAGTTGGCGGCGGCGGCCAGCAGAAGTTCATCCGGGTTGGTACCGATTCCGGGCCCTCCCATTTCCCCGGGGATCGAGACCGCGACGTCCAGGTTCCCGGCGGCAAGATGTCCGCTGCCCAGCCGTCCGCCGTCCCAGCGGGCCCGCAGGCCGAATTGAAAGGTTTCCATAAACGAGCCTCCTCAAGATTTTACGTACAGTTGACAAGAATTCCGCATAGAATATATACAATTCAGCTATGGTGGAACTGCCGGCCAGGCTTGATAACAATTGTCCGAAGGGAGCCGATGGAAGATGCCGCGAATCCGACACGTAAACGTTCAAGATTCCCAGGGGCGCATTTACTGCTGTTTGCGCAACCGGATTGTCACCCTTGACGAACGGCAGCGCAGCGGCTTTTGCCGGGCGTGCCCCATGTATGCGGGCGACGCCGGCGGGCGCGGTGCGGAATGCGTCTGGGACGACTGGAGGGCGGTTCCCGATCCCTATCTCGTTCCCGATCCGGCGGCCGAGTACCGCTGCAACCAGCAAAGAAAGTTGAAGCCCGGGGCAATGGCCGTTCCCCCGGCCCCCTAAGAATCGGACGGCAGCGGGAAAGCGACGGTGAATGTCGTTCCCCGGCCCGCTTCCGATTCGACGGAGATGGTTGCCTGATGATGCTCCGCAATGCTCTGACAGACGGACAGCCCAAGCCCGGTGCCCGTTTTTTTTGTGCTGTAAAAGGGCTGGAACAGCTTATCCAGCATCCCTTCCGGTATGCCGGAGCCCGTGTCCGAAAGATGCAGCAGGACGTTCCCGTCCCGATCTTCGGTGCGGATCGTCAGGGAACCTCCTTTGGGCATGGCTTCAAAGCTGTTGCGGGCAAGGTTGATCACGAGCTGCTTGATCTCCTTGCTGTTCAGGGCCAGGGCCGGCAGCCGTTCCTCCAGCTCCATGCGGAAGCGGACTCCCCGGAGTTCGGCGTCAGCCTGCAGCAGGGGGGCCAGCCCCTTGAGCAGAACGTTCAGGTCGCAGGGGGTTTTCTCCACATTCCGGGTTTGCGCCAGGGACAGAAAGTCGTTCACGATCTCGTTGGCCCGGTCCAATTCCTCGAGAATCAGGGTGAAGTAGCCGTGATACAGCCCATTGTCGGTTTTTTCCAGCAGGAGCTGAATGAATCCCCGGACGACCGACAGGGGATTGCGTACCTCGTGGGTGAGGCTGGCGGCCATCCGGCCGACCATGCTGAGCCGCTCCATCTGATTGATTTCGCTGCGCAGCCGCGACAGCTCGGTGACGTCCTGATACATCATCACCGCACCGGAGACGCTTCCGTCCGGCCTGCGCAGCGGTGCCGCGCTGACAAGCAAATCGTTGTCCCCGAGCTTGCATACCTCCGAGCGGATTTCCGTTCCCTGCAGCGCTTTCCGCAGGAAGACCCGGCACAACGGAAGAGGCAGGCCGCCTCCCGCGGAGGAGCCATCGTCCGGCGATGGCTTCCCCTGCGGACGATGGCGGCGGGCAAAGTCCCGGTAGGCCTCGTTGGCGGCGATCATCCCGCCGCTTTGATCCACGGCGATGGCGGGCAGCGGAATGGTCCCGACAAGCTCCCGGGTGTGCTGCAGGTCGTGCCGGGCGATCCGGCGGAAGGTCAGCCGGATGGCGAGCAGAATCAGGAGAAGCAACCCCGCGGCGGCGGCAATCCTCTCCGTCAGCTCGTGCCGGAAGCCGGCCGTTTCCCGGGAGGCTGCCGTCTGCAGCCACAGAAAGCCGGCCGGGGCTCCGCCGCTGTATATGGGGTAGACCAGCTGCAGAGGACCCGCGCCGCCCGCGGAATGGTCCGCCGTGCCCCCGAGGACGGTATAACGGTAAATGGAGAGCGAGTCCCTGAGCCGTTCCGCTTCGGCTTCCCATACCGCCCGTTCTTCTTCGGCCAGCTCCGGATAGACGGCGGACAGCCGCTTAAGCTCCGGCGGGAAAAACCCGATCCTTAGAGAAGAACTCCGTCCTGCCGTTTCCCTGAAGAGTGGAACCAGCCGGTTCGCCGTCAGGGCGGATTCGCCGGCGGAGCTGCGGGCTGCGGGTCCGGCCAAGCCGCCGGCATCCAGACGATGCTCGAGGGCTGCGGCCATATCCAGCAGCTGCAGGATGTTCTCCTTCTCCGGCGGCCCGCTCTCCCGCGGAAACAACAGCAAGAAATAGGCGAGAAATCCGGCCGCAATCCATACGGCGGCCGAAAGATGGACGATCCATTCCCGATTTGGACAAGGTTTCATGCACAATCACCCTAGGATGCCCGCCGATGGAGCAGCCCCCATGGAAGGTAAAGAATTTGGGACGACAAAGACAGGAGTATTATAGCGGAAAAATCACCGGGGGATAATCCCTTCTTGCCGCATAACGCCGTGAACGATTCCCGCAGGGAAGGCAATGTCCGCCCGGGGGCGGAGGCGGCCGGTACCGGGGAGAACCCCGCCCCGGTTCAGGAACGGTCCCGGGCGGTGGAAGCCGCTTTCTGCAAAGCTTTGACCGCTCCCTGGTGCATTCCTTCGTGATACAGGCTGAAGGAGATCAGATCCCCTACCCGCTCCAGCCCGTGGAAGGGCTTGACCGTCTGCTGGCCAAGCCGGCCGGCAAGCGCGGCGCGAAGGCGTGCCGGCTGCTCCTTCAATTGGGCCAGGAGCGTTTCCGGCGAAGGCGGCGTATCCGTCCAGTCGGCCGGTTTCGTACCGTTTCCGAAAAATTCCCGGTACGATTCGGGCAGACTGGTGGGAAGACCGGCGAGCCCGATGGTGAGGTTTTCCTGGACCAGCAAAATATGCCCCAGGTTCCAGCGGATCGAATTGTTGAAGCCGGGTGGAACGGTATCCAGCAGGGAAGGATCCAGGCTTTCGGCGAATTTCAAGGTATTTTGGCGGACAAGGTCCACCAGCTGGAAAATCGTCTCGCTCATATGCAATTCACTCCTTGGATCAGGTTTCTTCTATGCCAGTTTACCATATCCATCCAACGGCAAAAAGGGCCGACCGGCAAGGTCAGCCCCCGAACGCTTCGCGAAACGCCTTCTCCAGAACCGCGGGCTCCACATTCCACAAGGCCGCAATGTCCGGGCCTACCCTCTCCGCCCACCAATCCGCCAGTGCCTTGCGGTTGCTCGCGTGTTCGACGATCCAGGGCAGATTCAGCACCACCTTTTTGAAATACAGCTCTTCCGCCTTGATAATCTGCTCCGGAGGGATCCAGATTTTCAATTTTTTCATCGTGCGGTACAACTCTCTATTGCAAGACCGCCGGATCTGCCGCGCGGTAGGATAAGGCTGGGCGTGTTTTTCCCTGGGATTGTTCTGCATGAGACCTCGCTCCCTTCCTTAATCAGGTTATGCCGGAAGGGAGCGGATGGGTACTGCAAGATGGGGCGGAATGCGGCAGGTCTACCTAGTCCACGATGATGTAGCCGATCATCGGGCCCTCGTGGGCGGAGTCCGGATGCGACTGGCAAACGATGCGGTAGGTTCCCTCTTTGCCGGCCTTGAACGAGACGACGGTTTCCCTGCCTTTTTGCACCTCTCCGCGAATGTTCAGGCCCTCGATCAGAAACGGATGGCTTTCGCCATTGATGCCCAGGATGTGAAGGTGGACGGTTTCCCCTTTTTGCACCACAATCGTTCCCGGATCCCAGCGGTACGCCTCGATCACCCTGCCGTCCGGAGTGGTCGTCTTGAACTCCCCGGTGACCATATGATAGGTCCGTTCCTTCCCGGCGCCTCCACTGACCGCCTGGCTTTCCTCCGATTTGAGATACAGGCCGAGTATGGCGACCAGAACGACGACTATGCCGGTCATCAGCAGATTCATCCGGCTGACATACAAAATTTTCGGCATGCTCCAACCTCCCCATATGTCTGGTGCGGACATCCGCCAGGGACATCCTCTGCTTGTTCCATTGTATGCCGCACGGAATCCGGACATGTCAGCTTTTGCCGGCGGACCCTTGTGGCAGGCCAAAGAGAAAATATGGTATAGTTTTTGGGGATGGAAACCTGATAAAGAAAGCAGGGAGAGCCGGCATGGGAGGAGTCATTCATCAGATCTTGACCTTTCTGGAAGGACTGGGCTATTGGGGGATTATGCTCGGTCTCATGATTGAAATCATCCCCAGCGAAATTGTGCTCGCTTACGCGGGCTATCTGGTTTACCAGGGCTCGATCAGCCTGGTTCCGGCGGTCGTGTTCGGCACGATCGGAGGGACGATCGCCCAATTGTTCATCTACTGGATCGGCCGCTACGGGGGAAGACCGTTTCTTGACAAATACGGCAAGTATCTGCTGATCCATCGCAAGCATATCGATGTAGCCGAATCCTGGTTCAACCGCTACGGTACGGGGATGATCTTCACCGCCCGGTTCATCCCGGTTGCCCGCCACGCCATCTCGATTCCGGCCGGGGTCGCCCGCATGCCTCTTGCGCGGTTTACGCTGCTGACCACCCTTGCCGTGATTCCCTGGTCCATTCTGTTTATTTACCTTGGCAAATCGCTCGGGAAGGGCTGGGAGCGGATCGACGAGGCGGCGGCCCCGTATGTTCAGCCGCTGGTCTGGATTGCCGTCGCCCTGACGGCGGTTTATATCGGCTGCAAGGTGTTCCGCCGCAGGAAGCCGCAACGGGAGGGGCGCCAAGAGTCCGGCATGGAGGGGGAGCGGCAGACCGCTCACCAATTGAAGTACGTCGGCGGCGAATACCGGGTGCTGAACGGACGGTTCCTCCGCAGCCGGACGGGCACCCAGGAATTCGATCATATTGTCGTCGGTCCCAACGGGGTTTTTCATATCGATTCCAAAAATTGGTCCGGCCGGATCCGGTTTACCCGGCAAGGGGTCGAACGGAGCAGGGAAGGCCATCACACCGACCCGACTGCGCAGCTGTACCGTCACGAGTTCGTGCTCAAGGAGCTGCTGAGGGATCATCAGATCAGGGCGGATGTGGTGGGGATCATCTGTTTTACCCGCGAAGACTGTGAAATCATCGGGCAAAGTCCCGCCTTCGCCACGCTGAAGCTGGACCGCCTGGTTCATTTTATCAGGACGTATCGCGCCAAGTACCCGCTGAAGCCCGATCGGGTGAAGGAAATCGCCCGCATTCTGGAAGAGCACAGCCGCGCCAGCCGTTAAGACCCCCAAGGCCCGGGCTTGGTTTCGGACCAAAATTTGGTACAATGAAATCACAAGGCGAGATATCCGAGAATGGAGGAAAGCGCATGGCCAAGAACTTGTACGACAAGCTGCGCACCGGACTTGCTCCGCAGCAGTTCATTGACGGAATGACCAGGAATCGGGAGAAATTTCTGGAGTATTACAACGCCTTTACCTGGGAGGGCAAGGAAGAGGACAGGGAATTTTTCGAATCGCTCAACAATCGCGACGATCTGGCCTGCCTGATTCTGGCTGCCGACTGGTGCGGGGATGTGGTCCGCAACATTCCGGTCGTTTTCCGCGCCCTCGAGAATTCCGGGATGCCGGTAGAGGTGTTGATCATGGAAGAAAATCTGGATGTCATGGATCAATTTCTGACCATGGGCGGGCGATCCATTCCGGTCGTCATCTTTACCGACACGGGCGGCCACGTGCTGGGGCAGTGGGGACCGCGGCCGAAGCATGTGCAGGAGGCCATGATCCGGTTCAAGCAGGAAAACCCGGATCGCAGCGCGCCGGACTATGACGAGAAGATGAAGGCGGTTCGCGCCGAGATCGGCAGACGTTACGGCGAGGGACTGGGGTATCAGGCCGTAATCGTCAAAGAGCTGCGCGAGCTGATCTCTGCTTTCTAGGAAAATGGTGAATACTTTGAAGCTGGAAAAGTTTACGCTCGGGCCATTGGCCACTAACGCCTATCTGCTGGTGAAGCCGGAGCTGAACCGGGCTGTGGTCATCGATCCGGGGATGCATCCGCAGCCGCTCCTGAAACGGCTGGAGGGTCTCGACATCGAAGCGGTTCTGCTCACTCATGCGCATTTCGACCATATCGGAGGCGTAGAAGCCGTTCGCAGGATGAAGGGGTGTCCCGTGTACCTGCACGATGCCGAGGCGGATTGGCTGACCGATCCGGAGCTGAACGGCTCGACCCTGTGGCCGGAGCTGGGAGAACCGGTCTCCACGGAGCCTGCGGAATACGCGCTGGAGGACGGGCAGAGGCTGGAGCTGCTCGGCGAGACGTTCCGTGTGCTGCATCTTCCCGGACACTCCCCCGGCAGCGTCGGCTTTCTGCACGGCGGCACGCTTTTCGGAGGCGATGCCCTGTTCCGTCTGTCCGTCGGACGCACCGACTTGCCCGGCGGAAGCTCCCGCGAACTGCATGATTCGATCCATACCAAGCTGTTTACCCTGCCGGATGAAGTCATTGTCCATCCCGGACACGGGCCGAAGACCACCATCGGTTTCGAGAAGGAGCACAATCCATACGTTTAGCGGGAATGCCCGGGCCTGTTCAGGCCTGGGCATGCGTTCATTTTGAAGGGTCTGGGTGAATACCGTGTTCCCCTTGGGTGGCCTCCCATAGACTGTTGATGTAGTCAGTTGGCACATCTTCGGAAAACGTTCCGCAAAGGGCTATGTCCGCCGTTCCGGGTTCGGCGGGACCGGGCCGCCGCAAACCCGGTGCAGCGGAGCGCTGTCCGGGGAAGCTGACGATCAAATCCCAGGAGGTGCCTGTATGGAAAATATGCCGAATCCCCATCTGGTTTCCCCGATGAATGTGGGACCGCACGCGGCGCCCGCCAACATCGGGCCGATGAACGTTCCGCCGATGAACGTCGCTCCGGTCCACGTTGCGCCTATGCCGGTTCACGTTCACAAAACGCTGGTGGAAAATGTCTCCCTTGGATACCCGCACTACCATTGCCATCCGATCCGTCCGGTCTTTACAGGTGCAGGTGTCATTCTCGTTCTGTTTATCCTGCTGGTCATCATCTCCCGCGGTGCGCTGCCGCTCCTGCGCAGATGAACCGCCGAGGCTCCGCAGGAAAGCCCCCGCCCCGCCCTCTGTGACAGAGGGCGGGGTTTTTGGCGTGCACCGGAATCCCGAACAGGGGGAACTGGCCGGCGAAGGTACCGGTCCTTCCTCGTTAACGGGCTCCATCCTTCCTGCCCTTAAGCTTCGCAGGCTCGGTCCGACATCGTCTTCCGTCCCGCCCGGGTTGAGGCTCACGCCGTTTTCCGCTATAGTGGGGGGTAGACGAGGAGGGACAGCCTGATGAAAGCTATCCTGATGCAACAATACGGAGGTCCCGGGGTACTGCAGCTCGGGGAAGCCCCGGATCCCGTCATGGGCGACGGCGACCTGCTGATATCTGTCCGGGCGGCGGCGCTCAACCGCGCGGACCTGCTGCAGCGCCGCGGCCATTATCCGCCGCTCCCCGGCGCGCCGGACATTCTCGGCCTCGAGGCCGCCGGCGAAGTGGCCGCCGTCGGCTCCGCCGTCACCGGCTGGCGGCCCGGGGACCGCGTCTGCGCGCTGCTGCCCGAGGGCTTCAGCTTCGAACAGGGGGCGGCGGTGCCGGAGGCGTTCCTCACCGCCTACCTCAACCTGTTCTGGCTCGGGCAGCTTGCGCCCGGCGGACGCGTGCTCGTCCACGCCGGAGCGAGCGGCGTCGGCACCGCCGCCATCCAGCTGATTCGCGAAGCGGGAGCCGCGGCGTACGCCACGGCCGGCACGGCGGCCAAGCTCGAGCGCTGTCTCGAGCTCGGGGCCGTATCGGCGTGGAATTACCGCGAAGGCTCCTTCGCGGGCTGGGTGGCGGAGGCGACGCAGGGCCGCGGCGTGGACATCGTGCTCGACTTTGTCGGCGCGCCTTACTTCGAGGACAACCTCAAGTCGCTGGCGGTGGGCGGCAGGCTCATCGTGATCGGCACGATGGGAGGCGATCTCGTGAACGGCTTCCGCCTCGGCCAGCTGCTCGGCAAGCGGCTCCAGATTATCGGGACGACCCTGCGCTCCCGCAGTGTCGAGGAGAAGATCCGGCTCAGCCGCGAGTTTGCCGAGTTTGCCCTGCCCCGGTTTCGCGACGGACGGCTCACGCCGGTGATCGATACCGTATTCTCCTGGGAGGATGCGGTCAAAGCTCACGAATATATGGAGTCGAATGCCAATATCGGCAAGATCGTCCTGAGGATTGGCGAGCCGTCCCGTCCGGCGTGACCGGTCCGCATGGAACCCAAGGGGCGAGGGGGACCGGAACAAATTCCGGATGATCGGAACGAATTCCGGAAGACCGGAACAAATCACGGACCGGAACAAATTCCGGACTGTCCGGGAGCAAAATGATTCTGGACAAGCCCGGAAGCATCTGGTAAAATGGATTTGCCAAAAATTTGACCATGCTTTTTGTATGCGAAGAACGCAACAGATTGGGAATTCCCGTCGGTTGCGTTCTTTTTTTTGCTTGGGGGGTGACAAAGTATTTGACGAGAAGAAGAAGTCTGGCCGCCAGCGGCGCCGCCGCCCTGCTGGCGTTGGCCCTGGTCTATGGCGTATATTGGCTGCAGCTTCGGCAAGTGGAGCTGCAGAAGACCGTCGACGTGGTCGTGCCGAAGGATTTTATTCCGGCCGGCTCCACGCTTACCCGGGATCTGCTAGAATACAAGCCGATTTACGCCGGCGCGCTGCAGTCCGGAATGATCCGGGAGATGGCCGAGGCGGTCGGCCAGGAAACAATGGTTCCGCTGGGCTCCGGAGAACCTCTCCTCGTCTGGAAGCTCGACCGGCTTCATTTGCTGCCGGACAAAGAACACTCGACATTCCAGATTCCGAAGGAGTATCTGCTCAGCGTTTCCAACGGCATCCGGGCCGGGGACGAGGTGCGGATTTATGTATCCGACCCGGAGGGGGAGCCCCGCCGGCTGTTTTCGCACAATATTACCGTGGCATCGGTCAAATCAGCGGCCAATGTGGAGGTGGACAACCCGAAGCAGTCCAACCTGCTGTCTCGCGCGAATGGCGATGCCGAGAAGATGTATGTGTCCCGGCTGGAAGCGAACGGATCAATCGATCAGATCAATCTGAATTTGAGCGAGGAGGAATGGATGGAAATCGACAAATTGTGCAGCTCCGGGAAGGCCAGACTGGTCATCGCCCTTACAGCGGCGGCCATCGAACGGACGGCTTCCGGAGCGGAAACGCAATGGCAGAAGGAGGGAACATCATGATGAAGCTCGTCATGCTCGCCGAAGATGACGGTCTGAAGGAAGAGATGCTGCGGATTCCCCGGACGGACGAGGAATGGACGTTTTTCCGGCATCCCGATGCGCTCGGTCCGGAAGCGGCTTCCGGAGCGGATTTTATCGTCGTATCGGACCGCTATTTTGACGACGTCTCCCTGCTCGAATGGGTGGAGCGGCTGCAGGAGCTTGTACCGGGCTGCAGGCCGATCGTTCTCCTGACGAACCGGCACCATGCGGCGGCGAACGAACGCTTGCTGAAGCTGTGCCTCGGGCACCGTCTTGATTATGTTCTTCCCGGCCGCTCGGCCCAAGGGGTGGCGGAAGCCGTACACTCCATCGTGCACGGAAGCGGCCGGAAGGATCCGCGCAAGGAGCGCCCGCTCGTGGTCTTTGTCGGCTCCACGCCGAATATCGGGACGACAGTCGTTTCCTTTGGTACGGCCCTGCAGCTGGCAAGGGAGACCCGGCACATGGTGGGCTACCTGTGCCTGAATTTGAAAAGCTCCAAGCTTTACCGCTATCTGGGCCGCGACGAGTCCATATCGGCGCTGGACGATATGAGGGCGGATTTGCGTTCGCGCAGCCTGACTCCCGAACGGCTGCTTCAGTACTGCGAGACGCTGCCGGAGGTTCCCCGTCTCCGGATTCTATACGGCAACCGGGTCCGGGAACAGGCGGAATATTTCACGCCGGAAGAGATCGAACACTTGCTGGAAGCCGCCCGCCGCGCATTTGACATTTGTCTGGTCGAAGTTAGCGCCTACTGGGATAATGCGGCGACGGTCTGCGCCGTCCTGCGGGCGGATCGCCGGATCGCGGTGACGACCCAGGAATTGTCGCACTTTCAGGAAGATCTGCAGCGCTGGCTGAAGACAGTTGCCGCGATGTATGGGGTCGAGGCGTCTTCCTTCGACCTGGTCGTGACGCAGCGGGAGAAATCCGGTCTGCTGCAGGACATTCGGCTCAAGGATATCCGCAGGGAAGCCGGGATGCAGATCATCGGCGAAATTCAGCGGCACGCCCAGCTTGGCGAGTATTTGAACCAGGGGAGGCTGCTGGAGCTCCTGAACGGACCGCACGCCATAAACCGCGAGCTCTCCGGGGTCACGCAGACCCTGATCACGCTGTGCGGCTTGATGCGCCAGCCGGTTCCGGCGAAACGGGGCTGGCGGAAGGGGTGGCTGTCGCGTGCAGGCACCATCTGACCGGCCGCCTTTGCGCACGGAAGAAGAGGGCAAGTTCTCCGCGGTCGTCTACGCGAACCGGCTCTTGACCGGGGACCGCGCCGGCACGGCGCAGCCGAAGGAGCCGGAGGACGCCGGCGGACTGTCCGCGGACTTTCGCCAGTGGGTGGAAGAGATTCGCAGCGACCTTGTCTCCTACCGCGGCAAAACCGATGAGCAGCAGGCGCGCTACAGCGAGACGCTGAACCGGGCGATTCTCGGTTTCGAGACCGAGCGCGGGAGGCTGCTCGCCATGATCCACGATCTTCTGGCCCGCCGCCGGATTACGGCGCCTCCCCCGCCAGGCAGCAAGTACCAGACGCTGGCCGAAGCGATCTTCGCGGAAGTGATCGGGCTGAATGTGCTGGAACTGATTCTCAAGCAGCGGGAGGATCTCGAGGAGATTCAGGTGGTCGGCCGGCAAATTTTCGAGATTCGCCGGGGCCGGACGATCCGTTCTCCGTATCAGCTGCAATCCCTGAAGGAACTTGAGCGCATCCAGCAAAATCTGGTGCTGTTTAACAATGAATCGCTGAACAGGAAGAAGCGCTGGGCGGAGGTGGCGTTGCCCGACGGTTCCCGCGTAACCATGACCGGTTTCGGATTCACTTCGGAACCGACGCTCACCCTCCGCCTCTATGCAGTCAGGCATTTCGGGCTGGATGCGCTGGCCGGGCCCGATTTGGGCACGATCAGCGGGAAGATGAAGCGGCTGCTGGAATGCATTCTCCGTTGCGGCTTCAATATGGTGGTCATCGGTCCGACCAACTCCGGCAAAACGCATCTGATCAAGGCGTTGATCGCGGAAATGCCGGATGAGGAGCGCATTGTGACGATCGAGAGCCGGTTTGAACTGATGCTGCGAAGGGATTTTCCGCACAAAAACATCATTGAATATGAAATCGACGAGGAGGATGCGCGGCATGACGGCAGCCGGGCCTTCAAGCTCGCCCTCCGGCAGTCTCCCAAGCGGATCTGTCATGCGGAAATTCGGGACGAAGATGCGAATATTTATGTCCGGGCCTGCACTCGCGGCCATGAGGGCAGCATCACTTCGGTCCATGCCAACGAGCTGGAAGATGTCCCGGACGCCATTACCGATATGTGCATGCTGGACCGGCGGGGAATGAATCCGGACCGGCTGAGAAAGCGGATTGCCGAATACGTGACGCAGGTAGGCTTTGAAATGGGACTGGTCGGCGGCCGGAGGAAACTGCTGAGAATCGGGGAGTATGCCTTTGAGAACGGCGAGATCCGGATCCGGGATTGGGTCCGGTACGATGACAGCCTGGGCGACTGGGTGTACCCCTGCCGGTTTTCACCCAAGGCTGTGCGCAGGTTCCGGAAATATGATCCCGCAGGATATGAAAGGCTTTTGGAAGAGGGGATGGTTCCATCGTGCTGACCGCCGCACAGATTGTTTTTTTGCTGCTGTTGTTCCTGCTTCTCTATTTCTCCCTTCACACCGGACTTATCCACCTGCTGCGCCGGCGGAAAACCCGGTTCCGGCTGCAGTATGTCCGGGAAGAGCGGCTTTCCCGGCGGCTTGTTTCCCGCCTGGAGAATAACCATGCCCTGTACCGCCACATTGCGGAGCTTCTGGAGTCGGTTCGTTCCTCCGTCACCATCGGCATGTTTTTAACCGGCAGCCTGGTGCTGGTTCTCGCCGGGTTTTTAACAGGCGTCCTGATCTTCCGGACGTTGAAGGGAGCTCTTGTCATGAGTCTGCTCCCCGGCTCGCTTCCCTATCTGATCCTGCGCATGAGGCTGATCGGACTGCAGCTGAGAGCGAGGCTGGAGTTCCTGCCCGCGGTTGAGGTGTTCTATCAATACTATGTGCTTTCCGGGGAGAAGAATGTGCGAATCGCCCTGCAGGGGTGTCTCGAGGAAAACCGGATGCTGTACCCGATGCGGCCGGTGTTTGAGCAGCTGCACCGCAACCTGGCGGCCAGCCGCGGTGTGGACTACAGCCTCCGGATCTTTTCCCTGGCGCTGGGGCATCTCTGGGCCCAATACTTCGCAAATATTCTGCGCGTCGCCCTTCTCGAGGGGAATGCGGTGGGGGAAAATTTGCGCGACCTGATCACCGACATGCGCAAGGCGCAGAGAGCGGATCAGGCGGAACGGAACCGGCTGCTGGAAATCCGTCTCGCCAATTTCACGCCGGCCCTGTTTCTGGCCGTGTTTTTGGTGATCAATTTCCGGATCAATTATGAAAGCTCGTATCTTTACTACCTTGCCGATCCCGCGGGACGGAATTTGCTGCTGGATTCGCTTGTGCTGATCTTTGCCTCGTTTGTAATGGGCATATATCTGTCCATGCGGAGAATGTAGGAGGTGTCGGCTTGATTGGTTCCACGGAATGGCTGTGGATGGCGTTCACCAGCTATGCGCTGCTGTTTGCCGCCTTGTTTGCCGCGTTGCGTCCGCTGCTGCAGCTGCTGCCGCGGCCCCGCAGGCGATGGAAGTCCGGGCGGTGGGGCCGGAAGATGGCGCGCAGGGACTGGCCCGTCTGGTTTCTCAGGCTCTGCCGGCTGAGCGATCCGGTCCGGTTGGCCGAACGAGGGCAGCTGCTGGCGGCCGCGGGGATTCCGGCGTCCCTGACGGTCGTGCAGTATGAGCTGCTGCGGCGGGCGGCGGGTCTTTTCTTCCTGATCCTCGGATCGGCAGGGGGTATCGGGTGCCGCCGGCCGGAGCTGCCGCTCCCTGTTTCGCCGGTCTGCCTGATCGTTTTTTCCCTTGCGGGAGGAATTCTGCTTGTCTTCGACCGGACGATCCTGGCGGCCGCCAGGAAGCAGCGGACGTATCGCATTGTGCGGGAGATTCACGTCCTGAGCAATCAGCTTCTCTATTATTCCGGCTCCGGAATGAACCTGCACAGCAAGCTTGGCCGCTGTCTGCCTTATACCCGGACCTTGCGGCGCAGCCTGCAGCTGATGCTGAACGAATGGTACCAGGATCCGGATGCGGCGATCCGCCGTTTCAAACGGTCGCTCGGCACGGATGAGGCGCACAGCTTCGCGGAAACGCTGCAGGCCCTGCGCCTTGGCGAATCGGAGACGTTCTACCGGCTGCTGAGGGAGCGGATCCGCGACTACAAGGAGAAGCTAGAACTGGCCAAAGACAGCCGCAAGGAGACTGTTTCCTATGTTCTGTTCGTCATAGCCGGCCTGCCGATTATGAATACGATCCGCGTGTTTATCTATCCATGGGTGATGGAGGGGCAGAAGCTGTTTCAATCTTTAAACTGATTAAGGAGAGGAAGCCGAATGAGAAATATTTTAATCACGGTGATGATGCTGATTGTCGTCGCCTTTCTGTTCACGAACATTATCAACAACAACGATACCGGAATGCGCAGAAATATCCAGAACCAGGGAGACGACGCGAACGCCAGGATTGCCGCGCTTAAGCCTTGAGCCGCGCAGGGAGGCGGAAAACCGATGAAAACCATACTGGCAGTCGTTCTGCTCATGATAACGGCATTAAGCATATACACGGGTTCAGTCGAAGGGCCGGGGGGAATGAAGGAACAGGTCGGGAATACCGGAGGCCGGATGAATGTCGCAATCCGGGAAATCAATCCATAAACTCGTGAGGCGGGCCATTCATGAAACAAATTCTGGTGTTTATCCTGTTTGCCGCCATGCTCTGCTGGTTTCTGTTCGCTCCGGTCTACAAGCATGTGATCATCATCCGCCAGGCTCTTCTGCAGAAGGAAGTGGACTACATGCTGGAGGTGGGGGCCAGCGGGAATTACGGGTATATCGATGCCGCCGCGATTGAAGCATCCCGGCAGCGTTTGGCCCGGACCGGCTTTGATCCGGCGAAGCTGGAGTACACCGTATCGTCCACCAACGGAGCGGCGGCCGGCAATCCCGCCGCCCCTGTTCCCCGGGGGGCAGGCATCCGGCTGACCATTTCGTATCCCTATGACGGTTTGTTTGACATTGACCGGCTAATCGGGCTCACTCCTCCGCCGGAAGGGTTCCGGATGACGGCCGCCGGGATGAAAATGAGCGAGTATGTGCCCTGACCCGGAAGGAGGGCGGGAATGTGTCCAAGCTGATGTTGTTTATGTTAATGGGTGTACTGTTCATGACGCTGACCGCTCTCCAGTTTGACGAGGAAGCGGCGATGCAGGCGCTCTTTCAAGCCAAGCACAGCGTCAATTATGCCGTTCACGCCGCATCCCAGCAGGTAGACGGGGAGAAGCTGGCCCGCGGCATCTACGCGATCGATCCGGCGCGGGCCAGACGGACGGCGGAAGCGTACTTGCAGGCGAACCTGCGGCTGGATCCGGACAACCGTCCGCTTCCGGGTTCCTTTCTGAAAACCCGGGTGGAAATTTTGGATTTTCAAGTCATCAACGAAAACCATGCGTTTCCCTATACTTACAAAAACCCGGCCTGCGATTACGAGGTCACCCTTCAGAGGCCGGGGGTCGTCATGATTATTCAGGTCGAATATCCCCGGACTTACCGGGTTTTGGGACCTGTCCTCTGGAAGGTCAAGGGGGCTTCGGAACTGGTCTATTCCTGATCCGGATCATGGAGTGCGGGGACTTACTCCGATTCGGGATGTTTCTTCGGAATATACTCGAAG
>Ga0310827_101090_pt1 | contig 15522 bp, 17 predicted proteins | sample WT_ome_2_FD_201309 | JGI IMG/M metagenome (GOLD analysis project Ga0310827, IMG submission 201309) | Sorghum-adapted microbial communities enriched on wild type (WT) sorghum from Joint BioEnergy Institute, Emeryville, California, United... ... | reverse complement strand
ATCAGCGAGATGTCGTTGCCTTCGCCGCGGCGGGCATTCATGGCGCTGCGCAGAAAATCCGCATTGGTCACTCCGGTAATTTCGCTCGGATACTGCATGGCCAGAAACAGGCCGGCCCGGGCTCTTTCGTCAACGGCCATCTCCAGAACGTCCTCACCGTCCAGCGTGATGCTCCCTTCGGTCACCTCGTATTTGGGATGGCCCATAATGGCGGAAGCAAGCGTGCTTTTTCCGGTGCCGTTCGGTCCCATGATCGCATGAACCTCACCGCCCTTGATTTCGATACTTACCCCTTGCAAAATCTCTTTGCCTTCGACAGTCGCCTTCAAACCGTCTATGGTAAATTTGGGCGAATTAGCCATGTTGTCATTCCCTCCAACAAGTTTTAAATTCAGTCTCACGTAATAATCATTTCTAATTGATTCTCAATGATTCTCATTTATTTTATTATAACCCAAACATATAAATCAATAAAGGCCTGCCGCAATTTTTACCGCGCAGGACGCAATTTCCAAGGCAGAACGTTGCAAATTGCAAGCTGCATAAACAAAGAGCGGAAGGCCATGCTAACATGGCGGTAATCTCATTCTGTCAAGGCAGGTGTTAGGAATGCGTGAAGGATTGATCCCTACCGTATTGGGCACAGCCGTTACCGCAACGGGAGCAGCCCTGTACCAGCGCAACAAGGCGATTGCCTATGGTGTCGTGGGCTTTGGACTGGCCCATCTGGTTCTTGGCGCCATTGATCTGATCGAACACCGCAGGCAATAGTGCAGGCTTCGCCCGCAAAGGCTGTTTCTCCAGGCATTACGCTAGGGGAAGCAGCCTTTTTGTCTGCGGTTTTTGACTGGGAAAAACCGATATTTCGCAGACCCCAAATTTCCTTTATAATAGTACAGGAGTTTTGGAATCCGGACCGGAACGTCCGCTTCCCGCGCGGGGAGCGGAACTCCGCTTTTTATCTTACATTATCAGGAGGTATATTGCCATGTCCCCATATCATCCCTTGACCGAGGCGGAGGCAATCGAATATGCCAGAGGTCTGGACGGGGTGTTTCCCCGGGAAGCAAGGCTTGTCTGCCGCGAAATCGGCGACGGAAATCTGAATCTGGTCTTTCATATTGTCGATGAAAGCTCGGGCCGCAGCCTGATCATGAAGCAGGCGCTGCCATACGCCAAAATCGTCGGCGAATCGTGGCCTCTCTCGCTGGACCGGGCGCGGATCGAAAGCGAAGTGCTGCAGATCGAGGGGAGCCTGTGCCCTGATCTTGTCCCCCATGTCTACCGGTTTGACAAGGATCTGTACCTGACCGTCATGGAAGATTTGAGCGATCACATCATCATGCGCAAAGGGCTGATGGAATGCCGCCGCTACCCGCTGTTCGCCGGACATATCGGACGGTTTCTGGCCCGTACCCTGTTTTTCACTTCCGATCTCGGTATGGATCAGAAGGAAAAGAAACGGCAGGCCGGCCGGTTCATCAACCCGGATCAATGCAAAATTACCGAGGATCTGATTTTTGACGAACCCTATACCGATGCTCCGAACAATAGCTTCGATCCCAATATCCGCGGGGAAGTGGAAGCAATCTGGGCTGACCGGGAGCTGCATCTCCAGGTAGCGATGCTGCGCCAGAAGTTTTTGACCGAAGGCCAGGCGCTGCTGCATGGCGATCTGCATACGGGAAGCATCTTCGTCAGGGAGGATTCCACCAAAGTCATTGATCCGGAATTCGCGTATTACGGGCCGATGGGCTTTGATATCGGCGCCGTCATGGCAAACCTGCTCCTCAACTTCGCCGGTCAGGAACACTGGAGCGCCGACGCTAAGGCGCGGACGGATTACCGGAATTACCTGCTCGAAACCGTTCGCGGGGTCTGGACGGAATTTGAGGCAAACTTCCGCACCCTGTGGAACGAACAGGGCACAGACCGCATGTTCGCCACGCCCGGCTTCCAGGATGCCTTCCTGCGCCGTCTGTTCCGGGACGCGGCAGGATTTGCCGGATGCAAAATGGTCCGCCGGATTATCGGACTTGCCCATGTCGCCGACATCGATGCGATCCCCGACCCTGAAACCAAGGCGCAAGCCGAGCGGCTGGCCCTGGCGATCGGCACCGCGCTGATCCGCAGCCATTCCTCCCTGACTTCCGTCGACGAGGTGCTGGAGACGGCCCGCAAGGCGGTGCAGTAAAGCCGAAATGGAAAGGAACAACAAGGCAATGAATACCAGCAATACGCCATTTCTCCCGGAAAGCGGCGATTGGCTCCAATCGGTCCGCTGGAACGGGGACCATCTGGAAATGCTCGATCAGCGCCTGCTGCCGGAAACATTGGAGTTTCTTCAGCTGACCACGGCGGAAGAGGTTTGGGAGGGCATTCGCCATCTGAAAGTGCGCGGCGCTCCGGCGATCGGGATTTCGGCGGCTTACGGGCTCTATCTTGGGATCCGCCATACGGAGGAGAGCGGCGACGCCGAATCCGACCGGGAAGCCCTGCTCGATGCCGTCCGCCGGCAGTCCGCCTATCTGGCAACCTCACGCCCGACTGCGGTCAATTTGTTCTGGGCCCTGGACCGGATGAAGGCGAGAGCGGAGGAACTCGCCCGCAGCGGCCTGTCCGCCGCGCAAATCAAAGAGGGGCTGCTGGACGAAGCGAAGCAGATTCAGGCCGAGGACGAGGAAACCTGCCGGAGGATCGGCGAGCATGCCCTCACACTCCTGACGGACAACATGGGCGTGCTCACCCACTGCAACGCCGGAGGCTTGGCCACCGCCCGTTACGGGACGGCGCTGGCTCCCTTGTATTTGGCCAAGGAGCGGGGCTGGAATCTGAAGGTGTTCGCCGACGAGACCCGCCCGGTGCTGCAGGGGGCCCGTCTGACCGCCTTCGAGCTGCAGCAGGCGGGAATCGATGTCACGCTGATTTGCGACAACATGGCCGGCCTGGTCATGTCCAAGGGCTGGGTTCAAGCCGTGATCGTGGGAACGGACCGGGTGGCCGCCAACGGCGATGTGGCCAACAAAATCGGCACCTACAGCGTCGCGGTACTGGCCAGGGCGCACGGCATACCGTTCTATGTGGCCTGTCCGATGTCCACGATCGATTTGAATACGCCCACCGGGGAGGAGATTCCGATCGAGGAACGGAATGAGGAAGAAATTACGGAAGGATTCGGCCGGCGGACGGCTCCCCGGGGAATCAAAGTGTACAATCCTGCGTTCGATGTGACCCCAGGCAGCCTGGTCAGTGCGATTATTACCGAAAAAGGGATCGTCCGCGCCCCCTATGCCGACAATCTGAAACAATTGTTCGACCGCTGATGCGCGGTCTTCAGCATATGCCCGGAATCCGGTCCGCCGGTTCCGGGTTTTTGTCCACCCGCAAGCGGCCCCTTTCGATCTTGCATTTGGATCCGCCCGTCAGAACATGCGCGAAACGGCCTCATGTCCCGGCATGCCCGGAACAATTCCCAGCATCTCCGCTTCATGAGTCACCGATTCCAAAGGCGCTGCAAGCAGTTCTTCGATGGTTCGCACGCCGGTTGCCCGGCCGGCTATGATCCGCCGGCTGCCCAGCTTCTCATTGAGGAGCCCGACATCAAGCGCGCCGCACATAATATAGCCTTTTTCCGCCGAGACCATGAGCAGCGTCGTTTTGGGCAGTCGGACTTCGATGGCAATTGCCGTCCGTCCGTCAATGTCCACCGGTTTCATTTGCACCATCGCCAACATCTCCTTGTGCAGGAATGGAATTCACAGTAATTCATTATATGGCGGGCCCCGGAGAACGTGTGGCAAACAGGCGATCGGCCATGATGGGGTTGGACGAGCCCGGCGGCAGTGTTATGATGGGAGCAGAACGTTTTCAGACAGCAGGAGGACTTTGCATGCAGGAAAACCAATCCGTCCGGAAGCAATTCCGGTTTCATATCGACGTTGTCATGGAAGGAGTGTCTGAAGAGGAAGCCTTGTCGAAGCTTCAAAGGATCTTGCAGCAGGAACCGGATGCGGCGGAATCCCGGATCACATCCGTCCCGCTTTTATGGCAATCCGGCGACAGGGATAAGGAGGAAGGAATTCCTGCGGTATCCGCCGGGGATACACCGCATTTGACGCAATTGATCGAGAGACTGCGTGAAAGCAATGTGCTCGTCACCCTGACCGTCAACAAGGGCAGGGGAATCCGAATGAACCTTCCCTGCCGGATTCTGAATTTCGACGCAGCCTCGGGAAATTTATCCGTGTATCACGTGGACGAGAAGCAGGTATATTTGCTGCGGTTAAACGAGATCGACGATTTCATCGTTCATTGACCGGGATGGACGTCAGACCCGCTTCCAGGCAGCCAGAAACAGCAGCAGCCAGCCGGCCAGGAAACAGACTCCGCCGAACGGCGTTATGATGCCAAGCCGCGCGGCACCCGTCAAAGAAAGCAGGTAGAGGCTGCCGGAAAAAAGCAAAATTCCGAGCTGAAGCAGCCAGCCGGACCACCGCATGATCCTTCCGCTTCCGAGTTTGTCGGCCGCCGCCGCCACAAGCAAAAGCGCCAGGGCATGGATCAGATGATAATGAACCCCGGTTTCATATACGGACAACATCTCCGGAGAAATGCTGTTTTTGAGCCCGTGGGCGCCAAAAGCGCCAAGACACACGGCCAAAAAGGCGTTGGCGCTTCCCAGTCGCATGAATGTTCCAAACATGGTCAGTCTTCCTTTCCCCTTTCCCTTATCAGCTTCCGCCGGATTTTCTCCCCGGCCAGCCAAAGCTTTCGCCTTGCGGCGGCTTCCGTGCAGCCGATCACCCCTGCCATTTCCCCATAGGTGGCGTGATGTACCCAGCGCATTTCCATCAGCTTGCGCTCTTCCGGCCGGAGTTCATCCAGATACCGGGCGATCGCTTGCGGCATTTGTTTCCAGTCGCGGGCGGCATCCCCGATTCGCCCGTCCGCGGAAGAGTCCGCGTCCTCCGCCTCCGGGAACTTTTCCGCTTCAACCGGATTCCGTTCCGCAAGTCCGGATGAAGCTTCCCGGATCAGCCCCCTCAACCAGTTTTCCAGTTTGTTCATTTCCCGTATGTAGGGGGCTTCATTCACAGCCCGGAGAAAAGCATCCCGCAAGGCTTTGTCGGCCGCAGCGCGATTTTTCAGAATGAAGTAAGCCTGGGAATAACCTTTCTCATAAAATTCCTTGTATACTTCCTCCTGCGTTTCCTGCGGCAGACTGCGGAATTGGTTTGTCAGCAGCAGAACCAAATGGCCTGAAATCATAGATTGGACTCCTTGTGAATGCATAATTCTTCCCGGAAAAAAGGCGTCTGTCTACATTGTAGGCGAACCGGCCCCCTGTCTACAAGAGCGGGCCGGGAGGCAGCGTTTCAGATCGATAAAATCAGGAGAAAAATTTCCGATTGAACCCCTTCTCTGGATTGGATAGCCTGACCCTGGGGAAAAATGCCAGACCCATCGGGACACGTTCCGGATCCGAAACATGGCATCGGGCCGCAAGCGACTCTTGCCCTGTATACGGCCGGAGATGCCCTGCATCCGAACCGGGAGGGAGCCTCCGTCCCGGCGCGATGAGCAGCGGAAGAGCTGCGGCGGCAGGAAATGGACGGATTCGCTGAACCGGCCAAAGGCCGGGGCCATAAAGACAGCGAGGGCGGCCAAGAAGGCGGTAGCCGCCCGGGGAATACCGCCGCTTTTGCGGCTCAGCCGGAGCTATGGCGGCGGATCCAGGCGACGGCCGCCTCCAGCGCCTGCTCGGTGTAAACATGGCCCATGCCGTCGTACAGCTCCATGGCGTACGGCCTGCCCGCCGCTTCCAGCGCCCGGGCCAGCCGGCGGGCATGTTCCACGCCTACCTGGCTGTCGCCGGTGCCATGGAGGATCAGCACGGGCGAGGCGATCCGCTCGGCCCACAGTGCGGGCGACCGGCGGATATACTCCTCCGGCTGCTTGCGCGGATGGCCAACCACGCGCCGGAGCATCCGGCGCAGGTCGACCCTTTCCTCGTAGGTCAGCCGGAGGTCGCTGACGCCGCCCCAGGCGACGACCGGCCCCGCCCCCTCGCATTCGGCCGCCGCCAGCAGCGCCATGATCGCCCCCCGCGAGAAGCCGATCAGCGGCACTTTCGGACCGCTGACCTCCGGCAGCCGCAGCATGAGGCGGACCGCGGCATAGACGTCGTGGCGGTCGTCGCCGGCGAAATCTTCCCGGCCCTCGCCTCCCTCGTTGCCGCGGTAAAACGGGGCCAGCACGGCAAACCCGCGCCGGGCCAGCGGGAGAATGCGCGCCATGCTCACCATGCCCACGCGGCGGATTCCTCCCCGGCAATAGACAAGGCCGGGAGCCGGCGAAGGCTGCAGGGGCCGCAGCAAGAAGCCCCTCACCTTAAGCCCCTGGCTCCAGTAGGTGATCCGTTCCAGGGAAAAGCCCGCTTCGGGCGGCGGACAAAACTCCCTTTCAGCCAACACCCCGTCTTCCGGCAGCGCCGGCGCGGAACCCGCTCCATCCGGCTTTTGCATGCACATCCTTCCTTTCCTGACGAAATCGGTCTTCCGTTAGCATCGCCCGGGCAAGCTTCATCTTCTCTTGCTTCCCCGCATAATTTTCCGGAAATCGCGCCATAATAAGGCAGAGCTTAAGACCCTTCCGGCAGAAGCGGCCAGCCGTATTGCCGCGGAAGGGCTTGGGTAGGAGGTGAAGGATGAAATGGCAAGAATCGCCGTGGAGGAAAGCCTGGACAACATCTGTGAAGCGCTCCGGGAGAGCGGACACGAAATTGTGCCGATGGAGAATGCGGCCGGAGCCGACTGCTGTGTCGTTTCCGGGCAGGACAAAAACCTGATGGGCATGACCGACATCAGCACCAAAGCCTCGGTCATCAATGCCGAAGGGATGACAGCCGAAGAAGTGCTGCAGCAGGTCAACCAACGGATCGGAATGCATTAAGTCGGAAGAGCACGGCCTGGCGCCGTGCTTCTTTATCGTTCGGGAATTCTTCCGGCCAAACGGCATTCGTTCTTTCCGGATACTCCGGCAAAAGCGGCCCTTTATTTCCGGTCCAGCAGCCGGGTCGCCGCCCGGTCGAACAGGCGCGGAAACAGCTGGTAAAGCTTCACGCCGGTTGCCGCCATCAAGGGAATGTTGATTTCCGCCTTGTTCCGCTCGACAGCTTTGAGAACCTCCGCAGCCACCCGTTCGGGCTTCAGCATGAACCACCGGACACTCTCGACATACGCGCCTGAAGGATCGGCGCGGTCAAAGAAGGCCGTGTCCACCGGCCCGGGGTTCACCGCGGATACGCGGACTCCCGTTCCGGCCAGTTCCTGTCTGAGGCAGTTGGTAAAACCCAATACCGCATGTTTGGATGCGGAATAGCCCGATGCTTTCGGCGAGCCGATCTTGCCCGCCATCGAGGCGATATTGACGATATGTCCCGAGCCGGCCTGCAGCATGTGCGGCAGAACGGCCTTAATGCAGCGGACCGTACCAAAATAGTTGACGTCCATCATCTCGGCCAGGTCGGACAGCGCGGCTTCAGCGAAGCGCTGAAAAATGCCGAACCCGGCGTTATTGATCAGCAGATCAATGCGGCCGTAGCGATCCAGCACCTCCCGAATCACCCGAGAGACCGATTCCTCCGAAGTGACATCGAGGACGCAGATCCAATGCTCCCCCCGAATTTCGTCCGACAGTTGCCGAAGCTTGTCCTCCGAACGCCCGGTCAGTACCGGGACGGCTCCCCTTTCCGCCAGCAAACGGCAAAGCGAGGCGCCGATTCCGCCGGTTGCCCCCGTCACGACAGCCACCTGATGTTTCCACTCCACCGCATTCACCTTCTCTCGTCAATCCATAAGGATACGGATCTCCATGGGACCGACCGCCCCCATGACCAGTCGAAGTCCCGTCCCTTCCCTGCCGGACGCTGATTCCCCGGCGACACCGGGGTCCAGCCACTCGGCAGGAGTCAGAAATGCCGGACTTTCCTGCCCGGGAAGCAGGGACAAGGCATTCCCGGCAATGATGCCCGCAAATTCGCCCAGGGCGCTTTTTCCGATCGGCTCCAGCCTCATCGTTCCGGGTTTCCCCGTCAGCCGTGAGATGATGTTCAGGGCGGTCCACTCCGGCATGGTAAACAGGACAGACCCGCTGCGGCCGCCTTTGAGACCGATCCGCAATACGACCGGATTGGGAAAAAATTCGCCGGCGTCCGGTTCCGCAAGTAGTTCCGCGTGCGGAATAAGGCGCAGCATTTCGCGGATTACCAGCTCTGCGGCCCGTTCAAAGCATTCCCACTCGCTTTTAGGCATACGCAAACGTCCCTTCCGCGGTTTCCGAAAAACCGTACCTTGGGCCGCCAAGCGGCCAAATATGCCCCCATTATACCCGAAAATTCCGGCAAAGTATATGTCCCGCGCGCCAACAAGGAAAGCCGGGTGCCGCTGCCGAATACTGAATCGTTTGAAAAACGGCTCATCTTAAAAACGGCTCATCTTGAGGAGGAGATTCGCATGCCCGGATTTTTAATCGATTTGGACGGAACCTTGTACAAGGGATCCCGGCCGGTTCCGCATGCCGCGGAATTCATTTCGTCCCTGCGGAAACTTCGGCTTCCCTACCTATATGTCACCAATAACTCGTCGCGCACCCCCGGACAGGTTGCCGGTCATCTGGCACGCTTCGGCATTGAGGCCGATCCGCAGGAGATCGTGACCACCTCGGCCGCCGCGGCGGATTATGTCGTGCGCAGCGGCAAAGGCCGCAAGGTGTTCATGATCGGCGAGCATGGACTGGAGCATGCCTTACGCGAAGCCGGACTCCGCCTGACCGATGAAGCCCCCGATTTCGTCGTGCAGGGCATCGACCGGCAGTTCAGCTACGGCAAGCTGGAGAAGGCCGTCCGTATGATCCGGGAAGGCGCGGGATTTGTGCTGACCAACCCCGACCGGCTGCTGCCGTCCGATACCGGCCTTTCTCCCGGCGCCGGCTCGCTTGCCGCCGCGATTGAAGCGGCCGCAGGGGTGGAGCCCGTTATCATCGGGAAGCCGTCCGCCATCCTGATGCGCTACGCGCTGGAACGCATCGGCATGCCTCCGGAAGACGTCTGGGCCGTCGGCGATAATCTGCGCACAGATATCGCCGGAGGCGCGGCGGCCGGACTGCGTACTGCGCTGGTACTGACCGGGGTGACCACACCGGGCAATCTTGCCGGCGAAATCCGCGCTGCCGGAGCCGTGCCGGATCTCACCGTGCCGGATCTGCGGGAGTTGTCCCGCCGGCTGCTTTAAGCACGGGGTACCGTTCGGAAGCAGAAGCATGAAAAATCCCCCCATCCCAATCGCCAGGAGCATAAGCGGGCTTCACAGCGGCAGATCCGGTATCGGGGGCGGGAACATTTTCGATGCGCGCCGGAAGCTGACCGTATGACAGGAACGTTTTCCGGGTTCCGCTTTTTTTGCCCGGCCGCCGTGCGTTTCTTTCCGGCATAGAGTATAATGGGGAAATGGTAAGTTTTTTTTATCCCGTCCTATTGCCCGATAAATTTTATCTTTCGTTGCCTGTTCCCGCAGGAAAACGGCCTTTCTTTATGGAAAAGGGGGTTGCGAATGAATATTAACCAGCTGGAAACGTTGGTGACGATTTCGAAAACGATGAGCTTCCGCAAGGCGGGAGAGTTGTTGAACCTGACCCAGCCGGCCGTATCGGCGCAAATCCGGAGTCTGGAAGAGGAATTTCAAACGACACTGATCGACCGGAACCAGCCGGTAACCCTGACCGACAGCGGGCGGCTGTTTCTCGACCACGCCATGCGGATTCTCCAGATCGTCGATGACCTGAGAGAGCGGCTGAACGATCTGCAGCAGACGCCCCAGGGCCATATCCGCCTGGGAACGACCACCTCGATCGCGATGCAGATTTTGCCCCGGGTACTGTCCTATTTCCAGGACCAGTTCCCGATGATCAAGACGACCATCCACTCGATGACCTCCTCGCAGATTATGACCTGTGTAGAGAACGGAACGGTTGATATGGGCATAGCCTATCTGTTTGAAAAAAGCCCGCAGTTGGAAACCTCCGTGCTCTATTACGACACCTTCGAGCTGGTCGTCTCCCCGCGGCATCCCCTGGCCCGGAGGTCGCATGTGACGCTGGATGCGCTGCGGAACATCCCGCTGATCATGCTGACTCCCGATACGGCGGGGCGCCGTTTTGTCGACCAAATGCTGAAAAAATACGAGATCGTCCCGCATATCGTCATGGAGCTTTCCAGCAGCGAGGAAGTAAAGCGGATGGTCGAGCTGGATCTGGGCGCCGCCATCATCTCAAAGCTGTCGATTTCCAACGAGCTCAGGCTCGGAACGCTGAAAATGATCAAAGTCAACGAGCTGGAAAGCTCTCATCCCGTCGGCGTCATCTACAAGTCGGGGCGTTACCTGAATTCCGCCATGCAGCAATTTTTGAGCGACCTGAAGGGAATGCCCGAAACCCAGTTTCTCGGTTCCGAATAGCGTGTTTCCTTCCTCGGCTGCATGGACATAATAGGAGCGTTCGCGCTCTTTACCTGGGAGGTGCCATATGAAATTCGATCTTCATACACATCACGAACGCTGCGGTCACGCCAAGGAAAAGATCCGCGCCTATATCGAAGCGGCGATCCGCGAAGGACTTTCGGTCATCGGCATTTCCGACCATTCCCCTTACTTCGCCGACCCCAAGGATCATCCGTGGCCGACGACCACGATGGCCCGCAGTGAATTCCCCGCTTATGTGGAAGAGGTGCTTCGTCTCAAGGAGGAGTACAAGGACCGCATTGAAGTGCTGCTTGGGGTGGAATCGGATTTCTTCCCGGAGCACGCCGAGGTTTACCGCAAAGCATATGAACGTTACCCGTTCGACTATATCATCGGCTCGGTGCACCAGAGCGGCGGGGTCAGCATTTTCAACAAAAAGCGGTGGAACGGGCTCAGCGAAGCGCAGAAAAGGGAACAGAAGGACGAGTATTACCGGCTGATCCGGCTTTCCGCGCAAAGCGGCATGTTTCAGATTCTCGGACATATCGATGCGATGAAAGGATTTTACCCCGCGTTCTCGGACATCCGGACAGAAGCGGTGGAAGAAACCTTGAAGATTATTGCCGATTCCGGTGTGGCCATCGAAGTCAATACGTCGGGAAAAACGAAAACGTGCGGCGGGTGGTATCCGTCCGACGACATTCTGGAACGGGCGCTCCATTACGGCATAGAAGTGACCTTCGGCTCGGATGCCCACATCCCGGACCGCGTCGGGGACGAGTGGGACCTCGTCAGCCGGCGCCTGAAAGAGATCGGGTATACCCACTGGGTGTTTTTCCGCCGCAAGCGGAAGCAGATCGTTCCGCTGTAAACCCAAAAAAAGAGGGCCTTCCTTCGGGAAGGTCCTTAAAGTTTATATATTCAAAAGGGGGTCATACTCATATGTTATCCGATAAACATTAGAAAATCATAACAGCGTGATTTCATTTGTGTTACAAAAATGTTTACTTTTGTCGAAGTTTTCCGGAGAAATCGACAAAACCTGGTACCCGGGTCCCAACCGCTGAGAAAAAAGGCTCAAATACGCATGGAATGAACTCCGCCGCTCCGCGAGATGGAAGTCGTCACATCGCCGAATAGAATGGAGCTCAAAACGGAAACCCTATCTCTTGAAGAAACGGAGGGATCCCTGGTGAACTTGCTGAAGTCATGAAAAACGCGGTGGAGCCTTTTCTTGATCAGGAAAAACCCCCCCTGCATGTCGGGGAAGTAATGAATCTGTGGTTTTACCTCGCCGCAACGGAACAGACGCTGCGCGGCGAACAGGTCGCCTGCAATACGGTACGAAACGAGGAATTGAGGAAGCAGATCGAGGAGATCCGCAAAATTCATCTTGATATCCGCAGCGATCTTCTTGACTTCCTGCAAAAGGAGGGCATACCCGAGCCGAAGTCGACCCCCATGAAAAACCGCAGGGCTTTTACCGAAATTCCGGAAGATGCCAAGCTGTCCGACGAGGAGGCGGCCGTTCTCGTGTCCGAGAACGTCGTGCTCGGAATCAACAGTGCGGCCAAAGGCCTTACGGAATCGGTTCGTGCCGATGTCGGGGCTCTGTTCGCCAAATTTTTGATGAAGAAGACGGCGTTTTCCGTCAATTATAAGGCGTTCCTGCTGAAACAGGGGTGGCTTCTCGTCCCTCCCGCTTACCGAAGCGAACAGACCCGAACGCAGTAAGCGGGAAATACATACGGGATACGCTTGAACGGTGTTTCAGAATTGCGGTGAGTCTCGTTTCCATCCCGGCCGGAAAGTGGTATAATGGATTGCAATATTTTATAGTACAGTGACCGGAAGGATGGAATCCGATGAATTCATTAGCCGAGCAGTTGAACGCCGCGATCGGGCGGGAAAATCCGCACGTCTTCGCCATGCTCTCCTCTCTTGGCCGCGGGATTTATTTTCCCAAAGTGGGCATCTTGAGCCAGTCTGCGGAAGCCAAGGCGAAAGCCGGCAGGTATAATGCCACCATCGGCATAGCCATTGAAAATAAACAACCGATGCATCTGGACGTGATTCAGAAGACTTTGTCCGCATACAGCCCCAAAGACCTTTACGAATACGCCCCGCCGGCCGGCAAGCCGGAGCTGCGCAGCCTGTGGCGCGAGAAGATGTTGCGGGAAACCCCCTCACTGCGGGGCAAATCGTTCGGCAACCCGATTGCCACCAACGCGCTGACCCACGGGCTCAGCATTGTCGCCGATTTGTTCGCTGACAGCGGGGATTCCATCATCATTCCCGATAAAAACTGGGAGAATTATGAGCTTACCTTCGGCATTCGCCGCGGTGCGCAGATCGTGGAATATCCCCTCTATAACGAAGCCGGCCGCTTCAACGACGAAGGCCTGAAGGATGCGATCCTGGCCCAGAAAGCGAAGGGCAAGGCGATCGTCATCCTGAACTTCCCGAACAACCCCACAGGCTATACGCCGGGAGTGGAAGAAGGCCGACGGATCGTCGCCGCCATTCGGGCGGGAGCGGAAGCGGGAATCAACGTGGTCGCCGTCACGGACGACGCCTATTTCGGGCTGTTCTTCGAAGACTCCCTGCACGAGTCGCTGTTCGGCCAGCTGGCCGGCCTGCATCCGCGTATCCTGGCCGTCAAGGTCGACGGCGCCACCAAGGAAGAGTACGTTTGGGGGTTCCGTGTCGGCTTTATCACCTACGCTGCGGAAAGCGTGGAGCTGCTGGACGCTCTTGAGCAGAAAACGCTGGGTATGATCCGGGCGACCATTTCCAGCGGACCGCACCCTTCCCAGACATTCGTCCTGCATGCCCTGAAATCGCCGGAATTCGAAACCCAGAAGCGGCAAAAATTCGAAATTATGAAAGGCCGCGCAAACCGGGTCAAGCAGGTGCTGGACAGCGGCAGATTCGATGATGCCTGGGAATATTACCCCTTCAATTCCGGTTACTTCATGTGCCTGAAGCTGAAGACGGTTCCCGCCGAGGAACTTCGCACCCATCTGCTGGACCAATACGGCATCGGCACGATTGCCCTGGGTGAAACCGATCTGCGCATAGCGTTCTCCTGCATTGAAGAAGAAAATATCGAGGAGCTGTTTACTCTGATCCATCAGGGCGTGCTCGATCTGGAGAAATCCAGGTCCGCGGCGCGGTCCTGACGACAGCGCAGAAAGAGCCGCCGCCAGGGGAACGTTCCCCCTGGCGGCGGCTCTTTCGCATCCATATTCCATGAAAAACCGCACCTTTCGCAGGGTCGGAAGCAAAAGGTGCGGTCCCGGGCGGACAGCTGTTTTACTTGATTTGCACGGAAGTAACGAGTCTGGTCGTATCCCCGATCGTGTAGCCTTTTACGACAATGCTGTGGTCCGGTGCAAGCGAATTGATATCCCCGCCGGTCACATTCAGGTCGCGACCGGGATCCACGGCATAGGCAACAAGTTTAAGTCCGTCGTCGCTTGCTATTTTCAGGGAGATGAAGGCGATTTTTCCATTCGCGTCCCTGGATACCGAATTGAAGTATCCTTCCTGCGTGAAAGTCACCTGGTTCTGATCGACAGCTTTGGTTACTTCGATGTAGACGACGACGTTGTTTATAGTATGCACTCTGACTTCGTCTCCGGCCTTCAGATCGGCAACCGTCGCCTTATGGTCGTTGCGCCATACAAAGGTGTTGGCGTCTACCGTCAAAGTCCGGGTTTGCCCGTTCACATTCAGGTTGAACTGATTATTGTAGACCTGGCTGGTGACTGTCCCCGCCAGCTCGGAGCTGTCCTGGTCATTGTCCCCGGTTTGCTCGCCGGTGATGTCCAGAATTTTGGCCATTTCCGCGCGGGTGATCGGCTGATTCGGACGGAATGTATTGTTTTCATAGCCGCTGATCAGCCCTCTTTCCACGGCAACCTCCACATAACCGACGGCGCCGGCGGGAATCTGGTCGGCATCTTTGAAGGTCAGCTTCGAGTTCATCTTTGCTTTCGCTTCGTCTTCCAGCTTCAGAGCTTTCACCAGCAGAGTGGTGGCCCACAGACGGTCGGCCGGCTTATTCGGCTGGACCATATCTTCATCTTCGCTGAACAGGCCATTCTCCAGGGCAACCGCCACATAACCGACAGCCCAGTCCGGCACCTGACCGGCATCCTTGAAATTCAGCCGGGTATTCATTTCCGTCTGAGCCTCGTCGCCAAGACCCAGCGTCATTACAGCGGCTTTGATCGCTTCAATGCGGGTGATCGGTTTGCGCGGCTGGAAACTTCCGTCTTCGTAGCCGTCAAATACATGCCTTGACGCAAGGCTGGCAATGTATTTCCATGCCCACTCCACATCTTTGCCTTTGATATCATTGAAATTGAGGTTAATATTTACGTTGATGTCAGCCTTGGCCGGCATCGTGTGAAAAGGTCCCTTGCCGTTGCCGCGTCCGTGTCCGTGATCGTTCCCGTCTGCGAATGCCGCGGTGGAACCCCCAAGCACCATAGCCGCTGTAAGACCTGTCAAAATCATTTTTTTCGCCAGATGATTCTTCTTCATCACTGCAGATCTCCTTCATCATAGAGTAAGAGAAAGGCTTAAGGATCAGAACCTTCGCGAAGGGTTTCTGGTATGGTAAATATTTCGCCGATCCCCATGTAATTTGGGGGGTACATGAAAATAAAACCAAAAAGTGATAGACTGTTTAGGAACATGCGACCTGCGCAAAAGGGGGAATTCAGGCTTCATGGCCAAGCGAAAAAAATCGCCGCGTTATCTTGCTTTTATCCTGGTATTGGCGATTGCCGCCGCAGGAATATGGGGTTACCATCTTCTGCAACGCGGGGAGGCTGAACAAGAACCCGCGACGAGCGCAAGGGCGGACAAGCCCCTGCCGCCCCCCGAACCTCCGCCCATTCCCGTCGAGCAATACGATGTTGTACTGATCGGTTCCGAGATGGAAGGCATGTATCTGGCCCGGGCTGCGACGGACGAGGGACTGAAGGTGAAGGTGATC
>Ga0310827_101085_pt1 | contig 15564 bp, 14 predicted proteins | sample WT_ome_2_FD_201309 | JGI IMG/M metagenome (GOLD analysis project Ga0310827, IMG submission 201309) | Sorghum-adapted microbial communities enriched on wild type (WT) sorghum from Joint BioEnergy Institute, Emeryville, California, United... ... | reverse complement strand
TCAATCCGAGCTTTTCGACGACGATCAAAAATTCAATGTGGGACGATCGGCTGCTGCTGGTTCATATTGTGCTCGCCATGATCAGCTACGCGACCTTCGCCATCGGCGCGGTCTTCTCGGGAATGTATCTGTTCCTGCACAGGCAGCTGAAGCGCCGGAACTGGTCCAGCTCCATGAGACGGCTGCCGAGCCTGGAGCGGATCGACCGCTATACCTACTTTGCGGTCATCATCGGTTCGCCGCTCTTGTTGATTTCCCTGCTGCTCGGAGTGATCTGGCTGTGGATGAAAGGCGATTCCCACCTTCTGTACGATTCCAAGGTGCTCAGTTCCCTTCTGGTGCTGGGAGCGTATGCGTTTTACGCGATTTTGCGGTTTTCGCTTCGGGTTCCGGGGGACAAGCTGGCCAAATGGAATCTGCTCGCCTTCGCGGTCGTGCTCCTGAATTGGCTGGTGTCGAACTATTATTCGACGTTTCATCAATGGATCGGGATGTGAAGCTTCCATGAGCGGATATTATCCTTTGTTTATGCGTCTGTCCGGAAAACGCTGCGTCATTGTCGGGGGCGGAAAGGTGGCCCTGCGGAAGGCGCAGTCTCTGCTGGAGGCTTCGGCCGCGGTGAGGGTGATCAGTCCCGAGGCGGAGGGCAGCCTTGCGGCGCTGGCCGGTGAGGGCCGGATCGAATGGATCCGCGATGCCTACCGGGGCGGGGAGCAGCTGGAAGGCGCGGTTCTGGTGCTGGCAGCTGCCGGAGACGGCAATGTGAACCGCCGCGTATGCCGGGACGCAGCGGCCCTCGGGATCCCGGCCAACAACGCCGATCTGCCGGAAGAGGGGGATTTCATCACCCCGGGTGTTGTCCGGCGGGGACCGCTGCTCATTGCCGTAACGACTTCGGGGGCCAGTCCGTCGGCGGCCCGGCAAATTTGCTTGGAGCTGGAGCAGAGGTACGGCGAAGAATTCGGCCGCCGCCTGGAGCTGCTGGGGGATCTGCGTGCGCAGATCCGCCGTCTGGTGGAGGACCCGGAGCTGCGGCAGCGGATGAACCGGGAGCTCCAGCGGCGGTTCGGGCAGACCGGGGCGGACGCGGGACCGGGATCCTCTTTCCGGTCCCGCCTGCGGAGCGCGCTGGAGGAAGCGCCGACATGGGAAGCCTTCGAGCGGCTGCTTCGTGAAGAATAGGGGCGATTGAGAGTGCGCACAATTATCGTGGGAACAAGGCAGAGCGCCTTGGCATTGACACAAACAAATCAGGTGGTGGAACGGCTCAGGGAATTGGCCCGGAAGTCGGGGATCGAGTGCGAATTTGAAATCCGCAAAATCGTGACCAAGGGAGACCGGATCCTTGATGTGACGCTATCCAAAGTGGGAGGCAAGGGACTCTTTGTCAAAGAGATCGAACAGGCGCTTCTGGACCGGGAAACCGATCTGGCCGTACACAGCATGAAGGACATGCCGGCGGTGCTGCCGGAAGGGCTTGTGATCGGCGCGGTGCCGGAACGCGTCGACCCGCGCGACTGCCTGGTCACAACCGGGTTCCGGACGCTGCGCGATTTGCCGCCGGGGGCGCGCATCGGCACGAGCAGTCTGCGCCGGGCCTGCCAGCTCAAGGCGTACCGCCCCGACTTCGCGATCGAGTCGATCCGCGGCAACATCGATTCGCGGCTGCGCAAGCTCGAATCGGAAGGGCTCGACGCGATCGTGCTGGCATCGGCGGGCATTGCCCGCATGGGCTGGCAGGTACGCATCTGCGATTACCTGCCGCCGGACATCTGTCTGCCCGCGGTCGGCCAGGGCGCACTCGGCATCGAATGCCGCGCCGATGACACGTTCGTGCTGGAGCTCCTCGCGAAGCTCCAGCACGAACCGACAGCGCGCGCGACAGCGGCCGAGCGCAGCTTCCTGGCCCGCCTGAACGGCGGCTGCCAGGTGCCGATAGCCGCGTACGCGACGCTGTCCGACGCCGGCGGGGCCGGTCCGCTGCGCATGAAGCTGGCCGGCATGGTCGGCGCGCCCGACGGCAGCTCGCTGCTCCGCGAATCGGCGGCGGGCGCCGATCCGGAGGAGCTCGGCACGGCGGTGGCCGAAGCGCTGCTGGCGCGCGGAGCGGACAAGCTGCTCGCCGAATTCGGCGGAGAAGCCTGACACCCCGCCGTATAGAGATACAGGCCGGGAGTGCAGGAATAAACAAAAGTCATAGCGGAGACGGAGCGGAGGAAGAATATGGAGAGGCGAAACAAGGGAAAAGTGTATTTGATCGGCGCAGGCCCGGGAGATCCGAAGCTGATCACTGTACGCGGCCTGGAGGCGCTCGGCAGGGCCGATGCCGTCGTATACGACCGGCTTGCCAACCCCCGGCTGCTGCGGCATACAAAGCCCGGCGCCGAGAAAATCTTCGTCGGCAAGCAGCCGGACAAGCACATGCTCAAGCAGGAGGAGATCAACCGGCTGCTTGCCGATCTGGCCCTTGCAGGCAAGAGCGTCGCCCGCCTGAAGGGAGGCGACCCCAGCGTATTCGGCCGGGCAGGGGAGGAAGCGGAGATGCTCGCGCAGTGCGGGATCGATTTCGAAATCATTCCCGGCGTAACCTCCGCGATCGCCGCCCCGATCTATGCGGGAATCCCGGTCACCCACCGCGATTTTACTTCGTCGTTCTCCATTGTAACCGGGCACGAGTATCCCAACAAAACATATTCCTCCGTCAATTATGAAAATCTGGCGGGATCATCCGGCACCCTGATCTTCCTGATGGGGGTGGCCAATATCGGGAACATTGCGGGAGAGCTCATGCGTTGGGGAAAACCGCCCGAAACCCCGGTGGCCCTGATCCGCTGGGGCACCTGGATGGAGCAGAGGACGCTCACGGGAACGCTGGCCGACATTGCCGGGAAAGTCAGGCAGGCCAATTTCCAGTCACCGGCGGTGATTATCGTCGGGGAAGTGGTCAGGCTCCGGGAGAAGATTGCCTGGTTTGAGAAAAAACCGCTGTTCGGCTGCCGGATTTTGGTCACCCGGGCACGCAGCCAGGCAAGCGAACTGGCCGACGGTATCGACGAAATGGGCGGGGAAGCGGTGGAGTTCCCCGTCATCCGGCTTCGGGAGGCCGAAGGAGAGGAAGCGGCGCGGCAGTGGCGTCAGGCCGTTGAAGAGCTGGAGCAGTACCGCTGGCTGCTGTTTACGAGCGCCAACGGCGTCGAGTTTTTCTTCCGCCGGCTGCGCGAAGAAGGATTGGATATCCGCCGGCTGGCCGGAGCGAAGGTGGCCTCCGTCGGCCCGAAAACATCCGAAGCGCTCAGAGAGCGCGGAATCATGCCCGATCTTGAGGCGGCAACCTCGCAGCAGGAAGGATTGTTCGCGGAGCTGAGGCCGCATGTGCGGTCCGGAGACAAAGTACTGCTGCCGACCTCCTCCCTGGCCCGGGAAAATCTCTTCCGGCTCCTTGAGGAGCTGGGAGCCGTTGTAAACCGGCTGACCGTGTACGAGAATGTGCCATCCACGGAATACGGGGAAGAAGTGCTGGAGCTGCTGCGCGAAGGGGCGATCCATATCGTCACGTTTACCAGCTCCTCGACGGTTACGAATTTGCTGCAATCATTAAGGGAGCTGGGGGAAAAGGATCCGGTGCGGCTGCTTCGGGGCGTCCGGGTGGCCTGCATTGGACCCGTCACCCGCAAAACGGCGGAGGAGGCGGGGCTGGCTGTCCACTATACGGCTGAACGCCCGGCGGTCGCCTCGCTTCTGGAAGCGATCGCTTCGGCAAGCGATGCGCCGGCTGCCGACTGATCGGGAAGCGTATCCGGTTGCCCAACCATCATCGGCATCCCGCAGCCGCAATGGAAGAAAGCACTTCCCGACCGCCTGTATGGCGGCGCAGCGGCCGGCAGGGGTGCTTTTTGCGTGAAACATCGGGACGATTCCGCTCAGGCTGGATCCGGCTGGTACAGACTTTCAAGCCTGGCGCGGCCCCAGGGAGCGACGGCCGCCCGCACGCGCAGGGAGGCTCGTTTCTGCTCCCACCCCTTGCCATCGCCTTCGGGGACGTAGTAGCGCTCTAGACCGTATTTGACGAAAATCTGCTCGTCACTGCGGGCATTCACCAGCCCCCGGATGACGACTTCGTCGTTCCCGGATGCGGACAAGTGCGGCGCCGCCCGCACGGCCTCATACAGCTTGCGGTCATCCGCGGCCGGACGCAGCAGAACGTCGATGCGGTCGCCGCGTTCCGGAAGCTCCCGTCCGTGCCAGACGGACACCGGGAGCCGGCTGATCTCGTAATTCAGCGTGACGTATTCGCCGTAAAACAAATCGCGCGGATCAATCGGCGCGGTTTTCAGTTCGATTTCTTTGCCAAACCACAGGACAGCGTATTGGGAAGCGAGAATGCCGGCCAGAGTCAGAACCTGCAGGACAATCAGCAGGGCAAGCCAGCGCGAACGGATTCGGTTCTTGCGGGCGGTTCCGGAGGGCTTCCGGCCTTCCCGGGCCAGAGTGTCAACGGACTTCGTCATGCGGCTTTCCTCCCTTCGTCAGAACCTGCTTGCGCCGGCGGTTCAAATACCAGCTCAGGGCAAGCAGCAGAATGCCTCCCGCCAGGAAAAAAACGGATTTGTTCATATATCCCCAGGCCAGCTTCGTATAGGCCAGAAGAATCGAAAAAAGAAACAGGCCGGTGCCCCCATTGATTTTGAAGGGCCTTTCCTCGACGTATCCCCGCCAAAGCACTCCGAGCGAAAAGAGGCACAGGGCAAGCATGCAGCCCAGGCTTTCTCCGCGGGATAAATAAAAGTACGGCAGCAGCAGCACCCATTCGAACATGCCGGAAATCCGCCCGGATTTCCATTTCAGCGCGGCTGATGCGGACAGCAGGGCAAAGGTCGCGGCGAGGTAGACGGAAGCTTGCCCGCTTTCACCCGCGTGAAACCCCAGCCAATCACTCTGCATGGGCAGCGCGACGCAGACAGCGGAAAACAGGAAGGCCGCTGTCAAAGCGCCCGCCTGCAACGGAAAAGCCGTTTCCCGGGAACGAAGGGCGTCTCCCGCCGTATACAACAGAAGAACTGCGCCCATAAACCAGACCGGATTCCAGTCCCGTTCCATAATGAGCAGCAGCGACTGCAGCAGGATGCTGAGGCAATACAGCCAGGCGTACCATGGCCTGCGGTCAAACAGCCAGTAAAGGCCGAGCCCCCCCAGCAGAACAAGAAAAGCGGCGAGGCTGAATGCGGAAAATTGGCCGATGCTGTACAGCTGCCCGGCGTTCAGGATCGCTGCGGTGACGGCGAACAAAAATCCCGAGCGGTACAGAAAGGCCAGGAGGATGCCGGCGGCCCCCCACAGGACGAAAGATCCGGCATGGTAGGCGACGATATGGAACATCTGGCCAATCAAAAAGATCCCGGCGCCAAAGGTGGCGAGGCCGGCGGCAATCAGACCGAGGCCCGGTTTTTCGTCGCCGCGGCGCATGAGCCTTTCCCCGCCCGCATAAAAGCAGGTCATGGCCGCGGCGATGATGGCGAACCGCAGAAGCCGCGGGATGTCCTGCCAATTGGCCGCGACAAAGCTGAGAACGCCCAGTCCGAGCAGGATGCCGCCAAGCAGCGGCAGGATCCGCGGTCCGCCATTGCCGGCAGGATAAAGGGCGGTCAGACGGTCCGCCTGTTCCTGGGTAATCATGCCTTGCCGCACCCAAACGGGAATTTCTTTTTTAAGCCATTTGCTTGACATGAGCAACACCTCTTGTCTTCAGTATACGGAATTGCTTTCGCCGCAAAAGTACTATTTTTCCTTAGTACCCGGCAATGCGCAAGGAGCCGCAAAGCAGACACAAAACGTTAACGCGACTGCGCGGGCGTTTTTCCCCGTTGGTGGTATAATAAGAGGCGTTGATTATTTCTTGCTGAACGGTGAAAGGAGATGGATCCAATGGCATTTCCAGTAGTACGGGGCCGCCGGCTGCGGAGCAGCGAAGCCATGCGCAACCTGGTCCGGGAAACGACTGTGTCCGTCCACGATTTGATTTATCCGGTATTTGTCTGCGAGGGATCCGGCATCAAACAGGAAATTCCCTCCATGCCCGGAGTATTCCGGTTTTCGCTTGACCGGCTGCATGAGGAAATCGAAGAAGTGACGGAGCTTGGCCTTCAGGCCGTCCTCCTGTTCGGGATTCCCGGGCACAAGGACGAGCTGGGGTCGGAAGCCTACGGCAGCCATTCGATTGTGCAGGAGGCGACCCGGCGGATCAAGAAGCTTCGTCCCGACCTTCTGGTGGTGGCCGATACGTGCCTTTGCGAGTATACGAGCCACGGTCACTGCGGAGTCGTCCATGTGGATGAAAAATCCGGGCGCGCCGATGTGGTCAACGATGCTTCGCTTGAGCTGCTGGTCAAAACCGCCGTTTCCCAGGCGGAGGCGGGAGCGGACATAATCGCTCCGTCCAACATGATGGACGGATTCGTTCACGCGATCCGTTCCGGACTGGACGCGGCCGGCTTCGAGAATATTCCGATCATGTCCTATGCGGTGAAATATTCCTCGGCCTTTTACGGACCGTTCCGGGATGCCGCCGACTCGGCACCGCAGTTCGGAGACCGCAAGACGTATCAGATGGATCCGGCCAATTTCCGCGAGGCGCTGCGTGAAGCGGAGTCCGACGTGAGGGAAGGGGCGGACATGCTGATGGTGAAGCCGGGCTTTGCCTACCTTGACGTTCTGAAAGCCCTCAGGGAAAATTTCGATCTGCCGGTCGCCGTTTATAATGTCAGCGGCGAGTACTCGATGATCAAGGCGGCGGCCGCGAACGGCTGGATTGACGAGAAAGCGGTCGTCATGGAACTGATGATCGCCTTCAAGCGCGCCGGTGCGGACATGATCCTCACATACTTCGCCAAGGATGTCGCCCGCTGGCTGAAGGAAAGCTGAGGAAGAAGGACCGTGCCGTATCCGGTGACCGGATCAGGACTGCCGGCCGGGTTTTTCGCCCGGACCGCAGTCCTGTTTCGCATCTTCTCCGTACCGGGCGGATCCCGGATTAACGGGGCCGCGTTGTCAAAGATTTGTCGGATTATGCCGTTTACATCCGTTGTGAGGGGGAAATAAATAAGGCATAATGGGGTCATGGATATTCTCGGAAATGGGGCATGGGAAAAATGAGCTATAACGACACGTTCCTCCGGGCCTGCAGAAAGCAGCCCGTAAACCGTCTTCCCGTATGGTATATGCGGCAGGCGGGAAGATACGACCCCGAATATCGGAAAATCAAGGAAAAATATTCCCTGCTGGAAATTTGCAGGCAGCCGGAGCTGGCCGCCGAAGTGACGATGATGCCGGTCCGCAAGCTGGGGGTGGATGCGGCAATCCTGTACTCGGATATCATGAATCCGGTTGCCTCCATCGGCATTGACTTCGACATCGTAAAAAATGTCGGTCCGGTGATCGATAATCCGATCCGGTCGAAGCAGGATGTGGAAAGGCTGAAACCGATCGACGTGGAGGGTGATCTGTCCCATGTGCTGGAGACGATCCGCATTCTCGACCGGGAGCTGTCTGTCCCGCTGATTACGTTTGGAGGGGCGCCCTTCACGATCGCCAGCTATCTGATCGAGGGACGGCCCTCCAAAAGCTATATCCGCACCAAGGAACTGATGTACGGCGAACCCGGGGTTTGGCATATGCTGATGGACAAGCTGGGGGATATGGCCATCGCGTATCTGAAGGCCCACGCGGCTGCAGGGGCCAAGGCGGTGCAGCTGTTTGACAGCTGGGTCGGGGCGCTGTCGCCGAGGGATTTCCGGGTGTTCGTGCTGCCGGTGATCACCCGCATCTTCCGCGAATTGGCCGATCTGGATGTGCCGAAGATCTACTTCCCGGGCGTCAGCTCCGGCGAGCTGCTGGCGGAATTGACAGACATTGAAGCGGACGTTATCGGTCTCGATTGGCGCGTGCCGATTCCCGAAGGGCGCCGGCGGACAGGAGGCAGGTTCGCGGTTCAGGGCAACCTCGATCCTTACGTGCTGACCGGTCCAATGGACATGATCAAACAGCAGGCCAGAGAAACGATCGACCTCGGAATCCGGGAGCCGGGCTACATTTTCAACCTGGGGCATGGACTTTTTCCCGAAGCTTCCCTTGAGAAGCTGAAGGAGCTGACGGAGTTTGTCCACGATTATTCGCAGGCCGCCCTGCGCAAACCGCTCGAAAGGGTGAATTGACGATGTCCAAGCGGAAAATCGGCGTGCTGGTAATGTCCTACGGGACACCGGAAAGTCTGGATCAGATTGAAGCGTATTATACCCATATCCGCCGGGGACATCCGCCTTCGGCGGAACAGCTGCAGGAATTGAAGGAACGGTACGAAGCGATCGGCGGAGGTTTTTTTCCGCTGCGCGAAAATACGAACAAACAGGTCGCGGCCTTGCGGGAAACGCTGGACCGGCTTTATCCCGCGTATGAATTTGCCTGCTTCCAGGGGCTCAAGCATGCGCAGCCGTTCATAGAAGACGGAGTGGAGCAGATGGTCCGGGACGGGTTCAAGGAAGCGGTCGGCATTGTCCTGGCGCCCCATTATTCGGTGATGAGTGTCGGCGGCTACATCAAACGGGCCCGGGAGAAGGCGGAACAAACCGGTCTGGCCATGACGTTCGTCAAAAGCTACCATCTCCATCCCAAGCTGATCGAGGCTTTGTCCAACCGGGTGAAGGCGGCGCTGGAACGTTTCGGGGGCGTCCCCTTGAACGAGGTCAAGGTTGTTTTCACCGCGCACAGCCTGCCGGAAAAAATTCTCGAGATGCGCGACCCCTATCCCGACCAGCTGCTGGCCACTTCCAGGGCGGTCGCGGATCAGGCGGGGGTGCCGAACTGGATGTTCGGCTGGCAAAGCGCGGGACGCACCTCCACGCCATGGCTTGGTCCGGACATTCTGGATATTCTCCGCACCCTGCGGAAAGAGGAGCGGGTGAAGAATGTGCTGGTCTGCCCGGTCGGCTTCGTGTCCGACCATCTGGAGGTTCTCTACGATCTGGATATCGAAGCGCAGCGGCTGGCCGGGGAATTGGGAATGCACCTTGAGCGTACGGAATCGCTGAATACCGATCCGCTGTACATGGAGACGCTGGCTGAAACCATTCGCATGCACATCGGGGATTGAACGGCAAGGAGAAGGAGGCAAGTATGGTGTCACAGCAGGAACGCTGCAAAATCCTGGTGGCGGGCGGCGGCATTACGGGGTTGAGCGCCGCTTTTTACGCGGCCGGGCTGGCCGCCGAACGGGGGCTTGCGGCAGAGATTATACTGGCGGAGCGAAGCGGTCGGCTGGGCGGCAAAATCCGGACCCTGCGGAAAGACGGCTTCGTCATCGAGAAAGGGCCGGATTCCTTTCTGGCGCGCAAGCTGCCGATTATCGAGCTGAGCCGGGAGCTCGGCCTGGAGGAGCAGCTGGAGGCGATGAATCCGCAAGCCAGGAAAACGTATATTGTCCGCGGCGGACGGTTGCATCCCATGCCGGCCGGGCTTATCCTCGGCATTCCGACCCAGCGGGAGCCGTTTCAGCAGACGGAGCTGATTTCGCCGCGGGGCAAGCTGCGGGCGGCGCTGGATCTGATCATGCCCCCGCGGCGGGGAACGGAAGATGAATCGCTGGGCGATTTTCTTGAACGCCGTTTGGGCCGGGAGGTCCTTGAACAGATTGTCGAGCCGCTCCTGGCCGGAATTTATGCGGGAGATACGCGCAAGCTGAGCCTGATGGCCACCTACCCGCAGTTCCGGGAAGCGGAACGGAAGTACGGCAGCCTGATCCGGGGAACGGCGATCAGCCGGAAGCAGGCTCCGCAGGCGGGAGCTCCGGGCGGTTTGCCCGCCGTTGCCCGCGGCAGTCAATTCCTGACCTACCGGAACGGGCTGGCCACGCTGGTGGAAACCCTGGAAAAGGCGCTGCTGGCCAGAGGGGTGAGGATTCTTTGCAATACGGAGATTGCCGGCATCGAAGCGGTGACGGAGAACAGCGCTCCGGCAGGCATCCGCGTCCGGTTCGGCAGAGGGGAGCCGGAACGGTACGATGCCTTCATCTCGGCGCTTCCGGCGTTCTCCGTTAGCCGGCTGTTTCCGCAACTTCCCGCGGTGGCCCGGCTGAAGGACATCGAGTATGTGTCGGTGGCCAATGTGATTCTTGCCTTTCACCGCCGGGACCTGGAACGCGAGCTGGACGGATCCGGTTTCCTCGTGCCCCGCACGGAAGGAAGGTTCATCACAGCCTGCACCTGGACCTCGCGCAAGTGGCTGCATACCGCGCCCGAAGGCAAGGCTCTGCTGCGCTGTTATGTCGGGCGGTCCGGCCAGGAGGATTGGGTCTCCATGGAAGATGAGGAAATCGTCGCCAAAGTCCGCCGGGATATGCGGGAGCTGGCCGGTATCACAGCGGATCCGTTGTTTTACGAAATTACGCGGCTTCCGCATTCCATGCCGCAATATCCAGTCGGCCATCTGGAACGCGTTCAGGCGGCCCGGGACGAGCTGGATCAGGCGATGCCCGGTACGGTGATCGCCGGCGCCGGGTTTCATGGGGTGGGGCTGCCGGACTGCATTCGCCAGGGCAGAGAGGCCGCTGAACACGCACTCCGCCGTCTGGCAAGCATTCCGGTCCATTGATCCGGGTTTTCCGCCGGACGGATGATTGAACTTTTACCGGAGGGGGCAAAGCATATGCAGGAAACCAGAAGAAAAGACGAACGCTCAAAAGCGGCGTTTGCGGAAGCCAAACGGTACATTCCGGGCGGTGTGAACAGCCCGGTCCGCGCCTTCAAATCCGTCGGGCTGACGCCGGTCTATGTCAAGCGGGGGCAGGGCTCGCGGATTTACGATATCGACGGGAACGAATTCATCGATTATGTCGGATCCTGGGGACCGCTCATTGTCGGGCATGCCCATCCGGAGGTGGTTGAAGCGGTCAAACGAACGGCCGAGCTCGGAACCAGCTTCGGCGCTCCGACCGAGATCGAGACGGAGATGGCCAAGCTCGTGTGCGAGCGGGTGCCTTCGGTGGAAATCGTGCGGATGGTCAATTCCGGCACGGAGGCGACGATGAGCGCCATCCGGCTGGCCCGCGGCTATACGGGCCGCAGCAAAATCGTAAAATTCGAGGGAAGCTATCACGGTCATGCCGATTCCCTGCTCATCAAGGCCGGTTCAGGTGTGGCCACGCTGGGTCTTCCCGACAGTCCGGGCGTGCCTTCAGGCGTTGCCGCCAATACGATTACGGTGCCCTATAACGACCTGGATTCGGTGAAGGTGGCGTTTGAAAAGTTCGGGGAGGATATCGCGGCGATTATCGTCGAGCCGGTGGCGGGCAACATGGGCGTCGTTCCGCCCCGGCCGGGATTTCTCCAGGGGCTGCGTGACGTGACCCGCCAATATGGCAGCCTGTTGATCTTCGACGAGGTGATGACCGGTTTCCGTGTGGATTACCATTGCGCCCAGGGCCTGTTCGGCATCACCCCGGATCTGACCTGCCTCGGCAAGGTCATCGGCGGCGGCCTGCCGGTAGGGGCCTACGGCGGCCGGCGGGAGATAATGGAACAGATGGCGCCGAGCGGCCCGATTTACCAGGCCGGCACGCTTTCGGGCAATCCTCTGGCCATGATCGCCGGATATACGACGCTGAAGCTTTTGACTCCGGAGTCTTACCGGGAACTGGAGCGCAAATCCGCCAGGCTGGCGGAAGGGTTTGCGGCGAATGCCGCAAAACGCGGAATTCCCTGCACGATCAACCGCGTCGGCTCGATGATCTGCCCGTTCTTCACGGACCGGGAGGTTGTGAATTACGAAACGGCCAAAACGTCGGATCTAGAACGGTTTACCCGGTATTTTGCCGGACTGCTGGATCATGGGGTGAATATCGCCCCTTCCCAGTTTGAAGGCATGTTCCTGTCGACCGCCCATACCGACGAAGACATCGAAGCGACTCTTGAGGCGCACGACAAAGCGTTGGCCCGGCTGTAGACAGGCCTCGGGGCCGTATCAGGGCCAAGGCCGGGGAAGCAAATGGCTTTGACGCAACGAAACCTCCACCGCCCAATCCGGATTCTGCTTTCCTGGCGGCGGACCGCTGACGATCATCAGCGATCCGCCGCGAGGCGGAGCGTAACGGATGCGGCGATGGAGGTTTTTGGGCATTGCGCGCGATCTGCGCCCAATGCGGCGGGTGCCGAGGAAGGCGGTATTAACCGCCGGTCGGCGCGGTCAATCCCTGCCCGGTTGCAGTTCCGTCGGCCGGCTGTCCGATGCCGGTATTCAAGCTTCCGCCGGTCTTGGCGGAGGTACCGGAGGGACTCGACTGGCCGGCGTTGGCACCGGTTTTGACAGTGGCGGAACCTCCCGAGGCACCCGATGCGCCCGTGCCGCCCGACGTGCCCGAAGAAGCGCCCGCGGCGGCAGTGCCCGCGGTACCGCTCGTGCCGCCGCCGGCGCTGCCAGTACGGCCGGAGCCGGCCGTACCGCCGCCCGCGCCCGGCGAGCCTGTTGTGACAGCGCTGCCACCGCCGCCGGCGGAACTTCCGCCCGTGCCTGCGCTTCCGCCCGCGGAGGTTCCGCTGCTGCCGGCCGGACCGGATACCGGCGGAACGGTACCGGTATCCGGTCCCGTCTGCGTTGCCGGCGAAGGCGCCGGCGGCTGTCCGGCTCCGGGCGTTCCGGCGGTCTCCCCTGCCGGGGCCGCCGAGCCGCTTCCACCCGCAGCCGGGCCGGCCGGAGACGGCGCCGAGCCGCCGGCAGGAGATTCGGGCTGGGCCCTGGTCCCGGCCTGGCTGCCGGAGCTGCTTTCCGCCGCTTTGCCGGAAGCGGTTCCCGCCGCCGGCGTCTTCGGCTTGGCGGCGGGAGCCGCCGGGGCGCTTTTTGGCGGCCCCGCTGCCGGGCTGCTTTTCTCCTGGGCTTTCTGCTGCGCCTTTTGCTGCTCCAGCTCGCGAAGGTAATCAGGATGATCGTAGGCCCCGCCCGGATCGATTTTGTCCAGACCGTCCCAAATCCGGTCCACCTTCACGTCTTCGGGATGGTCATAAATCAGGAAGGCGGAAGGCAGCCGCCGCTCGCCCCACCGGCTGGAAGGTTTGGTGATCAACTGCCCGTTATAGACCATTTCCGAGGAAGCGCCCCCGTCGAGAAAGCCGGCGTTGACGCAGCCTTCCTCCAGCAGAAGATCCTGGACCTCGCGGAGCGTGGCTCCGACGCTGTGCGGCTGCCTTCCGTCAATGACGATGAAGATGACGGTGCCGTCCGCCTTCTGTCCTACCGCCGTCCGCGGCCCCCGTCCCCAGCCGCCGTCCCCGCTGGTGATCAGGGGTTTGCCGTTGACAATGACCCGGGGGTAGAAGGAGACCGCTTCCGAAACGTGCATTTCCTGCAGCTGGACGATACTGTAGTTGCCGATGACGAGCGTTCCCCGATCGTCGAAGCCCACCACCATCTGCTGCTCGTGCCCTTCCCGGTCGGTATAAATCAGATCGCCTCCGGACATGATGAGACCGATCGGAGCGAAGCCGTTGCCCAGTCCATCCGGGTCGACGAAGCCCCCGCCGTTGACTCCGGCCACCGCACCCGTTCGCTGCACCATCGAGGTAATCCGTTCGCCTTCTCCCTGCTTATGGGGAACCATGACGCGAATGGTCTTGGGATCATAGACGTACATTTTTTTGCCAACCCAGTATTTTCCGGAGATATCCTCCACCTTCACCAGACTGTCCAATGAGCGCGAAGGGCGGGTCTCATGCTGAATCATGTCCAGATTCTGCTCTTCCGATCCCGCCCACTCGTTGAAGGCCTGGAACTGGCGCACCATATAGTCGCGTTTTTCCGCGCCGACAAAGATCCACGCCCAGTCCCGATGCTGGGTGGAAATCACCGTCTGCGCCAGAAATTCGCGGATGGATCCGCCGGGCGGAGTAAGGTACAGGAAGCTGGAGCCGAGAAAGACGAGAAAGGAACACAATAGCATAAATTTTTTGAGTCCGCTCCAGCCTGCATATTGCTCACGGGTATAGCGCATGAACCGATTTGCCGTATTCAATCTCGACCGTTCCTCTCCTGGAAATATGCGAAAATCCCAGCATCATTCTATCACAGTGTTTCTACTTTTAATACGGGGAGTTTGGTATAATAGCGGGTAAGCAATCTCCCGGTATTCCGCCAACACCGCCCCGGGAACCGCGGCGCCCGGCCTTGGCGGCTTCGATCCCGGATTTTGAAGCGCGGCCGCTTCGCCTGAACGGCCCCGGACCGGCGTCCGCCCGCACATGAACGGCAGCAACGCCCGGGCAAAACGTGACAGGAGGTTCCCTCCGTGAAAGATCTGTTGAAATACTATATCCTGAATATTCCCTGGTCGCTCTACGGGATCGGCCTGGGCTTTCTCGCCGTGCTGCTGCTGATCCTGTATCCCGTCTGGAAGGATACCCGACGGAGGTAATGCCGAATGGACGATGCCTTCCTGCAAAGTGTGCGCAAAGGCGAGTGGCTGGAGCTCACGCTGCCGATGGAACCCGCTGCGGAACCGCAGGTCTGGCTGGCAGAGGAGCTTGGCCTTCCGCCCAAACTGTTGCGGCAATGGGCCGCAACCGGCGGGATTGAACAGAGAGGCCGCCGTCTCCGTCTGAGAATGTTTCCGGAAGAAAGCTCCGACTTTGCTCCGGAATGGAAAAGTCTTGATATTTTGTACGAGGACGATTTCTGCCTTGTCGTCAATAAACCGGCGGGGATGCCTGTGCATCCGTCCGGCGAAGGGCAGACGGGCACGCTGGCCAACGCCCTGACCCTTTATTATGCATCGACCGGCCAGTCCTGCCGCATCCGGCACATTCACCGGCTGGACAAAGATACTTCCGGTCCGGTGCTCTACGCCAAGAATGAGCTGGCCCAGCTGCGGCTCGATGAGGATATGCGGCTCAAGAAGATCCGCCGCGGCTACCTGGCCTGGGTCCGGGGACAGCTCTCTGAATCCGGAGGCACCCTGAATTTTCCGATCGGGAAGGACCGCCACCACAACAAGCGGCGGCGCGTATCCCCCTCCGGCCAGCCCGCAGTCACCCATTACGAGGTGGTTGAGCGTTTCCGCAACGCCACAAGGCTGAGGCTGTATCTGGAAACAGGCCGCACCCACCAGATTCGCGTCCATCTTAGTCACATCGGGCACCCGCTGCTGGGAGACCGGCTCTACGGCGGACCCGGGGACCGGATCGGCCGTCAGGCGCTGCACGGCGAGACGCTGGAGTTTATCCATCCGTGGACGGGAGAGGAAATCCGAACCGTCTGTCCATGGCCGGAAGATCTCAAAGAGCTCGATAACCGCCTCGGGGAAGAATGAGAAAAACGCCCTTCTTCCCGCCAGATCGCCCGAAAACGCGAAAAAATTGGCATGACATCCTCCTTTGACCCATATACTTTACGGAAAACAAGAACAGGCATCATCTGCTGCATTGATGGGGTGACCGATCGAAAGGAGGATTCTTGGTGACTGAGCAACAATCGGGCTTGCGATTCGATATCTATGAACGCGTGCATTTGGCCGAAGGAGTGACTGGAATCAGG
>Ga0310827_101083_pt1 | contig 15595 bp, 17 predicted proteins | sample WT_ome_2_FD_201309 | JGI IMG/M metagenome (GOLD analysis project Ga0310827, IMG submission 201309) | Sorghum-adapted microbial communities enriched on wild type (WT) sorghum from Joint BioEnergy Institute, Emeryville, California, United... ... | reverse complement strand
TATTCCTGAAGGAAAAGGAACAGATAGTTTACCAAAGGATGACTTCTTGGTGAAGGTTTCTTTTCGCTTAATCGTTGGCGATTTAATCAATTCTTCCATTATGCAACTATTACCGCTTCCTTTTGCCAAAAGCTTAGTATCCGATTTAATGCATGCTTCAACAGAAGAAGCATCAGCGACGGCAATAGCTGATGTCGGTACGGATTTAGATCAAAAAGAAGAAATATCTCAGCAGGTTCCTGACTCGGTGTACGGAAATACGGCAGGAGAAACTCCATCGCATTCTTACCAAGAGGAGTCACACTTGCATCGGGACCCGGTCACATATGGTCATACCGGACATTTGGAAACCGACGAGCGGAAAAAACATGTAAAACCTGCAGTGTTTTCCGATTTTTCGCCAGTTCAAACAACCGAAGAAGAAAGCAGAAATTTACAAATGTTGTTTGATATTCCTTTACATGTTACTGTTGAATTGGGAAGAACAACAAAAGTAGTTAAAGAGATTTTGGAATTATCATCGGGTTCCATTATCGAGTTGGATAAACTAGCCGGGGAGCCGGTAGATATACTTGTGAACGGCAAATTAATTGCCAAAGGTGAAGTAGTCGTCATTGAGGAAAATTTTGGTGTTCGGATCACTGATATTATTAGCCAATCCGACAGAATCAAAAACATGAAATAGTATCAGGGGAGGATTCATATGTCAAAGAGAATATTAATTGTTGATGATGCAGCATTTATGCGGATGATGATTAAAGATATTTTGGTGAAAAACGGTTATGAAGTTGTTGGTGAAGCCAGCGATGGAGCACAAGCCGTTGAGAAATTTAAAGAACTTAATCCGGATCTTGTGACAATGGATATTACGATGCCTGAGGTGGATGGAATTGCTGCATTAAAACAAATTCGCGCAATCGATCCAAATGCAAAGGTCATTATGTGCTCAGCGATGGGGCAACAAGCTATGGTAATTGACGCCATTCAAGCCGGTGCCAAAGACTTCATTGTAAAACCTTTCCAGGCAGACCGTGTCTTGGAAGCTATTAAAAAGACATTATCTTAAGCTGGAAATAAAATTGTTATTCTCGGTTCTAACAATGGTTATTTTGAATATTTCATTGTTTCATTTTCTGAAAGTAGGTGGCAGCACGAAAATTATGAATCGGATGAAAAGCGCCCTTTTGATAATTTTAATTATGACTTTATCCTTGTTCAATGTAGATGAAATAACCGTTCACGCAGAAAAAAATGTTGGTGACAGTGTTTATGATTATTTTCAACAGCAGGATAAAGGAGCAGATCAAGATAAGACCGATAATAAATCGCTGCCCCCCAAAAATGAAACAGCTGAAATCCCTTCGCAAAAAGTTGGTATAACAGCATGGGATATAGTGAAGACCATTTTTATGTTGGTCATTGTTATCGGCATGTTATTTGGATTGCTGAAATGGCTGCAAAAGAAAAACAATGTATCCCCTTCTGTTCAAACAATGAAAAATTTAGGCGGAACGAATTTAGGCGGGAATCGGTCTGTTCAAATGATTAAAGTGGGGAATTCAATTTTGGTGGTTGGTATCGGTGAAAATGTGGAACTATTAAAAGAGATCAATGATGAACAAGAAGTAAACATGATTATTGAACAATTTCATAACCGTATGGACCAAATGGTCAAGCCCCAAGACATGATTTCAAAATTGACGGCTCTTTTAAAGACAAAAAAAGGAATTGCCGAGGAAAATCAATCATTTAAGAAAGAATTGGAAAATCAATTAAATGATATCGCCGAAAAGAGAAGAAAAGCTTATGAAGAGAATGTGGAGAAAGGGTTTAAAGATAAATGAATGAGTTTATGTCTTTATTTAATAATAGTGACCCGGAAACAGTATCAACATCTGTAAAGCTGTTACTTCTCTTAACGGTTTTAACAATTGCACCAAGCATTTTAATCATGCTGACTTCTTTTACGAGAATTGTTATCGTATTATCATTTGTCAGAACGGGACTTGGTACGCAACAAACTCCGCCAAACCAAGTAATTATCGGGTTAAGTTTATTTTTGACATTTTTTATTATGGCTCCGACGTTGAGTCAAGTAAATGATGAAGCACTAAAGCCTTTATTTAATAATGAAATCAATTTAGAACAAGCCTATAGTAAAGCGGTAGTACCATTTAAAGAATTTATGAGTAAATATACGAGACAAGAAGATCTTGCGTTATTTTTAGAATACACCGGAGCGGAACCTCCCGAGTCGGTTGAGGACATACCGTTATCGGCATTGGTTCCGGCATTTACCATCAGTGAATTAAAAACTGCATTCCAGATTGGTTTTATGATCTTTATTCCATTTCTTGTAATTGATATGGTTGTTGCAAGTGTCCTGATGTCGATGGGGATGATGATGTTACCGCCGGTTATGATTTCACTGCCTTTTAAAATATTATTATTTGTGTTGGTAGATGGTTGGCATTTGGTTGTTAAATCATTGTTGCAAACTTTTTAAGAAGGTGAACATAGTTGACTAGTGAATCAGTAATTACATTGGCAGAACAAGGAATTTATACCATTTTGATTGTCTCGGGGCCGCTTCTCCTTATTGCGTTGGTTGTCGGTTTAATTATTAGTATTTTCCAAGCGACCACGCAAATACAAGAACAAACATTAGCATTTGTTCCTAAAATCTTGGCTGTACTAATGGGAATGATTGTATTTGGACCTTGGATGGTTAGTCACATGGTTCAATATGCGGAAAATATCTTTTCAAATTTAACTAGATTTGTAGGTTGATTCAATGGAAGTGTTGCTTACTTCTATCCCTGTTTTTTTATTAGTATTTATCCGGGTATTATCATTTTTTCTCGTTATACCGATTTTTTCATATCGAACCATCCCGGCTCGAATAAAAATTGGTCTGGCTCTTTATCTTGCTTATGTTATCGTCTTTACAATTGATACCGATCCGATTGAGTTCGATATGGTATATATTCTGTTAGTTATAAAGGAAGCAGTTGCCGGTATTGCACTGGGAATTATTGGTTACATTATTTTATCAGCTGTCCAAATTGCAGGTGGGTTTATCGACTTTCAAATGGGTTTTGCTATTGCCAATGTGATTGATCCGCAAACCGGGGCTCAAAGTCCGATTTTAGGACAATATTTATATATTTTTGCATTCTTATTCTTATTATCGGTTAACGGTCATCATTTATTAATAGATGGAATATATCACAGTTATCAATTTATCCCGATTGATCAACCATTTTTACATTTTGGTGATGAAAACACAGTCAAATTGATTGGAAAAGCTTTCTCGGCGATGTTTATCATCGGTTTTCAAATGTCGATTCCTGTTGTAGCCAGTTTGTTCTTAATCGATGTCGCTTTAGGTATCGTAGCGAGAACTGTTCCGCAAATGAATATTTTTGTCGTTGGCTTTCCTGTGAAAATTTTAGCAGGCATTATCATTCTCTTCATCGTCATGGGGACAATGATTTATTCAGTCAAAAGTCTATTTGAATTAATGCTTTATTCATTGCGAGACTTGATGACACTTCTTGGCGGCTAGCAAATAACTAATAGGAAACGGGCACAGTTTTTCACTTGTGTTTGGTTAGCTTGTTTTCATTAAAGGAAGATATCGTATGTTAAAAGTTGATTTGCAATTTTTTGCAGAAGAAAAAACGGAAAAAGCGACCCCGAAAAAGCGTCAAGATGTACGAAAAAAAGGTCAGACCGCGAAAAGTCAAGATGTCAATACAGCTATTATTTTACTGGCAGTCTTTTTTGTTCTTTTATTTACAGGTTCAAATATGCTAGAAGGTTTGTATCGTGTTTTTTATCAAACTTTTGAAGAATATGTGTTTCAAGAAGTGACAACGAATACGATTGAAACAATGACGCTGGATTTGTTTCAGGAAGTTTTCATGCTGGTGGGACCGGTTATGTTGGCCGGATTTATAGCCGCATTACTGGCGAATTATATTCAAGTCGGGTTTATTAGCACAACGGAACCTTTGAAAATGAAGTTGGAAAAAATCGATCCGATCAAAGGGTTTAAAAGAATCTTTTCATTACGTGCTTTGGTAGAATTATTGAAATCAATTTTAAAAGTAGTCGTCATCGGTGCAATTGCTTTTGCTTTTTTATGGACTCATTTGAAGGAAATTCTTGGCCTAATTTTTAAATCGGCAGGAGCAAGTTTATCGGTTGTCGGTTCAATCACGGTAAAAATGGGTTTGTTTGCAACGGGTGGCCTGTTATTTTTGGCATTGTTGGATTATATGTATCAAAAATATGATTTCGAAAAAAGTATCCGTATGTCAAAACAAGATATTAAAGAAGAATTTAAAAATACAGAAGGGGATCCGTTAATTAAGTCAAAAAGAAGACAGCGGCAAAGAGAAATTGCCTTCCACCGAATGATGCAAGAAATTCCGACCGCCGATGTCGTTATCACGAATCCCACCCACTATGCTGTTGCACTGAAATATGATGAAAGTAAAATGGATGCGCCTTTTGTTGTTGCCAAAGGTGTGGACTATTTGGCACAAAAAATAAAATATATTGCAAAAGAAAACGGGGTCGTCATGATTGAAAACCGGCCATTAGCCAGAGGTCTGTACCACCAAACTGAAATTGGCCAAGCAATTCCGGAAGAATTTTTTAAAGCTGTTGCTGAAGTATTGGCATATGTATACCGGTTGAAAAAGAAAGTATAACGAAATTGAACAAGATCGTTTTTTACTTATTTAGATAGGGGAGTAAGGAATGAAACTAAAAGATTTATCCGTTGTTTTTGGTGTCATACTTATTGTTGTTATGCTTATTATTCCATTGCCGCCGGGAATGTTGAGCTTTTTAATTATCATAAATATTTCCTTGGCTTTGCTTGTTCTTTTAGTGACGATGAACATGCGAGAGGCGTTGGATTTTTCTATTTTTCCTTCTCTCTTATTGATATTAACCTTATTTCGACTTGGTTTAAATGTTTCCACAACACGTTCAATTCTTTCACAAGGTGATGCCGGGGGTGTTGTTGAAACATTTGGAACCTTCGTCGTCGGCGGAAATGTTTTAGTTGGTCTCGTCGTTTTTTTCATCCTTGTGATTATAAATTTTCTCGTCATTACTAAGGGTGCGGAACGGGTGGCAGAAGTAGCAGCACGGTTTACATTAGATGCGATGCCCGGTAAACAAATGGCCATTGATGCTGATTTAAATGCCGGGATGATTTCCGAACAGGAAGCCCGAAAACGAAGAGAAAAGGTTTCTCGTGAGGCGGATTTTTACGGGGCAATGGATGGGGCAAGTAAATTTGTCAAAGGCGATGCCATTGCCGGGATTATCATTGTCTTTATTAATCTTATTTTCGGGATTATTATTGGAATGGTTCAAAATGGAATGCCGTTTGGAGAAGCTTCATCCCATTATTCACTTTTAACTGTAGGTGACGGGATTGTCAGCCAGTTGCCGGCGTTATTAATTTCTACAGCAACGGCAATCATTGTAACAAGAGCGGCTTCTGAAGAGAATTTAGGATCCGATGTTATCGCTCAATTGTTTGCCTATCCGAAAATGTTGTATGTCGCCGGTGGAACGATCGTTTTACTCGGTTTGTTTACGCCAATCCAAGATTTTGTCACATTACCAATTGGCGGTATGCTTATTATCGGCGGATACCGGTTGTCCAATGTAGGAAATCGTGAAAAAATGGAAATGGTAGAAACTGAAGAACAAGTTGCAACTGATGATATGAGGAAGCCGGAAAACATCGTCAATTTATTAACGATTGACCCGATAGAGTTTGAATTCGGTTATGGATTAATCCCGCTTGCTGACACGAATCAAGGCGGGGACCTGTTGGACCGGGTCGTCATGATTCGAAGACAATTGGCGTTAGAACTTGGTCTTGTTATTCCGGTTGTCCGCATTCGCGATAATATTCAACTTGCCCCGAATGAATACCGAATCAAAATTAAAGGGAATGAAGTCGGAAAAGGTGAAATCTATCTGGAACACTATTTAGCAATTAGTTCGGGAGTTGATGATCCGACCATTACAGGAATTGATACCGTTGAACCAGCTTTCGGTATCCCGGCAAAATGGATTACAGAAGACATGAAAACAAATGCGGAAATGGCCGGATATACGGTCGTTGATCCACCGTCTGTGATCAGTACACATTTAACAGAAGTGTTAAGAAATTATGCTCATGAACTTTTGGGAAGACAAGAAACAAAACAATTAATCGATCATCTACAAGAAAATTATCCGATTCTTGTTGAGGAAGTTACACCAAACCCTCTATCTGTGGGTGATATTCAAAAAGTACTGGCAAAATTGTTAAAAGAGCGTGTGTCCATTCGTAATTTACCGATCATTTTTGAAACATTGGCTGATTTTAGTAAAGTGACAACAGATCCTGAAATTTTAGCTGAATACGTACGGCAAGCATTAGCCAAGCAAATAACAAACCAATATATTCAAGACAATAATCTTCTTAAGGTGATTACGTTAAGTGGTCAAGTTGAAAAATTGATTGCTGATCATGTTCAACAAACAGAACACGGTAATTATTTGGCTTTGGATCCGTCAACTTCGCAAGCCATTCTTGAAAATATTCGAAAACAAATTGAACAAATGCAATTGTATAATCAAACGCCGATTATTCTTTGTTCACCGGCTATCCGGATGTACGTTCGAGAATTAACAGAAAGATATTTTCCGCAAGTACCGATTCTATCCTATAATGAATTAGATGCGAATATCGAAATCCAAAGTGTTGGCGTGGTGAATATCAATTGAAAGTAAAAAAATATATAGCTCCGAACATGCCGGAAGCAATGAAAAAAATTCGTAAAGATCTTGGAAAAGATGCTGTCATTTTAAATTCAAAAATTGTTTATACAGGTGGCTTTTTCGGATTGTTTCGCAAAAAAAATATCGAAGTCATTGCCGCACTGGATAATGATATGGTCCAACCATCGCAAAAAGAGAAAATCGATTTTCCCCGGGCGGAAACGAACACTGAAATGAAACAAAAGCAATCACCGGAACTTGTCAAAAATTCATTTGGGGAAAATAAAGAAATGATTTTAAAGGAAATCTACGACTTAAAACAATTGATTAAGCAAATGTCAAGTCAGGGGCATCTATCGATTGAACAAATCCCTTCTCCGTACCGGGAAATTTATCGAAAATTGCTCAACCAAAACATTAGTGAGACAATTTTACAACAGTTAACGGAAGATATATATGAGCATTATTACAGTAAAAAGGAACAGGTGAATGAAAATACCGCATATTATTTTATTGTTCAGTCTTTAATGGAGTATATAAAGCCGCTGAAATTTGGAGAGGCGCTTCAAAAAAAATATATTGCGGTCATTGGTCCAACAGGTGTAGGGAAAACAACAACTTTGGCAAAAATAGCTTCAATTAAAGCCATTGAGCAAAAGAAAAAAATTGCTTTTATCACAACAGACACTTACCGAATTGCTGCAGTAGAACAATTAAAAACCTACGCAAAAATTTTGAATGTCCCGATTGAAGTTTGTTACAACATCAATGATTTTAAACAAGCAGTTGAAAAATTCACCGCTTATGACCATGTTTTCATAGATACAGCGGGACGAAATTTCCGAAATAAAAAATATATAGAGGACTTAAAAAAGACGATTGATTTTCATACAAATATCGAAACTTATTTAGTCTTTGCTTTAACCGCTAAAGAGGAAGATTTAGAAACGATTTATCAACAATTTTCCAACTTACCGATTAATAAATTTATTTTTACAAAGCTGGATGAAACAAGTTGCTGTGGTTCATTGATTAATCTTTCATATAAATATCATACACCAATAGCCTATATTACAACCGGTCAGGATGTTCCGGACGATATCATTGTTGCTACCCATGACACGATCATTAATCAAATTGTTGGAGAGACAAACAATGACTGATCAAGCAGAAAAATTGCGTGCGCGTATAAAGCGACAGTTAGATGGTGAACGTGCAAAAACGATTGCCGTCATCAGCGGTAAAGGAGGGGTTGGAAAGTCAAATTTTGCATTAAACTTTTCAATTTCTCTATCAAAACATAGGAAAAAAGTGCTATTATTTGATTTAGATGTAGGTATGGGGAATATTGATATTCTCCTGGGCAAAACGGCAGAAAAAACCATGGCTCATTTTCTGACGGAAGAATATTCATTAGATGATATTATTCAAAAAAACTATGATATCCATTATATTGCCGGTGGCACGGGTCTGAACCGTGCGATCAAACTTGAAAAGAATCGGGTTGAACACCTGCTTCAGGAATTGAACCATGTTTTATATGATTACGATTACTTGATTTTTGATATTGGCGCCGGGATGAATGATGAACTTGTCCGGTTGCTCTCCGGTATCGAAACGATTATCGTTGTCGTTACACCGGAACCTACATCGATTTTGGATGCCTATTCCGCAATGAAAATTATTCATTTACAAGTACCGGAAGCAAAATTTTACCTGCTGGGAAATCGAATGAAAAACGAGAAAGAAAACAGCACAGTTATGAAACGCTTGCAAACGGTCATGAATTCATTTCTACAAAAGGATTGTGAAATTCTTGGATTCTTACCTGAAGATTCTACAATTATTTTGGCTGTAAAGAATCAGATTCCTTTTCTTTTGTTCAAACCGAATTCAAATGCAGCCAAGCAAATGAGGATAGTAACTAAAAACTATTTGATGAAAAATGAAGCCATGGAGCAAACGCAGAAAGAGGATCATTTTATTGAAAAGCTAAAACATTTCTTATTTAGAAAGTAGGTTATTATATGATGAATCCGATCAAAGTATTAGTTGTTGATGATTCTGCATTTATGCGTGCGCTTATTAAAGATTTATTGTCAAATGATCAGAGAATCCAAGTTATTGGAACAGCCAGAAATGGATTAGATGCACTGGATAAAATTAAAAGATTGAATCCCGATGTTGTTACACTGGATGTTGAGATGCCTGTGATGGACGGGATTGATGCATTAAAAAAAATCATGAATGAAGCCCCCTTGCCGGTTATAATGGTTTCAAGTACAACGACAGAAGGAGCAAAAAATACGATACTGGCCATGCAATATGGTGCCTTTGACTTTATTGCAAAACCAAGCGGATCCATCTCTCTTGATTTATACAAAGTGAAAGATGAATTAATTAGTAGAATTTTAGAAACAAAGAGTGTGAATTTAAAACAACTGGTCCAAGTGGATCCAATTGGACCAAAGCCACTGCCGACCATTGATAATGATAGGAAACAATGGTCCATACCTAACACGAATTCTTATCAGCGGGGAAAAAAACTTGTTTTAATTGGTACATCGACCGGTGGACCAAGGGCACTTGAAAAAGTATTAACCTGTTTACCAGGAAATTTACAAGCTCCGATTCTTGTTGTCCAACACATGCCTAAAGGGTTTACAAAGTCTTTGGCAGAACGGTTGGATGCAATCAGTAAGATTCATGTCAAGGAAGCGGAAAACGGTGAAATTTTACAAAATGGTGTTGCTTATATCGCTCCCGGGGGAATGCATCTAATCGTCAGAAAAGTAGGGAAAACACTTGTCGCGGAACTTAGCACGGAACCACCGCTTAAGGGACATCGCCCAAGTGTTGATAAATTATTTACATCAGCAAGTCAACTTCGAGATTATCAGAAAGTAGCTGTTATCATGACGGGAATGGGTTCGGACGGAACAGAAGGATTAAAACAGTTAAAGCAGTCAAAGAACATTCATGCCATTGCCGAATCCGAAAAGACTGCAATCATATTTGGAATGCCAAAATCAGCGATAAACTCCGGGTGTATTGATTATGTTATTGATTTGGACAAAATTGCAGACCAAATTACAAAAATTGTTAATGAGGGATGAGTGTTATGGAAATGAGCCAATATTTAGAAGTTTTTATTGAAGAAAGCAGGGAACATATTCAAAGTTGTAATGAGAACCTTCTGAAGCTCGAAAATGATCCGGACAATTTGGAACTTGTTAATGAAATTTTCCGATCTGCCCATACGTTGAAAGGGATGTCGGCAACAATGGGCTTTGAGGATATGGCCAATTTGACACATCAAATGGAAAATGTCCTTGATGGAGTTAGAAACGGCAAGTATAAATTTTCCTCAGAATTATTGGATATTATCTTTATGGCCATTGATCATCTGGAAAATATGGTAAATTCAATTGCTGCCGGTGGTGATGGTAAGGAAGATGTGTCCGATGCAATCAATAAATTAAAGATGATTGAATCCGGGAAGATCGTAAACGAAACGGACACAAGCCAACCTGCTGTTATCAGTGATACAGATATTTCAAAAACCAATTTGAATTATGATCAATTTGAAATCACCGTATTGGAACAGGCGAAAGAGCAAAATTATAAAATTTATGAAGTTTCCGTATTTATTCGACCGGACTGTTTATTGAAAGCTGCGAGAGTATACATGGTTTTTGATGTTCTGGAAAAAATCGGGGATATTATTAAATCCGAGCCAAACGTTGAACAGTTAGAAGAAGAGCAATTTGAAAATGAGTTTGTCGTTACGATTGTTACGCATGATTCAGTGGAAGATATAGAGAAAAAAATCATGAAAGTATCAGAAATAGAAAAAGTAACTGTGGCACCACTGGAAATTTCTGATTTAAAGAAAGTTAACAATGAAGGCAGTTCGGATAAAAACGTTCAAAAAAATGTTTCGCAAAATGCCGTAGAACAAAAGAAAAAAGAGGCTCCTTCAGCTAATGATACAACCGATAAAAAAATCACTTTATCAAATAAGACAATCCGTGTAAATATTGAGCGGTTGGATGCGCTGATGAATCTTTTTGAGGAATTAGTAATTGATCGAGGAAGGCTTGACCAGATTGCGAAAGAACTCAATCATCAAGAATTAAGTGAAACTGTTGAAAAGATGTCGCGGGTGACAAATGATCTTCAATCTGTTGTTTTAACAATGCGAATGGTGCCTGTGGAAGCTGTTTTTAATCGCTTTCCAAAAATGGTTCGTAGCCTGTCCCGGGATTTAGGGAAAAAGATTCATTTACAAATTATCGGACAAGAGACGGAATTAGACCGTACCGTTATTGATGAAATTGGTGATCCTTTAGTCCATTTACTAAGAAATTCAGTTGATCATGGGATTGAAATGCCTGAAGAACGGTTACGTAAAGGAAAACCGGAAGAAGGTACAATCCAATTGAAGGCATATCACAGCGGTAACCATGTCTTCATCGAAATAACCGATGACGGTGCAGGAATTAATCGCGAAAAGGTGGCACGAAAAGCAGTTGAAAAGGGAATTATTACAGAAGAACAAATGAATCAACTGACTGACAAAGAAATTTTTAATTTGATTTTAACATCCGGTTTTTCTACGGCGGATACAGTATCGGATATTTCCGGCCGCGGGGTGGGTCTCGATGTCGTAAAAAACACAATTGAATCATTAGGCGGCACGATATCTGTCCATTCGGAGGATAATGTCGGGACAACCTTTTTAATTCAATTACCGCTGACATTATCGATCATTTCCGTTATGTTGGTGGAAGTTCAAAATGAAAAATATGCCATTCCGTTGACATCGATTATTGAAACGGCCATTTTTAAAAAATCGGAAATTTACTATGCTCATGAGCAACCGGTTATTGATTTCCGGGGCAAGGTAGTACCGATTTTATCTTTACAAGAGATTTTTCAAATTCCTAAAGTTATCGAAGGAAATGATTATATTTCAACTGTGATCATTCGAAAAGGGGACAAGTTGGCAGGTTTGGTTGTTGATTCCTTTATTGGACAAGAGGAAATTGTATTAAAGTCGTTGGGAAACTACTTAACAAATGTCTTTGCCATCTCTGGTGCAACCATTTTAGGCGATGGACAAGTCGCATTGATTATTGATTGCAATGCATTAATCAAATAATTCTTTATTGTTGAATTCTGGATCGTCAAAGTGTTTCTTATTCGATAAATCCAGCAGTTGATCTAATTGGAAAGGAAGAGGATGTCATGCCTGTTCAAACAGAAACGAAGGAACAAAAAGTTGTCGTTTTTTCCTTAAATCATAAAGAGTATGCTTTAGATGTTCAACATGTAGTTTCAATTGAAAAAATGCAACATTTCACTAGAGTCCCTCATGTACCAAATTATATTAAAGGAGTCATTAATTTGCGTGGGGTGATTATTCCCATCATTGATTTGCGGACCCGTTTTCAAGTGGAAGCGGCTGAATATAATCAAAATACGAGAATCATCATTGTTTCTATGGCAGATAAAGAGGTCGGTCTTATTGTTGATGAAGCAAATGATGTGATGAATATTGATATGGATACGATTGAATCCCAACCTGACGTAATCGGTACGGAAAGACAAAATTATATCGCCGGTGTTGTAAAAATTCAGGATCGACTGCTCATCTTGTTAAAACTGGAAAAAATATTAAACTTACAAGAGGATTGAGTGATGCGTGTTGAAAAATAATTTCTTAAATTCCTTTCAATTAGATATTTTGAAAGAAATCGGTAATATTGGCGCCGGAAATGCTGCGACCGCCCTTTCCGGCTTACTAAATAAAAAAATTGAAATGAATGTACCAAATGTTCAAGTTGTATCATTTGAAGAAATGATGGAACTCGTTGGCGGAGCGGATATGGTTGTGGCAGCCGTTTTTTTACAAATTGACGGGGATTTAACAGGAAATATGTTCTTTTTATTACCGATTAAACAAGCAACTTTATTTATTCGGCAGTTAACGGGAATGTCGGATTTTTCCCTTGATGAACCGTCCGTTCCTGAACTCGCTTTATCCGCGTTTCAGGAAATGGGGAACATCTTGGCCGGTTCTTATTTATCTGCGCTTTCCGATTTCCTGCAAATGCATCTCGTTCCATCGGTTCCTGCAGTAGGAATTGATATGTTTGGCGCCATTATCAGCTATGGACTGATTGAAATATCCCAAGTAAGTGATTTTGCAATTGTCATCGATACTGAAATAAAAGACCCGGACACAATGAATGAATCTGACCTTTATAAAGGACATTTTTTCTTACTACCTGACCCCGATTCATTTGTAAAACTTTTTACGAAGCTTGGGGTTGACATGGAATGATACAAGAATCCATCGTTATTAAAGTCGGAATCGCCGATATGAAAATTGTTACTGCTCCAAATACAATTCGAACATCCGGTCTTGGTTCTTGTGTCGGTGTCGTTTTATATGACTTGCAGAAAAAAATTGCCGGGTTGGCTCATATTATGCTTCCTGATTCTTCTTTGGCCAGAGGGGAAACCATTCATAAAGCCAAATATGCAGATACGGCCGTCGAATGTCTTATTCAACTATTGGAAAAAGAAGGGGCAAATAGAAAGCAATTGAAAGCGAAAATTGCTGGTGGCGCTGAAATGTTTAAATTTATGACAAAAAGTGATATTATGCGGATCGGTCCAAGAAATGTTGATGCAGTAAAACAAGAATTAAAGAGGTTTTCTATTCCACTTGTCGCAGAAGACGTAGGCGGCTCCAGTGGAAGAACGATTGAATTTTCCCCGGAATCAGGGAAATTATTGGTCAGAACAGTAAATCAACCGAGTAAAGAAATATGATTTTTCCTTTCAACTTATGAAGGCTAAAACAATCGATTTCGTAGCGAATGTATTAAAGGAGGGGGTCATTTTGCCTTATACAGTTAATTCTGATCAAAACGACCAAACAGAAGGGAATATGGCAGAAGATTCTCTATTTTACCAATGGTTGAAGCATCATGATGAGAACATTGGAAATCAACTTATTGAAAAATATACACCACTGGTTCACCTAATCGTGGAAAAAATATATAAAAATGTTCCAAAATCAGTCATGAAGGATGAATTAATCAGTTTAGGATTTTCCGGTTTGTTTGAAGCAATGCAAAAGTATGACCCTGGCCGGGAGTTAAAATTTGAGACGTATGCAACATTTCGGATTCGTGGCGCTATTTTGGACGGATTAAGAAAAGAAGATTGGTTACCGCGAAAAACACGGGAAAAAATGAAAAAGTTGGAAACGACTATTGCCAGGTTGGAACAAAAATATTTACGCAATGTTACTCCTGAAGAAATTGCCGAGGCGACGGAAATGTCAGTGGCAGAAGTGCATTCGTTATTAGGTGACAATTTTTTTTCCAACATCCTTTCTATCGATGACCATACGAATCAAAAAGGTGACGAGAAAGAGTCCCAATCCTTTGTCATTCGTGACGAAAAAGTGAAGACGCCTGAAGAAAGCTTATTATTTGCAGAAAAAATCAATGAGTTAAAGAACGCTATTGAAAAATTATCACAAAATGAGCAACTTGTGTTAAACTTATTTTATAAAGAAGAATTGACATTTACTGAAATCGGTCAAATATTAGAACTTTCTACATCAAGAATCTCACAAATTCATACGAAATCCATTCAAAAGTTAAAAGCATACTTAAATAGCTAATTTAAACAATGCAAATAAAGGCAGGCGGATTCTATGAGTTTGAAAGCTGTTGAAATGCAAATTGCCTTACCGAGGACTCAAGATGCGGGAAAATTGCAAAGTGAATTGAATAACCGGGCACTGCTCATGAATGGACAAGCAAATGTAGCGGTTCAAAAAGAAGCTGATAAGAAGCGAAAAACTGTTTCTGAAAATGAAGAAGCATATTTAGCAGAGTGGAAAGACGATGAATCCGGACGGGATCGTGACCTTCCACCCACACAAGTAAAAGACATTGAACATCATTCTGAAGACCAAGTTCAACATCCTTTTAAAGGACATCATATCGATTATCTTGGGTAAGGAGTAAGAAATGATCTATTTAATGGTTCCTACACTCATCATATCTTTGGCGACATTATTTGCTGTAATCATATTATATATCCGTCAAAACCGGCTTTTTCATATCGAAAAGATATATAAACAATTAAATGATGAGTTGGAAGCAAGTGTTTCCGCATTTTTAATTGAGATGAAAGAAGAGAACGAGGCATTTATTAACAAAATAAAACAGCTGCAATCCTCTGATAAAAAGAATGAAACGATTGAGCCTGTAAATTCCAATACCGAACCAAACGGTGAAAATACAGTTACACACGGAACGGATTATCAAGTTCATCCTGTATCACCGCCATTATATGCAGGAATCAAAGAATATCAAAAAGCGGTAAAGCAAACAACGGATGGACCCGAAATGGAAACCAATGTTCAGCAGGAAGATCCGTCGGAGGCGCAATCAGCAGCTGATTCAGACCTGCACAAAATAAAACAACTATTGGATGCCGGATATTCGATTGACGAAATAGCCAAAACTTTACATAAAGGAAAAACAGAAATTGAACTGTTAATTAAGTTTTCACCGGATTTTTTTAATTAAAAAGGAATAAAGAAAAAAATAAAAGGATTCCAAAGTCGAGTCCTTTTTTTTAGTATGTGTAAAATTTTACTCGACGGGGCAGATGAGTGGAAAAAAATGGGAAGACGCTCTATCATCTAATTGTACACTTCGAGATGAACATTTAGAGAGAGAGGTCTTCCCATGGATATTAT